>Ga0187776_10000874_pt1 | contig 14674 bp, 14 predicted proteins | sample 0216_BV02_MP12_2_FD_132426 | JGI IMG/M metagenome (GOLD analysis project Ga0187776, IMG submission 132426) | Tropical peat soil microbial communities from peatlands in Department of Meta, Colombia - 0216_BV02_MP12_20_MG | ecosystem: Environmental > Terrestrial > Soil > Wetlands > Peat | place...
ACTCATCGATCAGTCGCTCAATGCTCAGCGTCTCGTTCGCGTGAATCACCAACAGCGCCAGCAGCGCCCTCTGCTTGGCGCCCGCAACCGCGACACGACGCTCTCCATCGAGAACTTCGAGCGGTCCCAGGATGCGGAATTCCATGCGATTGCCAGCCCTCTGCTGGCGCAAACGTAGCCGCACGCGCTCAGCTGCGCAACCGACCGCACCCCCCGCGCTGTTACTGGCCGCGCGCGGCGCCCAGGCAGCCGGGTGATGCTCGTCCTCAGTTGCCTTGCTACGCCCCGCGTGCTCCTGCCGTTGAGCGCCCTGTTTCGCGAGGGCCGCGCTGGCTCGAGCACGTCGGCTGTCCGCTCGTAGACCTCCGCCAAGCGCTGGGTTATCTCCCACGGACTTCCTACGGCGCTTTCCAAGGCCGCCCGCCTTGGCGCGTAGGAGATGACCTGGGTGCTGCCTGTTCACCTCGACCCTCCGGATAATTGCGAATGAGCGTAATCCCCCTTGCCCGGCGGGCTAGCCGCGACACGCGCGCTTGTTGGCAACCAGCGCGTCTTCGCAGTTTTCTTGCCGTCGATGGCGTCGAGACATCTCATCGCCGGACGGCGTCGCGAGGGCAAATGAGCGTCGCCGATCGGCGCGCCGCGGACCCGCCGTGGGCGGTTGCTCTAATCACCCGCCCCGGCGCGTGATGTGCAGTCGTCTCACGGCGATCCGCCGCTCCGCCTCGTGGTCTCCCCATGCGGCCAGCCGACGGCCGGCCCGCGCGCTACCGCCGGGCTCGCGCGAATCAAGACGGGATTGACCGTCGCCTGATCACTGCCCGCGAGGTAGCGCGGCTCACCTGGCCTTCGCGGCGTCGCGCCTGGCCGCCGGTTGAGGTTTCCGCTGGCCGGCACTCGGGGAGGTGCGAGACCGTGTGGCCGGCGCACCGGTGAGCCGCTTCTGTGCTTGCTCGAAGTCACGCTGGAGCGCCTTCGCGAGCTTGCTCGTGTCGCGCCGCGCGCTGGAGACGAATGTGCGCACGTCCTTATACAGGTCGCGGGCGCCCTGCCCGACATCGCGGCCGGTGTCCGTGCGCAACTCCACCAGCGCGTCCTGCGCTGCGTCGAGCGATCGGTTCAGCCGCTTGAGCGCGGCCGGTTCCGTAAACGCCGCGCTCGTTCGAGGGGCGCGAGATCTCGTGGGCTTCTTCGCGGGTGGCATGAGAACCTCCGACGACGCTATCCAAGTCACGCCGCGTGTTCAACATCGCGCACCGGGCGACTGGCGTGCCGCCCTGTTACGAGACGTCTCAACACGTCGCCTCGGGGCGTGCGAGCGGGCGGGTCGTTTCGCGGGGACGGGGGCCCAGCGACACCTCGCACACACGCGCGAGCAGCCGCCGAAGACGGCGGCCGATCATCGCAACTGACTGAGGATGGTGCGGTCGGGCGCGGCGATGGTCGCACTCGTGCAGCGGTGCGCGTCAGTACGGGTGGCGCTTTTCGGTAGTTTGTCGCGTTGCGAGCCGGGGAGGAGTACGGATGCGGACGGTGTGGACGGCCTGGAAGATGTCCTTAGACGAAAGGTCGTCAAGAAGAGTCTTTGCGATGAGACTCGCCAATGACGGCCTTTCGCCGTGTCTGGGCCCCGGGGTGAGTCGCGCGCCTCACATGCGGGGCTCGTGGTTCTCAGCGGCCTTGAGGGGTGTGCGACGCGATCGCGGGGATGCTCGCCAGATGGCCAACGACGCGGCGGCCTGGTGCGACACAATGCTCGCCATGTCGCAGCGATCGCGTGCTCGCGGCGAGGATGATCGACGGCGCTTTGTCGCCGATCCCGATGTGCTTGCTGCGCTGGACTTGACGTTCGAGCAACTGTCCGATCCAGATGTGCGCTCGGGTGTGATCCGGCACGAGCACCCCGAGTTTGAGCAGGCGCTGACGCACGGGCGTCGTGAGATCGAGGGCGGCGATCGGCCGATCAACCCTCGTTTGCATCTGACCATGCATGAGATCGTCGCGACCCAGCTCTGGGACGACTCGCCGCCGGAGGTGTGGGACACCGCGGTGCGGCTGCTCGAAGCGGGCTACGAGCGACACGAGGTCTTGCACATGCTTGGTCGTCCCGTCAGCGATCAGGTATGGGAAGCGCTGCACGACAAGCGTCCGTATGATCGCGAGCGTCACGTCGCCGCGCTGCAGGCGCTGCCAGGCTCGTGGGAGCGCGAGCGCACAGCCAGGACAGCGACACGGCGCCATCAGGAGGCCCGCAAGCAGGCTCGGCAGGCGGCGCGGGGGGCACGGAAGCGCAATCGACGGCCGAGCTAACGCTCACACGCCCCGCCCCGCTTTGGCCGGCCAGCCAGTGGGCCGCGTGCGATGGGCGGTGATCGGGCGGCGTGCTGATCGTCGCGGCAGGAAGGAGCGGCGCTTCTCCCCCGAGGCCGATCACCGCCGGGCCGATCTGACCGCCCGCAGCCACGCGCCCGTCGGCTGGCCGGTGTGTGGGTCAGGGATAGATGATCGGATGTCGTCTGCGCGGAGGCTCGGCCGTTCCGTTGGTGGCGAGGTCCTCAGCTCCCGCTGCGCGCTACGCTGACCAGGTGTGGCTCGCGCTCGGTCAGGCGGCCTTCGGACTGGCGGCTGCTTGCGCTCAGGCCAGATCGGGTAATCGCCGTCGCAGTGACGGTGCCCGGCGGATGAGGAAATGGCGCCGTCCCCGGGTCTGATGAGAACCGCATCCGCTCGCGTACGGCCCCACGCACGATCAGTACCTTCCGCCCCCGTCGTGCGGCGCTGCCCGCGATGACCAATAGGCGCCCGACGTGACAGGATCGCGCGATGGGAGTGCAGACAGCGAGAGTACGGCGTGATCGCCGACCACCAGTTGTTGCGAACCGCGTCGGCCGTAGTGAGCGGCTGCTTCGCCGGGTGGCCGTGCTGGCGGTCGCGGCGGTGGCGGGGTGGGGTGTCGCGCCCGCGCTCGCCGGCTGGCGCCCCAGCGCCGTGACGACGGCGAGCATCGCCTACAACCAGGGCATCACGTTCGATGCCGCGCACGGCGAGTTCTTCCTCGACGGGGTCAGCTCGCCGACGAATTCCGGTCTGTACCGCACCGACTCGAGGCTCGTTCAGACGGGCGCGAACATCGCGGTCCTCCCGCCAACGCGCGAGGGCTATAACCACGCCGGCGACCTGAGCTACGATCCGGTCGGGCACCGGATCCTGCTCCCACTGGAGTGCTACTACCCGGCCCGCGGTGGCAACACCTGTGGCGTGGGAGCGATTGGCGTCGCCGATCCGGCCAGCCTGCGCTTTCTCTACTACGTCAACCTGGACACGGCCCAGATTCAGAAAGCGATGTGGGCGGAGATCAGTCCGGACGGGCGGTGGATCTGGACCTCGAGCGGGACTCACCTGCTCGTCTATCGTGCCGCTGCGGTGACTGCCGCGGCCGCTGCCCGCCAGCGCGCAGGGACGCTCGGAGCGCTCACCGGAAAGGATCTCGGGCCGGTGTTGCCCGTCAGCGGCGTGACCGGCGCGACCTTCTATCAAGACGTGTTCACACGCGCGCCGCGACTACTGCTGGCGGTCAACCGCGGAACCTACTTCGAGGTCATCTCCTACGCGACGGGCACCGCGCGCGATCGCTCGCCGACGCTGGTCAGCGAGCCAAGATCCGAGATCACCGTGACGCGGTCTTCGTCGGATGACGAATCGGAGGGACTCGCCGTCACCAGTGCGGGCCTGGCGCTGAACCCGCTCGGCGGCGCGCTCGATTGGCAGATGCTGCCGGTGATCACAGCGTCGAGCCTGTACAGCCGGATCCTCAGCTACCTACCGGCGCCCGCGCCACCACAGGACGGCGCGAGCGTGCAGCGCGGCCAGCGACTGCTGGCCGCGCTGCACGGACTCAAACTGACCGTGGTCTGCAACCGCCTGTGCACCACCAGCGCCAGCGCGACGATCGACCACCGGCTGGCCCAACGCCTCGGACTGGCATCGCCGAACGCAAGACGCAGGCCATTCGTTGTCGGCACAGGTGCCTTGCCCGCCGGCACTGGCCGCCGCACCCTAAAGCTCACGTTCCCCTCGCGGCCTCGGAGAGCGCTCACGGGCTTGCCGAGCGTCAGGCTCGCGCTCCTCGTCCGCTCGATCGACCCATTCTCTCGCCGATCGGCCGTCTACAAGCTCTCGACCACGCTGAACCGCTGAGCCCCAAAATCGTTCGACTGTGGCTGAAATCGGAATCCTCGAGTAGAAGGCCGAAATCGGGGGCGCTGATCCGCGCCTTGCGACCGATCTCCGCCCACCGTGCAGCGAGATGGTGCAGCTGGTCGGCGGCCCGCGCCCGCGCGAGTGATCGTGCTGTTTGCCGCCGTGCCCGCGCGCCCGGCAGCGCGGACGCTGCCACAACCGGGGCGGTTGCCCCGCAGCTCGACGAAAATCGAGCTGCAAAGCCCGATGGGGGCCGGTGATCGGTGCCGTGGTCGTCATGCCGGCGGGCGCTTCGCTTTCACGACACACGAGCCACCCGACCGGCACGTCTCGTCGGACGGTGGGCTTCTGCTTCGAGTCGAGGATCGGCCGAAGCAGCAGCGCCAGCACCAGGGCCGGATGGGCGATGAAGCGGTGACCTGCCGGCGAGGCAGCGAGCCGGCTCGTTGGCGTGGGCCGCCGGCTCACAAGCGCCACGCCGGCGGCGACCGCTTGCGGAGATCCTGCTAATTCCGCTCGAGGTGCGTGCACGCTTCCCGCGCAAAGGGGGACGCAGATCGGGCTTCCCCACGTACCTGTGCCGCGAGCGGAGCGGGTCTCACGTGGAGCTCCGGTTGACCGAGGGATGCAGTGGTCAGATCGGCGAGATCGGCAGCCCACCGTCGATCGTGATGATCGCGCCAGAGATGTAGCCAGCGGCCGGTGAGAGCAGGAACGCGATCATCTTGGCGACCTCGTCGGGGCTTCCGTATCGGGCAAGGGGACTCCTCTGAGGAAGGGGTCGTGGTCGGGCGGGTGTGAAGCTCCACCGCCTGCCGCGGACATCAGGCGAGCTTCGATCGGTCCGGGACAGACCGCGTTGACGCGTATGCCGGGCGCCGCGCCCTCGAGCGCCGCGGTGCGGGTCAACCCGATCGCGCCGTGCGTGTACGCTGCGTAGGCGGCGACCACGGATAGCGGCGATACCGCTGGCTCGCGACGTTGACGATCACGCCGCCGTCGCACATTCGCGGTAGCGCGGATTTGATCCCAAGGAAAGCGCCGCGGGCGTTCACGGCCATCACGTGGTCGAAGTCGGCCTCGTTGACTTCGGGCAGTGCTGCCGCGTGGCCGGCGATTCCGGCGGCATGCACGACGGCATCGATTGGACCTCGGGCAGCCGCCGTGGCCACATCGCGCCGGACCTCTGCCGACTTGGAGACATCCGCGGCCTCGGCGATGGCTCCGCGTTCGGAGCCCCTGGTTGATCTCCTGAGCGACGCGCTCGGCGGCTGCAAGGTCAGCGTCAACAACGACTACATCCGCGCCGCTTGCAGCGAGCAGACGGGCGCCGGCACCACCGATGTCCCCGCCACCGCGGGTGACGATCGCGTTCATCTCGGTGATGATCGGATCACAAACGGGCCCCGGACGCTCGGTGTGGCCGCGGCCCGCGATTCGGCGTCATCGCGCCCACAACCGAGCACGTTTCGCCCGGAGGTCGCGCGCCCCGAGCGACTCATCCATTGGGCTGAAGCCCGGCCATCCTCGTTGCATGGGCAAGCACGTGGCTCACGCATCGATCTACGCCTGTTGCCCACGGAGTCGGCGCAGCGGCCGGGCTTCGCCCTAGCTCAGGCACATAACCTCGTCAGCTTGCGAGATCAGGTACGGGTCGTGGGTGGCGCAGATGATCGTCTGCCCAGCGCGCGCAGCGCTGGCCATTAGGGCTGCGACTGTTCTGGCGTTGACCTCATCGAGCCGGGACGTTGGCTCGTCGAGGATGAGCAGACCCCGGCTGCTGGCCAGCGCCCGGGCCAAAGCAACGCGTTGTGTCTCCCCGGCCGAGAGACGCGCCACGCGCTGACGAACTCGCTCCGACAGCGACAGAGCAGCCAAGACCGCAGCGGCCCGCTTGACTGCGTCATCGTGACCGATGCCACGGAGCTGCAGCGAAATAACGACGTTCTCCTGGGCGCTCAGGAAGCCTATGGCTGTGGACTCCTGGGGCATGTAGCCGACGCGCAGCCGACGCAGCGACGCCAAGTCCTCGCGATCCGATGCCGTCAATGACCGACCATCGATCAGCAGGTCGCCGCTGTCGGGTCGATCGAGTCCGGCGATCAGCCGCAGCAGCGTCGTCTTACCGCTTCCTGACCTCCCGCTTATCGCGGTCATCTGGCCGCACCCGAAATCGTGGCTCAGGCCATCGAGGACGATTCTCTTGCGACCGTTTTCGGCGTAGGCGAAGCCGAGCCGGTCGAGTTCGACTCGGGCCGGTGTCGAGTGACCGGGAAGATCGATGGGCGTGCACGACGCGGCGAGCTGGGGTTCGGCCCCGCCGGCCGGACTGATCAAGAGCCCCGGCTTCAGCGCCTCGATTGTCGCTCTGGCGCCGATTCCCGAGCTCGAACGCAGTCGCGGCGGCAGGCGCGTCCAGCCGCCCTCGCTGACGATGACCGAGGCCTCTCCGTTGCGGCGCTCCTCCGCGATCCGCCCGCCGGCGATGGTGACGGTGCGATCGGCGAACCTAGTCACGGCCTGGTCGTGGGTGGCGATGATCACGCTCATCCTCCACGCCGTGGCCAGGACCGGGATCATCCGGAGGATTTCCTCGGCACTTGAGTGGTCGAGTTCGCCGGTGGGCTCATCGGCCAGGAGCAATGTTGGTCGATGGGCGATGGCGGCGCACAGGGCACTGCGCTGGCGCTCTCCTCCTGCGAGCTCGTGCGGCAGTGCGTGCTGGCGATCGCCGAGGCCAACAGCGTCCAGAAGTCCGCGCACCCGCGCCCGGCGAACGCTGCTCTTCTCCCCACGGAGGGCGAGCGGGATCTCCACGGCTTCGGCTACCGATAGGTCGGGTGAGAGAAGGCTCTCGCTGGACTGTCCGAGTAGCCCGAGATGGTGATAGCGGAACGCCGCGCGCGCCTTTTCGCCCCGGCGGCCGATGTCCGCTCCCATCACGCGCACGATCCCCGCCGACGGCGTTTGCAGACCCGCGATCACGCGCAAGAGCGTGCTCTTGCCAGCTCCGCTCGGCCCTAGGACACATACGACCTCGCCCGCGGCGACCTCCAGGTCGGCCCCTTGGAGCGCCGCGGCGTCGCCCTGACCGCTGCGATGGACACTGAACACATCGCGCAGCTCAACGATGGGCTCACTGATCATGCGAGCCTCTCCACGATTTCCTCAGGACCTGGGTGTGGAGCGGCGCGGCTCGGGGGCGTGCCTCGGCGGCTGGGGAACGAGCGGGCGGTGGCCGCCCAGCCCAGCAATAGGCACATGCCCGTGACCGCAACTCCAAGGGCGACGAGAGTCAACCAAGGCACCACAGTTACAAGCCGCGGGTAGGGCGTGCCGGTCTCCGTGGCCCCGACGGTCGACGCTGCCAAGCGGTCGAGGAGCACAGCGATCGACAGGCCCGGCCATACGCCCAGGATCGCGGCGAACGCGAGCCGCAGCCGCAGCTCCCTGCGCTGCGCTGAGGGCCCAATACCTTGCGCTTCCAGATCGGCTTCGATCCTGCGGTCGCGGAAGGGGCCGCTCAGGACGAGCAGCATGCCCACCACGGCCAGCGCTGCCGCCAGCGCTCCCGCTGCGAGCAGAGTTCCCAGAACTCCCGCAGCCAGGGGCTGAGAAAGGAGCGCGTGCTCGATGTCGCTTCTGAAGGCCGGCCTTAGCTGCGCCAGTGCAGCCTGCCGGAGAGCCAGCCTGAGCCTCCCGAGGCGCGACGACGAGATCCAGATCTCGTCCGCGCGTCCTTGACCCGGCAGCTGCGCGTCCAGGGCATTGGAGAGGGCTTGCTGGTCAGCGACGATGACGCCACCGGTACCAGGCCCGACGGTTGGGAAGCGGCGAAGCTCGCCGACGATCCGCGCAACCACAGGTAGATCGTCGACCGTGAGCCCGATTCGGCCTCCCGGTCCAGCCGCGGCGGCCGTTCCCGGGTCGGCCAGGATCGGGAGAGCCCGATGATCGCTCGGCTGCACGGGCCGGACGACGCCTGAAAAGCCGCTCGTCTGGAACACCAGGCCCGCCGCGCCGGCGCCGCGGCTCAGCCCGGACGATGCCGCGCCGACCCCAACCCAAGTCTTGATCGGCGTGTCCATCACGACTTGATGGCGAGCGTCCTCGGCAACGATCGGGCCGAGGCTCAGGGGGGCCGAAAACTGGGTGTTCGGCGCGGGGTTCTCCGCCTCTTGATGACCGTTGGTGGCGGCAAGACCTGCCGACTCGTCGAGCTCGAGTGCCTGTACCTCCCAGCGGCCGCTTGGGAGCTTGGCGTGGAGCAAGTCGCGGCCGGGGAGAGTCGTGCCGAGCGGCAGCATGCGCACGCGTCCCTCGTCATCGCGCAGATCAGCGGTGACCGTGAGATCCAGCTTGGGCGAGTGCGCATGCACGCGCAGCCAGCGCGCGGTTGCCGGCAGGAGCGGACCCGGGCTCCGACCAGGGCCAGCGGGACGCAGGCGCCTTGCCAGCACCGCCGGGGGCGCCGAGCCGTCGCTTGCACGCCACCCGCGGACGAGACCAACTGCCGGGGATGGAACACCGAGCATCGGCACCGTGACCGCCGCCCGCCCGCTCAGATACGTCCCCTCAGTCCGACGGACGGGGAACACCGCGCCTTCGCTCAGAGCTCTCCAGCGTGACAGCGGCTCTAGGTCGGTCGGGCGCGTGAAGCTCCGACCCGGGGCTATGAGGGCGTCCAAGGGGACACGGTCCGCCGCTTGATCGGCGGCGCCGCGGATGAGCGTCACGCGAAAAGAAAGAGCGAACCCGGCGAGCGCGGTGCTCACGGCCATGAAGGCGATCGCGCCGGCAGCACGTCCGCCCGCGCGCGCCAGCGACACCAGCGCCAGCCGGCCAGCAACGCTGGCTCCGGCGCGGCGAGCGACATGCTCGAACGCGGCGAGGAGAAAGCCACTGGCGCGGAACAGCACGATCCCAGCGGCGAGCGAGCAGAGGGGCCCCAACAGCCCGGTCCATGGGTGGGCGCTGCGGCTCCCTAACACCAGCCCGACCACGAGAGCGGTCACGGCGACGACAGCAAGGGCGTCAAGGATGCGTCTGTTGCGGACGAGCGGCGCCACAGCGATCACGGTCGTCGCGATCAACCAGCCCGACATCGCAACCAGCAGCGCGTCCGCACTCAGCAGCGAATGCGAGAGCACAGCGCCGATCGGCTCCCCGCCGCCGCTAGCCAGAATCACGGCCACGGCGACGGCGATCGCGAAGCCGGCCGCCAACGCTAGAGCGCAGATCCAGGCGGCCTCCAGCGCAAGAAACGTGACCGTGTGGACCAATCTTGCTCCGCTGACGCGAAGCCGGTCGATCTCGGCCTGCTGTTCTTCGCGCAGGCCGACGGCGGCAAGGAGGACGAACAGAAGGAGGCTGACGAAAACCCCGCCTCCAACCAAGAGCAACCTGATTGGGGCGCCTGACGCCTGCCAGCGAGCCTCGTCGAGGAGCGCGAACGGAGCTGTGAGTTCGACCTGGCTCTGGGCGGCCGTTAGCGCCGCCTGCGCAGCACGGAGCCGAGCCTCGACCGCGGAGACCGTCCAGCTGTGCAAGCCGGCGGCGCGCAGGGGCGCAACCCACTCGTGCGTGCGGTAGCTCCCGCTCAAACCGCTTAGGTGGTCAAGCCCGTTTATGTCGTCGGTAACCAGAACCGGCGCGCGGGCCTCCAGCTCAGCCGAAAAACCCAGGGGCACGGCCGAAACAAGCTCCGCCTTGGTGACGACTCTGATTCGCACGCCCAATGTCGTCAACCTGGTCGGAACCCGTCCGCCGCCGACGAGGATCATCGGGCAGTCCCACACACGACAAGCTCCGAGACCGCGCGCTGCCCGGGGCGAGAGCCACCTGTCCACGGGAACGATGGCCGCCGTCTGCAGGATAACCCCGCTCAGCCGAACCGGGGCGAGTGCGAGTACCTGGGTCACCGGCCCCAGTTCGCGGGCCCCCAGCACGCCCCGCGCGGCAGCAACCGCCGCGGGCGTGAGCGGCCCCTGCCAAGTCACACGCACGGTTCTGTCCAGCGGCGAGGAATGGGCGATAACGGACCTTGCTGCCTGATCGCCGACGATCACGCACTTGGCAGCTACGGCCCCGGCAAACGCCACGGCCATAGCGATCGCCAGGCTTGGAGCCGCCCATCGTCTGCGGTTTCGACGCCCGCGGGCCAGGACAAGCATCAGTGGACCGCGCAGGCCGCGCAAACTCAACCTCCCCGCCGGCGGCGATAGTGCGCCCGCGCCTTTTCCCGTCCCCCGCAGACGTTCATCGAGCACCAGCGCCCGGAGCCGTTGCGCGAGTGGTCGTAGAAGACCCAGCCACAGTGTCGGCCCGGGCAGACCTTCAGCCGCCGCCAGCTGCCGTCGATCATCGCTCGGGCCCCGATCGCGGTGAGCGAACCCAGCACGCGATCGACGGCGGAAGCACCGACAGGGATCAGCTCTGGCCCCAGCGCCGTGAAGCGGAGCTCGATCGTCGCGCCCGTCAGGACCTCGTTGATCGCACGAGCCGCCGGCGCTGACGGCTTGACCCCGAAGCCCTGACCGACAGCGATGAGCTGACGCAGACCCTCGCGTACCTGGTGGAGGCGATCGAGATCGGCCTGAGTGATCTTCTCTCCAGGCGCCAACAACCCCACCGCCGAGAGCCAGCGTCGGGCACGGGCTCGCGTGGCCAAGAGATCCGCCCCATGTTCAGTGACGAGGTCGAAATGGGTGTTGAGGAAGGCCTGGAGGAGCCCGAGGACTCCGGGAGCGGCATGTCGGCCGCCGGGCTGTGGTGGCAACGACAGAGCGTCGACCCGCCATCGAGGAGTCTCACCGGTCAATAGCATTAGCTGGTGAGCTTAAGGAGTCGACGCGGTATTGGCAAGAGCCGTGGATGCTCCTGACCCGCGTCCTCGCGTCAGCCATGCAGTGACCCGATCAGTCAGTCCTCGGGGATGAGTCACTGGGCCTCCGCGAGCGCGTTCTCTCGTGAACCCGCATGCCCGCCGGTAGACGATCCTTCCGTCCTTGAACGCGCGATGGCGTAAATCGTGGGCTTTCAACCGAGAACAGGACCAACCGCCAGCCGTGCATGCGATCTCACGGCTTCAGAGCCCTCGTCCCCGTCTAGCGGGACGACCTCGTCCCCTGCTGCGATCACCGCGGGATGGCTAGGGACCTCCGACATTGCGAAAGCGGGTCTCCGCCTGGTGCCTGCAATCGACCTCCTCCTCGCCAGTTCCGCACATTCGGTGCTTGCCGGTCGTTGCCGGTTCCGTGCCAACGCCGGGCCCGATCGAACGGTCGCGACCCGTGCCGTTGGTCCTTTCGGGCGGCGCCTGGCGGCGGCCACCGCGTGGCCGCTTTCACCCAGATCCGGAAGCCTTGAGCAGCGTGATCGTGCACGTCGACACTGCCGCTCCCGTCCCGAAGGAGCCACCTTTGGGCGGCGGAATTGCCCGTGCGCGCGGCGACAGAGGCACTCACGCGGCGCCGCGGCGGGGGTGCCCGTCTGAATGTGAAGGCAGGGCTCGCCGCGCGCGAGGCAAAAGACCCGAGTTGCGCCAATAGGAAGACTGGCCCGTGCCACCGAACGCGCCACCCGCGAATCCGATCGTCCACGTCAGGAACCGTGATGATCCTGACGTCGCCTTTGCGCTCGCCGGCTCGAGCGCCCTCTCGGAGGCAAGAGCGACGTGCATGCTCGCGTTGCGGGCGTGGGAGTCGCGTGTCGGCGGCCGAGTATGTTCGGGAGGGGAGAGGCCCGGCCTCTTCGCCGCGCTGGACGCGCCGGAGCAGCCGGGCGGTTGTGGGTTTACGTCGACTCCAGCGAGCGCCTCAACGACTTGAGGGTTCGCGTCCGCTCGCTTCGTGCCATCAGCGCCGCAATCGGCTTCATCAGCCGCATGAAGCCGAAGAGCTCACCCTCCGCGACGTGATGAACGATCGTCCTGTCCCGATCTGCTTCGAGGAAGTACTCGGGTCGCGCCTCCATCAGGTCGGAGCCGAACCATCGCAGCGTCTCGCGGAACCCGATCCGCAACGGCGGCTGGTAGTCGGTTATGTGGCCTCGGAAGGTGCCCATCCTCGTGACGTCCAAGTACGCGGTTCCTGGGCCTGGAGAACCGTCAGAGGTTTGTCCGGACCGACGGAACAGGCCCGTACGGCGCATCCACGTTCGGTAACCATCCAGGTCGGCCAACCGCGCGAACACGTCGCCGATGGGTCGGTCGATTGTCGTGCGCGTCTCGTATCGAACCGTGGTAGTTCCCGTGTTCTTCATGTGATCACCTCGCTGGGCATCGTATGGTTCCCGACAGGACAATCGTTGGGGCTGAGTTCCAGCTCAAGTTCGATCTCGACCCCGTGGCTCGCGCGGGCGCGGAATCCGAGGCGTCGCATCAACGCCAGCGCGGGCCGGTTCTCCCACAGCGTCATGGCGGTCAGACGCGTGATGCCGTTCGCGCGGGCGTGGTCCACGAGGCGGGCGACGAGCTCGGTTCCGATGCCCATGTTCTGTAGCTCGTCGGCGACCTCAACGGCTACGTCCGCCACGCCGGTTCGATCGGTCACACGGACGTATCTGGCAACGCCGACGATCGAGCCGTCGCGCTGATCGACCGCGGCGATCGCCTCGTGCGTGACATGATCGATATCGGCGAGAAACGCAAGCTCCCGAGGCGTCAATTCAGGCTTGGGCAAGAGGAATCGCCTGCGGCGCGACTCGAAAGTGAGCCGGGCGAACAGTCCCGCGAGACGATCACGATCCTCAGAGCCGAGCGGCCGAAACCGAAGGCGCGTGCCGTCGGCGAGAACGACTGCCTCGGTCGCCGATGCGCGGGAAGCGCGCGGGATCATCCGGGGTTTCGGCACGGAGACTTCCTTGGGTGAGGTGGTCGGGATGCTCATGGCGTCTCATCTGTAGGGTGGGATTGGAGTGCGGGGGCGTTTTATCCGGCCCCACTTTGACGCAGGCTTAGCGACGTCCTTGGCAACACCGTCGCGCACCCGTTGGTGGATTGGCGGCATGCTGTTCTTGGAGCGGATGGCTGTAACCGCAGACTCCGCGCGAGCGACGCCACGCACATCGGACCATCCTTCTGACAGCGATCTCCGCACGAGGCGTGTCTGGCGCGGCGTCACGTGACCTCGCAGACCGCGCGCCCGGCATAGATGAAAGGGTCGACGAACGCATCGGATGCGTCCTCGGCGCGCACCGCGAACGTGATAGCTGGACTCTCGCGATCCACGACCACCAGGCGCAGCGCGTCGGTCGCGGGGTTCCATTCGAGCGTAACTGCCAGACCGTCTGCGGTCCGCTGATCCAGCTGCCGGTAGGTGGTGGGGGTAGTCACGGCAGGAGTTCCTCTCTACCGCGCGTAGCGCGGGCGTACGGCACGGCCCAGGTTGAGCGCGAACAGCGACATGCTGTGAGCGCCGCGCGTGTGGCTCAACGGCGCGCTCGCATGCTGGCGCAGCCGGACGACCATCTCCCGCATGAGCCAGCGATACAGATATGGGGACATGGGTGATTCCTTTCGATTGCTGTGACATGGATTGGCGGCCGCTCTTCGACGGTCAACGGAGGCGCAGCCGCGCGAGGGCGAAGTCGTAGCCTCGGTCGGTGTGCGAGTTCATGCCGTGGGCCCAGCGCGGCGGATAGCCGGGGGCCTCGCTGAGCGGACCGGCGTGCGGAGGGGCAGGTCGCGGCTCCTCGGTGGGCAAGCCGCGGTCGTACATCTCCTCGACCTGATCATCGAGCTCTCCGCGAGGTAGGCCGCCCGGCGTGCGGTGTGTGGTGTTCATGTCGGCAGCGTCGCCGACCCGCCTTCCTCAAACCTTCCTAGGCGCTGATCTTCGTAGCGCCGACCGGACTGGCGCGGCCCGCGTGGCGGCGGTCCGCTCGTGCCGCCAACGGACTTGCCCTGGTAGTCAAGGGTTACCCGGTTGCCCGCCTTGACTGGCGCTAAGGCTGGTTGCCGAGGCGAGTCTCGTGCTTCACGGGCAGTGGTTCAGTACGGTCGGCTGGTATGAGGCGGCTCGAGGTTCGGTTGCTTGGATGCTTCGAAGTGCTCGTCGACTCGCGACCTGTCCCGGCCGATGCGTGGGCGCAGCGGCGTGCGGCGGATCTCGTGAAGCTGCTTGCGCTTGCTCCCGGTCGCCGAATGCCGCGCGACGGGGTGCTCGAGATGCTGTGGCCGAAGCTCGGCGCCGATGCTGCCGCGCGGAACTGCATAAGGCAGCGAGTTACGCTCGCAACGCGCTCGGCGACCGCGACGCGGTCGTGCTTCGCGGCGGCGTGGTCGCGCTTGCGCCAACCGGTGAGGTGACGAGCGACGTTGAGCGTTTCGGCCGTGCTCGCCGGGGCTGAGGAGCTCGGCTTTCACACGCTGCGCGGCGTCGCGAGCGAGTCGGAGGGCCGTGCGCCGTACGCGCCTTTGGTGGAGGCGCTCGACCCGGTCGCCGGTCGCCGCCCGGAGCTGGCCGGCGTGCTC
>Ga0187776_10000876_pt1 | contig 14663 bp, 12 predicted proteins | sample 0216_BV02_MP12_2_FD_132426 | JGI IMG/M metagenome (GOLD analysis project Ga0187776, IMG submission 132426) | Tropical peat soil microbial communities from peatlands in Department of Meta, Colombia - 0216_BV02_MP12_20_MG | ecosystem: Environmental > Terrestrial > Soil > Wetlands > Peat | place...
CGGTGCCGGCTACCTGCTGCGCGTGCCGGCGATCGACCTGGCCGAGGTGGGCGCGGGCGGCGGCTCGCTCGTCGGCGTCGACGCCGGCGGCGCGCTCACCGTGGGCCCGCGGAGCGCGGGCGCCGATCCCGGGCCGCTCTGCTACGACCTCGGCGGCACCGAGCCGACCGTCACGGACGCCAACGTCGTGCTCGGGTACCTGAATCCGACGGCACTGGCCGGCGGCGCCGTGAAGCTGAATGCGGCTCGCGCCCACGACATCTTTCAGGAGAAGGTCGCGGCGCCGCTCGGCTTGCCGCTCGCCGAGGCGGCGTACGGCGCCCATCTGATCGCGGCGTCGAACATGATGCGCGCGATCCGGGCGGTTTCGAGCGAGCGGGGTCGTGACCCGCGCGAGTACGCGCTCTTCGCGTTCGGCGGCAACGGGCCGCTGTTCGCGGCCGGCATGGCCCGGGCGCTCGAGATGAAGCGCGTCGTCGTCCCACCGGCGCCCGGGCTCTTCTCGGCCTTCGGGCTGCTCTACTCCGAGGTCGAGCACCACTACGTGCGCACGTGGCGCCGTCCGGCGCGTGGCCTGGATCCGGCCGCGCTGGCCGAGGCCTTCGCACGCCTGGAGGATGAGGCGCGTGGTCAGCTCGCGGCCGAGGGATTCACCGGTGCAGCGGTCCGGATCGTGCGCTCGGCGGACTGCCGCTACCAGGGGCAGTCGTTCGAGCTGACCGTGCCCGTGACGGCGAGCGTGACGATCGAGGAAGCGTTCGGGCGCGAGCACGAGCGCACATACGGACACCGCGCGGGCGCCGACGAGCCCGTCGAGATCGTGAGCCTGCGCGTAGTCGGCCAGGAGTTGAGCGACCGACCGCGCGTTCCCGAGCGCGTGCAGGTCGGCCGAGGCGCGGGCACCCCCGGAGGCTCGCGGCGAGTGTACTTTGGTCAGCGCGACCGCTGGATCATCACGCCCGTCCTGGCGCGTGGCGACCTCGCGACGGCGCGCGAGGGGCCGGCGATCGTTGAAGAGTACGACGCGACGTGCGTGGTGCCGCCGGGCGCCAGGGCGGGGCTCGACGTCTCCGGCAATATCGTGATGGAGGTCTGAGCGGTGGCAACCAGGCTCTCCGATCCGATTGGCTTCGAGCTCTTCAAGAACACGCTGCTGTCCATCGCGGACGAGATGGCCCTCGCCATCTTGAGGACGGCGTACTCCGGCGTGCTCAAGGACAACATGGACTACTCGACAGCCTTCTGCGACGCGGAAGGCCGGACGGTGGCGCAGGGCTTGACCTTGCCCGGCCACCTCTCGTCGTTCCCAGACGCGCTCGCCGCCACGATCCGGCAGTACGGAGATCGCATGCGCCCGGGCGACGTCTACGCGCTGAACGATCCCTTTGAAGGCGGGATGCACCTGCCCGACGTGTTCATTCTCAAGCCGATCTTCGACGAAGGCCGACGAGTGGCCTTCGCGGCGACCATCTGCCACCAGACCGACATGGGCGGCCGGGTGGCCGGCTCGAACGCCTCGGACTCGACCGAGATCTTCCAGGAAGGCCTGCGCATCCCGCCCATCAAGATGTACGACGCGGGCGAGCCGAACGAGACCTTCTTTCGCATGCTGGAGAAGAACGTGCGTATGCCGGTGCGGGTGCTCGGCGACATGCGCGCGCAGCTCTCCGCCTGCCATATCGCCGAAGAAGCATTCGCCAGGCTGATCGCCAAGCACGGCGTCGCGCAGGTGTCGGCCTACATGGAGGAGATCCTCGACTATACCGAGCGCCTGACGCGCGCGGCGATCGCCGAGCTCCCGGACGGCGAGTGGAGCTTCACCGACTGGATCGACGACGACGGCATCGACTTCGGCACGCCGATCTCGCTCACGGTGACCCTCAGGAAACACGGCGACCAGATGACGGCGGACTGGACCGGCACCTCGCCCCAGGTGAAGGGCGCCATCAACAACACGCTGTCGTTCACCCGCGCCGCCACCTACACCTGCCTCAAGTCGGTCCTGCCGCACGAGATTCTCTGCAACGCCGGGTTCTACCGCGCCATCGAGGTCGTCGCCCCGCCCGGGACGATCGCCAACGCGGTGCCGCCCGCGGCCTGCGCGGCCCGCGGTCTGACTGGCTTCCGCATGGTCGACACCGTCTTCGGCGCCCTCGCGCAGATGCTGCCGGACCGCGTGATCGCAGCCTCGGAGGGCGGCAACACCGGCGTCAGCATCGGCGGCTATCACCCGGATCGCACGCCGTTCATCTTCGTGGAGTTCATCTGCTCGGCCTGGGGCGGGCGGCCGTGGGCCGACGGACTCGACGGCAACGCCAACCTCTTCGCGAACATGTCGCTGCCGTCTGCCGAGGTGACCGAGACCGAACAGCCGCTCGAGATCCTGTGCTGCGAGCTGATCCCCGATGTCGGCGGGCCCGGCCGACATCGCGGCGGGATGTCGATCCGTCGTGCCTACCGGCTCACGGAGGACGAAGCCGTGCTCCAGGTGCGCGCCGACCGCCACACGTTTCGCCCGTACGGGCTGTACGGCGGCGCGCCGGGCAAGCCGTCGCGCAACCGTCTGATCGCCGACGGTCGCGAGCGTGAGCTGACGGCCAAGGTCACGATGACGCCGATGCGCCGCGGCGATGTCTTCATCCACGACCAGCCCGGGCCCGGCGGCTGGGGCGATCCGCTCGAGCGCGATCCACTTCTGGTGCTGCGCGACGTGGCCAACGAGCTGGTCAGCGTGGCGTCGGCGCGCGACGACTACGGTGTCGTGTTCGACCCGTCCGGGTCGATCGTGGACGAGGCGGCGACCGCCCGACGGCGCGTCGAGCTGCGGGCGGCGCGCGGCTGGACGACGACACCCGTCGTCAGCCGCTGACGTGCCCGGCACCCATGAACTACGACCTCGAGCACAGCGACCTGTCCACCGTGCTCGCGGAGGGACGCCTCGTCGCCAACGAGGCGAAGCGCGTCTTCGGCCGGCTCTCCGCCGAGCAGATCAACTGGAAGCCGAGCACGGGGGAGTGGAGCATCGGTCAATGCTTCGACCACCTCATCATCTCGAACCGGTCGTTCGCTGCGCTCATCGAAGAGATCCGACAGGGGAGACGACGCCGGCGAGCCTGGGAGCGCGTCCCGCTGCTGCCGCGCGTGTTCGGGAAGCTCCTCATCAGGACGCTCCGCGCCGATTCGGGACGGAAGGGCAAGGCGCCGCGAGCCCTGCGTCCCTCGTCCAGTCAGATCGCCCCAGGAATCATCGCGAGCTTCGTCGAGCAGCAGGATCGACTACTTCGTCTGATGGAGGCAACCCGCGGTCTCGAGCTCGAGCGAATCACGGTCACGTCGCCGGTGGTCCGGCTCATCACGTACAGCCTCATGGATGGCTATCGTCTGATCGTCGTGCACGAGCAAAACCACTTCGTCCAGGCGAGCCGGGTCATGCAGTCGCCCGGCTTCCCGACTAGCCGTCGTGAAGCAACGGAAGCAGCTCGTTGACCAGGCGCTCGAACTGCTCCGTCTGACTCCATGACGTGATGCGCAGGGTGACGGACCTGGGCCCTTCCGCCAGCAGCTCCTGCAGGTGGCTCACGCACTGCTTCGGGGTGCCGGCGGCCGTCCAGGCCTCGACCATCTGCGGAGAAAACACCGGCCCGTAGTAGGCGTCGAGGAAACGCTTCGTCTCCTCGAGCGCTGCCTGCCGATCCGGGTTCAGATTGACGTTGTGATACGCCATGGTCGGGAAGCGGTCGGGGTCACGCCCTTGCTGCCGGAGCGCGCCGGCGATGCCCGACCAGTTCGTTCTCGCCAGACCCGGAGCGAGCCGCGTCGTCATCCATCCGTCGGCGAGCAGCGCGACGCGGCCGAGCGCCCGTTCGAGCGCTGAACCGGCAAGCGGCGGCCGCGGGTTGGAGGCGATCCAGATCGGGCACGGCTGCTGCACGGGACGGGGCTGGAGCGTGACGTCCTCGAACGAACGGAAGCGCCCCTTGTAGGAGACGCGCTCTTGGGACCACAGGCGACGGCAGATATCGATGTTCTCACCCAGGCGCGCCGCGCGCTCGCGGTCGGCCACCTGGAACGCGGCGCCCTCGCGTGCGCTGGCGCCGCCACCGACGAGCCCGGTACACGCGGCCAGCAGCATGCGACCGTTCGAGAGCAGATCGAGCGTCGCCCACTGATAGGCGAAGACCAGCGGATCCCGCACGGGGAATGACGCCATGCACCCCACCCCGAGCCGGACGCGCCTGGTGGCGGCCGCGAGCGCTCCCAGCAGCGTCAGCGAATCGGGCCTGGGCTTGGCCCCCAGGCTGTCGCCGACCCAGATGGAGCTGAAGAGCGGGTTCGCGTCGACCTTAGCGGCCAGGGCGAGCATCTCGGCCACGCTGGTCACACCGAAGAAGACGCCCCGTTGCGGCAGCGTGAAGCCAACGGCTGGACTCATCGCGAGTGCCATTCTAGATCAGAACCTCGCGGTGCTGCGGCCGGCGGTCGTGGGGTAAACTTCCGGTCAACCCACGGGCGCGAGAGCGCCGCCGCGTGATCGCGATGCGGCGTCGGCGAGTGGGCGAGCCCAGGAGGGTCGCGTGCAGATCGGCGTCGACATCGGCGGTACGTTCACCGACATCGTGGCGCTCGACCGCGAAGGGCGACTCGCGCTCACGAAGGTGCCGAGCACGCCGAAAGACCTGCTCGAGGGCATCGGCGCCGCCACGCGCCGTATCCTCGACCTCGCGGGCGCCCGGCCAGGCGATGTCGAGCGCTTCATCCATGGCACCACCGTGGCCACCAACGCCATCCTCGAGCAGAAAGGCGCGGTCACGGCCGTCCTCACCACCGCGGGCTTCGAGGACGTGCTCGAGCTCGGGCGGATGAAACGCTCGCGCATGTACGACCTCGCGATGGATCCCGAGACGCCGACGTTCCTGGCGCCGCGGCGTCGGCGCGTCGGTGTACGCGAGCGGCTGGACGCGAAGGGCCGCGTGCTCGTCCCGCTTCAAGAGGACGACGTGCGCGAGGCGGTGCTGGCGCTCCGCGCGCAACGGGTCTCGGCCATCGCCGTCTGCTATCTGTTCTCGTTCGTCAATCCGGTCCACGAGCAGCGCACGCGCGAGATCGTGACGGAGCTGGCACCGGAGATCAGCGTGTCGCTCTCGTCGGAGGTGGATCCGACCTTCCGCGAATACGAGCGCCTCTGCGTGACGGCCTTCGACGCCTATCTGGGCCCGGTGGTGAAGCGCTATCTGGCCGGGCTCGCCGACACGCTGCGCGGCCTCGGCGTGGGCGCGCCGCCCCTGATCATGCGGTCGCGCGGCGGCATCGTGTCGGCGGCGCTCGCGGCGCGAGAGCCCGTGACCTTGTTCCTCTCCGGTCCCGCGGGCGGCGTGATCGGCGCGCGCTTCGCCGCGGAGCGCTCGGGCGTGCGCGACTTCGTCTCGCTCGATATGGGAGGCACCAGCAACGATGTCGGCGTGGTACGCGAGGGAGCGCCGCTGCTCGCGGGCGAGGGGGCGATCGGCCCGTATCCGGTGCGCACGCCGATGGTCGACGTGAACACCATCGGGGCCGGCGGCGGTAGCATTGCCTGGATCGACGGCGCCGGCGGACTGCGCGTGGGTCCGCGCAGCGCCGGCGCCGAGCCCGGCCCGGCCTGCTACGGCCGGGGCGGCGACGAGGCGACCGTGACGGATGCCAGCGTGGTCCTCGGCTACCTGAACCCGACGCGCTTCGCGGGCGGCACGATGATGCTCGACGCGGCGGCGGCCGAACGCGCCGTCGCCGCGATCGGCCAGCGGCTCGGCCTCGATCGCGTCGCCGCCGCCGCGGGCATCCACCGCGTGGTGAACGCGCGCATGGCCGATCAGATCCGGCTCGTCACCATCAAGCGCGGCTACGACCCGCGCCAGTTCTCGCTGGTGGTGCTGGGCGGGGCGGGGCCCGTGCACGGCGCCGCCCTCGCCGCCGAGATGGACATGGCCGAGGTGCTCGTGCCGGAGGCGCCGGGTGTGCTCGCGGCGTTCGGTCTCCTCGCGGCGGCGATCGAGCACCACCACGCGCGGACCCTCCAGGCCCGTACCGACGTCGCGGATCTGCGCGAGGTCAACGACTGCCTGGCCGACCTCGACGCCGCCGGCCGCGCGCGCATGCGCGAGGAAGGCGCGCCGGCGCGTGAGGTGCGCGTGGCATATGCCGCCGACATGCGCTACGTCGGGCAGGCATACGAGCTGGAGGTGCCGATCGAGGCCCCGCTCACGCGCGAGCGCGTGGCCGAGATCGTCGCCGCGTTCCACGCCACGCACGAGCGGATCTACGGCTACGCGCGGCCGCAGCAGCTCGCCGAGTTCGTGAACTTCCGGGCGGTGCACACGTATCGGCTGCCGCGGCCGGTGGTGAGGCCGGCGGCGCGGATGAGCGGGAGCCTGGCCGACGCCCGCATCGGCGAGCGCCGCGCGTACTTCGGCGGCTATGTGCCGACCGCGCTCTACGAGCGGGCGCAGCTGCCGCTCGGCGCGCGCCTGGCCGGACCGGCCATCGTCGAGCAGGACGATACGACCACCGTGATACCGCCCGGCGTGACCGCCCAGGTCGACGATGCCGGCAACCTGCGACTGCGGAGAGACGGATGACCATCGACCCGATCCTCCTCGAGGTGCTCCGCAACCGGCTCGACGCCATCGCCGACGAGATGGAGCTCACGCTCCTCAAGAGCGCGGCGTCGCCCATCGTGAAGGAGGGGCTCGACGCGTCCGCCGCACTCTTCAACACCCGGGGCGAGACGATCGCCCAGGCCGCGGCGATCCCGATCCATCTCGGCGCGCTGCAGTTCGCGGCGCAGCGGATCGTGCGCGCGTTTCCGCCGGAGCGCATGCGGGAGGGCGACGCGTTCCTGCTGAACGACCCCTACGACGGCGGCACGCACCTGCCGGACATCACGCTGGCGGTGCCGGTCTTCGCCGATGGCCGGGCGGTGGCCATGGCATGCACGATGTGTCACCACCAGGACGTCGGCGGCCGCACTCCGGGCAGTGTGCCGACGGACGCCACCGAGCTCTACCAGGAAGGCGTCATCATCCCGCCCACCCAGCTCTTCCGCGCCGGCGAGCTGGACGAGAACCTCTTCCGCCTCCTCTCGCGCAACGTGCGCTTGCCGGACGTGTTCACCGGTGACCTCATGGCGCAGATGGCGGCCGGGCGGCTCGGGGGATTGCGGCTGCGCGAGCTCATCGCCGCCCACGGTACCTCGATCGTGGTCGCGTACATCGAGGAGCTTCTCGACCGGGCCGAGCGCCTCACGCGCCGCCAGATCGAGGCCATCCCCGACGGGGACTATCGCTTCGAGGACTGGCTCGACGACGACGGCGTGAGCATCGGCCAGCCCGTGAAGATCGCGGTGACCCTGCGGGTGCGCGGCTCGTCGATGACGTTCGACTTCACAGGCAGTGATTCACAGGTAAGGGGGCCCTTCAACTCGGTGCCCGCCTCGACGATGTCGGCGGTGTACTACGCGGTGCGGGCGATCTCCGATGCCTCCATTCCGAACAACGGCGGCTGCTTCCGCGCGGTCGACGCGGTGCTGCCGGAGGGGACGATCGTGAACCCGCGACCCCCGGCGCCGGTGAGCTGTCGGTCGGCGACCATCAAGCGCATCGCTGACACGATCTTCGGCGCGCTGGTGGGCGCGCTCCCCGGGAAGATGCCGGCGGCGAGCTCCGGCACCTTGCTGGTGATGGCATTCGGCGGCCGCGACCCGGAGACCGGCCGTCAGTTCGTGGCCAGCGAGCTGGCCGCGGGGGGCATGGGCGCGCGCCCCGGCAAGGATGGCATCGACGTCATCGAGACCGACGTCTCGAACTGCATGAACATCCCCGTCGAGTCGGTCGAGATGAACTTCCCGCTGCGCATCCCGTGCGCGCGGTTGTGGCGCGACTCGGGCGGAGCCGGGCGCTTTCGCGGCGGGCTGGGCCTCGAGAAGGTGTTCGAGGCGACGACGACCGACGTGATGGTCTCCCACCGCGGCGAGCGCTTCGGGTCGTCGCCCTGGGGCCTCGAGGGCGGCGCGCCGGGCGCCCGCGCCCACGCGTTCATCGTGCGGGCCGACGGCACACGCGAGCCGCTGCCGTCCAAGAAGATGATCGTGCTTCACCCCGGCGACCAGCTGTGGGAGTACATCGCCGGCGGCGCCGGCTACGGCGACCCACTCGATCGCGACCCCGCGGCCGTGTGCGCCGACGTGCTGGACGGCAAGATCTCGCCGCGCCAGGCGCTCGAGGCGTTCGGCGTGGTGCTGACGCCGGACGGCGCCGCCGTGGCCGTGGACGACGTGGGGACGAAGGAGACGCGCGAGCGCCGGCGCCGGGCCGACTAACCGGCCCTCAGCGGGTGACCGTGACGCGCAAGAAGGTCGCGGGAATCGACGTGGCCTCCGCGCTCGTGTTCTGGCGGATGAAGAGCTCGTCGAGCTCGCGCTGCAGGTCGGCCGCGCGGCCGTTCTTGTCCGCGGCATCGAAGGCATTCATGGTGGGCCCATAGTAGGCCCTGAATTCGTGCACCAACCCCACCGGCGGGCCATCGAAGCGGAAGGTGAACGTATCCCGGTCGAGGGCGATGCGGTCTGCCGGGATGCCCGCGGCGCCAAACCGCTCGACGACGTGGCTCGCGACGCCCCACGTCATGGGGCTGACGAAGCCTTCGGGAGGCGGCGGGGTATAGGCCGCGCTGATCTTGAGGATCTGCGCGACCAGCGTGGGGTCGTTGGGAATCCAGTTGCCCATCACGATCCGGCCCCCGGCGCGCGTCACGCGTACCATCTCCTTGGCGACGTCGACGGGCTTGGGCGCGAACATCGCGCCGAAGATGCTGACGACGACGTCGAACGATCGATCTGGAATCGACTGTAAATTCGTCGCATCGCCCTCGCGGAAGGTGCAGTTCTTCAAACCCTGCTCCGCGGCCCGTCGGTTTCCGGCCGCGACCAGGTTCCGCGCGATGTCGACGCCCAGGACGTCCGCGCCCAGCTGGGCGGCGGGCAGCGCCGTCGTGCCATCCCCGCACCCGAGATCGAGGACCTTGAGCCCCCGGCCGAGGCCGATCCTCTTGACGAGCTCCTCGCCGCTTTGACGCATTGTGGCGGCAATGCGCGTGAAATCGCCTTTTTCCCAGAGCGCCTGATTCGGATTCAGCGGTGCAGTCGACAACGTGACTCTCCTTTCGAATGGATGGTCAGCCAAGGCGCGCCGCGGCGCGCTCCACGGCCGCATCGCGGGCCGCGCGCACGCGCTCATAGCGCTGCTGCGTGCTGGCGAGGATTTGTGCGGGCGCGAGCTCCGGGCGCCCGGAGTCGAACGGCGGAGCGGGGGCATACTCGATGCCGAGCTGTACGGACTGGGCGTACTCGTCGCCTGCGATCTCGGCCGTGACGGTCAACGCCATGTCGATGCCGGCGGTGACGCCGCCGCCCGTGATGACGTTGCCGTCACGCACCACGCGCGCGGGATCTGGCGTGGCGCCGAAGGCCGACAGCGTGTCGCGCCAGGCCCAGTGCGAGGTCGCGCGCTTCCCCTTCAGGAGCCCCGCCGCGCCCAGCACCAACGAGCCCGTGCACACCGACGTCACGTAGCGCGCTCCGCTGGCCAGGCGCCGGATCTGCGTGAGGAGCTCCTGGTCCTCCATCGCCTCGATGGTGCCGAAGCCCCCCGGCACGCAGATCAGCGCGCAGCGCCCGATCTCCGCGAGTCGGCATACGCCAGTGAACGTGATGCCCCCGTCTGCCTCGAGGTCACCGCCGGCGGCGGAGGCCAGCACGCACCGGGCGCCGGGGAGACGCGCGAATACTTCGTAGGGACCGGTGAAATCGAGCTGTGTGACCCGCGGATAAAGCGCGAAGACGACCGGGAACTCTGCGGTCATGGAAATCTCCTCGGGGCCGACGCACGCGCGCCGGTAACAATCCGTCCCGTACGTCCACGTCAAGGTGCAGCAGCGAGGATGGGGCTCGAGCCCCGGCACCCCAAGACTGCCAGAACGCGGAGAAGGGTACAAGTCGATCGCTGTATCTCGCGGCCGGATCAGGCGCAGCCAGCCGGACGGCGCCGCCGGCTAAGATTTAGCCGGCGCGCGACTTGATCAAGCGGCCGAGTCGCGCCATGTCGTCGCAGGGGCGCTCACCGAGCGGCGCGATCGCGAGCTCGGTCACCCCGGCTTCCGCGTAGCGCTCGGCCTGCGCCAGGCATTCTTCCGGCGTGCCGGCGATCGCATACTCCGCGAGGAGCCGATCGTCGATCGCGCCTTCCGCCGCCTCGCCGCGGATAAGGCAGCTCATCGCACGCTCGAGATCCTCCGGCCGGCCGTGTTCGCTCATCGCCGCGCGCGTCGCGGCCGACGCGGTCCGCGCGTAGGCGATGAGCATGGCGGCGACGCTCCGCTTCGCGATGCGGCGCGCCTCGGCGCCGTCCTCGCGCACGGCGGCGGGCACGTACTGGACGACCTCGCGCGGCGCGGGGCGGTTCGTCCGGGCCGCGGCCTCGCGGATGAGCGCGACGGCGCGCCGCGTGAACGCCGTCGGCACGAGGTTGGAAATGATCACGCCGTCCGCGATCTCACCGCACAGGGTCAGTGCCTGTGGGCCCATCGCCGCGGTCAGGATCGGCACGTTCGCGCGCCGCGGCGTGAAGTCGAGCCGCACGCCGTCCGCAGAGAACATCTTGCCGGTGTGGGTGACGGTCTCGCCGCGCAGCAGCGCGCGCGTGATCGTGACCGCGTCGCGCACGGCGGCGATCGGCCGATCGACCGGCGCGTGCGTCTGCTTGATGCGCGATGGAATTCCCGCGCCGATGCCCAGGATCGCGCGCCCGTCGGACAGCTCGTCGAACGCCGCGATCTCCATCGCCATCAGCGTGGGATGACGCTGGTGGGGATTGAGGATGCCGAGGCCGATGCGCACACGCCGGGTCGCCACGGCGCAGGCCGCCGCCCCGGGCCACGCTCCTCGTCCGAAAGGATTCTCGGCAAACCAGACCGTGGAGAAGCCGGCTTGCTCGGCGGCCACGGCCTGCTCGACGCACTGCCGCGACGTCAGACCGCCATGGCAGCGCAGCGCCAGGGCCGGCCGGGCCGGTTTAGACATTCCCCGGACGGGGCGTGTCGCGGCCTTCGGAGAAGTGCACGTGAACCGTCTTCCATTCGCCGTGCTGCTTCAGCAGCACCATCGTCGAGCGCGAGATGAACGACTTGTCCACGTGTCCGACGTCCGGCTTGCCCGTCTCAGGCCGCCAGCGCGTCGTCGTCTTGCGATGGCACGTCACCACCGCCATGTCGCCCCGCACAATGACCTTCACGTCGAACGGCTCCCACCAGCCGCCCTCCTTGTGCTGGCCGTAGTACTGCCAGAGCCGGCTCCAGTGCTCGAGCCCCACGTACGTGTGGCCGTTCATGTTGAAGAAGACGTTGGTGGGGTCGTCGCTCCAGATCGGCTTCAGGGCCGGCCAGTCGAAGGCGGCGTTGGCGTGGAGGTAGGCGTCGTGAGCGGCGAGGACGGCCGTGCGGTCGGCGTCGGAGCCACCGTCGAAGTGGATGGGGTTGGTCACGCTTGAAGGCTAGCACGGACTTTGACAGGATCTCCGGGCGATGGAGAGCGCTGCCGACGTCGTGATCGTGGGTGGGGGCATCGCGGGCATGACCACCGCCTACTATCTGGCGAAGGCCGGGGTACCGAGCGTCGTCGTCGAGCGCGACGCGATCGGCAGCCACGCCTCGGGCTTCGCGTACGGGGGGCTGAGCCCGTTGAGCGGCTCCGGCATCCCAGGGCCCCTGGCCGAGATGGCCCAGGACGGGATGCGGCTGCATCGTGAGCTGTCCAAGAGCTTGCTCGAGGAGACCGGGATCGACGTGGACTTCCGCGTGCGCTCGTCTCTGGCCCTGGCGTTGACCGAGTCGGACGCGCGGCGGCTCCGGGCCGCGCTGTCGTGGCAGCAGCAACAGCCGGGCTACGCAGTGCGCTGGCTCGACATCGCGGAGGCTCGGCGGGTGGAGCCGCGCATTTCGGACGAGACGCTCGGGGCGACGCTGATCGAGGGCGGGGGAGCCGTCGAACCCTATCGTCTGGTGCTGGCGCTCACCCGGGCTGCCGAGCGCCTCGGCGTCAGAGTGCGACACGGGCGCGCAGTCGGCCTGCGGCGTGACGGTGGCCGCGTCACCGGTGTGGTCCTGGAGCGAGAGGTGCTGAGCTGCGCCACCGCCGTGCTCGCGCTCGGTCCCTGGAGCGCCGAGGCCTCGGACTGGATCGGCGTGCCGATCGAAGTCCGCCCGCTCAAGGGCCAGATCCTGCGCCTGCAGGCGCCCGGCCCGCCGGTCGAATGCTCTGTCGGCTGGGGTCACCACTACGCCACGACCAAGACGGACGGGCTCTTGTGGGCGGGAACCACGGAGGAAGAGGCCGGCTTCGACGAGGAGTCGACGCTGGCGGCCCGCGACGAGGTCGGCGCCGCGCTCCTGAAGATGCTGCCGGCGATGGCGGATGCGCAGGTCGCGCAGCAGACCGCCTGCCTGCGTCCGGTGGCGTCCGACGGGCTCCTGGTGCTCGGCGGCGTGCCCGGGCTCGATCACGTCTACGTGGCCACGGGCGGCGCGCGCAAGGGCATCCTCTACGGACCCGCGATGGGGCGGGCGATCGCCGATCTCGTCCTCGGTCGATCAACGCGCCTCGCGCTCGACGCGTTCGCGCCCGGTCGCTTCGCCGGCGCTCGGCAAGCAGATTGAAGATAGGCAAAGAGCTGTCAGGCCTTCTGATGCTACTGCTCGCGGCCCTGGCAGCTGGCTGCGCGACGGCGGCACCCGACGCCCTCTCGCCTCAGCTCGAGGAGCACCAGCGGCTCGCCAATACCCTCCGTAGCCGGGTTCGTGTCTATGGAGGGTGGGCTCCGGAGGACTATCTGGGCGTCGTGCAGCGCACGCCGTTCTGGAAGCGTGGCTTTGGCGGGCTGGAGATCTGGCTGCGTGGAGACATCGTCGGTACTCAGTGCGGTCAGTTCGTGATCGCCAGCCTCCTGGCCCTGCACGCGCACTCTTCGGCGGACCCGAGCGTCGTGAACGCAGAGGCCATCCGGAGCCTCATGTCCGTCGGATGGAGCGAGCAAGGCGCCGAGGCTGCGAGGGCATCATGTCCAGCAGCTCCAGCCGCCGGAAGCCCGAGCGGACCACGCGATTGACTTGAGACGCTTGCTCGACCCGCGCGGCAGACGCCGCGAGGCTAAGGGCGATGCCATGAGCACGAGAGCCTGCGACCCGGTCGCAACGGCTCGTTGCCGGCAATCCACGGAAGCGCGTAGCTGGCCCCGATTGCCAGGGCTGGCCCCACGATTCCCCAACCGATGACGACCATGAGCCACTGGTCCATTTGTCCCTCAGCACTCGCTATTATGTTGCTCCTCACGCCCCGCGAGATTCTGGGCAGCGAGATTCGAGGAACGCCGGACGCAGCAGGCTGGGGCCCTTACGGGCGAACGGCACGAATGGGTTCGGGTGACTGGCCAGGAGTCGAGCCAGATACGCAGCGCGTACAGTTCGTGATCGAACTATTGAATTACGCGGTCCGCACGCTCGAGAACTGATTGTGGGATCCTGAGGCCCAGGGTCTTGGCGGTCTTCATATTGATCGCCAGCTCGAACTTCGTCGGTTGCTCGATGGGCAGGTCGGCCGGCTTCGCCCCCTTGAAGAGCTTGTCGACGTAGGCAGCCACGCGCCGGGCCACGTCCAGGATGCTGCCGCCATACGACATGAGAGCGCCTAGCTCCACCAGCTCGGGAGTTCCGCAGACAGCGGGTAGCCCGTGCCTCACGGTCCGCTCGGCGATCTGAATCCGGTCTCGGAGGAAGGTGGGACCCATTATGACGAAGATCGCGTCAGCCCGCTCGGCGACGATCGTACCGAAGGCTCGGTCGTAGTCGGCGTCCTGAACCTCGACGACCAGGAGCTTGATCCGCAGGGTCTGCGCCGCCTTTTGAGCCTCTTTCAGCTGCGCGCTGGAGGAAAGTGATCCGCTCCCGAGGACGGCAATGCGCGTGGCGGTTGGAACAGCCTCTTTGAGCAGCTCCAGGCGTTTCCCCGCGAGGGAGGTCTCGGCGACCGCCGTGATCCCGGTGACGTTGCCGCCTGGGCGCGAGTAGCTTGCCACCAACCTCTCCGCGACTGGATCCGTGGAAATGACCATGACGATGGGGATCGTTGCTGTCGCGTCGCGGGCGGCCTCGATCGCCTGGCTCGAAACGGCCACGATGACGTCGGGACGGCGCTGCACCAACTCGCGCGCCAGCGCAGGCAGTCGATCGAGCTTGTCGTCGGCGAATCGGCGCTCCACGACAAGGTTTCGGCCTTCGGTGTAGCCGAGTTCGCCGAGCGCCTTGGGCACGAGGTTCGGTGTCGTGGGGACCGACGGATCCGGCACGCCACCGGGCGAAAGGATTCCTAGGCGATGCACCGTGCTGGACGCCGGCTGCGCCTCGGCCTCGAGGGGCGCGGCGACGATGCTCCCAGCCATCATCGTGATGAACGCGCGCCGCTCCACTATTGGATGATCTCGTCGGCTCGCACCAGTAGCGACTGTGGAATCGTCAGGCCAAGCGCCTTGGCCGTCTTGAGATTGATCACCAACTCGTACTTGACGGGCTGCTCGATTGGAAGC
>Ga0187776_10000877_pt1 | contig 14659 bp, 13 predicted proteins | sample 0216_BV02_MP12_2_FD_132426 | JGI IMG/M metagenome (GOLD analysis project Ga0187776, IMG submission 132426) | Tropical peat soil microbial communities from peatlands in Department of Meta, Colombia - 0216_BV02_MP12_20_MG | ecosystem: Environmental > Terrestrial > Soil > Wetlands > Peat | place...
ACCTCGCCGACTACCCGACGACGGCCGCAGTCCTCGAGTCGGGGCTCCCGTCCTCGATCTCGGTCGACGACGCGGGTGCCGACCCGGCCGAGACCTTCGTGCTCAGGGAGATGGAGATGCAGTCGGTGCTGATCGTCCCGCTGACCGTCGAGACGCTGACCTGGGGCCTGATCGAGGTCTACGACACGCGCACGCGCGTCTTCTCCGGGGTCGAGCGCTATCTCGCGGAGCTGGCGGCTACGCATATCGGCGCGCTCGTGTCCGGCTTCGAGCACGAGGAGCGGGCGCAGCGGCTCTACCGCGAGACGCTCGCGTCGCTTTCGAACGCGCTCGAGGCGAAGGACGCCGTCACGAGCCGGCATACCGAAGAGGTCGTCCGGCTCGCCGTCGGCGTGGCCGCGGAGCTCGAGCTAGAGCTCGAGCTCGTCCGCAACGTCGAGCTGGGAGCCGTCCTGCACGACATCGGGAAGGTTCGTGTTCCCGAGTCGATCCTGAACAAGCCCGGCCCGCTGACCGAGGAGGAGTGGGCGGTGATGCGGACGCACCCCGAGATCGGCGAGCACATCCTGCGGCCGATCCAGTCGCTCCATGCGATCCTGCCGATCGTGAGGCACCACCACGAGCGCTGGGACGGGACCGGCTATCCGGACGGGCTCTCCGGCCGGGGGATCCCGCTCGGGGCGCGCATCGTGGCCGTTTGCGACGCGTACCAGGCAATGACCGAGGACCGGCCCTACCGCAGTGCTCTCTCGACCTCCGAGGCGAGGGCCGAGCTCGAGGGTGGCGCCGGGACGCAGTTCGACGCCGACTGTGTCAGCGCGCTGTTCCACGCGCTCGACCGGCGCGAGACCGTCGCGGCGGTCGTCCCGCTCCGCCCGCCCTCCAGCGCGCAGGCGTAAGACCTCAGGGAAACCTCGTCAGTCGAGCTCGAGCTGGCCGTGCGCCTCGCCGTACGCGGCGAGGAGGTCGAGGAACGGCACCGCGTCGAAGGCCTCCGGCCCGAGCACGCCCGCGCCCGACCAGGTGCCGTTCGCCAGCAGCTCGAGCGCGACGACCGGGTTGAGGGCGGTCTGCAGCACGACCGCCTGTGAGCCGTACTCGCGCATCGTCGTCTCGTTGTCGGAGACGTGGTACAGGTAGGTGCGCCGCGGCTTCCCGTCCTTGCCGGTGCCGTTGACGACGGTGCCCGCGCAGGTCTTGCCGTGCATGCGGTCGCCGAGCGTCGCCGGGTCGGGGAGGGCGGCGGCGACGACGTCTCGGGGCGCCACCTCGACGCCGCGCACCGAGACCGGCTTTGTCGAGTCGAGCCCGAGCTTGTGCAGCGTCTTCAGCACGTCGATGAACTCGTCGCCGAGCCCGTACTTGAACGTCACGCGCTTGCACTCGACCTCGCGTGGGACGAGCACGACCTCCTCGTGCTCGACGTTCACGCACTCGAGCGGGCCGATGCCGTCCGGGAAGTCGAACACCTCCGGCTCCGAGAACGGAGGCGTCGTGTAGAAGCCGCGCTCGCGCTCCCAGATGAGCGGCGGGTTCAGGCACTCCTCGATCGTCGTCCAGATCGAGAAGGTCGGCGCGAAGTCGTAGCCTTCGATCTCGAGGTTCGCGCCGTCGCGCACGCCCACCTCGTCGATCTCGGAGAAGAGATGGTCAGCGGCGTAGCGGGCGAAGACGTCCGAGAGGCCGGGCTCGACGCCGATCCCGCAGAGGGCGAGCAGGCCCGCCTCGACCCAGCGCTCGTGCTCGGCGAACTGGAGGTCGCCGAGCATCACGCCCGGCTTCGAGTAGGGCTCGTCGGGATGGGGCTTCGAGAGGGTCATCGCCATGTCGAGGTAGGTGCAGCGCGTCCTGAACGCAGCCGCGAAGATCGGCGGGTTGAAGCGCGGGTCGGCCGCGTTGAGGACGACGTCGGCCTCGGCGGCGAGCGCGGCGATGCTCGCCTCGTTGGACGCGTCCACCTGCGCGGCGGCGAAACGTGGGTCGTCGAGGCGCGCCACCAGCGCCTCCGGCCGTGCGGGGTCGAGGTCGGCGAGCGTCATCTGCTCGAAGAAGTCGCGCTTCCGGGCGACGGCCGCGACCGCGCTGCCGACGCCTCCCGTCCCGACGACGAGGATCTTCACCAGGAGCCCACCGCGACTCCGCCCCACTCTTCCGGAGCGACGTCGCGGACGGTCTGGGTCAGCTCCCAGCGATGCCCGGCGAGATCTCCGAGCACGCACGAGCGCTCGCCGTACTCCCACGTCGTCGGCTCCTCGAGCACCGATGCACCTGAGTCGCGGGCGCGTTCGAAGGCGCCGTCGACGTCCGGCACTCGCACCTTGATCACGTGCGTCGTCCGCTCTGCATCGGGCGCGATCCGGTCGGTGTGGGCTTCGGCGACGACGACCGCCCCGTCGCTGCCCACTCGCAGCTGGGCCCGATGCGACTCGCCGATCCGCACCCGCTCCTCGAACCCGAACGCCGCGTCGAGCCAGGCCACGGCCGCGCGCACGTCGGGGTAGTAGAGCACCGGGGTGACCGTGACGGGCGGCGCAGACCGATTCGTCAGCACGAGGGGAAGTCTAGGGGCGAAAGTGCCCCGCCAAGAATCGAACTTGGGCACGCGGCCAAGGCATCGCTTGCGATGGCGCCTAGAGGTGCCCCCGGGCCGGATCGAACGGCCGCACGCGGTTTAGGAAACCGCTGCTCTATCCACTGAGCTACGGGGGCCCGGCCTCAGTCTAGAAGCGCGTTGTGCGCGCCGGCCGGCGCGGTGAGGCCGTCTCGGGGGTCCCGGCGCCGGCGGTGGACAGGTTTGACGAGCCGATAATCCATCTTGTAAGGCTTGTCAATCGCGAAGCGATCTATCGTGACCTCACCGCCGCGTGGAGCGCCAATCCCCTGATCGGGGGCTGCACCGGGGGCGCTCTGCACCGACAGTGAACGGTAGAGGAAGGTCGGACGACCTTCGGAGTTTTCGAAACAGGAGCGAATGATGTCCAGAATGGGGACGCTCCTGCGGCAAGATGACGAACGCGGCCAGGCGATAGTTCTCCTTGCGGTGACGCTTGTCGTGCTCCTGGGAGCAGCGGCGCTCGTCGTCGACGTGGGTCGAGCGTACGTCGTCAAACGACACCTTCAGGCCTCAGTGGATGCCGCAGCGCTGGCGGGCGCGCAGTCGCTTCCCGACGTGAACGCGGCGACGGCCGCGGCCAACAGCTACAGCGGGAAGCCCGGCGCGAAGAACGACGCAACGAATCTCCCGGATGTCGCGACGAGCGTGACGACGAAGTGCCTCTCGACGCATCCGTGCAACCCGGCGAACGCGATCGTGGTCGACGAGACCACGACCTCGCCGACGATCTTCGCGAAGGTCCTCGGGATCGACTCCTTCACGATCCACGCGAGGGCCACGGCGCTGATGTCGACGGGGGTTCCCGCCCCCGCGCACATCATGATCGTGGTCGACCGCACGGGCTCGATGAACAACCCCTGCAATGCCGGGGGCACGAAGATGACGTGTCTGAAGGACGGGGTGAAGGCCTTCCTGGGCGGGATGGACCCGGCCTACAACAAGGTCGGGCTGATTGCCTTCCCGCCGGGCACGGGGAACCCGTGCACGTTCAACCCGAAGACGACCGACGGACCGACGTCGGACTACGACGCCCACCCGAACGGGTACGTCGTGGTCCCGCTGTCGAACGACTACAAGACGTCGGCGACCTCGCCGCTGAATACGAGCTCCGCGCTCGTGTCGACGATCAACTGCATCAAGGCGGGCGGCACGACTGCGACCGCGACCGCGATCGACGTCGCGCACCAGACGCTGATCGCGAATCACGACCCGAAGGCACAGGACGTGATCATCTTCCTGACGGACGGCGAGTCGAACTACGGGCCGTGCACCAACCCGAACGGGAGCGGAGTCTGCTCGAACAACTCGTCGCCCTACCGCACGACCCCGTGCCACCAGGCGGTCACGTCGGCCCACGCCTTCGACGCCTCGGGCACGGAGATCTACACGATCGCGTACGGAGCCTCGGGGCTCACCTGCAGGGGCTGGGCATCGAGCGGAACCGGGCCCGACGGCGCGTCGTGCAACAAGAAGAACGGCTACCAGTTCAACTGCTACGAGGTACCGTCGATCACGGCAGCGACAGAGGTCAGCGAAATGGCCTCCGACTCGACGAAGTTCTTCAACGAGCCGAACCCGGGCGACCTCACCACGGCGTTCCAGACGATCGCCGAGGACCTGTCCGGGCCGGCTCTCGTCGACGACAGCTACACAGGTTGACCCTGTGCGGAGACCGCGGCGGCTCCTGCCGCCGCGGTCTCCGCAGTAAAGGCGGCTTCTCGCGGAAGGGTTACGAGGGCCGGCTGGCCAGCGTCAGCGTGGCCGTGTGGCTCTGGCCGCCGCGCTGGTAGGTGACCGTCACCGAGTCGCCGGGCTTGTGGGCCGCGATCGCGCTCGCGAGCTGGTCCGGCGTCGAGATCTGGGTCGAGTCGAGCGAGGTGATCACGTCGCCGCTCTTGAGGCCGGCCTTCGCCGCCGGGGTGTTGCTCCGCACGCCGGCGACCAGCGCGTTCGACGCGGTCGCGTCGAGCGAGATCCCGAGGTAGGCGTGCTGCGCCTTGCCGGTCGAGATCAGCTGCGGGACGACCGACTGGATCGTGTTCGAGGGGATCGCGAAGCCGACGCCCTCGTTGCCGCCGGAGCTGGAGTCGATCTGCGCGGTGACGCCGACGACCTCGCCCTGCAGGTTCAGCAGCGCGCCGCCGGAGTTGCCGTGATTGATCGCGGCGTCTGTCTGAATCGAATCCGGAATCGAGAACTGCGTCGGGGAGGTGATCGTCCGGTGCAGCGCGCTGACGATCCCGCTGGTCACCGTCTCGGAGAGCCCGAAGGGGCTGCCGATCGCGACCACGCCGTCACCGACGGCGAGCTTGCTCGAGTCGCCGAGCGAGAGCGGGTGCAGGAGCGACGAGGGTGCGGACACCTTCACGACGGCCAGGTCGGTCGAGCCGTCTGCGCCGACGAGCTTCGCGGGGTAGGTCTTGCCGTTCGAGAAGGTCACCTTGATCGAGCGCGCGCCGGCGACGACGTGCTGGTCGGTGACGATGTCGCCGTCCGCGTCGTAGACCCAGCCGGAGCCCTGCGCTTCCTGCGTCTGGCTGCCGCCGAAGGTCGTGGTCGTAACGCTGGACACCGTGATCTTGACGATGCCCTGGTTCGTGCGCCGGTAGATCTCGTTGATCGAAAGGGGGCTCGTGCTGGCGGCCGGCTGCGAGTCGGGCACGGTTACCTGGTGGACGACGGTGCTCGTGGTCGATTTCGAGCCGAAGGTCGAATACAAGAGCGCCCCGCCGCCCGCGCCCAGGCAGGCTGCCGCCAGGAGGGAGGCGATGAGGGGGGTATGCGAGCGGCGGGACATGGGGAGAGAGTTGCTCCTTTGCAGTCGTTGACGGGCTCCATCTCACCAGCGCTGCCTAAGACGATGCTGAAACCCGGCTAAGAACAGGGTAAGAACCGAGGCGGCTCTCAGGCTACTCCTAAGTTGGGCGCGCAGAATAGGGCCGTGAAGATTCTCGTCGTGGACGACGAACGGGCGGTGCGCGAGTCGCTTCGCCGCGCTCTCGAGCTCGAGGGCTACGAGATCGACCTCGCCGCCGACGGGCAGGAGGCGCTCGACCGGCTCGATTCGGACGCGCAGCCGGACGCGCTCGTCCTCGACGTGCTGATGCCCGGCGTGGACGGGCTCGAGGTGGCGCGAACGATCCGGCGCGCCGGCAACCGCGTGCCGATCCTGATGCTGACGGCGCGCACGCAGGTCGAGGACCGGGTGGAGGGGCTCGACGCGGGCGCCGACGACTACGTGACGAAGCCGTTCGCGCTCGAGGAGCTGCTGGCCCGGCTGCGCGCGCTGCTGCGCCGTACCGCCGACGGCTCCGGCGAGGTTCTGCGCTTCGCCGACCTCGAGCTCGACCCGGGCACGCGCGAGGTCAGCCGCGGCGGCGAGCCGATCGAGCTGACGCGGACGGAGTTCTCGCTGCTCGAGCTGTTCCTGCTCAACCCGCGGCAGGTCCTGACGCGGTCGGTGATCTTCGAGCGTGTCTGGGGCTACGACTTCGGGTACGGATCCAACTCGCTCGACGTCTACATCGGGTACCTGCGGCGCAAGACGGAGGCAGGCGGCAAGCCGAGGCTGATCCAGACGGTTCGCGGCGTCGGCTACGCCCTGCGCGAGGGATGAGTTTTCGGACCCGGCTGGCTCTGGTCGCCGCGGTGGCCGTGGCGCTCGCGGTTGTCGCGGCGTCGGCGGTCGTCTACGTCGTCGTTCGGAACGAGCTCCGCGCGCAGGTCGATCACAGCGTCAAGACGCAGGCTCAGGAGATCGCAAACGGCCCGATCCATCTCGAGCCCGGGCCGCTCCTCGACGTCGGGAGGCCGGTCGGCGGCGACAACGGCTTCGCCCAGCTGGTCACCGCCCTCGGGCATCCGATCATCACACGCGAGGAGTCTGGATTCCTGCCGGTGACCCAACATGTGCTCGGGGTCGCCCAGGGTCGCAACGGTCCGTTCCTGAGCGACGCGATGGTCTCCGGCCGCGCCGTCCGGGTGGTGACCATCCCGGTTCAGGATCCCTCGGGGCATACCTACGCACTCCAGGTGGCCCAGCCCCTGAGCGGGGTGAACCACACGCTGCACCGCGTGTCGATCTACCTCGTGCTGATCGCGTTCGGCGGGATTCTCGTCGCGGCCGCGCTCGGGCTCGTCGTGTCGCGGGCTGCGCTGGCTCCGGTCCGGCGGCTGACCGAGACGACCGAGAACGTGACCGAGACGGGTGACCTCTCGCAGCGGATCGAGGCGACCGGGCACGACGAGCTCGGCCGGCTGGCGACGAGCTTCAACACCATGCTCGCGGCGCTCGAGGAGTCGAGCCGCGCACAGCGGCAGCTCGTCGCGGACGCCTCGCACGAGCTGCGCACGCCGCTGACGAGCCTGCGCACGAACATCGAGGTCCTCGCGGGCGAGCGCACGCTCCCGCCCGAGGACCGCGAGCGCCTCCTCAACGACGTGGTCGAGCAGCTCGGCGAGATGACGAGCCTGATCGCCGAGCTGATCGAGCTCGCCCGCGCCGAGCAGCACCCCGAGGAGGCGGAGGACGTCCGTCTCGACCTCCTTGCGCAATCCGCGGTCGAGCGGGCCCGCCGCAACCGGCCGCACGTCAACTTCACCACCGACTTCGAGGAGTCGATGGTGCACGGCTCCCCGTCCACGATCGAGCGCGCGGTCGCCAACCTGCTCGACAACGCGGCCAAGTGGACCCCGGAGGGAGGCGAGGTCGCGGTCGGCGTCCACGGCGGCGAGGTCACGGTTCGCGACCACGGGCCCGGCATCGCGGAGGAGGACCTCCCGTACGTCTTCGACCGCTTCTACCGCGCCTCGTCGGCGCGCGGCCTGCCCGGCTCGGGGCTCGGGCTGGCGATCGTCAAGCAGGTCGCCGACGCGCACGGCGGCCAGGTGGTCGCCGAGCCCGCCGAGGGCGGCGGCACCCGCATGCGCCTCCGTCTGAACGGCGGCTCTTAGAGAGTTCTTAGGGCTCTTTCAAGTGGTTCTCACCTGTGAGTGATGTGCTGCGAAGCGGCGAATGCCGAAAGGAGATTTGATGGACGGGTCGCTCAAACGGAAGGTCGTCGCCGGCGCCGCCGCAGCGCTTGCAGTCGGAGGCGCGGGGGCGGGAATCGCCGCCACCAAGCTCAGCCACTCTCCCAGCGAGGAGAGCCAGGCCGTCGTCAACGACGCCGCCAAGCAGCTCGGCGTCGAGCCCAACAAGCTCAGCAGCGCCCTGAAGAAGGCGCTCGAGGACCGCATCGACGCCGCCGTCGCCGACGGCCGCCTCACGAAGGCCGAGGGCGATGCGCTCAAGAAGCGGCTCGAGTCGGAAGGGGTGCCGCTGATCGCGCCGCCGCTCGGGTTCCGCCACTTCGGCCACGCCGGCTTCCGCGGCCATGGACTGGGCGGCCTCTCTCCCGCCGCCAAGTACCTGGGCCTGAGCCAGAGCCAGCTCGAGTCGAAGCTCGAGTCCGGCAAGACGCTCGCGCAGGTCGCGAAGGACCAGGGCAAGCCGGTCGCCGGGCTCGTCTCTGCGCTGAAGAACGATCTGCAGCAGAAGCTCGACCAGGCCGTCTCCTCAGGCCGGCTGACCAAGGCGCAGGAGCAGAAGATCCTCGCCGCGGCCGACCAGCGTCTGAACGATCTCGTCAACGGCAAGTTCCCCGCCGGGCCGCCCGACGGCAGGGGACCGTTCGGTCACCGAAACGGCTTCCGCTTCGGGTTCGGCGGGGCTCCGGGCGGCGCGCCTCCCGCGGGCACCGCCAACCCCGGGCTGTGAGCGTAGAGCGTTCGAGGATCGAGGGGGCCCGCCGGCGTGCCGCCGGCGCGAAGCAACTTGCAGCCGCGGTGGCCGCGGTGGGCTTCCTCGGCGTGCTCGGCCTGGCCCGGGCGAGCCATCCCGGCCAGGCCGTGTCGAGCTCCGGCTCGAGCGGGAGCTCCAGGAGCTCGAGCACCTCGCGTAGCAGCGGCGCCTTCTCGTTCGGCTCGGGCACCGTCGCCCCGTCCACCGGGGCGGCACCGCAGACCGACACCCATGTCTCGTGACCCGCATCGCTTCGACGCGATGGGTGCCGAGGTGGTCGTCCAGGGCGCGACCGGCGAGGAGCTCGAGGCGATCCGGCGCCTCTTCATGGATTGGGAGAGGGTCTTCTCCCGTTTTCGTCCCGATAGCGAGCTGAACCGTGTCAACCGCGACCCATCACCCGTGGTTGTGCTCTCGCGGCCGTTCGCCTTCGCGCTGCGGGTTGCGCTCGAGGCGGCCGAGGCGACGGACGGGCTGGTCGACCCGACGCTCGGCGCAGCGATCGAGGCCGCCGGCTACGACCGCGACTTCTCGCTCCTGGCCGAAGACGTACGCCCACCCGGGCCGGCTGTGCCCGGTCGCCGTGACTCGGTGCGCCTCTCGGGCCGCCTGCTCTCGCGCCCGCCCGGAGTCGCGCTCGACCTGAACGGCGTCGTCAAGGCGCTCGCGGTCGACTCGGCGCTCGAGCTGATCGCAGGCGACGGCCTGGTTGCGGCCGGCGGCGACCTCGCCGCCCGGGGCGGCGCCGACGTCGGGCTGCCGGTGGCGGGAGCACTCCATCTGATTGCGGGCGGGGTCGCCACGAGCGGCACGACGAAGCGGCGCTGGCGCCGCGGCGGCGAGCTTCAGCATCACCTGATCGACCCAGCGAGCGGCCGGCCGGCCCGCTCGCGCTGGGACGAGGTGACGGTCACGGCCGACTCGTGCCTGGCGGCCGACGTGGCCGCGAAGGCCGCGTTCCTGATCTCGGACGACGGTCCCGGGTGGCTCGACGACCGCGGCCTCCCCGGCCGCTTCCGCGCGGGCGGTGACCTGGTCGTCAACGACGCCTGGAACCGCGTGCTCGGCGGGCCGCTCGCGGCGTGATCCTCGCGGCCAACACCACGTGGTACGTCGCGCGCGCGGGCGGGATGCTCGCGTTCACGCTGCTGACGGCCTCGGTCGTGCTCGGGCTGTTCCTCTCGAGAAGAGACCACTTCGAGGGCTGGCCGAGGTTCGCGCTGGAGGACGTGCACCGCTTCGTCGGCCTGCTGGCCGGCACCTTCATCGCCGTCCACGGCGGCTCCCTGCTCCTCGACGGCTACCTGCCCTTCTCGCTGACGAACCTCGTCGTGCCGTTCACCGCTCCCTACCGGCCGCTCGCGGTCTCGGCCGGAGTGGTCGCCGCCGAGTTGCTCGTGGCGCTGGCCGTCACGAACCACTACCGCGAGTCGCTGCCGTACGGCTTCTGGCGGCGGGCGCACTACCTGAACTTCGTCGTCTGGCTGCTCGCGCTCGCCCACGGGATCTTCGCCGGCACGGACACGACCACGCCATGGGGCATGGCGCTCTACCTCGCGTCGGCCGCGCTGGTCGGCGCGCTCGTGGCGGGGCGCTTCATGCCGGCCCCGCGCCCTGCTCGACACCCCGGCTGAGCGGTACGCTGAACGCGTGCGTGACGTGCGCGAGGAGCTGGCACAGCGACTGGCCCGCGGCGAGCGGGTCGCGCTCGCGACCGTGGTCGCGACCAGGCGCTCGGCGCCGAGGCCGGTCGGGTCGAAGCTGGTCGTCTCCGAGACGGGCGAGCTCCACGGCTCCGTCTCCGGCGGCTGTGTTGAGGGCGACGTGGCGGTGCAGGCGACCGAGGTGATCGAGGACGGCGCGCCGCGCCTCCTGACCTACGGGATCAGCGACGACCAGGCCTGGTCGGTGGGGCTGCCGTGCGGCGGCGAGATCGACGTCTTCGTCGAGCGCTTCGAGGGCGAGCTGCCCGATCCGGCGGTGGCCGCGGTCGCGCTGACCGTGCTCGAGGGCGCGAAGGCCGGCGAGCGGCGGGTGGTCGAGCCGAGCGAGGTCGACCCCGGCCCGAGCCGCGTGCTCGAGCTGGACGGCGAGCGCGTCTTCGCCGAGGTGCTCGGTCCGCCGCCGCGGGTCGTCGTCGTCGGCGCGATCGACACCGCCGAGGAGCTCTGCCGCGCAGCGAAGGCTTTGGGCTGGCGCACCGCGGTCGTCGACCCGCGGCCGGCGCTCACCACGCGCGAGCGGCTGCCGAGCCCGGACGAGCTGGTGGTCGCGTGGCCCGACGAGGGGCTCGCGCAGCTCGGGCTCGCCCCGGACGACGCGGTCGTCGTGCTCACGCACGAGGATCGGCTCGACGTCCCGGCGCTGACCACCGCGCTCCCGGCCGACGCGTTCTACGTCGGCGCGATCGGCTCCCGCCGCACGCAGGAGAAACGGCGCGAGCGCCTGTGCGAGGCCGGGCTCGAGGAGGAGCAGCTGGAGCGGCTGGCCGGCCCGGCCGGAATCGACCTCGGCGCCCACAGCCCGGCCGAGACGGCGGTCTCGATCCTGGCCGAGATCCTGGCGGTGCGCGCAGGCCGAGAGGGGGGCCGGCTTCGCGACCGCAGCGGCCCGATCCACGCATTGCGCAGCCCTGCTTGACTCGCCGACGCTAGCCGTGGGATAAACGCCCCACCGGGCGTCAAGGGCGGCGCCTGCGGTACCCAAGGGGAGGGATCATGTCCGAGCACGGGCCGGAGGACAATGGGACGAGCGAGAAAGCGCTCGGACCCGGCAGCGACGAGATCACGAGGCGCGACTTCCTCGACGGAGTCGCAATCACGGCGGCCGGCCTCGCAATCGCCGCGGCCGCGCCGCACCTGACGGGCGCGGAGGCCGCACACGCAGCTACCAACCCTCCCTCGGGAACCGGCCTGCCGCCGGACTACTACCCGCCGACCACGACCGGCCTCACCGGTGAGGCCGACCTCGTCGTGCGCAACACGATGCGGATCGACCCGCCGGCCAGGAAACCGAAGGACATCCACTCGACGAAGCAGGGTCACGGCGTCCACCCCCACAACCCGGTGCACAACGTCGACAACGACTACGACTGCGTGATCGTGGGCGCGGGCGCGAGCGGGATCGGCGCGGCCAAGTTCTACCGCGACCGGTTCGGGCCGGACACGAAGATCCTGCTGATCGACCAGCTGCCGGACTTCGGCGGCAACTCGCACCGCAACGAGTTCCACGTGCCCGACGCGTTCCGCGGCAACGCGGACGTGATGACCCTGCGCAACGGCGGCACCGTCAACCTCGACTCGATCGGCGCCTGGAACAAGCCGCAGGGCGGCCTGATGGACATCCCCGGCTCGTACGGCCAGCCGGCGGTCGACATCCTCGGCTGGGCGGGCGTCGACTACACGACCGCGACGAACTGGCAGAACGGCGGCGCCGCGGGCATCCCGAGCTCGTACGGGTTGCGCTCGATGCTGCTCTTCCCGGCGGCCGAGTTCGGCACCGACCACGTGATCCAGTCCCGCACCGAGCCGAACACGGCGGCCGGCTGGACGACGTTCATGGCGCGCACGCCCTACTCGTCGGCGGCCGCGGCGGCGATCATCGCCATCCAGACCTCGAACACGGACGTGATGACGGCGAAGGACGGCCCGATGACGCAGGCCGAGAAGGTCCAGAAGCTGACGCAGATGACCTACAAGCAGTACCTCCAGTACTACTGGGACTGCCCCGACGAGGCGTTCCACGGCGAGTACTGGCGCGGGTCGGGCAGCCTGCTGGGCGCGGGCGGCCAGGCCGTCTCCGCCGCCGACTGCTGGGTGCTCGGACGGCCGGGGTTCCCCTCGGCGCTCGGGCTGCCGAGCACGACCGACGTCGTCTTCCCGGGGATCGGCCGAACGCCGCAGCAGGACTCCAAGTCGGGCAGCGGCCCGACGCGGGCCTGGCCGGACGGGAACATCTCGCTGCTGAAGCTGATCGTCGGCAAGCTGATCCCCGGCTCGCAGCCGGACGTGAACGGCGCGCCGCCGACGCAGCTGACGATCCTGCAGTCGAAGACGAACTACAACGTCCTCGACGACCCCGCCAACAACGTCCGGATTCGCCTGAACAGCACGGTCTGCGAGGTCGTGCCGGCCCAGAGCACGGGTGATCTCGCGACGGTGACGTACATCGGCACCAACAAGAAGGGGCACAACCAGAACGAGCGGGTGCGCGCCAAGCACGTGATCATGGCCTGCTGGAACCGCGTCACGGCGCGGCTCGTCGACGGCCTTCCGGACGACCAGGTCGCCAACCTCTGTTACGCGCGCAAGGTGCCGCTCATCTACGGCCGCGTCGCGCTGAAGAACTGGCAGGCCTGGGCGGACGCGCACGTGAGCAGCATCAGCCCGCGTGGCACGAGCCTCTTCTGGGACTCGACCAGCGTCTCCGCGGGAGCGGGCTTCGGGCCGACCGGCTCGCCCGTCTACGGGCCGACGCCGAACCAGCCGCCCGCCTCGCCGGCGCAGATCACCTTCACGGTCGTGCCGAACAGGCCGGACGCGATCCCGCAGCTCTACGCGTACGAGAGCGGGCGCCAGATGCTGTTCGAGCGGAGCTTCGCCGACCTGGAGAGCTCGCTCTGGGACGTGATCCAGCGCGTGCTCGGCCCGAACGGCGGCAGCTTCGACCCGGCGAACGACGTCCACTCGGTCATGTTCAACCGCTGGAACTACGGCTACGCCCACGAGCTGAGCTCGTGCTTCGACCCGTCGCTCTACGGGCCGTGGGTCGACCAGCCACACCGCAAGGGGTGCGTGCCGTTCCGGAACATCGCGATCGCCTGCTCCGACTCGGAGGGCTTCGCGTACACGCACAGCGCGATCAACGAGGGCTTTCGGGCCGTGAACGACCTGCCCGCGTCGTCGGCGCCGCTGAGGGTGCGCCGGATGCGCCGCCGCCGCTGACCGTGTGACGAGGATCGAGCTGCGCGAGCGAATCGGTGAGCGGCCGCCACGAACGGTGGCGGTCGCCACGCTGCGCGAGGACGGGACGATCGAGGTCGAGGGCGAGCCGACGAGCGTCGACTTCCTCGCCAGCTTCCGCGTGCACGACGCGCGCTCCGACACCTGGGTCTCGAAGGACGAGGACCCGGCGCTCTGGGTCGACCTGATGCCCGAGCAGATGCGGACGCCGCTCCGCTGGGCCGAGCGGCACGAGTGATCCCCGCGCCGGGATAATCCCGGTGTGGGCTGGTTGACGGAGCTCGTCGAGGAGCGGGGCGCCGAAGCGCTCGACCTGCACGCGCAGACGGTCAACCCGCAGTTCGTCAGGCTGCTGCGGACGATCGGCTTCGACCGGCGCTGGGCTCGCGCGCAGGGCCAGTACCTCTGGGACGCCGACGGGAACCGCTACCTCGACCTGCTCGGCGGCTTCGGGATGTTCAACGTCGGGCGCAACAACCCGCGTGTCCGCGAGGCGCTCGTCGAGGCGCTGGAGCTGGAGCGGCCCGGCTCCGTCCAGCTCGGCGTGGACGTCCTGCCCGCGCTGCTCGCCGAGGAGCTGCTGCGCCGCGCGCCGTCCTCGGTCGACAAGGTGCTGTTCACGAGCTCCGGCGCGGAATCGGTCGAGGCTGCGCTCAAGCTCGGGCGCGCGGCGACCGGCCGCTCGCGCGTGCTCTCGGCCGAGCACGGCTTCCACGGGCTCACGCTCGGCGCGCTCTCGGCGACCACGGCGCCGGAGTTCACGAGCCGCTTCGGCCCGCTGCTACCCGGCTTCGAGCAGGTTCCGTTCAACGACCTCGACGCGCTCGAGCGCCGGCTCGTCGCCGAGGACGTCGCGCTGTTCGTCGTCGAGCCGGTGCAGGGCAAGGGCGTCAACCTCCCCGCCGCGGGCTACCTCGAGGGCGCGCAGGAGCTCTGCCGCAGGTATGGGACGCTCTTCTGCGTCGACGAGGTGCAGACCGGCTTCGGGCGCACCGGCACGCTGCTCGCGCTCGAGCACTGGGGCCTCGAGCCCGACCTGATCACGCTCTCGAAGTCGCTCTCGGGCGGCTACGTGCCGGTCGGCGCCCTGCTGATGGCGGGGGCGGTCTACGAGGGCGTCTTCGACTCGCTGCCAAACGCCGTCAGCCACGGCTCGACCTTCGCGCCGAACGACCTGGCGATGGTGGCGGGGCTGGCGACGCTGCGCGAGCTGGACGAGCAGGGGCTCGTCGCCGAGTCCGCGCGCCTGGGCGAGTACCTGCTCGAGCGGACGCGCCCCCTCGTCGAGCGCTCCGAGGTCGT
>Ga0187776_10000878_pt1 | contig 14652 bp, 14 predicted proteins | sample 0216_BV02_MP12_2_FD_132426 | JGI IMG/M metagenome (GOLD analysis project Ga0187776, IMG submission 132426) | Tropical peat soil microbial communities from peatlands in Department of Meta, Colombia - 0216_BV02_MP12_20_MG | ecosystem: Environmental > Terrestrial > Soil > Wetlands > Peat | place...
GATCGGAAGTCTGACCTAAGCCGCCTTACTGGTTGCGTCTTCGGCCCGCTCCTTCCCCTCTCCTGCTCGCGTCTCAGACAATGTCATTATCAGAAGGAGGAACCCCCATGGGTTCAAAACTCTATGTCGGCGGGTTGCCATATGCGGCAACCGAATCACAACTCACCACCTTGTTTGCGGCACACGGCACCGTGGAATCCGCGCGTGTCATCGCAGACAAGTTCACCGGGCAATCACGAGGCTTCGGCTTCGTCGAAATGTCCACACCCGAAGAGGCCCAGGCCGCTATCACAGCCTTGAACGGCTCACAGATGGACGGCCGAGCGCTTACCGTAAACGAAGCCAAGCCCCAAGAACCACGTTCTGGTGGCGGCGGTAATCGTTTCGGCGGCGGAGGACGCAACAACGATTTCAGCAATCGCAGTCGCTTCTAAATACAGCGACTCGACGACAGGGGCGCCTCACTGAGGCGCCCCACCTTCGTCTTGCGAGACACAACCGTATGACACAAGCCGTACTATCATCAACAGGGCTCAAACGAGCGTACCCGAATTATGTGACGACGATGCTGTTCAGCCTCGTGACATGTAGTGCGTTAATTGGAGTCCCCGTATTTGCCTTTGTCTACGGCTATTCATGGCTGGACTGGACGATGTTCGGGCTGCTGTACGTCGTGACCGGATTGGGCATTACAGTTGGCTACCATCGCCTGATGGCACACCGCAGCTTCGACTGCCCTGATTGGGTTAAGGCTGGATTCCTGGTTGCCGGCGGGTGGGCGCTCCAAAACTCTGCGCTCAAGTGGGCGGCGGACCATATCCGTCATCATGCCCACTGCGACCACGAGAGCGATCCGTACAACGCCCAGCGAGGATTCTGGTACAGCCACTGTGGGTGGCTCTTTTTCGATGACCCCTATTCGGATGAGAAATATGCAACCCGCTTGCAGCAAGACTCCCTCGTGATGTGGCAGCACCGCTACTATTTGCCCATCGTGTTGTCAGGGCTGATCCTCACGTTTATGGTTGGATTTCTCTATAACGGCTGGATTGGCGGTCTGGGATGTTTCCTGCTTGCCGGCGTCGGCCGGACCTTTGCCGTGCTCAATTCAACGTTTTGTATCAATTCCATCTGTCATCTGTGGGGCCGCCAGCCACACAGTCAGGCTAATTCCAGCCGGGATAGTTGGTGGGTGTCGCTGATGACGTTTGGCGAGGGCTACCACAACTACCACCATACGTACCAAAGCGACTACCGGAATGGCCCGCGCTGGTATAACTTTGATCCGTCGAAATGGCTGATCTTCACGCTCTCACGATTCGGTCTGGCATCGTCGCTCCGTACCGCATCTCCCACCCGCATGTAGCACCCGCGCGCGTCCACTTGTTGTTACCCAGTTTGTGGTTGATCGACTGACCCTTACAGTATGCTCCCGCCCAGCTCAATCGTTTCTCTCTTTAAGCAGTGGCCGAGAGAACGTGATGCGCTCGTCGGTATTCGATAAGGGAGGACGGTTTGGTCAGGTTACCGACTGGATGATGAAGGTGTCAGCGGCTCCGTCTCATGGTGTCCTGGAGTCGGGGCCAGAGGGTCCGCCTTAGCTTTTCCTGAGATCAGGATTCGATCGAAGGAAATTATCGAGGAGAGGTCTTCCGCAGTTTCGTCTGTTTGGATCTGCCATTCCCGTCGCGCTCGGCGTCAGTTGATTCTCCTTCCGACAGCAAATCCTCGACTTGGTTTTCATCGCATGTGAGGCCTTCAGCCTGACGCGTCGGTTTAGGAGCACTTACAGATTTACGAACCTTGCCGGTCATAGCCATTGCGCACCTCCCGGATGCCTTTAATCAGTATACGCAGAGTACGGACCATCCGGTTCTTTCCTGGTTCCCTCATTCCCACGTACGATGGGCTTCGCTCACGTGCTCCACCCCATTCACTGCGCGGATCTCCCAGCGGACATCATCGGGAATCGCCACGACTTTCAACTCAGCACAATGTCCGTTGGCATCCGCACCGAGTTCCTCCACAACTTGGGCCAACTTCTGGTCATCCCGCGGGATGAGTTTCCCACACTGATTGAATCTCGGTTCTTGAGGCGTGGCGGCGGTAGGCCAGTAGGCCCCGAGATCGTCCTCTTCAAGCGCGTCTTGTTGCCCCAACTCCCGCAGGCGCAGGAACGCCTTATGACTTACGCAAAACTGTTCATAACTCTTGTTAATGACGATCTTCCGCATGGTCATCACACCATCTTTTTGACTCACCCATTGGATACTCACCCGGGTCATGCCCGAAACAGCCTGCACTCTGTGTGGATCGTCGGTTACAAGGCCGGCTTGGGATCTTGATACCCAATCAATATAGTTTCCGCTCCAGTGGGCATACCGGCGATTGGCCCAGGTGCTCACCTCTTCCTTCTCCAACTCCCCGTACCGCTTCTGCAGAATGCCGGCGAACGTCACGAGGTTGCCCTGAATCTCCAGCAGATCCTGATCCGTAATCTTCTCCCACTTCTTTTTCAGAGGCGCTTTGAGTTGCTCCCAGAACTATCCAAACTGTTCCTGATTCATGAGAAACTCCTTCGTTATGAGGTGGCTGGCCAAACCGCTTCCGCACGACAATCCACGCACACAGGCGTTCATGCTCGCGGTCGGAATCGGCTACTATGGCGTAAAAGCGGCGAAGACCGGGGAATCAAACGCGCAAGGAAGATGGGGACGCGCGAGAGATGGGACAGTCGGCGTGGCTCAATACGTCCTAGGCCCACCCTACAGGGCTGAGCGAGTGGTGTCAATGGAGGTCATCACGTGTAACTGAACAAGCCCTTGATTAATTAGCAGCGATATATTACCCGGACCACAGAACGTGTAAGGCTGGCCGGCACGAGGGCTTGAGGCACCTACATGTTGCCATCCTAGCCAAGAAGATCTTGGCCCATGTTTTCAATCTATTAGAGCCCCACATGACTTTGCCTTTGTACGCGAACCATGTTAATATAACCCATCGTACGAGCTACCATTCTATCCCTCGCGTTCCCGCATCCTCCCGGACCCATACGCGATTGATACCCGTTCCCGAACGCTCCTACGGACCCCTCCTTGCCTAGAAGATGCCGGTCGGGAGGTGTGCCTGATCGAAGTCCGGCATGTGCATTTGTGCGATAATGGACGAATTGAGAGGAGCTGAATAATGAAGGTGTCAACTGTGTGGGGAGCCAACAAAGCGGCGCGCAAACGGAAACGCACTGTGCTAAAACCCAAGATCCGTTGGGATGTCTTGGGCCTCCAAGATCCTCAGATCGAGGGCCCGTCAGTTTCAATGGAGGACATTCGCCGTCAAGTTACTTCGCTCGCGAGCCGCGGGCTTGGACCTGGAACTCGATCGCGTTCCGGTCCCAAGAATCAGCAGGGCCACGTCGCGCCGAACGTCACCACACCGATCCGTAAACGACGACGAGGCGCCACAGAGTAACAGGTCTTTTTTGCTTGCGCGTGACACGCGCAAAGGAGGGCACCATCGGACGACCAGGGAAAACGACACTGGCCAAGCGCGATCGTGAGAAAGCACTACAGAGAAAGCAACGAGAAAAAGAGGAACGACGTGCGCAGCGCAAAGCCGGCAAGGCCGATCGACTGCCCGCCAAAGACGGTGAAGACCCAGATCTCGCGGGCCTCCACTGGGGTCCCCAAGCCCCGCTTTACTAAATCTGGGCTCGTCGAGCGTCAGCCCCAGAACATGATCTACTAGCACGCGTCACGCGGCAATTGGACGACCACGCTCTGGTCAGAAATTGCCGGAAGTGCGGGCATCTTCATCTGCTACGCCACCGCCTACGGCCCCACCGACGGGATTATGCCTGATTAGCTGAATCTTCTCACCATAAACTGATCTCGCGTGCGCTATCCCACTTTATTATTTCTTGTTCACGCGTATGCCTGCCTATTTTCAGCAAGCTATTGTGCCGCCAACTCATCACCATCCCCATGCAAGATATAAGTGTTACTACGCCGTTACAGCTGTCGATTTACTGTCTTCCGATGCGCTCAGGAAAGTTTGATATCACACCGTCGACGCCAAGCGAGAGCGCACGTTGGATGTCACCCAAGTTATCTGCCGTATAGACAAATACCAGCAGGCCCTCGTCATGGAATGCATTGACGAGACGGCCGGTGGCCGTATTGTGCCGAAGACCGACGTGTGAGGGCCTATATTTCAATGCCCGGGCGACCGGAGTATGGGGCAACCTACCGAAGAGCACCATGAGAGAGGCCTCAGGATTACCCGATCGAACATCCATCAGCTCGTCGTGCAAGAAGGAGGCATAGATGACCGGGGCACTGAATCCAGCCCCACGTACCGCTTCAACCGTTTGCAAAGCCACTTCTTTGACCTTTAGCTCCAACATCAGTCCTGTTCTTCCTTCGGCCGTCTTGAGCACTTCCTCGAGTGTTGGAATGTGCTCACCATTCCCCGCGTCGAATGACTTTAAATCCTGTAGTGACAAGCGATCGACTCGTCCTTTCCCATTGGTCGTTCGATTTACTGTCTCATCATGAAGGGCCACGAGGACCCCGTCCACCGTGCGACGCACATCAATCTCCACGAAGTCGACTCCGAGAGCGATCCCTTTCTGAATCGCGGCCAAGGTGTTTTCCGGGGCATGCCCCGCAGCTCCACGATGGCCGATTCTCAAAACGCGACGCATGGGATCTCCGGAACCAATACCGAAGAGCAAACGAGCTGGGGTCAGAAGTCAATCGTTGGATGGCGAAAATCGGAGATTGTGCGCATCCAAATTGGCAAGATATTCCTTCATACGTTTCCGCTCGTGATTCTTCACAAATTCGATCACCTTGCCATCAATCTCCAGCAATCCGAGTCCAGGAGGAATCTCGTCAGGCCGAATGACAAACAGATTCACCCCCAACTCCTTGGCTTTCACCTGTGCTTCCTTGAGGCGGTGGTGGATGTACCGTTCATTCAAGCGTAGGAGATCGTTCAACTCCAGAATGTCTCGCAAGGGGTGCGGATCGACACGAACACTCTTCCTCGGAACATTAAGGAGGATGAACACCGTATCGCATCCAAGGCTGAAGGCTTCCTCGACCGGTAGAGGATTGGCGAGATCAGCATCAAGGTATCGATAGCCGTCCATTTCCACCATCTCAAACAAAGGATATAGAGCCATGGATGCACGGATGCGTTTAAAGAAGCGATCATGTTTGGATTTTTGGCTTCGCGCGTCCTCGCTCCCATCCATCGCGAGATCGGGGTCCTTATTGGAAAAGACCACGGTCGCTCCGTCTTCATACCGTTCAGTGACAATGTGCCAAACGATGGGACTGGTGAGCACCTTCTGCAAATCAATTTGCTCAGCAAGTCTGGCCAAGAGCGGGAACGGATCAAGGAAGGCCTTCATCCTTTTGAATTCAAAATACTTATCTACCTCATCGAACGTTTCTTGGATTTCAGGCGCCTGCACGAGTCGTCGGAAAGACTTGTGTTGGGACTCGAATGTGTCCATGAGGCGAAAGATGAAGCTCACGGTCCGGCCTGCTACGCGAAATGGCATCCGCATACAGAATGACAGCACCAACGGCAGAAACTTGATTGCCCTCCCGAGATCATGGAGAATCGATCCAGAAGGTCCCCAACCTTGAGTCACCTGCGGAACCACTCCCAAGAGACGCGTCAACTTCTCTCGAAGGAACGGATGAACTTCATAGATCGCTTCGGGGGAGGTGATATAGTCTTCCCAGATGCGGATGGTTTTCGCGGCCCCAATGGCACCAGGATTCTCGACAAACCCGAGGGCATTACAGCTTCCTGCGGAGGAACTCATGATGTGGGACGGAACCAGATCGGCATTGACCAATTCTGCGGCCGCAACTGCTTGGATGACGGCTTTACAGCCACCTCCGCAAAAGACAAACAGAATCTTCCCGTATTTGTTCGATTGATGATCAGACATGCGAATTCTCCGGCTTTGAATGCCCAGAACGCCAGTACTGTGTGGACACTATTCTGCCGCGCTGCCAAAGCCGTGGACCCACTCTTGCTCCCAGAGCACTGCTCGCTCGACCTGTGTCCGGCTGCGAGGGACGCCGCCAAATGAAAACGTATGACGTCTGCATCGTGGGCGCGGGGGTTGTCGGATGTGCCATCGCCAAAGAGTTGACAGAGCGGCGCTGGGATACTCCCATCCGCGTCGTTGTTCTTGAACAACACGACCGAGTGGGAGAGGAGACCAGCAGTCGGAACAGCGGAGTGCTCCACAGCGGGATCCACGAACATCCCCGTTCGTTGAAGGGACAGCTGGCACGAGAAGGGAGCGCATTGGCGGTCTCATATGCACTACAGCATGACATTCCGCTGCTCAGGACAGGCATGGTCATCGCCATTTCATGGGAGGATGTTCGTCGAGGCCTCTGGCGCGAGATGTCCACGCTGCGGCGGCTGTGGGTTAACGCCTGGAGGTCGAACATCCAGATATCGTTCGCCACGCCAAGAGGGTTGCGCGGGTGGGAGTCGAATCTCCACACCTGTGGCGGCATTATCATTCCGAGCGTCTGTGTGATAGACGCTTTGGCTTTTGTGCAATCACTCAGGGCCGACTCGGAAGCGACCGGTGCTGAGTTTGCCTTCAATAACCGGGTCATTGGTATTGATGAAGAAGCCACCTCGTACATTGTCACCACCGACCGTAAGAGAATCAGGGCTGCCTGCCTGATTAATGCCGCCGGCCTCTACGCCGACGATATCGCTTCCCTCGTCCTACACAATAAAAAGTATACCATCCGCCCGGTCCGGGGTGAGTACTACGAACTGGTCACTCCGGAGAAGAAAGGCCTCATCGGACGCCTTGTATACCCTGCCTTGCCGCCTCACGCAAAAGGGAAGGGAATTCATTTCAGCCCACGACCGAACGGACAGATGTTTGTGGGCCCGAATGAGGTGGCAATCGAAGACAAGACGGACTACACCTCGCGCAGGACACCACCGGGCGTGTTTATCGAGGCTCTGCAGAAATTCCTTCCGGCGCTGGAGGAACACGATCTTCGCTGGGCCTATTCCGGAATCCGGCCCTGCGTCATGACTGGAGACCGGCGGAAGAGTGACTTCATCGTCTCTGTCGACAGAGACGACCCGCCACTCATCAATCTGGTAGGCATTGAATCGCCCGGACTTTCCGCCGCCTTGGCGCTTGCTCGGCATGTTGGCAACCTGTCTTGCATACAGAGACGTTTTCGCCCGACTGGCTCTGGCGTTCCATCCCGCGACGCCTAAGAACGTTGAAGGTGGAGGCGCACTCCTTCCTCAACGCGCAACACCCGGTGCAACGTCTTCCCAAGAATGGTCTTGGGCAGTTCAGTCCGGAACTCAAACCTCCTGGGCACTTTGTACGACGCCAGGTAGCATCGGCAATGTGCCAGGAGTTCATCTGCTGAGACAGAGTCAACCCTGAGAACGACAAACGCCTTGATCGATTCGCTCCCGTCTCCGAGCTGCACCCCAATGACGGCCGCCTCACTCACGTGCGGATGAAGAGCGAGCACCTGTTCGATCTCAGCGGGGTACACATTAAATCCGGAGGTTGACAGAATCATGTCCTTCTTTCGATCCACAATGTAGAAGAAGCCGTCTTGATCGACGCGCGCGATATCGCCGGTCGCGAGCCACCCGCCGGGCTTCAGCACGTTCGCCGTTTCCACAGGGTTGTTCCAGTACCCCTCCATCACTTGCGGACCTTTCACCCAAAGCTCGCCGATCTCCCCGACCGGAACCTCCTGGCCCGTCTCATCAACGATTTTCGCTTCAGTGTTTGCAATGGGCAATCCGATGGACCGCTTGACCGAGAGGCCACGGGCAATGTTGCAGTGCGTAACAGGAGAGGCTTCGGAAAGACCGTATCCCTCGACGATCATGTGGCCGGTCTTTTCTTTGAATTTCTTCAGCAGCTCATAGGGAAGTGCAGACCCGCCGCAAATCACAAACCTCGTCGCCGTAAAGTCCTTGGCATCACAATGTTCAAGCAGCTTTCGCACGAAAGCAGGAACCAGTGTGATCACGGTGGGTTTCTTCTTGCGAAGAAGCGTCAGAAGAACCGGCAGGTTGCGAGGATCAGGGACCAGCACCATACAGCCTCCAACGGCCAGACAGATATTCTGCGTGACCGTCATCCCAAACACATGAAAGAGCGGGAGCGCTGCGAGAAAGCTCTCCACTCGTTCGGCGGGAGAAAACCAGCTAATGAGCTGCCGAATGTTGGCCGTCAGATTGCGGTGACGCAGCTCCGCTCCCTTAGACACTCCGGTGGTGCCCCCTGTGTATTGAAGGAGCGCAATATCGTCGGGGGTCACGATCGGAAGGTCCTCCGGCGCGACGGAGGGCACGCGGTCCATAACATCATGGAAGAACAGCGTTGCCTTCCTGGCCGGAATCTCAATCGGGGGGTGGCCGTTTCGGTGTTGATAGATAAACTTCGCGATCGTCGTCATGAAATCGGTGATCCGCGTGACGATGATCAGCTCCAGATCGAGAGGCTGGATTTTCTGGTACATCAGGTCGAGCACCACGATCGCTCGCGCCCCCGCGTCTCGAAGCTGGTGGGAGAGTTCGTGTTCCGTGTAGGTCGGGTTGCAGGCCACGACGATAGCCCCGGCCCTCAAAATGCCGAAGTAGGCGATGACCGCTTGTGGTGAATTGGGAAGACACAGGGCCACACGATCGCCTTTGCGAATTCCCAACGCCGCGAGACCGCAAGCGAATCGTTCAACAAGGGAGTGACATTCCTGGTAGGAGAGGGTCTTGCCGAAAAAATAGAGAGCCGGGCGACGAGAAAACCGCTGCACACTCCGAGAGAACATGTCGAGGAGGGTTGCTGGACCAAGAGAGAGCGAGTGGGGGACTCCCTCGGGGTAATTTTGGAACCAGGGGTGCTCTGACATGAGGCTCTCCGTTTCGTGCAGGTCGGCTCAAAAGATTTTCGGAACTACCACCCTCCGTTCGAGAGACCCGGACAGGGCTCGAAGCGTTTACCATACTTAATCGCTAGCGACTCTAATTCCCGGGTGATCTTTCCCGGCGTCATCGCTTGCCGAGCCCAAGCAAGAAGGCCCCCACGGAACGCAGGAAAGCCGATTCCATACGTTAATGCAAAATCAACTTGCCAGGAATGCTCCACGATCTTGTCCCGCAAACAGCGGACCGCTTCGTCGACCATCGGAAGAAACAGTCGTTGATGAAGAATGTCGTCAGAGATAGGACCGGCCTCAAACGGGTATGCCTGACGATAATTCGCGACCGCATTGAGTGCCTGCACATTTTCCTTTCCTGATTTCCAAAATGTCAGCGGTGGCTTCTTCTCGGGAAGGAAGGTCCGCAACAGCTCGTCGCGTGACTCGATTCGAGCTCCCAGCACGGCGAGCGAGGTGAGCACGTGCATGGCGACCGGAAGTCCGATCAGATCGAGCAGCTCCAGAGGACCCATCGGATGTCCGCTGTCCACTGCCATGCCAAAGTCCTTGGCGACGGTGTCAATGCGTCGAATGGGGATGCCCTCTCCCACCATAATCACGGCCTCCGCCAGATAGCGTGACAGAATCCTGTTCACGAGGAAACCGGGTCCGTCGTTCACGACGAGTGGAAACTTGCCCAGCCGCTTGGCTATGGTGCAGGCCTGGGCGAGGGCCATCTCGGACGTGAATGGTGCACGCACAATTTCGACCAACTGCATTTTGGCGACAGGGTTGAAGAAGTGGAGTCCCACGCACCGTTCAGGATGGACGGCCTTTTCAGCAATGTCGGCCAGGGTGTACGAGGACGTATTCGTGGCAAATATCGCATCGGGACGTGCCTCCGACTCAAACTCCGCGAGCACCGCTCGTTTCACGTCCAGTTTTTCCGACACGGCCTCGATGACAAGGGAAGCGGTGCTCACATCTTTGATGCGAATGGTGGGAGCAATCCGCATGATTCGATAGCGCAGATCGGAAGGAAGGATAACCCGCTTGCGGACCTGGGCCGTTTGGGTTTTATGGATCCTCCCCATCGCGGTCGCGAGAATATCCGGGGCCACGTCTCGCAGCACGACCGCATACCCTTTCTCGGCGAGCTGCCCGGCGATTTGTGAACCCATCAATCCGGCCCCCAGCACCCCAATGCGCGTAGCCGCCTCCGGAACCGTGGCAACCTTCCGTTTCACCTCCTCACCGGCCAGGAACAAACCAACGAGATGCGCGGAAATCGGGCCGGCCATGAGATCCAGAAGGAGGGGCTTCTCAACCATGAGCGATCCTTCCAGAATGCTCAAACGCAACCCTCTCTCCACCGCATCGATGGCATGGAGCGGGGCCGGATAGAAATGCCGGACGCGCTTGACGACCTGATATCGTGCATAGCGACACAGGAGCCAACGAACCCCGGGAATGCTCAGGAGTCTCTGACTTGCCGGGAGTGGCCGCCGGCGGGCTGGAGTCGAACAGAGGGCACGGGCTTGTGCAATGGCAGCTTGAACGAGAGTTTCTTTCTGAACTTCTTCCAGAGTCCTGACGCGGGAAGGGATAGAGGCCACCATTCCATCTGCAAGACCCATTCGCAAAGCCTGCCGGGGAAAGACCGTCTTCCCTGTCGTGATCATGTCCAAGGCCGCCGGTAGGCCAATCAGCCTTGGGAGACGCTGGGTACCGCCAAATCCGGGAAGAATGCCCAGTTTGACTTCCGGCAGAGCAAAACAGGTTCTCGAATGGGTGCTGGAAATGCGCGCGTGGCAAGCCAGCGCGAGCTCGAGTCCACCGCCCAGACAGGCGCCTTCCACTGCGGCGACAAACGGCTTCGCCGACCGCCCCATTGCGTCGAAGAGCGTGTGGGCGGTGATCACAAGTTGCTCCATCTCCTGGAAGGAGTGTTGCCGTTGCGCATCATGCATCTGTTCAAGATCGGCTCCTGCACAGAAATTTCCTTCCTTCAAACTCACCAGCACGACGCCTTTTATAGTGGAGGATTGCTCGGCAAACTGCACAAGCTCCTGCCATTCCGACACACTCTCGACGTTGAGCACATTGACCGACTTGCCGAAGTAATCAAAGCCCGCCAGTAGAATTCCCTCGTCAACAAGTGAGGTTTTGAAGTGTTTGAACTCGCCTGACATACCTACTTCCTCTCCACGATCATCGCCACGCCCTGTCCACCCCCGACACACATGCTGATCAGTGCCCGCTCGGCATTCCGTCGTTTGAGCTCGAACAGGGAGGTCATGGCCAAGCGCAGACCGGAGACGCCGACCGGGTGACCGAGCGCGATGGCGCCGCCATGCGGGTTGAGATCATCGGGCGGGATTTCGCCGAGACGTTCAGCAAATCCATAACGGCCAAACTTGCGTTGCATGAGAGATGACGAGTCAAGAATGCGGCTGATTCCCAACACGACGGATGCAAAAGCTTCATTAATCTCACATACCGCGAAATCCTTGAGGCTCAGGCGAGCCTTGGATAAAACTTTGGCAATGGCTCCAACGGGGGCCAGGCCCATGCAAGACGGCTCGTAGCCAAAATCGGCGTAGTCTTTCACGTACCCGAGGATCGGCAAGCCGAGAGACTTGGCCTTGCCCTCTTCCATTAGAAGCATGGCTGCGGCTGCATCCGTGATCTGCGACGCGTTCGCCGGCGTCACCGAGCCGTGGTGCTTGTCAAACACCGGTTTTACGTCACGAAACGTCTCCGGACTGGCATCCTCCCGAATTCCGTTATCCCGCTCGACGTAGGTACTCCGCTCAGAAACATACATGGGCACAACTTCGTCCGAGAACAGTCCGTTCTTCCACGCCCGTGCCGCGTTCCTGTGCGACCGAACGGAAAACGCGTCCTGCTCTTCGCGAGTGATGCCAAGAGCGGGATCTTTTGCAATATTTTCTGCGGTCAGCCCCATAATGAGGTCGCACATCGGATCCGTGAGACCCATCACCAGTCCGACACGCGGCGGATAGCGCCTGAGGTTCAGGAGCTTAGGAATGAGGGCGAGAGCACGAGCAGTTCGTTCCCGAAGGCTTCTGGTCTTGCCATACTCGAGAACGAGGTCAGCGACAGTCTGGTTGTATACAATTGGGATTCGGCTCATCGCCTCCATGCCAATCGCGAGCACGGTGTCGACGTCACCACTTCTGATGCGCAAGGTCGCATAGTAGAGTGCCGTCACTCCCGAGCCGCAATTTTTCCCCGCTACCGTATCAGCGGGAATCGTCGCGGGGAGCCCACCAGTGACGGCTGCAACACGGGTGGGATTGACCGCGTGCATCGGTGTCGCCACGTTGCTCCCTAACACGCAATCGATTGTCTCAAGAGGGAGATTCCAGAGGTGACAACGCTTTACCAGTTCGCGAATAACCCAGGCGCCAAGCACTTCCGCATCCGTCTCGCGAAAGTCTGTTCCCTCCTTGCAGAGAGGGGTACGAAATCCGTCGACGACCACCACATTGCGCATCGTGTAATCCCCGTCCGAAACCCGGAATAATGCCCTAATCACATCCTACCATGAGGCTGACGATTTGCCTTGTTTCTTGGAGTATTGGGTCTCCCGCATTAGGGGGATAGGAAGCGTGTCCGTCTCATTACGAGACAAATCGGCTTAATCGGCCTTAAATGGTGGTAAAGTTACAAAGATGAACCGAGAGCCAGAGCTGTAAGATACCCCTTAAGAAGAAGGTCGACATGGGAAAGACGGATGTGTTTCAAGGGTCTGTGGCAATCGCTGAAGCCGCCCGTGACAAGGCTTCCTATACCGGTTTCCTTGCAGGGCTGTTCGAAACCGATGTCCCATGGGACCTCTTGACGTCAATCGGCATCCCGCAGACGAGTCCATCCGCCTTGGGTTTCCTCGAACGCCTCAAGGCCACCCTTCTACCCCTAGATCCCGAACGAGTTGACAGCGAGGGAGAACTGCCCGAGCCAGTTTTGAAGGCACTCGCTGAACTTGGTGCGCTGGGCGTCAAGATCCCAAGGCGCTTCGGCGGCCAGGAGTTTACCCAATCTGAGTATCAGAAAGTCGCCACCCTTTGCGGAAGTTTTGACGCCTCGCTGACGGTGTTGTTATCGGCAGCGCAATCAATCGGCGTTCCCGAGCCGCTGCGCCTCTTCGGAACAGAGGAGCAGAAAGCGAAGTATCTGCCTCGGCTCGCGCGGGGAGAGATTTCAGGATTTGCACTCACGGAGCGGAACGTCGGCTGTGATATCTCAAAAGTAGAAACCTACGCAATCCGCGTCATACAGGACGGAAAGACCGTCGCCTATCGCCTCACAGGAGAAAAATTCTTCATTACAAATTCTGCCAAGCAGGATGGCGAGTTTCTGTCTTCCATGCTGGTCGTCATTGCACGAATCGTGGATCGGCCGGAGGAACTCCAAGATCCACAGGCAAAAAAGCGATATGGAGCCTTCATCGTTGAAACACAGTGGCCAGGGTGCTCCATCACCCGACTGCGGTTCGAGGGCGTGAGGGGGATTTACAACGGCATACCGACGTTTAAGAACGTGCACGTCCCGATTGACAATCGTCTGGGCAGCGAGGAAGACGGGTTGAGGATCGCGCTGGCCACGCTCACCGTGGGTCGTCTAACGCTTCCTGCAGCCTGTTTAGGTGGTCTCAAACAGTGCCTGTCGGTGATGCGCTGGTGGGGGCGGACTCGGGTCCAGTGGAACAAACCGATCGGCGAGCACAACTTGATCGGAGAAAAACTCTGTCGCGTTGCAGCCTACACGCTAGCGCTTGATGCCGTGATGGCCTTCTGCGGAGCCTGGGCGAACAAGAAGGGTGATCTCCGGCTGGAATCGGCGGCAGCCAAAATTATCGGAAGCGAGTGGTACTGGGAGGCGGTCAATGACCTCTTTCAGGTGCGTGGGGGACGGGGATTCATGACCGCTGAGGCACAACGTAAGTGCGGCGAGCATGCCATTCCGGTCATGCGTCTGCTTCGCGACGCCCGCATTAATTTGGTGTGGGAGGGGACGAGTGAGATTCTCCGCATCTGGATGGCGCGCGAGGCTCTCGCTCCCTATATCGAACAGGGCATCGCCTTGCTTCAAGGATCACCGTCACACAAGATCGCGGCGCTGCTCTACTACGCACACATGTTGCTCCGCTCTTGTCTTCCTTTCGTACACCCCCAGCGCAGTTCTGGAACAATCGGAAAAGACTACGCGCGGTGGGTTCGCTTTATCGAATCGTCCTCACGGAGGCTGACGCGATCGACACTTGCCGCGACGATCCGCCACCGGCAGAGCCTGCATCATAAGCAACTCCTGTTGCAGCATTTGGTCGATCAAAGCCTCTGGCTTTTTCCCATGGCCGCGACGCTCTGGTTTGCGTCCCAACCTGAGATGCGCACGAAGCCCGGCATCCGTGAGCTGGTCGAGTATTTCTGCCAAGATATGGCGGATCGTCTGAAACCTTCTCTTTCTTCGACTAGAACAATCCTCGGACACAAGAAGGACAGCACCGTCTACCGCCTGTCGAAAGCAATCATGAGCGGCGAGTATGCCTGGCTTGAGGAAGGGATTCTGCCCTTGCTTGAGAAATGACGAACCAGCGCGTAGCATGAATCCCTACAGGTTCTCCGGCCGCTTCCATCGTCGTCGACGTGGCGACCGTGGATGGGTTCATAAC
>Ga0187776_10000879_pt1 | contig 14651 bp, 11 predicted proteins | sample 0216_BV02_MP12_2_FD_132426 | JGI IMG/M metagenome (GOLD analysis project Ga0187776, IMG submission 132426) | Tropical peat soil microbial communities from peatlands in Department of Meta, Colombia - 0216_BV02_MP12_20_MG | ecosystem: Environmental > Terrestrial > Soil > Wetlands > Peat | place...
CCGAAGAGATTCAGCAGCGTGGTCTTGCCGCTGCCGCTGCCGCCCATGATGGCCGTGACCTTGCCGCGCGGAATGGAAAACGTGATTCCCTTCAGTATCTGCCGGCCACCCAGGGAGAGGCGCACGTCCCGGATATCCACCAGGTTGTCGCCGTCCTGCGCGCCGCTGCGGGGCTGATTCAAGCTGCTTCCCTATTTAATTATGGTGCGTTGTGTGCTCACGCGAAGGGCGCTCATTCTAACGCATCGTGCCGCCGTTGCCACCGCCGCCAAGCGTCACTTCACGGCGCGGTTCTTGAGCAGGTCGTCGACCACCGACGGATCGGCCAGGGTCGTGGTGTCACCCAGGTTGGACAAGTCGTTGGCCGCGATCTTGCGCAGAATGCGACGCATGATCTTGCCCGACCGCGTCTTGGGCAGGCCCGGCGCCCACTGAATCACGTCGGGCGTGGCGATCGCGCCGATCTCCTTGCGCACTTGCTGAAACAGTTCCTCGCGCAGCTGATCGGTCGGATTCACCCCGATCTTCAGGGTGACATAGCAGTAAATGCCCTGCCCCTTGATATCATGCGGGAATCCGACCACGGCCGCCTCGGCGACCGCGTGGTGCAGCACCAGTGCGCTTTCGACCTCGGCGGTGCCAAGCCGGTGGCCGGAAACGTTGAGCACGTCGTCCACGCGCCCCGTGATCCAGTAGTAGCCGTCCTTGTCGCGGCGCGCGCCGTCGCCGGTAAAATACTTGCCGGGATAAGTTTTGAAGTAGGTATCGACGAAGCGCTGATGGTCGCCGTACACCGTGCGCATCATTCCCGGCCACGGGCGCAGGATCACGAGGTTGCCACTGCACTCGCCCTCGAGCTGCTTGCCGTGGCTGTCCACGATCGCCGGCACCACGCCGAAGAACGGGCGCGTGGCCGAACCGGGTTTGAGCCGGGTCGCGCCCGGCAGCGGCGTGATCAGGATCCCGCCGGTCTCGGTTTGCCACCAGGTGTCGACGATCGGCACGCGCGCATCGCCCACGGTGTGGTAATACCATTCCCAGGCCTCGGGATTGATCGGCTCGCCGACGGTGCCCAACAGGCGCAAGGATTTGCGCGAAGTCTTCTTCACCGGCGCCTCGCCCTCGCGCATCAGCGCGCGAATCGCGGTCGGCGCGGTGTAGAAAATGTTGACCTTGTGCTTGTCCACCACTTCCCAGAAGCGCGAGGCGGTCGGGTAGTTCGGCACGCCCTCGAACATGAGCGTGATTGCGCCATTGGCCAGCGGGCCGTAGACGATATACGAATGCCCGGTCACCCAGCCGACGTCGGCGGTGCACCAGAAGATGTCGCCGTCGTGGTAATCGAAGATGTACTTGTGGGTCATGGCCGTGAACAACACATAACCGCCAGTGGTGTGCAACACGCCCTTGGGCTTGCCGGTGGAGCCCGAAGTATAAAGAATGAAGAGCGGATCCTCGGCGTCCATCTCCTCCGGCGCGCATTCCGCCGGGCTCTTAGCCATCAGTTCGTGATACCAGACGTCGCGCCCATTCTTCCAGGCGACATCACCGCCGGTGCGTTTAACCACCAGCACGGTGTGCACGGCCGGGCAATGCGTGAGCGCCTCGTCGGTGTTCTTTTTGAGCGGGATCTTCTTGTTGCCGCGCACGCCCTCGTCGGCGGTGATCACCACGCGGCAATCGGAGTCGAGGATGCGGTCCTTGAGCGACTCCGGCGAGAAACCTCCGAACACCACCGAGTGCACCGCGCCGATGCGCGCGCATGCGAGCATGGCCACGGCCGCCTCCGGGATCATGGGCATGTAGATGCACACGCGGTCGCCCTTCTTGACGCCGCGGCTCTTGAGGACATTGGCGAGCTTGCAGACCTCGGTGTGCAACTGCCGATAGGTGATTTTTTTGTCGACCTTGGGGTCGTCGCTCTCCCACAGTATCGCGATCTGGTCGCCCCGTTTATCGAGGTGGCGGTCGAGACAATTGGCGCTGGCATTTAGCTTCGCACCCTCAAACCAGCGGATGTGGAGATCACTGGCGTCGAAGCTCCAGTCCGAGACCTTGGTCCAGGGTTTGGACCAGGTCACGAACACCCTGGCCTGTTCGGCCCAGAAGCCGTCGGGATCCTTCACCGAGCGTTCGTACATCTCCTTGTATTGGGCGTCGTCGATCCACGCGCGCTTGGCGGCATTGGCGTGGACGTTATAGATTTTCTCTTCCGACATGGTTCATCCTCCTATCGAAACTTGTTTGTAGGCGATTCTGTACCGACTCCCGCGGCGGCTCAAGTCAGCCACCTGCCCTGCCTTGTTCGTCCCCGGCAACACGCCGGAGAGATACCGTATAACGCGCATGGAACCCCTGCCACGACTTAGCCTTTCTCCGTCGGCCGCACGACCAGTACGCTGCACGGCGCCGCGGAAACAACCCGGTCCGACGTGGCCCCCGGCATGCCAAACAGCGGCAGGCCCGGATAGGATGCGCCGATAATAATCTGGTCGACGTGATTCAGGCGCGCATACTCCACCAGGGCGTCGGCCGGATCGGAAGACTCCAGAACGTGGCAGAAAACCCGGTCAGAGGGTAATCGCAGCGGCTGGGCCCAGTGCCGCAACTGCACGCGGCCGCTGATGCGCCGGTTGGCGGCGGTGTCTTCTTCGGTCCGCTCACCGCTGAAGGACACCGGGCTGATGACGGTCGCCAGCACCACCCGGCTGTCGCGTTCGCTCGCGAGCGTGCGACGCACGGCATCGCGCATGGCCTGCGCCAGGAGCTCGTCGGTGTACTCGACCGCAACGGCGACGAGCACGATCGGGGCGCTGCTCAGCTGGCTCGACACCTCCGGGCACGGCGCCGGCTCGTAACCGGCCGCGCGCCACCAGCGGCGGAACACCTTCCACCGACCGTCGCGCCGCAAACGACGGCCGCGTTCACCGATGTTCACCTGATCGGGATGGCTCAGGTCGAACGCCACCTGCGCCGCCGAGGAATAGCGCGCGCGGGCGTCGACCTCGAGGCAACGCAGTATGATTTCCTGCAGCCATTGCGGAATCGCCGGCACGATCGCGCGCGGCGGCGTCGGGTCGCGGTACAGCCGGCGCCGCAGCGCCTTCGCGCCGCGCGGCGAACCGTACGGCAGCTGTCCCGTGGCCAGTTCATAGAGGATCACGCCGATGGCGAATACGTCGCTGCGCGGATCGCAGCGCACACCGAACAGCTGCTCGGGCGAAATGTAGGCGGCCGTGCCGGCCGGACGCACGAACTCCTCGGCCATCAGGTCCGGGTAGTGGCCATGGCGGGCGAGGCCGAAATCCACCAGCACCGCCTCGCCCGTGGGCCGGAACAGCACGTTTCCCGGCGTCAGGTCGAGATGAATGACGTCCTGGCGATGCAGCGCATGCACCGCCGTCGCCAGGGCCACGCCGAGCCGCGCGACCTCCTCCGCGCCGACCGGACCGTGGTCAAGCCAGTCGCTCAGGTGGCGACCGGAAATGTACTCCATCACCAGATACGGGTGGCGTTCAATGTCGCCGCGGGCGACGAGCCTGGGCACGTGCGGTCCACTGAGGGACCGCAGCACCATCTCCTCGGTTTCGTAGCCGATAACGCTCGTGCCCGGCTCGCCGAAACCGAGCCGCGGGATTTTCATGACCAGCGGGAACTCCGCCGCGGAGCTGCTGACGCGGTAAATCACCGCCATGCCGCCGACATACAGCCGTTCCTCGATGCGGAAGCCGTCCAGCTCGTCTCCAGGGTTCGGCAGCGCAACCATTCAGTCACCGTGCTCCAGGCGCAGCGCCAGCCGTTCGGGCAGCCCCGCGGCCCGGACCTTGTCGGCCGCGACAATGTGCCGGTAAGGGACACGATGGTACGTCAATGTCGCATGCGCATTGTCCAGCATCGCGTAGCAGGCCGCCGGATTGCCGTCGCGCGGTTGGCCGGCAGAACCGGCGATCACGAGCCAGCGCCGGTGGCGGCCCACGGGGATCGGAACGCCGGGGGTCGGAACAAAAGATATCGGGCGTCCGCCGGCGCCCGTGTAATAAAGCGTCTGCTCGTGCACGTGGCCGGACAACACATAGGAGGCCTGCGTCGCCTCGAGGCTGTAGGCGGCGCGGAGCGGATCGGACACGTAGATCCACTTGTCGGGAGCCGCGGCGCTGGCGTGAACGAAGGTCATGTTTGCTTCGTGCACGATCAGCGGCAAGCCGGAAAGAAACTCCACGTGCCGGGGCGACAGTTGGGTGCGGGTCCACTCGATGGCCATGCGCGCGTGATCGTTGATCGTCTCCGAGAGATTACCGAGCGCCGCGGCATCGTGATTGCCCAGCACTACCACGGCGCCTTCGGCGGCGCATGTCTGGATGAGGTCGAGCACGGCCGCCGGATCGGCGCCGTAACCGACCAGATCGCCGAGAAAGGCGAACCGCTCCGCGCCCTGCGATCGCGCATGGGCGAGACAGGCCTGAAGCGCCTCGAGGTTGCTGTGAATATCCGCAAACAAGGCCAGTTTCATCCGCCACTTCCGACACGAGAAAATTCAGGCACAGTCGACCGTGCGTGCGCTCAACGTTACGCATCCCGCGCCGTCGCCGTCAATACGCCATGCGCGTCTGCGATACGATAAATTGCATCGGCACACGAGGCGACGGCGCGTGGCTGAGACGACGCAATCAGAAAGGTACTCCAGGAAGAATGCCCCCTTGAGCGTGCCGCTCAAGGGGGCTGGGATTTTACGTCTGGTAACTAGGCCGCGTGATGGATCTCGCGATCCTTGGTTTCCGGCAGGAACAGGGTGCCGATCACCAGGGTCATCACGGCGACCACGATCGGATACCAGAGCCCGTAATAGATGTCGCCGGTCGCCGCGACCATGGCGAAGGCGGTGGTCGGAAGGAACCCGCCGAACCAGCCGTTGCCGATGTGGTACGGCAACGACATCGAGGTGTAGCGGATTCGCGCCGGGAACATCTCGACCAGCCAGGCGGCGATCGGCCCGTACACCATGGTCACGTAGATGACCAGAATGGTGAGGAGCACCAGCACCATCACGTAATTGACCTGACTCATGTCGGCCTTGGCCGGATAGCCGGCCCCCTTGATGGCTCCGCCCAGGGCCTTGTTGAACTCGCCCAGCTTGGACGTGAACTCCTCCTTCGGCAGAGCGCCACCCTCGAAGGACGGAATCAGCTGGTCACCTACCTTGACGGAGGCGACGGTTCCCGCGGGCGCCGTTTCGTTGCTGTACTGCACGCTGTTGCTCGCCAGGAACGACTTGATGATGTCGCAGGAAGAGGTGAATTTCGCCGTGCCGACCGGATTGAACTGGAACGAGCAAGTGGCCGGGTCGGCGATAACGACCACGGGCGCCTTCGCGTGCGCGGCCTCGAGGGCCGGATTGGCGAAATGGGTGAGGCCTTTGAAGATCGGGAAGTACGTCACCGCCGCCAGCAGGCATCCGATCATGATGATCGGCTTGCGTCCGATCCTGTCGGACAGCGATCCGAAAACGATGAAGAACGGCGTGGCGAGCGCGAGCGAACCGGCGATCAGCAGGTTGGCCGCCTGCGGATCCACCTTGAGCGTCGCGAGGAGGAAGAACAGCGCGTAGAACTGGCCGGTGTACCACACCACCGCCTGGCCGGCGGTACCGCCGAGCAGGATCAGGATCACGTTCTTCAGATTGCCCCAGCGCAGGAACGACTCGGTGAGCGGTGCGCGCGAACCCTTTCCCTCCTGCTTCATTTTCTGGAATATGGGCGATTCGGCAAGCTGCAACCGGATGTACACCGAGATGGCCAGCAGTATGATCGAAAGCAGGAATGGCACGCGCCAGCCCCAGTCGTCGAACGTCGGGCCCATGATGTTGCGGCAGGCCAGGATCACCAGCAACGACAGAAACAGGCCGAGCGTTGCCGTGGTCTGGATCCAGCTGGTGAAAAAGCCGCGCTTGCCCTTGGGTGCGTGTTCGCAGACGTACGTCGCGGCACCGCCGTACTCGCCACCGAGCGCCAGACCCTGCAGCAGGCGCAGGCCGATCAGGATCACTGGGGCGGCCACGCCGATCGAGGCATAGCTCGGCAGCACGCCGACCAGGGCGGTGGACACGCCCATGATCATGATCGTGATCAGAAAGGTGTACTTGCGCCCGATCAGGTCGCCGAGGCGCCCGAATATGATGGCGCCGAACGGCCGGACCGCGAAACCTGCGGCGAAGGCGAGCAGTGCGAAGATGAACGCCGCGGTCGGGTTCACGGCGGAGAAGAATTGCTTGCTGATGATCGCGGCAAGCGAGCCGTACAGATAAAAGTCGTACCACTCGAATACCGTACCGAGCGACGAAGCAAAAATGACTTTTCGCTCCTCGCCGGTGAGACCCCCAATGGTGGCTGTTGTTTGCGTCGCAGACATGTTTTCTCCTTTTATATGCTTTTGTTCAGATTGACGACAAACGGCGCCGGCGATGAACCCGGATGCCGGCGCTTTTGTCGGTATGAATCGTCATACGCGGACCGCGCGATCTCCTGTTACATTTTCCTCCGGTTCAGATGAAAGGGATTTCCGCCGCGGTCACGATACTCGCTATTTGAAACCGCGATCGCCGAGCGACCGACACGAACGCCGGTGACCAACCTCCAAAGCGCCGTCGTCCGATGAGTGGGACATCCTGGTGCCGCCACGCGGAGGTATCCGCCGGAACGTTCGCCAGTCCTTCCTGATGATCTTTTCGCCGCGTATGCGTCCCGGCTCGATGATGTGGAAACGGTCCGCCGCGGCGCGCGTGGAATCGGCGGTGATTGGGCCGTTGACGTAAAAACCGGGCGTGAGATGTTGCGCGAGAGATTCGAGGCGGGCCGGCGCCATGCGATCGAACAGCGCGTGCCGGAGCAAAAATTCAATAACCGGTCCTGGCGCGTTGCGTGCCGCTGCCGGTTCTGCTGTCCTGCCGTCGGATCGCAAATTCATTTCCACGCACACATCCCTTCTGCTGGGGTATGGCCAGTCCTGAATAGTGCAGGCTAGGTTAGCAGAATCGCCGTAAAAGGGAACAACGGCCTCTTTTCACATCGTGCAATGACAATGCAATTTGTGAGTGTTGCGCGGCGATCGGGGCCGGGCCGCTGACACGAGGCAACCGCGGCGACGCGGGTCGCCGCCAGACGCGGGATAAGGGCTGCGGTATTCTTCGCGAATGAAGCTCGACCTCTTCTATGAAATGGCGGTGCCGGATTCGGCCGGGCGCACCGAGTCGCAGGTGTTCCAAGAAACCCTTAAGGAACTGGACGTCGCCGAAGCCCGCGGCTTCGGCGCGGCCTGGTTCGTCGAACACCATTTCATGCGTGAGTATTCGCATTCCAGTGCGCCGGATCTCGTATTGGCCGCCGCCTCGCAGCGAACCCGCCGTCTGCGTCTGGGCCAGGCGGTGGCGTTGCTGCCCTGTCACCATCCGCTGCACCTCGCCGAGCGTCTGGCGACACTCGATGTGCTCTCCGGCGGACGCGTCGAGTTCGGCTTCGGGCGCGGGTTCTCGCCACGCGAATTCGCCGCCTTCGGCGTGCCGATGGAACAAAGCCGCGAACGCGCGGAAGAAGCGCTCGCCATCATTCGCCAGAGCTTCAGCGGGCAACCGGTGAATTTCAGCGGCCGGCATTTCACGATTGAAAACGCCGAAGTCCTGCCGAAGGTGGTGCAGCGGCCGCAGCCGCCGCTGTGGATGGCGGCGGTGAGCCCGGAAAGTTTCGAGTTGGCCGCCAGGTTCGGCGTGGGCGTGCTGGTCGGGCCGTTCAAGCCGTGGTTCATGGCCAAGGCCGACATCGAGCAGTACCATACCGCCTGGGAAAAATATCAGGGCAACGTAGATATGAAACCGCGCGTGGGCATGACGATCGGGCTGCTTTGCCTGGAAGATAGCGCGCGAGCGCGCGCCGTTGCGAAGACTCACTTGCTCTGGTTCTACGACGCCTTGCTCAAACAGACGGCGCCGGTGCTGGAGCGGTTGCACGCCGGTTACGAATACTACCGGCGCATCGGCGCGCTGAAATTCCTGGCGCAGAAAGTCCTGAGCCTGACGGCGCTGGAAACGGCCGGCATGGTCGTGGTCGGCGACCCGGAACATTGCCGGCGCCAACTGCAAACCTACCGTGCCGCCGGCGTCGATCGCCTGCTGCTCGCGGTCAGCGCCGGCGGCACCTCCAGCGAAGTCGTGCGCGAGTGCCTGCGGCTCGTCGGCGATAAAATCATCCCGCACTTCGCCGACTGAACCGGAGCAGCCGACGTGGGCGAAATCGTCAAATTCAAGAAACCCTCGCTGAAGGAAAAGGCCGAGGGCAAAACCTTATGCAAAAGCGGTTTCCACAATTCCGCCGGGAGCGGAATTGGGCGCGCCATAGCGCGCCCGAAGGGCGAGCCACAGGGATGTGGCGAGTCACAAGTGGAAGGTGGTGACCGAGAAGAAATTCGACGTCAAACAGGGAAAACTCGCCACGTTGCTGCGCTGCCAACGCTGCGGCAAGGAGCAAACAAAATTTTTGTAGGTTGGAGTTCGCTGCGCTCACTCCAACCTGCCACTCTACACCGCTAATGCTCTGATTTTCTCGGACGAACCGGATGAATATGCACCTTATGGGCCTGGGCTGCGATTTCCGGCTGCAGGGTGACGTGTTCGATGCGGTAATGCTCGCGCAACAAATCGCGCATCTGCTCCAGGATATCCGTCCAATCCGTCATGCGCTCCAGCACGACATGCGCCGACAGCGCCGGCATGCCCGAGGACAGCATCCAGATGTGCAGGTCATGAACCGACACCACGCCCGGCACCCGGGCCAGACGGTTGCCGACGCTATTGAGGTCCAGATGGCCCGGCACGCCTTCCATCAGGACATGCAGCGCGTCGCGCAGGAGTCGCAGCGTCGAGTACAGGATCAGCGCGCAGATCGCGAGCGACAGGATCGGATCGATCGGAGTCCACCCGGTGAAAAAAATCACGGCGCCGGCGATGAGCGCGGCGACCGAGCCCAGGAGGTCGCCGATGACGTGCAGCAGAGCCGCGCGCGTGTTCATGTCGTGCTCGCCGCGGCTCAACACCAGCGCCACGATCACGTTGATCACCAGCCCGACCGAGGCGATGCCGATCACGGCGAGTCCGGAAACCGGCTGCGGCTGCTGGAGGCGCCGGATCGCCTCGACCACGATGCCGAGCACCACCGCCAGCATCAGCAGTCCGTTCAGCAGCGCCGCGATCACCTCGGCGCGCATCAGGCCGTAGGAGTGGCGCGCCGACGGCGGGCGGCGACTGATCCACGCCGCCAGTCCTGCCAGCCCGAGCGCTACGGCGTCCGACAACATGTGGCCGGCGTCGCCCAACAGCGCGAGCGATCCGGACCACCAGCCGCCCAACGCTTCAACAAATGCAAAACTCAATGTCAGGAGCAGGGCCCAGCGCAGCGTGCCGCCATGGGTCGTATGGGCATGGTCGTGGGGAGTGGATGGATGATGGGAATGCATGCGTGCCCTCAGTTTAGGCCAGCTGTTTTCCGATTTCTCGCACCCGCCCCAACCATTTCTGGCGCTTCGCGTCCGTGGAGTTCCTGACCGGTCCGATTTCGGTGATGCGCACCGGTTTCACGCCGCAGAATTCGAGGATGGTTTTCTTCATGGTATTGTGGCCGGGGCGGCCGAACATCCAGCGGTAAATGAACGACGGCGTGTTCATGGTCACGATCAGCCGCGCGCTGCGCCCCTTGAGCAGCCGGTCCCACCACGGCGAGTCGTCGCGGAACTTCACGGCGAAGCCCTCAGTGAACGCGCGCTCGATGAAGCCCTTGAGCAGCGCCGGGATCGTGCCCCACCAGATCGGGTACACGAACACCAGGTGCTCGGCCCAGCGGATCGTCTCCTGCGCCCGCCGCAGGTCCGGCTCGAGTCCGGCGGGCGGCTGACTCGCGTTGGCGCAGGCGTCGAATTGCAGTTCGCCCAGATACAATTCCTTCACCTCCGCGCCGGCTTCACGCGCGCCTTCGATGTACGCTTGCGCCAGCGCCCCGCCGTAGCTGCGCCGTTGCGGCTGACCCAGAATTACGAGTATCTTTTTCGGCATCGACCGTTTCCGTTCATTTGTGTATGGCAATCGGGGCCGTCACTCTACCGAGCCGCAGATAAAGCGGCCAGCGCACCGTGTGCTGTGCCTCGACTGCGCCCCAGGCCTTGGCCAGCGCCCGGTTGACGATCAGCAGCGGATCCTCTTCGTTCTTGCGCTGGAACTCGCGCGTGGCCGACCAGGTGCGGAGATAACCGATGAAATCGTTCAGGTCCCATTTCTCCTTCATGAAGAACTCGGGTGCCGGCAGCTCCACCATTGGAAACGGCACAGTCTGGTACTTTTCGTCGATGTAGTGGCGCTCGGGCGGCCAGTAGGGTCCGACAACGTTCGTATAATAATGATGCACGATCCTGTCCACCGGCGGGTTGATGCGGCTCAATCCGTAGCACCACACGGCGAGCAGCCCGTCGGGCTTGAGGACCCGCCGGACTTCTGCGAAAAACCGCTCGAGATCGAACCAGTGCAACGCCTGAGCCACCGTGATCAGGTCGACCATACGCGACGGGATATTGGTTCGCTCCGCCGGCGCCACGAAATAATTGATCTTTTTATGCGGCCGTGCGTGGCGGATCTGCTCCACGCTCGGGTCGGTGGCGATGATGCGGTCGAAATACGGGGTGAGGCCCAGGGCCGCTTGGCCGTTGCCGGTGCCGGCGTCCCAGGCCAGCTCGCGCATGGGCACCGCCTGTGCGAGAAATTCGAACAGTGCCGGGGGGTAATTCGGACGGTGGCGGGCGTAATCGTCGGCGTGGCCCGAGAAATGATCCTTGTATTTCACTAACCTTTATTATCCTTTTATCCTTCCAGCAGAATTTTCTCCGCTTCCTCGAGCGCCTCGGGGGTGCCGTAGAGCACCAGCACGTCGCCCGCGGACAGCTTGGTTTCCGGCGCCGGCTCGGGGCCGCGGATACCGCCACGGCGCACCGCGCTCACGCTGACGCCCGCCTCTTCCAGGTGCAGGTCCGCCAGCAGCCGGCCGACGGCGTGAGCCCGCGGCGGCAGCGTCACGGAATGCAGCCGCTCCTGGTAGGCGTGCGTCTCCATGCCGTCGAACATGTCCTCGCCGTGGAAAAAGCCGCGCAGCATGCGGTAACGGTCGGCGCGCACGTCGCGCACATGGCGTACGATACGCGAAACCGGCACGCCGAGCAGCAACAGCAGGTGCGAACCCATCATGAGGCTGCCCTCGAGGCTCTCCGGCACCACCTCGGTCGCGCCCGCGGCGCGCAGCCGTTCAAGGTCAGCGTCGTCCATGGTGCGCACGATCACCGGCATGTCCGGTCGCACGTGGCGTGTGATCTCCAGGATCTTTAGCGCACTCGGGACGTTGTAGAAGCTGATCGCGAGCGCGGTCGCGCGGTGCAGGCCGGCGGCCTCGAGCACGTCGCGGCGCGTGACGTCGCCGTAGACCACCGATTTGCCGGCGTCGCGGGCGTCGCGCACGCGCACCGGATCGAGGTCGAGCGCCAGGTGCGGCACTCCCTCCTGCTCCAGCATCCACGCCAGGTTCTGGCCGCTGCGGCCGTAACCGCACACGATCACGTGCCTGCCGGCGCCGCCCGCCTCGGCGCGGATGATGTCGAGGTTGCTCGCGCGCGCGCGGGTGTAACCGGGCACGAGCCGCTTGGCGAGGCGACCGTTGTGCCGCACCACCAGCGGCGCGATCATCATGCTGAGAATGACCGAGGCCAGCGTCACCTGCGCGGCTTGTTCGCTCAGGAGTCGGTACTGATTGGCCTGCAGCAGAAGCGCGAAGGCGAATTCGCCGACCTGCGACAGCACCAGGCCAGTGCGGAACGCCACACCCGTTTCGAGCCCGAACAGCCTGCCGAGACCGAGCACCAGCACGGTCTTGAAGACGAGGATAGCGGTCACGCACGCCAGGATCCACGGCCACAGCTCGCGCACCGCGCCCACGTTCAGCATCATGCCGACCGTGACGAAAAACAACCCGAGCAGAATGTCGCGGAACGGCAGGATGTCGCCTTCCACCTGATGGCGGTATTCGGTCTCGCCCAGCATCATGCCGGCGAGAAATGCGCCGAGCGCGAGCGACAGTCCGGCCATCTCTGTGATCCACGCCGCCGCGAGCGTGAGCAGCAGCACGGAAAACATGAAGTACTCGCGCAGACGCGCGGCCGCGACCTCGTGAAACAGCGGCCGCAGCATCCAGCGACCGAGCAGGATGATGCCGACCAGCACCAGCATGCTCTTCACGAATACGCTGCCCAGGGTGGACCAGACCGAACTGCTGTCGCCGGCGAACGCCGGAATCATGATCAGGAAAGGCACCACCGCGAGGTCCTGGAACAGCAACACACTGATGGCGTGACGTCCGTGGCGCGAGTTCTGCTCCAGTTGCTCAGTGAGCAGTTTCATCACGATCGCGGTCGAGGACATCGCCAGCATGCCGCCGATGACGATGGCGCCCTGGGCCGGAACGCCGAGCAGCCATGCAACCATCCCGAAAACCAGACAACTGATCAGCACCTGCGCTCCGCCCAGACCGAACACCACACCCTTCATTGCCATCAGCTTGGGCAGCGAGAACTCCAGACCTACGGTGAACATAAGGAACACCAGTCCGAACTCGGCCAGCGTCCGCGTACCCGCGACATCGGGAATCCAGCCCATACCGTAGGGACCGACGAAGATGCCGGCGCACAGGTACGCCAGGATCTGCGGCAAGTGCAGGTAACGGAACAGCGCGACCAGTACCACCGCCACGCCGAGCAGGATGAGAATGCTGTGAAAGCCGATCGGCTCCATGGGATAATCGCGGCCGTTTCGATATACTCAATGAAAGATTACCTTAAGCCGCTTCAATTCGCGAAACGCATGACGCCATCCACTCCATTCGAGCAGCTTGGACGTGACGTGATCGAGCTCGAGGCCGAAGCGCTGCAGACGCTGGCCCGGCGCATCGACGGACAGTTCGCCGAGGCCTGCCGGTTGATACTCGCCTGCCGCGGACGTGTCATCGTCATCGGCATGGGCAAGAGCGGCCACATCGGCGGCAAGATCGCCGCTACCCTCGCGAGCACCGGCACGCCGGCGTTCTTCGTGCACCCGGGCGAAGCCTCGCACGGCGATCTCGGCATGATTACGCCGCCGGACGTGGTGCTGGCCATTTCCAATTCCGGCGAGACCGAGGAGATTCTGACGCTCCTGCCGATCATCAAGCGCATGGGCGTGAAACTGATCGGGCTGACGGGCAAACGGGAATCGAGCCTGGCGCGACAGTCCGACGCCGTGCTGTACGCTGGCGTCGAGAAAGAGGCCTGTCCGCACAACCTGGCACCCACCGCCAGCACGACGGCGGCGCTCGCCGTGGGCGACGCCCTGGCGGTGGCGCTGCTCAAGAGCCGGGGCTTCACGCCCGAGGATTTTGCGCGCGCGCATCCGGCCGGTAGCCTGGGACGGCGCCTGCTGCTGTACGTGAGCGATGTTATGCACACCGGCGCCGCGATTCCCAAGGTCTCCGAAGACTCCAGCCTGCGCGAGACGCTGCTCGAAATGACCGGCAAGGGACTGGGCATGACCGGCGTGGTCGACCGCGAAGGGCGACTGGTCGGCATCTTCACTGACGGCGATCTGCGCCGCGTGCTCAATCGTGGCATCGACGTCTATACCGCCGCGATCGCCGAGGTAATGACCCGGAATCCGAAAACCACGCGCGCCGACCGCCTCGCGGCGGAAACGGTGCAACTGATGCGCTCGCTGAAGATCAACGGATTGTTCGTCGTGGATGATGACAACCGGGTGCTCGGCGCGCTCAATATGCACGATCTTTTCCGTGCCGGGGTGATTTAAAGATAGACATGAACCAGGTTCTTGCGCCGGCATTTCAGGTGGAACCCGCGATCCTCGCGCTCGCGGCCAAGGTGAAGCTGCTGTTATTCGACGTGGACGGCGTGCTCACCGATGCGCGTCTCGTCATCGGCGATGACGGCCAGGAATACAAGGCGTTCAATTCGCGCGACGGTCACGGCATCAAAATGTTGCATCGGAATGGCGTTGCCACCGGCATCATCACCGGCCGCACCTCGGAGGTGGTAAAGCACCGCGTGCGCGACCTCGATATCAAATACGTCCACCAGGGTTGCAAGGAAAAACTTCCGGTGTTCCGGAAATTGATCGGCGAACTGGGGTTGCAGCCGGATCAGACGGCCTACGTCGGCGACGACGTGGTCGATCTGCCGATCATGCTGGAGGTGGGCCTGGCCATCGCCGTGCAGAACGCCCATCCGCTCGCGAAACAGTACGCGCACTGGGTCACGCCGAGCATCGGCGGATACGGCGCGGCGCGCGAAGCCTGCGAGATGATCCTGTACGCACAAGGAACGTACCAGACGGAAATGCAGAAATACCTCGCCGCCGCCGGCCACGGCAATCCGGCCCCGGGATGACGCTCGACGCCAGACGCGTTGCCATCGCCGCCGCGCTGCTCGCGATTGCCGCCGGCTCGTGGTGGCTGTCGCGAGCAGTCGGTCCTCCGGCGAAGGTCTTCGACGGCGCCGCGCGCCACGACCCGGATTACACCATTCAGGATTTCACC
>Ga0187776_10000880_pt1 | contig 14646 bp, 12 predicted proteins | sample 0216_BV02_MP12_2_FD_132426 | JGI IMG/M metagenome (GOLD analysis project Ga0187776, IMG submission 132426) | Tropical peat soil microbial communities from peatlands in Department of Meta, Colombia - 0216_BV02_MP12_20_MG | ecosystem: Environmental > Terrestrial > Soil > Wetlands > Peat | place...
CTGCTCCTCAGACTGAAGGGACAGCCCTTCGCCGTCCTCGATATCGAGGAGATCTACCAGATCGATCCCAAGGACCTGGCGACCCGGACCTTCGGCACCCCGCAGGCGAACCCCGAGGTGGTGAAGGTTGCCTTCGACAACAAGCATCCGGGCTATAACATCTACTCTTCCTACAATCGCATGGTCCTCGCCGGCAAATACACCATCGTCAACGAGCCCAAGATGAGGTCGCCCTTTGATCGGTTCTGGTATCCCCCGGCCAAGGCGAGAGCGGAATTTCAGAAGAGAGGCTGGAACACGGTCATCGCCCATCAGACCAGAAACGTGCCCCACGTGGGACACGAGGCTTTGATGCGGAATGCCGCCTTCATCGGCGACATCAAGCCCTGCGACGGTATCGTCGTGAACGCCATCGTCGGCGCCAAGCGAATCGGCGACTATCCCGACGAGACCATCGTAGAAGCCCACGAGATGGTGAACACTGCGGGCTACGTGAAGCCCCAGAGGCACCTGGTCTCCATCCTCCTGTGGGACATGAGGTACGGCAATCCCCTCGAGTCGCTCCTCCACGCGGTGGCGCGGCAGAACATGGGCATCTCCTTCCACATGTGGGGCCGTGACCATGCGGCCCTGGGTCCTTACTACGACACCTATGCCGCCCAGATCCTCTGGGAGAAGGGGGTACCGAGCTTCGGCTTCGCCAAACCGCCTTACGCTGTCGAGTACGGGCTCCTCATGCGGCCCCAGAATATGGCCGAGTTCTGGTACTGCCCGAAGTGCACCGAGGTCACCTACAGCGAGAACTGCAACCACGATAAGGAAAGACAGCGGTTCAGCGGCAGCTTTATCCGAAGCCTCCTCGCTGAAGGCGTCTTCCCCCCGCCCGTCATCATGCGGCCTGAGGTCTATAAGACGGTGGTCAAGTGGTGGAAGATCCTCGGCTACCCGTTCAACAACAAGAAGTACCTCGCAGAGCGGGAGAAGGAACTGGAAGTCGATTTGGCCGACATGAAGCTCTAGATAGGGGGATACGATGAACTACCTGGCCGTACTTTTGGATGCAAAGAGGCTTGCTGATATTAAAGGCACTGCGCTCGAGAAGAAGGTTACCGACATGTTCGGCGGCGCCATCAAGGCACTCATCATGGAGATGCCGGACGAGCAAACGAAGAAGGTCCTTTCCGCCTTCCCAGCGGCTCGATTGGACGCCCGGTTCTTCCTGGAAGAAGTTCCCATCGCCGTGAAAAGAGCCATCTTCGAGGAGATCAAGCGCTCCAAGTCCATCGAGCCCAAGGTCATCGATGCGGTCATGGCGAAAGCCGGAGAGCTCAAGGAAGCGGTGGCCAAAGAGTCAGAATACCTGCCGGTCCCTGAGATCGACTGAGACCTGTCCGCAAGGAGATTAAGGAGAGAGGTGCTGCGAGGCAGCTCTCTCCTTTTTCGTTCGAAGCCTTCCCCGCCGCACCTCCTCCGCTGCTTGACCTTCGCGGGCACAGCGGAAATACTAAAGTCGGACTGGAGAACATACGTGTCGACCATGGACCCTACGACCTTCCACCTCGTCAGCCTGGGCTGCGCCAAGAACCGGGTGGACAGTGAAGTCATCCTCGGGGCGCTGCTCGCCGCTGGGTACCAACCGCAGAACGATCCCCTCAAAGCGCAGCTCCTCGTGGTGAACACCTGCTCCTTCATCGAGAGCGCTGCCCAGGAGTCCATCGACACCATCCTCGAGATCGCCCAGGCCAAAGAGAAGGGAGCGTGCCGGCTCGTGGTGGTGACCGGCTGTCTTCCCCAGCGCTATGGGAAGAAGCTTGCCCAGGCCCTGCCCGAGGTTGACCTCTTTTTGGGGACCGGAACCTTTCGCTGTCTGCCAGCTCTCGTGAGTCGCCATCAACCGGGAGACCCGCAGGAGATTTTTCTCGATCCGCCCCGCTTCCTCATGGATGCCGGAACCCCGCGGGAACTCTCCGGCCCGTCTTATAGCGCCTACCTGAAGGTTGCCGAGGGCTGCAGCAATCGCTGCTCCTTCTGCACCATTCCGGCCATCCGGGGGCCCTACCGCAGCCGGTCCCTGGACGATCTCCTTCGGGAGGCCGGGTGGCTTGCATCCCGGGGCGTGCGGGAGCTCAATCTGGTCGCGCAGGACACGACCGCCTACGGCGAAGACCTCGGCCCCACGCCGCGCCTCGCCGACCTCTTGGAGGCCCTGGCGGGAACCGCCCTTTTCCCCTGGATCCGGATTCTCTATGCCCACCCCCACCGCATCACGGAGAGGCTCCTGGAGGTAATGGGCTCTCATCACTCCATCTGCCCCTACCTTGATATCCCCTTCCAACATGCCTCTGAACGAGTTCTCAAGGCCATGGGTCGCTCCGGGTCAGCCCCTGAGTTCCTTGAGCTCTTGCGCTCAATTCGTGGGAAGCTTTCGGGCGCCATATTCAGAACTACGGTCATAGTGGGCTTTCCGGGGGAAGCGGAGGCCGATTTCCAGGAACTCTACGAGTTCGTGGGGCAGGCCCGTTTCCAGCGCCTCGGGATCTTCCCATACTCGCCGGAAAAGGGCACAGCCGCCGCGAGGCTCGGTGACCCTGTGCCAGAGCGAATCAAGACTCGTCGTCTCAAGAAGCTGGCCGGACTCCAGGAGAGGATTAGTCTCGTCTACCACCGGGAGTTGGTCGGCACCACCCAACCGGTGCTCATTGAAGGAACCAGCCCGGAGACGGATCTCTTGTTGGAGGGCCGCCTCCCTTCTCAGGCGCCTGAGGTGGATGGTCGGGTCCTCATCAACCGCGGTTTCGGACGCATAGGTGAGATCATGGCCGTTCGGCTCACGGAAGCCCATCCCCACGACCTGGTTGGCGAGATCGTCGGCTCGGAAATGCTTTGACAACCCTGGAAAATTCAGCTATGTACAAAGCTTCGCGCGGTAATTCGACCCTGGCGCCAAGATGAGGAAAACCGGCATTGCCCATGAGACACCAAGCGAGAAGCCCCCTCCATCACCCTGCCTCGATTCTGAGCCAGGTGGAAGACGATCTCAAGCGGGTCGAAGGGGAAATCGAAAAGAACCTCCACTCCAGCGTCCCTCTCGTCGCCCATATTAGTCGGTACATCATCAGGAGCGGCGGCAAGCGGCTCCGCCCCTTGCTCATGGTCCTCGCCGCCAGGCTCACCGGTTACCAGGGCGAGGAGCACTACCCTCTCTCCATTGTCTTTGAGTACCTCCACGCCGCCACCCTTCTCCATGACGATGTGGTGGACAGCGCCGAGCTGCGGCGCAACCAGCCAGCGGCCAACACCATCTGGGGTAACCCGGCAGCGGTTCTCGTGGGCGATTTTCTCCTGGCCACATCCTTTGCTTTGGCGGTCTCAAGCGGCAATCTGAAAACCCTCAGGGTCCTCTCCGATACGACTACTGCCATGGCGGAGGGGGAGATTCTCCAACTCATCAACAGCAACAACCTGGAAATCTCAGAGGAGGACTACATCGAGGTCATTACCCGCAAGACCGCCATCTTGATTGCGGCGGCCTGTCAGATCGGCGCCATCTTCGGCCGTGCCGACGCCGGGCGGGAAGAGGCAATGCGTCGCTTCGGTCTTAATCTGGGGATTGCTTTCCAGTTGAGGGACGACGTCCTGGATTACATCGGCAGCGAAGAGGAGGTGGGGAAACCCATCGGTCAGGATCTCAGCGAAGGCAAGATCACTCTCCCCCTCATCCACACCCTCGGGGCGAGTAACCCTGCGGACCGCCAGCACCTCGTCGACCTCATCACGGCAGATGAGATCACCCGGGAAGGCTTTGTCGAGGTGAAGAACTTCATTGATCGCTACCAGGGCCTGGACTGCACCTCCCGGCTGGCCGAGCGTCACATCGCGATCGCCAAGGAAGCGCTGGCGGGCTTTCCACCGTCCGCGACGGGGGAAACGCTAGCGGCGATCGCCGACTACGTGGTCACCCGTCGAGTTTGAGCATCCGGCCTCGCCTGCCCTCATCCATTTCCGGACCCCGCTCTTTCGTTTCGCTCCTTCGAAAACCGGCCGTCCCCTCTAACATCGTGGCACGGAAGATGCACCACTTCCCTCCCGCTGGGGGTATCTCCTATGACCACGATGACAAGACGGCTCATCCTTTTCTCTGCCATCATCCTCGTCCTCTGCGCGGCAGGAGTGCTGCTCCTTCGCTCCTTCTTCAGCCGAGAACGGATTCGCGCCTGGGTTACGCCGCCTCTCGAGGCCTGCCTGCAGCGAAAAGTAAAGATCACTGATGCCGGGCTCGGGTTGAGGGGCCTCCGTCTGGTGGGTGTCGATGTGCGTGCGCACGGAGCCCCGACCGCGGTCCTCACGAGTGAACGGGTGGATCTCCACTGGAGCCTCAGGGCCCTGTTGAAGGCCCGGCTTGAAATTGACGCCATCGTGTTTGAAAAGCCTGTTCTTACCCTGGTTCGGGAAAAGGATGGGACGGTCAGCCTCCGGGATCTGGTGTCGCGGTATTTCGCCAAGGAGAGGGTCGCCGAAGGCAGCGGGAGAAGTGAGCCCCCCGGACTCCCTCTCATCCTGTCCACGGTCACTGTAAGCGACGGCCGCATCACTTTCGTTGATCGAACGAGGTCACCCGAAAAGACCATCTTGTTCAACAAAGTGAGGTCCCGTATTTCCGGCCTCGCCGAACAGGGGACTATCTCCTTCCATGGCGAGGGACAGGTCGATACCGGAACCAGCGGGTCCTTCCGGGTGGAGGGGACCTTCGATCCCGGGAGAACCGCCCTGGCGACCACGGTGGAAGTGAGCGGCGTCGAGCTTGGCGGCCTGAGTCCTTACCTCACCTTCAAATCGGCGTCACTCGATAAGGGTACGGCAGTTCTCTCGGTCAGGTTCGAGTCCGAGGGCCTCGATCGGCTGAAAACCCAGGGAACCCTTCACCTCGCGGGTCTCCAAATAAAGGTCGATCAGGAGACCATTCCGGCCATGGATTTGCAGGCCACCTTCGATCTCCACGGCACCCGCTCCAAACAGGTTCTGGAGATTTCTACTCTGCAGCTTGTTGTGAATGAACAGAGGTGTGACTTCAGAGGAAAAGTCAGTCGGTGGCGGGAGCGGCCGTACGTGGAATTTTCTTTGACCTCCCCTTCGCTGGAATTGGATCGCCTTGTGGAAATCCCTGCGGGTTCGGAGGCCTCAGCCCGAACAGGTGAAGGCCTTTCCCCGAACGGCAAGGACGCCTCTTTCCGGAATGTACTAACCCCCGGCAAGCTCGACAGGCTCAAACAACTGTTGCCCGGCGGACAGCCGTCCCCGAGTGGTTCAAAACCGGGAGCACCTGAGCCGCCATCCGCCCAAAGGTCTGGCACCGAGAACACGAGAGAGCCTGGCCCCTCAGCCCCGGGGGCGGATGCCGGCAAGCAGGGGGATGACTCCGGTGGCCCCACCTGGAACTGGAAGGCAGTAGTGCCGCTCCTCTTGCAGATTGACGCGGTGGGCAAAGTGGAAATTGAATGGCTGTACTACAGGAAGTTCGTGGCGAGCAAGGTGGCCTGCCAGGTCCAACCCCTCCGGGCGTCACTGTGCGGCGGCCAACTCGATGGCACCCTTCAAGGGAAGCTGAACGCCGCCGGGTGGCCCTTTCAGAGCCGCTGTTCCCTCAAGAACATCATCGTGGACGACTTCGCCCGAACCGTTGCCCCCACAACGGTCGGGCGATGGAGTGGCAACCTGACCTTGGCGTTAGTGGCCAACGGTTCGGCCCGGGATACGGCGATCAGTCAGTCCCGGAGCGACGTGATCATGACGGAGGCGGAGTTCCCGGGTCATCCGGTGATTCAGAAGGTGGCGGAATTTTTTCGCGCCGAGGAGCTGAAGCGCCTCCGGTTTTCCCAAGTGAGCGCGGAGATAATCACGGATCGAGGCGTAGCTACCATTGAGGATCTCCACGTGGAGGCTCCCGCCCTCCGGGTCGAGGGAAACGGCAGGGTCAGCCTCCGGGATGGAGGCCTCGAGCTTCGCCTGCTTCTCCGGCTCCCGATGCAATATGCCGGAAAGGTCACGGCGCTCGGTCCCTTCCTCTCGAAGCTCACCGATAAGGAGGACTTCACCCGCGTGCCGCTCCAGCTCTCCGGGACGGTGGAGAAGGCGGAATGCCGTGTAGATGAACACTGGTTGAAGCAGCGATTCCGCGAACCGACCCCACAGAAGCCGTCGCAAGAGCCCCAGCAACAAGGGGAACTCCCGAAACCCTCGCTCAACGACGGCGAGAAGAAGCATCTCCAAGAGGGTCTTGAGAAGCTGGTTCAGTAGATGAGACCGTCGGCGCTTCGAGGCGACCGACTCTCCCCCAGAAAAGAGAATCCCCGACAAACCCTCGCGCCGACCGGCCCCCCGCCGCCTTCTGTCCCTTCCAGTTGTTCTTGGAGCTCAACTGGCCTCGCTCTGTCGAGCGCGAGCGGGTTCGAAGGCGACCTTCCTGGGGCCGCGCCGATGTCGCGCGGCTTATCGGGGTTAATTGTATTTTAGCACGCATCGTCTTCTCTTGCCTAGCAAAATTTTATTTCCCGGCGCTTGCACCCGCCCGGCCAAATTACCTGGCCTTTCCCAGGAAAACGTGATACAGGGTAGCGTCAAGTTGCTCCCTTACCCGCGCCAGAAAGGAGTCGGTCCCCAATGAAGGCGAAGGTGGGCTTATTTGTTGGTGCTGCCATTGTCGTCGGGGTAGCGGCGGGTCTTGTCATACGCCACTGGGAGACCATCGTCCAACAGCTCGCCGGCAAAGCCATGGAGGCCGAGCGGCGCGAGTTCGTCCACCGCACCCAGGAGCTGGAGGGCGCCATCGCCCGGCTGCAGCACGAGCGGCAGCCCACGCAGGCGGCGTCCACCGAGAGACTCGAGCAGGTGTTCGGCGCCTCCTCCCCTCTCGGCCGCGGTGTGTCCCCATCCAAGCTGCAGTGCCAGGAGCTTGAGGCCGCGCTTCACGCCTTCTGCAACTCTCTGGACGCCAGCGAGACTTGGCGCTCCCACGAGGTCGGGCAGGAGAGCTGGAGCTTTTTCGCCGACGTTCTCACCCTCATGGAACAGCGCCTTCCCGCCACCGGCGGGATCTCCCAGCAACCTCAACTGATCGTGGAGAACTGCTTTTACGTGTACCGGCTTCTCGGCAAGAAACGGGTCGACGTGATTCGCGACGTTCTGAAATACGAGGGGGACCTGGCAGAGCCTCTCATCGGAGCCCTCTACCGCTGGCTCATGTCAGGCCGCCGCTGCGAGACCCCTGGGCAACAGCCGGAGCAGTTCAAGGCCATGTACCACTACGCCTGCTTTTTTCTTAACACCCCGGGCGGGCAATCCTACCTTGCTCGCCGCGACTCGAGAATTCGGCTGCTCACCCGCTACTACGCCACGCTCATCATTCACGAGGCCAATGTGCGGAAACTCAATGAGGCAGCCATTGATCTCCGCTTCTTCTTGCCCCTAGTGGCCAATGAGATTCAGAGTCGAAACGACCTCCTCCAAGCCGAGGAGTATCTCCGCGCCCTGAGCGAGTTGCAGGCCCACTACTCTCAGAGGTAGGAAGGGAAGGTCTCCACTGGCGTGGGGTTCACTACTTACTCCAGCATCTGCACGTTTCGCCCCAAAGTTGAGCACGGAGGGAGCCATGGCAGAACGGTTTATAGACAACGGCGACGGCACGGTGATTGACACCCGCACGGGTCTTCTCTGGCAGAGGCAGCCGGCCCCGGAACGGATGACCTGGCCCGAAGCGCAGGTCTACGTCGAGCAACTGAACCGGAGTCGGTTTGCCGGTTATGCTGACTGGCGTCTTCCCACGAACGAGGAACTGGCGTCCCTGTTTCTTGCCGAAGAGAACAGCCACCGTCTCTATGTCGCTTCCCTGTTCGGTCCTTACCGCAACCTCTGGAGCGCAACCACGCGAGGCCATCACATCGCCTGTTACGTGGACTTCTTCTACAAGGCCATCTACCGCTTTCCCGAAAACTACGTCAACCACTGGGTGCGGGTCGTGCGCGGTGAGATGTCGATCCGGGAGCAACGTGCCGCCTGAAAAAGCTGACGCGGCGATGACAGGACGGCTGTGGCATACCGTCCGCCCGGTCCCCGTCTCTCCGTATCGCCCCTTCGCCTTGTCGTTTTCCTATCCTGTCTCCGCGTCTTAGCCCAGCCCGAGTAGGTTTTGAGGCATGATTCCAGTGGCCGCAGCCAACCCCGACTTGAGAAGGAGACTCCCACTCCGCCTGGGAACCACCTCCTATATCTACCCCGCGGCAATTCTCCCGAACGTCAGATCTCTCAGGAATCGGGTGGACGATATCGAGATCGTTCTCTTCGAATCTGACGAAGTATCCAATTACCCGAGGCCGAGAGAGATCGGAGAGCTTGCGGCCATCGGTGAGGAGTCCGGGCTCTCCTACACCGTCCATCTCCCCCTTGACCTGTTCTTGGGAGATCCTGATCCTCGCATCCGTCAGAGCTCCGTGAACAAGTGCCTTCGGGCGATTGCCGCCACCTCCGGCCTCAAGCCCCACGCCTACATCGTCCACTTCCAGGGATCCCCCACAGAGGACCATCGGCGGTGGCTTGACGAGAGCTGGCTCATGCGTCTCGACCAATCGGTCGGTCAGATACTCGACCATCTCGAGGCGCCCCGACTTCTCTGTGCCGAAACCCTCTCATATCCTTTTCAAGTTGTAGAGGACCTCATCGAGCGGCGAGATCTCGGCATCTGCCTGGACGTGGGTCACATCATTCTCTACCATCAGCGCTTGGATCTCTACCTGCAGCGATACCTCCCTCGCACCAGGGTTATCCATCTTCATGGCAACTCAGACGGCCGCGACCACCAGGACCTCTCGCGGCTGCCGGCAGCCACGCTCGATCTTGTGTTTGCTTCCCTCGCCGCCAGGCCGACTGCCGGGGATCTCGTTCTCACCCTCGAGATCTTCAGTGAGGAGGATTTGAGGATCTCACGGACCATCGTGGAAAAGTACTTCCCATGAAACGCGTCGTCCTCGTAACCGGAGGGAGCAGGAGCGGCAAGAGCAACCATGCTCTGGACCTGGCGGGTCCCTACCGGAAAAAGGCTTTCATCGCCACTGCCGAGGCCCTGGATCAGGAGATGCGGGCTCGTATCGAGCAACACCGTCGCCAGCGCGACCCGTCTTTCCAGACGGTAGAGGCGCCCGTTGATCTAGCAGGAGCCCTGAAGGCGCTCCCTCCCGGGGTGGAGATTGCTGTCATAGATTGCGTGACCGTGTGGCTTGGCAACCTTTTCCACCGCCAGCTCGTCAAGGATGGGCTCGCGGCTGAGATCGAGGCTTTCCTGGCCTGCATTGAGACGCCTCCCTGTGATCTCATCATCGTGACCAACGAAGTAGGCATGGGAATCATTCCTGCCGACCCTGAAACCCGTCGGTTTCGTGACGCGGCCGGCCGAATCAACCAGCGCCTGGCCCGCGTGGCCCACGAGGTGATTCTCACCGTCTGCGGGATTCCTGTTCAGATCAAGTGCCTAAAGTGAGGGAAATGCCTAAAGTGGGCTGAAGTGGCCGCAGTGCCTAAAATGTCTAGAGTGAGCTACAGTGCCTGAAGTTGATTGTGGTTTTTCCGCGGACGTGGCAACGGTTCGAGGGCCCGGCGAACGGTGGGTCACAGGGATACTTACATCGCCGCGTCACCGCGTCCCCGTGTTTTCGCGTCGCTGATACTCGGTCCTGAGTTCTCCACGAAGCTTGCGCCATCGAGGAAGGATCAATGCTCGGGGGCCTCGTCACTGCCTTCCGCACCCTGACCATCCTCCCGGTCCCGGGTCGTGACGCCCCGGAGCCTGCGGTCTCTCTTCCCTTCTTTCCCGTCGTGGGTGGCGTGCTCGGCTTCTTTCTCTGGGTTCTCAGCTTGAGCACCGCGCTCTTTCCCGATGGTGGTTGGCCGGCCGGCGTCGCCGGCCTCATGCTCATCGCCGGCTCGCTCCTCACCAGGGGTCTCCACCTGGATGGACTTGCCGACTTCACCGACGCCCTGGGAGGAGGCCGGGATCGGGACCGGCGTCTGGCAATCATGAAGGACACCCACATGGGGGCCTTCGGGGCGATCGCCCTCCTCCTCCTCTTGCTTGCCAAGTGGCTCGCTCTGACCAGACTCGTGGCTTCGGGGAGTGCGGCCTGGGTGATCCTCGTATTCGCCATCTCGCGGACCATGCAGGTTGATCTCGCCGTCCGCCTACCTTACGCCCGACCCGAAGGGGGGACCGCCCACCCTTACGTGACCGGCGCTGCAACCTGGCACCGCGTCGTCGCCACCGTTGCTGCGGTCGCGATCGCAGTCGGCGGTTACGGCTTGTTGGGGTTGGGGGCTCTTGCTGCAGGATTCGTCGTAACTCGACTCTTCGGCTCCTGGTGCCGCCGTCATTTGGGAGGGATCACGGGCGACCTTCTCGGCGCCGCTAATGAGCTTGTGGAACTCTCTCTCCTCTTCCTCGCTGCCGCTCCGGGCTCACGGCTCATGCTCTACACGGGCTGGAGCTGGATCATCTCCTGAGACGGGTTTGACCTGTTCCGTTGGTTCGATTAGCTTCGTTGGTCTCATTGGTTCGAGTCGAGCCAAGCGGCTAAACAAACCAATCCAATCCGACCAATCCAACCAATCAAACCAACTCAACGAATCCAAACCAATCACACCAAGTCATTAGTGATACCCCGCCTCCGCGGTCACCTTCCCCCGGAAGACCCAGTAGCTATAAAGGGTGTACACCAGGACCGCCGGGAGCACCAGGCACACGCCCCAGAGGGTGAAGACGAGGGTCTCGTGCTGTGCCGCCGCCTCGTAAATGGTCACACTCGGGGGAACGGCGTAGGGATAGATGGCCGCCTGCAGGCCCAGATAGCCGGAGAGAAAGAGCAAGATCGCGCCGAGGAAAGGCGTGATCTCTCGCCGTGCTCGTAAACCCCTCAGCAGGAGGAAGAATGCGACCACGCCAAGGAGGGGGAACACCCAGATGAAGTAAAGGCGAGGCGGGCTCAACCAGCGGGCGGGAATCGAGGGGTCGTGGAGGGGAGTCCAGATGCTCACGACGATCATGAAGCCCGCCACCGCCAATCCGGACCAGTACGCCTGGCGATAGGCCCGCTCCTGGACGGAGCCCACGGTTTTGATGATCAGGTAGGTGGACCCCAGGAGAACGTAGCCGGCGATGAGAGCGAACCCTACCATCAGGGAGAAAGGATTCAGCCAGTCCAGGGCGCCGCCTGCGAACTGCCCGTCCACCACCCTTGTTCCGGAAAGGTAGCCGCCAAGAGTCAACCCCTGGGTGAAAACCGCGACGAGACTCCCGAGGAAGAAGGCCCGGTTCCATGGCGTCTTCCTGCTGGCGTTGGCCCGGAACTCGAAGGCCACGCCGCGGAAGATGAGGCCGAAGATGAGGCTCAAAAGGGGGATATAGAGAGCACTGAAGAGTATGGAATAGATCTTGGGGAAGCTCGCAAAGAGGGCGCCGCCGCCGAACACCAGCCAGGTCTGGTTCGCGTCCCAGACCGGGGCGATGCTGTTCATCATGACGTCGCGCTCGGCCTCGTCCCGGGCTCCGAGGAAAAGCAATCCCGCCCCCAGGCTGAAGCCGTCGAGCACAACATAGAGGATAACCACGAGACCTGCGAGGAAGAGCCAGAGGTGAACGAGATCCATCACTTCGCCTCCATACTGCCCACGGCTTCAGCACGGGGCCTCATGCCGGTCGGCCGCTGCACCGGGGGGATGGGGCTGGTAAGGTCGGGGCCGCGGCGGAGCGTCGTAAGCATGTAGAAAAAGTAGCTCGACCCGACGATGCCAAAAATCGCCATAAAGAGAGTAAGGGACCAGACCACGTTTCCCGCCGGGATGGGAGAGACCCCGTCGGCGGTCCGCATGAGACCGTACACGATCCATGGCTGCCGGCCGACCTCCGCAGTCACCCAGCCGAAGACGGTGGCCACGAATCCCAGCGGCTGAACCGCCACCAAAGCCTTGAGGAAGCCCGTCGACTCAAAGAGCCGCCTTTGTCGCCACAGGATCGCCGCCCACAACATCACCGCCATGTAGAGGAAGCCGACGGCCACCATGAGCCGGAAGGACCAAAAGGTGATGAAAGAATTGGGTCGGTTTTCGGGAGGGAAGTCCTTCAGTCCGCGCACTTTGCCACCCAGGGACTGCGTGATGAGAAGACTCAGGCCGTTCGGTATGGCGATCTCCAGGCGGTTGCGCTCTGCCGCCATGTCGGGTATGGCGAAGAGGGCGAAGGGTGCGCCCCCCTCCGTGTTGGTCTCCCAGTGGGCCTCCATGGCCGCGAGCTTGGCCGGCTGGTGGCTCGCCACCACGAGACCCTTGCGATCGCCAACAAACACCTGGAGTGGCGCCATCACCGCCGCAAGAATCAGGGCCAGCAACAGGGAACGGCGGTAGAAGTCCTGGTGCTGGCCCTTGAGCAGGAAGTAGGCACTGATTCCGGCCACGGCAAAGGCCGCGGTCTCGTAGGAGGCGAGGAGCATGTGGGTGAGATGAGTCGGCAGATAGGGGTTGAAGATGGCCGCTGCAAAGTCTCTGATCATGAACTTGCCGCCCACCAGTTCATAACCTGCCGGCGTCTGCATCCAGGAGTTCGCAGCCATAATCCAGAAGGCGGAGAAGGTCGCGCCCAGGGCCACGAGACAGGTGGAGAGAAAATGGACGAGCGGCGGCACCCGCTTCCAGCCGAAGAGCATGATACCGAGGAACCCCGCCTCCAGGAAAAACGCGGTCATCCCCTCGTAGGCCATGAGCGGGGCGATGACGTTGGCCACCGCCTGGGAGAAGCGGGCGAAGTTGGTCCCGAACTCGAACTCGAGGGTCACGCCGGAGACGACTCCCACCGCGAAGTGGATGGCGAAAATCTTCACCCAGAAGCGGTACATGCGGTAGTAGATCTCGTTCTTGGTTCTGAGCCAGAGAGACTCCACGATAACCAGGTAGAGCGCCAAGCCTATGGTGAGAGTGGGGAAGAGGATGTGGAATGCGGTGGTCAGGGCAAACTGAAGGCGGGAAAGGAAAACGACGTCCATACTGAGCCTCGCATATCTAGCAGGGAGTCAGGGGCGAACGCCACCGTGACCAGTGTTTCACCCTCCGGCTCAGGCACCTTGTGAGTGTTAAAGTAAGCCTAACAATCGCCGGGGAGGAGATCAAGGACGGCATGCGAGCTCTTGGGGTAGTGGGCACTTCGAGAAAGGGCTGGCAAAGAATAGGGATTCTGCTATGGTATTCACGGCATGCGGCTCTCTCGCCGCTCAGCGCGGGAACTGTCACAGGAGCGTAACGGAACCATCATGATTTCGTAACCAGCGGCTGGTTGTATAAGTAGTTCAATTAAACATGGAGCCCTTAATGGCGAAACCGATGATCCTCATCGTTGAGGATGATGTCGACATCCTCAATCTCCTGACTTACAATCTCGCGGGCGCCGGCTTCGAGGCCGTTGTCGCCCAGGATGGGTACGAGGCCCTGACGCTCGCCAGGCGCCGTCCGCCTCACCTCATCATTCTCGATCTCATGCTTCCCGGCCTCGATGGCTTCGAAGTCTGCAAGGAGATCAAGCGAGGCGAGGCGACGCGAAAGATTCCGGTGCTCATGCTGACCGCCCGCGGCGAGGAAGTGGACCGGATCGTCGGTCTTGAGCTGGGGGCCGACGACTACGTGGTCAAGCCTTTTAGCCCGCGGGAGCTGATCCTTCGGGTCCGGGCCATTCTGAAACGGTACATGCCGGAAGAAGCTCCTGCTGCGTCGGTCTGGAGGCGCGAGGGCGTGGGTGTCGATTTCCAGGCCCATCGGGTCACCGTGGACGAGCAGGAGGTTGCCCTCACCGCTACGGAGTTCCGCCTGCTCGCTGAACTTATCCGGAACCAGGGGAAGGTCCAGTCAAGAGACCATTTGCTTGACAAGGTCTGGGGATACCAATTCGAGGGATATGCCCGGACCGTGGACACCCACGTACGGAGGTTGCGCCAGAAGCTGGGCTCGTACGCCGAGTTGATTGAGACTCTCCGCGGAGTGGGGTACCGTCTTAAGGATTGAACCATGTTGGCAAGACTCTCCTTTCGCACGCGCCTCCTTCTCTCCTTCTGGGTGATTCTGTTCCTCGCTCTTCTGCTGCCCTTGCTCTACTATCGTTCCACCCTGAGCCGGGAGATTATCTCCGAAACGCGATCCGGGGCCGTTCAGCGTCTCAACGTGGTCCACTGGCTCTTGCTCAATGAGCCCCCTCTTCCCGACCTTGAGCACCTCCAGGAGTGGACCGAGCGTCTCGGCCCGCAGCTTGGGGCGCGGATCACTTTCATCAATGCAGACGGGAGGGTGATCGCCGACTCCCTGGTCCCCGCTTCGGAGATCCCGGCCTTGGAGAGCCACGCCTCTCGGCCTGAAATTATCCAGGCACTCCAGGAGGAAATCGGCCTCAGCATGCGCCACAGTCATACCGTGGACAAGAATCTGATGTACGCCGCCAGGAGAATCCCAGGGCGAGGACCGATTCCCCAGGGCGTGATCCGGGTAGCCACGCCGATCTCCGAGGTGAAGCATCGCCTGGATACCCTCACGAGAGACTTCGTTCTCCTTATGGTCCTGACCTTCGTGGCCACA
>Ga0187776_10000882_pt1 | contig 14637 bp, 16 predicted proteins | sample 0216_BV02_MP12_2_FD_132426 | JGI IMG/M metagenome (GOLD analysis project Ga0187776, IMG submission 132426) | Tropical peat soil microbial communities from peatlands in Department of Meta, Colombia - 0216_BV02_MP12_20_MG | ecosystem: Environmental > Terrestrial > Soil > Wetlands > Peat | place...
CTCACCACAGAGACACAGGGAGTCGGAGACTCGGGTGTGGTTCTTTCAATGGCTCGATGATCCGATGACTCAGTTCCCCGGGGTCTTCCCCGCCAGCCCCAGTTCCCCGGCGATCGTCCGCATGGCCGCGATGCAGAAGGTGATGTGCTCGTCCAGGTCCACGCCCAGGGCGGCGGCCCCGTTGACGATGTCGTCGCGGCTGACGCTGCGGGCGAAGGCCTTGTCCTTCATCTTCTTGCGTACCGAAGCCGCCTCCACCTCGGCCAGCGACTTGTTGGGCTTGACCAGGGCGGTGGCGGTGAGGAAGCCGGCTAGCTCGTCGCAGGCGAAGAGCGCCTTCTCCAGCCGGCTCTCGCGCGCGACGCCGGTGTAGTCGGCGTGCGAGAGGATGGCGCGCCGCAGCTCCTCGGGATAGCCGTGCTCCTCCAGGATCTTGCTGCCCACGAAGGGATGCTCCTGGGCGGTGGGGTATTTCTCGTAGTCGAAGTCGTGCAGCAGCCCGGTCACGCCCCAGAAGTCTTCGTCTTCGCCGAACTTGCGGGCGTAGGCGCGCAAACAGGCCTCCACCGCCAGGGCATGGCGGCGCAGGTTCTCCGAGGGGGTGTACTCACATAGTAAACTCCACGCCGCCTCGCGCCTGACTCCTTGTTTCTCCTGGTTTTCGCCCATTTTCCTCCCTCTTTCCTGGATGCTCTCCGGGGTTTTGCCCAAAGATTTCCGAGAATTGTATTGACAGAGACGGTACGTATGCCTCAGATTACTGGGCGAGTTGTGAGTGGTACCGGGCCCCGCACGCGGTGATGCCGGCTCTGGCATCTCCCACAACCTGATGGCCACTACTCTCGCCCCCGTGGATTCACGGGAAGTTGTGAGATGTGACCGTTGCCACTTGGTCCAGTTCCGGACCACCAACAATCTTTGCCGCCGTTGTCACACCTCCCTGGACGCGGAAGAGCCCCCGGTGGCGGCCGCGCCGGAGACGCCGGTCCCGGCCAACGGCAATGGCAACGGCAACGGGCACTCCCACCTGCAGATCGCCTTCGCCATCCGCTCGCTGCGCCAGCGCAACGGGCTGAGCCAGCGCCAACTGGCGCTGCGCATGTCGGTGCCGCGTACCTACGTCTCCAAGATCGAGAACGAGAAGGCCACCCCCACGCTGTCGTCGCTGGAGCGGCTGGCGCGGGCCCTGGAGGTCAGCGTCCCCGACCTGCTCGACGGCGGCGATCGCAGCCGCGAGCTGGAGATCCGGGAACTGCTGAGCGACGATTTTATCGCGGAATTGCTGCCCTTCGTCGCCAAGCTCAACGGCATGCAGTGGTCCAGCGTGCTGGCGCAGGTGCGCGACCTGGCCCTGCGCCCCCGCCGCCACTCCTGAGACCCGTCGCTGTACCTTTGCCGACCCAGCCGGGGCCCTGCGCCCCGGCTTTCTTCGTCCGCCCGCCCCTTTCCCGGCGGACGCCTCGGGCTTCGAAAGTCCCGGCCGCGACGAATCCTGCGAATTGCAAGAAAGGCGGGGCTTGTGTTAGCTTCCCCCTAGTCGAGGTCGCTTTGCACACCAAAGTAGCGGGGTTGGACCGCAGGGAGTCGGAGGTTTACGCCCGGCTCGATCCCAAGCGGCTTCCCCGGCACATCGCCATCATCATGGACGGCAATGGCCGCTGGGCCAAGCGCCGCCACCTGCCCCGCATCGCCGGGCACCGCGCGGGTGTGGCTGCGGTGCGCTCCACCGTGGAGACCGCCGCCCGTATCCACCTCCCCGCCCTGACTCTGTACGCCTTCTCCGCCGAGAACTGGAAGAAGCGCCCGCCGGCCGAGGTGCAGTTCCTCATGGCCCTGCTCAAGCGCTACCTGCGCGCCGAGGTCCCTACTCTCAACCAGAACAACATCCGCCTGGAGTACATCGGGCGGCTGCACGAGCTGCCCGAGGACGTGCAGGGGCGCATGGCGTGGGCGCGCGAGTCCACCGCCCGCAACACCGGCATGGTGCTCACCTTGGCGCTCAACTACAGCGCGCGCCTGGAGCTGGTGGACGCCTTCCAGGCCATGGCCCACGCCGCCGCCAACAACGGCGGCCTCCAGCACCTGCAGGTGGACGAGGAGATGGTCGACCGCTATCTCTATACCCGCAACCTGCCCGACCCTGACCTGGTCATCCGCACCAGCGGGGAGATGCGGCTCTCCAACTTCCTGCTCTGGCAGTTGGCCTACGCCGAGATCTACGTGACCGAGACGCTGTGGCCGGACTTCCGCGGGCGGCAGCTCCTGGAGGCCCTGGAGGAGTACCAGCGGCGAGAGCGGCGCTTCGGCGGCATCGGCAGCGCCCATGGCGACGGCGCCAGCGGCGCGCACTCCTAGGATGAAGCGCGTCGCGACCGCGGTCGTCCTCATTCCCTTGGTCCTGCTGGCAGTGTTCCGGGCGCCTGTCTGGCTGCTCACCCTGGTCGTGATGCTGGTGGCTCTTCTGGCCACGCGCGAATACCTGGAGATCGTCAAGTCCTACGGCCTGGTTCCCTTCCGCTCCACCATCTACACCTTCCTCGTTCTCTCCTTCGCCGCGGCGGGCACGCTGCTGGTGATGGCCGACTCCCTCGACATCCGCAAGAGCGAGGACGCCTACGTTCTGTTCCTGGTGGCCATCGTCCTCTTCACCGCGGCGATCCTGCTGCTTATCCTGGCCATGCGGCAAGCCGACCTGGCCAAAGCCCTGCCGTCCGCCGCAGTTTCCTTCCTGGCATTGCCCTATATCACGCTGCCGCTGGTGGGGCTGGTCTCCCTCCGTGGGGCCGGGGCGGGCTGGTTCGCCGTTCTGTATCTGCTGGCGGTGGTCTGGGGTGGCGACATTTTCGCCTACTACACCGGCCGCGCCATCGGGCGCCATAAGCTGGCCCCACGAATCAGCCCGGGGAAGAGCTGGGAGGGCGCCATCGCGTCCTTCGTGGGTGCCGTGGTCCTGGGCGGCCTGTTGGGCCGCTTCGCGCAGCCGGTCGCGTCATTTCTGGCGCGCCTCCACCTGGTGGCGCAACCTCAGGCGCCGGCCAGTTCTCTCGCGGAAGTCCTGCTGCTCTCTGCTGGCATCAACCTGGCAGCGCAGTGCGGCGATCTGGTCGAGTCCATGATGAAGCGGGGCGCGGGTGTGAAGGATTCCGGTGCGCTGCTCCCCGGCCACGGCGGCATGCTCGACCGCATCGATGCCCTGCTCTTCGCCGCTCCGGTGCTGTGGTACTATGCAGCCATATTGGCGGCCGCCAGCTAATCCCAGCCACTCCATGAAACGCCTTGCCATCCTGGGCTCGACCGGCTCCATTGGGCGGAGCACGCTCGCCATCGTCGAGTCCTTCCCCGAGCGCTTTCGAGTGGCCACCCTGGCCGCCGGCAACAACGTGGACTTGGCCTGCGAGCAGGCGCAGCGCTGGCAGCCGCGGCTCATCTCCATGGCACGTGAGGAAGACGCCGACCAGTTGCGTTCGAGATTCAAAGCCGCCGGGCTGACGATCGAGGTCGCGCACGGTCCCCAGGGGACGGTGCAGGTCGCCACCCATCCCGAAGCGGACTTCGTGGTCAGTGCCATCGTGGGCGTGGCCGGCCTGGAGGCCACCTACGAGGCGGTGAAGGCGGGCAAGAGCGTCGGCCTGGCCAACAAGGAGTGCCTGGTGGCGGCGGGCGAGTTGATCACTGCCGAGGCGGGTCGCCAGGGCAAGCCCCTGCTGCCCATCGACAGCGAACACAACGCCGTCCACCAGTGCATGCGCGGCGGGCGGCTCGAGGAGGTCGAGCGCGTCTGGCTGACCGCTTCGGGCGGGCCCTTCCTCAACACGCCCCTCAAGGACTTCGAGAACATCACCGTGGAGCAAGCGCTCAACCATCCCACCTGGAAGATGGGCAAGCGCATCACCATCGATTCGGCCACGCTGATGAACAAGGGCTTCGAGGTGATCGAGGCCTGCCGGCTCTTCCACCTGCCACCCGCCAAGGTGAGCGTGCTGGTGCATCCGCAGTCCACCATCCATTCGCTGGTGGAGTTCACGGACGGCAGCATCCTGGCGCAGCTTTCGGTGACCGACATGCGCCTGCCCATCCTGTACGCGCTCAGCTATCCCGAGCGCGTGCCCTCGGAGATGAAGTTCTCGCTGGCCGAATTGCGGCGCCTCGACTTCCAGCCTCCCGACCCGGAGAAGTTCCCCTGCCTGGGGCTGGCCTACGAGGCGGCGGAGGCGGGCGGCGCCAAGAGCGTGGCCCTGAACGCCGCCGATGAGGTGGCGGTGGCCGCCTTCCTGGACGGAGCTATCCGATTCAACGACATTGCGCGCATAATTAAGGACGTACTGGGTGAAACCCCGGCGCATGCCGCCGAATCTATACAACAGGTGCTGACCATGGACGCCGAAGCGCGGCGCCTGGCCCGGGAGCGGGTAGAAGGCCTGAGCCAGCGCTCCTCCCTGGCGCTCGGCCGCCGGTAGTCCCCAGAGGAAACCATCGCCATCATGTCTTTTCTGATCAGTGTCGTCGCGTTCGCCGTGGTGCTGGGGGTCATGATCGTGGCCCACGAGTTCGGCCACTTCGCGGTGGCCAAGCTCTGCGGCGTGCGCGTGGAAGTCTTCTCCATCGGCTTCGGCAAGCGGCTGTTCGGCTTCCGCCGCGGCGATACCGACTACCGCGTCGCCATGCTTCCCCTGGGCGGCTACGTGAAGATGGCGGGAGAAAACCCCATGGAGGAGCGCAAGGGCGATCCCCATGAGTTCCTCTCCAAGCCGCGCTGGCAGCGCTTCCTGGTCGCGGTGGCCGGCCCCGCCATGAACGTACTCCTGGCGATCGTGATCATGACCGGCGTGTACATGGTCCACTTCGAGACTGCCGAGTTCCTGACCAGGCCGGCGGTGGTGGGCTGGGTGGAGCAGGACAGCTCCGCCGCCAAGGCCGGCATCCAGCCCGGCGACCGCATCGTCCGCATCGATGGCGTGGACCAGCCCACCTGGGACGACGTCTTCCTGCACGTTGTGATCAACCCCAGCCAGTCCCTGCCCGTCACCGTGCAGCGCGGCCAGCAAACCATCGCTACCAACGTGACCCCGGAAACCGTGGGAGTGGAGCGCATGGGCGGCAACGTGGGCTGGGCCGCGGACCGGCCCCTCCTGGTGGCGGACGTGGATCCCGGCATGCCGGGAGCCAAAGCAGGCCTGCAGGCGGGCGATGAGATCGCCAGCCTCAACGGCACCCGCATGTGCTGCGTCGAGCAATTGCTCGACTATCTCGCTCAGAACAAGGACAAGCCGGTGCGCGTGGGCATCCTGCGCGCGGGCAAGCTTCTGGAGTTGACCGCCACCCCGGTGCTCAACACTATCAACGGCGATACCCGCTACCGCCTGGGCTTCGCCCCGGGCGACCGCATGATCGTGGAAGAGCTGCCCTTCCTGGCCGCTTTTGGGCAGTCCGTGGAGGTGAACAAGAGCTTTTCCTTCCTGTTCATCGAGGTGGTCAAAAAGGTGGTGGAGCGCAAGGTCTCGGTGAAGCAGTTCGAAGGCCCCATCGGAATCGGGCGGGCGGTGGGCGCGGCCGCGCAGCAGCCCGGCTGGCTGCCCCTGCTCTCCCTGACCGCCGCCATCAGCCTGCAACTGGGCATCCTCAACCTGCTGCCCATCCCCATCCTGGACGGGGGCATGATCCTGCTGCTCTTGATCGAGGGCACCATCCGCCGCGACATCAGCATGCGCATCAAGGAGCGCATCTACCAGGTGGCCTTTGTCTTCCTGGTGATGTTCGTGGGACTGGTCATCTACAACGACCTGGTCAAGGCGGTGCCCGGGCTGGCTAAGTACCTGCCCTGACGTCACAATCCCGCGTGATAAACTGATTTTTCCGTATGGCGAAGATCGAGCGCAGGAAGACGGTCACCGCCCTGGTGGGTGGGGTGCGGGTGGGCTCCGACGCCCCGGTGGTGGTGCAGTCCATGACCAACACCGACACCGCCGACGTCCCCGGCACGGTGGCGCAGGTAGCGGCGCTGGCGCGCGCCGGCTCCGAATTGGTGCGGGTCACGGTGAATAACGACGCGGCCGCCGCCGCGGTGGCTCCCATCGTGGAAGCTTTGGACCGCCAGGGCGTGCGCGTGCCTATCATCGGGGACTTCCACTACAACGGCCACATCCTGCTCAAGAAATACCCCGAGTGCGCGCGCGCGCTGGCCAAGTACCGCATCAATCCCGGCAACGTCAGCGTAGGGCGCAAGGACGACGACAACTTCCGCGCCATGATAGAGGTTGCGGTCGAGAACCAGAAGCCGGTGCGCATCGGCGTGAACTGGGGCTCGCTCGACCAGGCCCTGCTCACTAGGATGATGGACGAAAACGCCGCGCTGGCGGCCCCCAAGGACGCGCGCGAGGTCACCATGGAGGCCATGGTGGAGAGCGCGCTGCGCTCGGCAGCGCTGGCGGAGAAGTACGGCCTGCGCTCCGACCAGATCATCCTCAGCGCCAAGGTGAGCGGCGTGCAGGACCTGATCGATGTCTACCGCGCGCTGGCGGCGCGCTGCCGCTATCCCTTGCACCTGGGCCTGACCGAGGCCGGCATGGGCATGAAGGGCACCGTCGCCTCCACCGCGGCGCTGGGTGTGGTGCTGCAGGAAGGCATCGGCGACACCATCCGCGTCTCTCTTACTCCCGCTCCCGGCGGCGACCGCACCGAGGAAGTGGTGGTGGCGCAGCAGATCCTGCAGTCCCTGGGCATCCGCAGCTTCACCCCGCAGGTGACCGCGTGCCCCGGCTGTGGACGCACCACCAGCACCTTCTTCCAGGAGATGGCGGAGCAGATCCAGAACTACCTGCGCCGGCAGATGCCGCTATGGAAGGAGAAATACGCGGGGGTGGAGGAGATGCACGTGGCGGTGATGGGTTGCGTGGTCAACGGCCCGGGCGAATCCAAGCATGCCAACCTGGGCATCTCCTTGCCCGGGACCTTCGAGGAGCCTAAGGCGCCGGTCTTCGTGGACGGGCGCCTGATGACCACGCTGCGCGGCGACCACATCGTGGAGGAGTTTCTGGCGATCCTGAACGAGTACGTCGAATCGCACTACGCCGCCCGCACCGAGGTGGGTAGCCAGGCCTAGCCGCCGGCGGCCTAGGCAGCCGCCAGCAGCAGGTAAGAAACCGCGACCCAGACGGAGAATCCCAGCATCATCAGGGTGATGCGCACCGCCAGGTTGTCAGCGATCGCGTTGTATTTCGCGTCCATCGTTGCCTCCTTGGCGATCCCCCTCTTGCTTGCCCCTGTCCGATGGACGGCCGAAGCGCCTCTTGGTTAGCAGCCCCTTGTTGCCCGAGCCGCTTCTGCCGCCTTCTGGGTATTCATACGCGCCAGGAGCGAAAAAGTTCCGCGGAAAATGGGGGTTGCCACGATGTTCTTGGGACGAAGGGACGAACGGATGAACCGAGGTTCAGCGCCTCAGGCGGGAAAGTGCAAGGACGCTGTCTCCCCGGCGGCCGCCGGCTCCGCCACCGCCTGCAACTCGGGATAATGGCGCAGCAGGATCTCCGGGGCCGGCACCTTCTGCCCGCCCAGCAGGTATCTCAATTCCAGCGCGTTGACCAGACCCTTGCCTTCGAAGTGGTTATTGGCCACCACGAAGGTGATGCGGGTTTTGCCGGCAACCTCCTGCACCTTCGACTTCCAGCCTTCCAGTTCATCCAGGTTGTAGAGGTAGTCGTAGCGGTCGTGGGGATGCTCGGCCTCGAACCACTGGTCGTAGCGGCGGCCGTGCAGGCGGATGTAGCCGATGGAAGAGGTGGCGTGCGCGGTGGGCTCGAGCGAGCGCCCGATCACGGGCTGGTCGATGTTGCAGAAGGCCACGCCCTTCTGCGCGAAGTAGCGGAGGATGCCCTCGTTGTTCCAACTGGCGTGGCGCACCTCCACCACCAGGGGATACTCGTGGAAGCGGGGCAGCAATTGCTCCAGGTAGTCGCGGTTCTCGCCGGTGTTTTTGAAGGAGACGGGGAACTGCAGCAGCAGCGCCCCCAGGCGGCCCTCGGCGGCGATGGCGTCCAGGCCCTCCTTGGCCAGGGCCTCGTCCTCGGGTGCGGGACGGATGGTGGCAGCCGAGGTCGGCTCCATCTGCGCGTTGGGGGAGTGCGTGAAGGCGCGGTTCAGCTTGGCCGTGAACAGGAAGTCGGCATTGACGGCCGCCGCCTTGCGGCACCACAGCTTGCCCAGTTCCGGGCGGATGTGGCCGTAGAAGGACGTATTGATCTCGATCAGGTCGACGTAGCGCGCCAGATACTCCACGGGATGCTGCGCGCGCTTGAGTCCGGTCGGATAAACGGTGCCTTCCCAGTCCTTGTACGACCACCCGGCGATGCCGATGCGGAGGTTAGGCGGCGTCTCCATGAGAGCCTGCAGGGAGATTAGCACACCCAGGCAAGGTGCGGACCCGGCCGTTCAGTAGAGCGCCACCTTGATCCAGTAAACGCCTTCCGGATAGCTGGAGGTACGAGCGAAGCAGACGCCCACGGCGAAGGCTTGCGCGGAGGCGGCGCGGGCGGGATCGGTGAGTTCCTCGGGCAGCCGCTCGGGACGGCCGGTGGTGTAGGAGACCAGGGCATGCGCGCCCACAAGTCCGTTGAGGCCTTCCGGAGCCACCTTGTCGGCTTGCGCCATGGCGCAGGCGCGCTCCCGCAGCAGGGGATCGGTGATGCGCTGCGGCCCGGCGCCTTCCTTGGCGCCGCGGAAGCGCAGGTAGGCGGCCGCCACCGCGTCCTCCGCCTCCTCCACCGAATACTCGCGGGTGTGATAGGCAAAGTCCTCCACGACGTAGAGGTGGCCATTGCTCTCCGCCACGCCGATGCCCATGGCGTTGTAGTTGGCGCTGAGCATGTTCTGGCGGTGATAGTAGGAGTTCAAGAAGTCCTGGTGGGCGCCGGCGGCATCGTCGGCCACGGCCACGTTCTCGCCGGCGTTATCGAAGCGCAGCCCGTTCGCGGCCAGGCGCAACCGCAGCGCCGGCTCCCCGGTGAACTGGTGCCCCAACTGGCGGTGCTCGGCCATGAGGCGGGCGTGGGCGCGCGCCGCCTCCACCAGGCGCGGGTCGAGTTGCAGTTCGGAGACCTTGGCGTGGGCCCGCTCCCGGTTGAGCAGGCGTCCGAGCTCGTGCTCCGCGGCCAGCTCGGCGTCCGAGGGAGCAGGAGCCGGCTCGGGCGCGGGCGCCTGCTGCGCCCGACCGCAGAGGACGAGCGCAGCGACCAGGATCCCCACCGGGACGAGATGGGCGGCGGTCTTCACCCCGCTATTATCACGCAGTCTTGCCGCGGCGCGCCTTGATCTCACCCAGCAGCCGCTCGATCTCGTCTTCCCGCTCCAGCTTGCGGAACTTGTCGTCGAGATCGGCGCCCGCCAGCTCCGCCTTGGCCTGGCTGATGGCCTCGCCGCGCACCACCTTGTCCTTCATGCGCTCGAAGGCGGCCACTTTGGAGTCGTCGCTCATCTTCATGCCGGCGTCGCTGGCCTTGCCCACGGCGCGGGCGCGGCGATGCTGGGCGATGAGTAGGTCGCTCTTGGCTTCCGCCTCCGCCAGCTTCTGCTCCAGGTTGCTGAGCGCGGTCTTCAGGTGCTCGACCTGGGCCTTCTGGTCGCTCACCTGCTGCGCGAAGCTCTCGGCCATCTGGCGGTGGCTCAGGGAGCGCTCCAGGGCGCGGCGCGCCAGATCGTCCTGCTTCTTGTCCACGGCCAGCTCGGCCTTGCGCACCCACTCGTTCAGCTTCTCCTCGTTCTCCTTCTGCTTCTTTTCCAGCAGGTGCTGGTCGGCGATGGCGATGGCCACCTGCGTCTTCACCTGCAGGAGCTGGTTCTGCATGTCGAGGATGACCTGCTTGATCATCTTCTCCGGGTCTTCGGCCTTGTCGATCAGGTCGTTGAGGTTGGCGCGAACCAGGGTTGAGACTCGTTCTAATAGCGGCATGACGCTACTCCTTTCCCGAAAACGGTCGTTGGTCGTTGGTGGTTGGCGGAACGCTCACGGGCGAGGCCGGGGGAGGCGAGTCGGCGAAGCTGCCGCGCGCCAGCGCGCTGCCGATCAGGATGCCGACCACGGCGATGCCCACCGCCAGGAAGCGGTCCACCTGCCCCAGCAGCAGGCCGGCGGCCGCGCCCAGGCTGGCGCCCAGCACGATGATCACGCCCGCGAATCTCGACTTCGAGTCCATAGCGGTCCCTTTCCTCGCTGGCTGCGAGGTGGCGGAGACGGGCTGCGCCCGTCCCCGCCCGGTCTTACTTCCCTCCCTTGGCCGACGGTGCGGGCGGCGCCTGCACCTCCGGCTTGGCCGACTTGTCGCCGATCTGGCGGATCTTGGCGAACAGTTCCGACATCTGCATGCCCGAGAGCGCCTCGAACAGCGCCGGCACCTGCGCCGCCATCTGGGTGACGTCGCCGGTGATCTTGTTCACACCGGCGGCGCTGCCGTTCCCGGTGGAGACCACGGTGATCTTGTCCACCTGGGAGAGCGGCTGGGCCAGGGCGCGCACCACTTCGGGCAGGCTGGTGATCAGCTTGTCCACCACCGCCGCCTGGTTGTACTCCTGGTAGGCCTCGGCCTTGACGTTCATGGCCTTGGCCTCCGCCTCGCCCTTCTTGAAGATGATCTCGGCTTCGGCCTCGCCCTGCTGGCGGATGGAGGAGGCGCGGCCCTCCGCTTCCACCGCCAGGCGCTGCTTCTCGGCCTCGGCCAGGGTCTCGATGCGCTGGCGCTCGATCTCCGCCTGCTTGAGCACGGTGGCGATGAGTTCCTTCTCGCGGCGCTGGATCTCGGCGTCCTGCACCTTGATCTGCTCCTGCTTCTCCACCTGCTGCACCTTGACTTGCTCGGCGATCACCTGCTGTTGCATGACGTTGGTCTGGATCTCGTAGGCCTTGTCGGCCTGCGCCTGCTGCTTCTTGACGGCTTCCATATAGGAGGCCTTCTTGACGTCCATGTCACGCTGGGCCTCGGCCTGCTTGGCCAGAGAGAGGGTCTCGGCCTGCACCCGCTCCTGGTCGGCCTGGGCCTTGGCCACGGCCGCGTCGCGGGTAGCCACGGCGCGGCGGATGGCGGTGTCGCGCTCGGCCTCGGCGGTGGCCACGTCGGCGTCGCGCCGGATGCGGGCCACGTCGGGCTTGCCCATGTTGGTGATGTACTCGTTCTTGTCGCGCACCTCCTTGATGGTGAAGCTCACCACCTCCAGCCCCATCTTGTTCATGTCGTCGGCGCAGGTGGAGCGCATGCGGTCGGCCACCATCTCCGGCTGCTTCACGATCTCCTCCACCGTCAACTGGCCGATGATGCCGCGCAGGTGGCCTTCCATCACCAGACGGATGAGCCCGTTGCGCTCCTCCTCGGTCTTGGTGAGGAATTGCTCGGACGCGGTCAGGATGGACTCGGTGTCCGACTTCACCTTGATCTGCGCCACCGCCTCCACCGTGACCGCCACGCCCTGGCGGGTGTAGAGGTCCTGCTGCGGGGCCACGTCGAAGGACATCAGCTCCAGCGACAGGCCGCGCACCGTCTGCACCATGGGCCAGACCACCTTGCCGTGCCCCTTGACCACGGTCGTGCCGCCGAAGCCATACACGATCAGGGCCTCATGCGGCCCCGCCTTGCGGTAGAGCCGCGCCAGCATGCCCATGAGGGCGAAGAAGGCCACAATCCCCAGTCCCACCAGAATCAGAATTGAGCCCGAAAGGTTCTGCATATTGCCTCCTCTTCAAACTCGCGTAGTTACCAGTGCCGAAACCCAGGGTGCCGTCACTGCTTCCTCTCCACTTCGTCCGCGGGCGCAGCGTCGGCCTCTCCGGTCAGGTCTTCCCAGCGGCGGACGTAGGCGATCCCCTTCTCGAAGCGCGTGATTGCGACTTCCGAACCCTTCTCCAGGATGCCGTCGTCCTCGCTGCGGGCCGCGGCGCTCTTGCGCGTCCCGCCCTGGACATAGACGATCTCGCCGGTGCCCCCGGCGCGGATGCCTACGCTCAGCTTCCCGATGGTGCCCACCATCTCGTAGTCGGCGGGATCCATGGTGTCGTCGGGCCGGATGAGTACCTTGACCATGAACAGGAAGATCAGGCCCGCGCCGGTAAGCCCGCCGAGCACCGCCAAAATCAGAGTAAGCACGCCCAGCACGACCGAGTAGCGGGTGAGGATGTACCCGATGCCGCCGAACCAGGTGAGGAAGGCCATCAGGGTGACGGTATTGACGGGCGACACTTCGCCCCCGACCCGGGCGCCAGTGCCGCGGGCTCCCCCTCCCGGGGCGGCATGTCCGCCGGCATGCGGCACGTGCACGTGGATGTGGCCGCCGTGCCCGAGGTGCGGCAGATGGAACCTCCCCGGCATGTGCATCCCCAGAAGGAAGGAGAGCACGCTGAAGATGAAACCCACCGCGAAGCAGATGAGATAGAAATTCGCCAGAGTCATGGCTCTTCCCTCCCTCCAGGCCGATTGCCGCGCGTGGACGCCTCCCCGCCGGGCCGCAGCACCTGCAGCAGGCGCTCGGCCAGCAGGGGCGTCTCCAGGATCGCGCCCAGCAGCACCAGGGCCTGGCGCGAGTCGCTGTGCCCGGCGATGCGCTCCAGCGCCTGGCTCAGTTCCGGATCGCCGCGGAACTGCTCCGCCCCGGAGCCCAGCCAGGTGTCCAGGCTGTCTTCCAAGGTGCGCAGCTCCGAAGTCAGCTCGGTGTGGAAGCCCTCCGGGTCCTCCACCAGGTAGCCGGGATGCACCTTGAAGAAGCGCGCCAGCAGGGTGCGCGAGGTCTGGGTGAGATGGGGCCGCGCCCCACTCTCGATCTGCGAGAGGTAGGACTGGCTGATGCCCTTGCCCAGTTCGCGGCGGATGGCGTGCACCACCTCCAGCTGGGTCATCTCCCTGCCTAGCCCGCGCAACGCGCCCTCAGTGCGGCGCAGGTGCCGGATTTTCTCTCCTAGCGTCATATTGCAATTTGCGATTATAATATCGCAATGGATGATAATGTCAAGAAGGATTTCGCCCACGTTATCAGCGACTTAGAGGCTGTGGAAAAGATCAGCGGCTCGGAAGGGCTTCCCTATCGCCGGTCTTCGGGGTGGACCAGAATGCGCGCCTGGTAGAGGGTCGGCAGGACGTCTCCCTCCTGCCGCACGAAGCTGCGCACCAGCTCGGTGCGGGAAAAGTGGCCCAGGCTCAGGCAGCGGATCAGTTCGTCGCGCGAGAAGGTCTCCCAGGCCCGGTTCCGCCCCCAGGGAAAGCAGGTGGCCACCACCGCATGGACGTTCAAGCCTTCGGCAAAGCCGCTCTCGATCTGCTCCCGCAGCCAGCGCAGGTAGGCTAGCTTCTCCCGCAGTGCGGCCTTGGGATCCTCCGGCACCACCACTCCGGGCACGTCCGGCACGTCGGCGCGCAGGGTATGCACGTGGCCGTGGCCTTCGACCAGGACCTCGATGTCGAGGGCCAGGAGCCTCTCCAGGGTCTCGATCCACTGCCGGCTGTCGACGTCCGGGTTAGGAGTGGCGAAGTAGCTCCCCATGAAAGCGTCGCCCGCCAGCAGCACCTTCTCCTTGCGATCATAAAGCACGACGTGGTCGTCGCAGTGCCCGGGCGTCGGGATCACCTCCAACTCGCTCTGCGCGGTCGCCAGCCGCTCGGCCAGCACCTGGAATGGCGGGCTCAGGTCGGGCGGCTGCCCGATGATGGTGCGGCGCACCCAGGGCAGACGAGGAGCCGGCTGCAGCCGCGCCGCGGTCGCCTCGGGGACGAACAGCGGGACCCCTGCCCGCTGCGCCAGCCAATTGAGGTTCCCGACGTGCTCTTCGTGGTGATGGGTCGCGACCACCGCGCGGATGGCGCCCTTGGGCAGCCGGCGCAGGTGGCGTGCCAGGGAGCGGCGCATGCGCGGCGAGCCCGGATCGACCGCGATCCCGTCGTAGAGCACCATGGTGAAGAGTTCGCCGAACAGCAGGGGCACCAGGTTGGGGAGGAGCCCGCCGAGAAAGCAGATCGAGAGCCGCCCCTCCAGCAGATCCAGCCGGCGGCGCCCGGTACGCAGGAAGGTCGCTGCCTGGCGCACAAGGTCTCGCAATCCCGCCAGCACGATCAAGGGCAGGCGCAGGCACATCCCCAGGGTGTAGCAGCTCCAGAAGGCGCCGAAGGAGGCGCGGGCCCGCTCCGCGCCGGGGCGGCTGACCCGGCAGGCGCCGCCGCGGCACTTGCTCAGGGAATAGCGGTTGCGGACCACGAAGCGGTAGCCCAGCGATCCCAGCCAACGGAAGGGCGGCACGGCGCCGACCGCCCCCACCAGCCAGGTCCAGGGAGAGAGTCTCGCCAGGCGCGCGACCGCGCTCCAGCCGCGGTAGACCTGCCCGCCGGAGGAGACGATGTGCAGCTCGCGCAGACAGTCGTCGAGCGCCAGGTCGGGGTGCAGGCCGGGAAGGTCCGCCAGTTCGATGGGGATGCATTCGGCCCGGCGGTGGCCGTCCAGCAACCGCAGCCAGGAGACGAATGCCTGGCAGATCTCGCACTGCCCGTCGTAGAGCACGCGGTAGCGCACCGGGGCCGCCGATCGGGATGAAGTTGAGACCATGGCGCGGCTCCGCGGCTACAAGCCTACTGCAATCCGGGCGCGCGGATCGAGGTAGTCGCGCAGGGCGTCGCCGAG
>Ga0187776_10000883_pt1 | contig 14635 bp, 9 predicted proteins | sample 0216_BV02_MP12_2_FD_132426 | JGI IMG/M metagenome (GOLD analysis project Ga0187776, IMG submission 132426) | Tropical peat soil microbial communities from peatlands in Department of Meta, Colombia - 0216_BV02_MP12_20_MG | ecosystem: Environmental > Terrestrial > Soil > Wetlands > Peat | place...
CCAAGGCAACCAAAAACCTCGATGATCTGGCCGCTCGAGAAACGGGACCGCCTCCGCGCGTACCCGTCGACCGAGCAGCCCGGTCGTTATTATATCGAATGCGCCTCCTGTCACAACCCCCACACCCCCCGGGTGTCCTTCTTGAGACTGCCGAGCGGCGTGCCGGATTTGGTCGAAAAGAATCTTTCTCCGTCGGATACCGAAGGAAACCCCACCGGTAAAATGTGGGGACAAATTCCCAACGCGGGCAGCGCGATCTGTTTGTCTTGTCATGCAAAGTAACGCTAGGATAGGTTCAATTGTTGTTTAATATAAACGTATCTCACAAGAAAGGAGGATAAAACGATGCAATTAAGACGGAAACTCCTCATGCTCGTCGCCAGCGTGCTGGTGCTGGCCGTCCCCATACTGGGATGGGCGATGCACCTGGGCAGCCCGACGACCGGCCACCCTGAGGGTGCAGCGGGCCCCCGCGCGGCGGAAGACATCAAGAACACGCTGCACAATTTAAGCACGTCAAACATCGTGGCCGGGGTCAACATTAGTGGGAATCCAGCAAATCAGACGGCCGAAGTCTGTGTTTTCTGTCACACACCGCACGGTGCGAATCCTAACACAATCGGCACGCCGGGTGCGCCGCCGTTGTGGAACCGAACGGTAGGGGCGGCGGGTAGCTATCAAATTTATACAAGCCCCAACTTCGACGGGACCAATTCCGGTCAGCCTCAGGGCGTCTCTCTCGCTTGTCTGTCCTGCCACGACGGAACGATCGCGCTCGATTCCTTGATCAACATGCCCGGCTCCGGTGGATTCCGGCTGGCAAACGAGACGTTTCCGGGAGGTACCACGAATTTGATCCAACCGGCGGGAGGGTCCGCGTTTCTAACCCCCGTTACCAACGTCATGAGCGGTGGACTAAGATCGGACACCGGTCCAAACTACGGCGTGATTTTGGGGGGCGCCGCCCCATTTCCGAACCTAACGCAAAACCTGACCGACGATCACCCGATCAGCATGGAGATTCCATCGAACGGAAGCGGCCCCGATCCTCAGTTTGATCAGTTGGCATCAAAATCGATCGGGCCCGATCCAAGCGGGTTAACGATATTGACCCGAACGGGAACGCAAAATCAAGATAAGCGGGATTCGCTGCGTGCCTATCCGAGCGCGGGTGGCGGCAGGCCGGCGGGCGGAAGATATATCGAGTGCGCATCCTGTCACAACCCGCATGCCCCGCGGCCGATGTTCCTTCGGCTCCCAAGCCGTTACGATTCGGCGATGGCACTCGCGAGCGGTGGCGGAACGTCAACGACGGCCGATTTGGGCGTGCCTGGACCCGTCCAATTGATCGCGGATGATCCAAACGCAGGAAGCCTGATCTGTCTCTCCTGCCATCAAAAATAAGCGAGGAGGGTGTCAGGGGCGGGCAATCCCGCCCCTGACAACTAAAAACAAGAGGTTCATTTCCCGGATGCTTCTCGATGGTCGGATTCGAAGCATCCTGTTTTTTATGTATGGACGATAAAATATCAAACAGGCGGATTAAAGGATTTCATATCCCCGCGATATTTTTATTCGCGCTGCTCTCCTTTGCGGGCGACGGCGTCCAGGCCGGTGAGCCGGAAGCCTCCTCCGCCGGCAAAGACGAAGTGGCCGTCTTATCAAAATCGGTCGCTTCAGTCAACGGTGTCGAAATCCGTTTGAGTGATCTCCAAAAGGCGATGGAGGAACGCATCCCGGAGACCGGTCATCGTAATCTATCCCAGAAGCGATTGGCCGAGATTCAGAACGAAGAGCTGAACAACCTCATCGGCCAGGAAATCCTGTTTCAGGAGGCCCAGCGGTTAAAGATCAAGGTGAAGCCGGAATCGGTCGAGGCCGAAATGCAGAAGATCGAGGGCCGGTTTCCATCGGAAGAGAAATATCGCCAGGCGTTAAAGGCCCAAGGGCTGACCCTGGAGGATGTCCGCATGGGGGTGGAGCGCTACCTGGCCATCAAGCAGTTGACCGATCAGGAGGTTCGTTCGAAAATCAGCATAAGCGATGACCAGATGAAACGTTATTATGACGGTCATCAAGAGCAGTTCAAGCGGCCGCCTCAAATCCGGTTGCGGATTTTGTTGATCCACGTGGATCCCACCGCCCTTCAAGCAGATTGGGACAAGGCGAGCCAGAAGGCGCAGTCATTGGCCGACCGCGCCCGAAAAGGGGAAGATTTTGGCAAATTGGTGCGGGAGGATTCGGACGATACGGAATTAAAAGCGAAGGGAGGCGATACCGGTCTTCTTCACCAAGGGCGGCTTCCGTATGCCGAACTGGAAAGGGTGGCGTTTGACCCGGATGTGGGTTCGATCAGCGATCCGGTCCAGACGCTTTACGGGTATGTGGTCTTCAAAGTGGAGGAGAAACAACCGGCGCAGCAGATGGCCTTCGACGATCTCAACAAGGACTTGCTGCGAAAAGAAATGCAGGAGTCCGCAACGGACGCGAAGTTGAAAGAATGGATGGACGGCCTTCGGGCAAAGGCCGAGATTAAAATATACTGATCGGTAATCCGTCGATTGATTCTGAGGATCCGTTTTTCAGGATAGATCCTTCATCGAGGCGCGGGGCCATTGATGCAGAGGGGAGTCAAGGGTTCTTTTTACCGCTGGTTCCGGTCCGCGTTTTCAGGCAAGGGTCATCCATGGATAGAGACGGGAAGGGCCGCGCGGGGTCCGGCCACCGGCCGATGGGTATGGATCCTGGCGGCCCTGTGGGTCGTAGTGGAAGGCACAGAAGCCCAGGCGCGGCTTCTCAATATCGGAGGCTCCTTGAACATCAGTTACGACAAATCCACTACTTTTTCGGATACCGACGTGAGTAACACGACCAGCACGATTCGTTCGCTCAACCAACAATACGGCCTGTTTGTTTTTGGAGATGCAAACCGCCTGGGCGGTTATCGCGCCGATGTCTCGTGGCTGGATCAGAGCTCAACGATTGACCAGACGGATCAGAAAAACCGGTTTACCGTAATGGACTACCGCCTGACATTTAATTTGTTTCCGGTATGGTCCCCCTTGAATCTAAGCGCTCAGCACGTGGAGCGGAAGAGTGACCTGAGTATCGGCGGTGCGAGTTTGTCCACACAGGATCATATCGACTCTTTGGGCGCGAACTGGGTGGTCAACCTCAGTAAAATGCCTCGGTTGGTCTTCAACTTTCAACAGTCCAAGCTGGATTCGGATTCGGGAGCTAATTATCTCACCCGAACATTTACCGTCCTAGCCGATTCGAACATCGGTGCGACTCACTGGTCGGGCGGGTACCAATTCGCCGGAGCGGACACCAATACCTCATCCCCCTCCACCTCGAACGGCCTCAATCTCGATACCAATACCCAGTTGACGAGCGGCCTGACCCTCACGGCCTACGGACGGTATGCCCAACGGCATATCCCCGAAAATGTGGCGGCGATTCCTCTGGTGCCGGGCGGACCGACCGCCGGTGTGTCTTTTTTTCAGGAGCGGAGTTTAGGCACCGCGCTGATTTATCGTCCTCCGTTGTATTGGTGGGATGGAATGGCCAGTTATAATTACACTGAAACGCCCTACTTTAACGATTTTAAGAGCCAGTCCGTTCTGGGAGTGGCGAACCTGCGATACGACGAAAAGACGGATTCGACCTTCGACGGTCGTTATCTGCACATCTCCGTGACCGATTCGACCATCAACTCCGAATCGGCCGATGCGACCCTGAACTACCGTCCGATCTTCGGATTGACGACCACGTTGGCCGGAACGGCCGGACTGACGGGTACCACCGCCACCGGGGCCCCGTCCACGAATAATCTTTTCCAGCAGTACCGGTATAACATCACGTACTCCCGGCCCTGGCAACTGATTCAGTACCGGACCTCCTATCAGATCACCTACGGCGTGTCGACCACGAGTCCGACGGGCGTTGATTCACGGGATCTCGGAAACTACATCACGCTGGGGGCGGATAACACGAATACCCAGATCGTCCATGTCGGTTTTAATACGACCTACAGCAACATCCAACGCGTGACCGATTCCATCTTGACGAATCAGAGCACTTATCTCCTCCAGCTCTACGCCGACAGCGCCTATTATAGAAATCTGGTTTTAAACGGGGACAACCTGTTTCTCCGAGGCACGGCCAATTACGCCGATACCACGGGCTTCGGGATCGCCGGAAAAGTCACCTCCGGCGACCTAAGCGCCAACTATTCCACCTTGATCGGCCTTCTGATGAACGCGACCTACCGGATTGAAAAATATCCGGCCGAGCTTCTCCTGGACCGGCAAATTTTTACCGGCCTGATCCAGTATACGACCTATTTGATCTATAATTTGAACCTCCTCGCAACCGTAAAGGATACGGAAGAGGACAACCGGTATCGGCCGGATGTCAACGTTTTGGAGGGCAACGTAACGTTAAATTACCAGATCGGTCAATTGATCCTGGGTCTGCAGTATCAGGAGATTGAAACCCGGACATCCGGCGATCTATACGGGACCCGCTCCATCATGGCGCGGGCCAGCAGGACATTTTAATGCAAGGGGCAGCCAAGGATAAGAACTTCGTGCGGTGCGAAAGAGGTTACGCGCTTCGATCGGAGAAGAGCGAAAGATCCTTCCGATGGTTGATCGGGTTTTTGTGGCTGGGCCTGATCTTGACTTCCTGTGCCTCCACCGAACTGGCGAAGAGTAATAAGGTCGAACGGTATTGGCCGTTGCCTCCCGATCCGCCGGTGATTTCGTATCTAAATAGTTTTTCCGAGCCCAAGGACCTGGGGGCCAAACGGAGCTGGTTCAGGATGACGGTTGAATTTCTATTTGGGAAGGGATCGGCGCCGCACATGCTTCGTCCGTTTGCCGTGACCACGGACGGAAAGGGGCGCGTTTACGTCACGGACACCGGCCTCCAGGCCGTCCATATTTACGATTTTGCGGACAAGAGCTATCAACAGATTTTTTGGATTGAGCGAGGCCGGTCCCGGCTGATGTCGCCCGTCGGCGTCGCCTTGGACGATAGCGGATTGATCTATGTGTCCGATTCAGAACTGAACCGGATCTTTGTTTACGAGCCTAAAAAGCGGAAATTGGTCCGAACGATCGGGGAAGCGGGGCAGTTTCACCGTCTGACCGGGATCGCCTATGATCCCAGGTTGCGCCGCCTTTATGCGGTGGACACGGCCGCCCACAACGTCTCGGTCTTTGATCTCTCCGGGAAACTGCTGATGACATTCGGTCAACGTGGAGATAAGGATGGCGAGCTCAATTTTCCGACCCATATCACGATTGATTCTGAAGGCACGCTTTATATTACCGATTCAATGAACTTCAGGATCCAGATCTTCGATGCGGACGGAAAGTATTTGGGAAAACTGGGCCGGTTGGGAAATACCTTGGGCAGCTTTTCAAAACCCAAGGGCGTTGCGGTGGACTCTTCCGGACATATTTATGTGGTGGACGGCATTTATGACACGATCCAGATTTTTGACCGGAAAGGCGAGTTACTTTTAAACTTTGGACATGCCGGTGAGAAAGAAGGGGACTTCTGGTTGCCGGCCGGCATTGCCGTCGATAACAAGGACCGGATTTATGTGGCGGACACCTATAACAAGAGGGTGGAAGTCTTCCAGTTTTTGGGTGAGCCTAAGCCGTAACGAAGTTGTTGTTCATCCTCGCAGATGGGTTGCCGCCAGAGGGAAAGGAAGCAGGATGGGTCTGAATCGCACCACAGTGAGTCTTGCGTTTAAAAAACATCGGCCATGGGCATTGATTTTTTGTTTTCTAATGATGCATCCGTTCGGCCCGGTCGATCCGGTATTTGCACAACCGATCCCGCCGGGGACCGTCTCGATCCAGGAAAACATCAAGATCACGAAACACAATCTATCCAGCACGGGGCTTGGAACTGTAAAGTCGACCGAAACAACCGAGATCTGCGTCTTTTGCCACACTCCTCACGGGTCATCCGCTACGGGCAGTGCCATCAAGGCGCCTCTCTGGAACCGCAACATCGACTATCAGAATACGCAGTCCTACACCCTTTATGACAATACCTGGAGCTATTCATTTGAAGGGAAGCTGAACGATCCGAACAAGCCAACCGGCTATTCCCGTCTCTGTCTGTCCTGCCACGACGGCACGATCGCGATCGGAAGCGTGGTGAACAAACCCGAATCGGGCGGTTATTTGAGTACGGCCATCGGCATGACCGGTGTGCAACCGGGGGGACAAATGCCCCTGGGAACGGGCGGGGGTTCGAATCCCGAGTTAACCGGCGACACCCGGAATCTGGGAACCAACCTTCAAAACGACCATCCGATCTCTTTCCTGTTCGATACCAACCTGGCCACGGTAACGGATACCGAGCTGGTGGATCCCGGCCCGGCTCCGGCAGGCCTCAACGATGTGACCCCTCTGGCCCCCGCCGGAGGATACAAGACCGGCGTGAAGCGATACGGAAGCACGGCGGCGCCCTCGACGTTTGAAAACGTTCAATGCACTTCCTGTCACAACCCCCATGCCGTCACCTATCCCAAATTCCTTCGCGCCCCGCGCTTCCAGGACGCGAGCGAGTCCGGGTTTCTACCCTGCAGTCCGACACCCTGTGCGCCCGGCGGAGGACCAACCCCCGCGACGGGACAGATCATCTGTCTGTATTGCCACAGCAAACCGGGTTGGAGTCCCAGCACGCATTCCGTGAGCAAGGCGATCCACGCGCCTTATCCATTGGCAGATAATCCGAGCACGCCAGACCCTGAAAATTATGATTATGATGGAAGCCACACGGTGGGGGCGTATGCCTGCCGCAACTGTCATGATCCGCATACGGCACAGGGGGCGAAGAGGATTCATCGGGAAGGGGTCACGACCTTCGGAGGAAGCGATGCGATCGAGAACACCTGTTTTCTATGTCATTCCCCCAACCTCCAAAGCGTGAACGGGATCATCTCAAATCTTTTGCCGGCCGGGGATCCGACCAGCGGAGCCAATCCGAGGTTTACATCCGACGTTTCCGTGCGAATCGCCCCCGATATTTTTTCCCAATTCAACAAGGATAACTCGCTCTGCGCGGGAGGCAGCCAGACCGGAAGCGCAATGTGTCTTCAATTGGCCAGCGGGCATGAACCGGTCTTCATTTCCCGGTCTCAGGAAGGGGTGCAGCTTATGAGTGAAGGGCTGGCGATGGTCCCCGTCCTCAATGAAGAGACGCCCGGCATCAGCACGCCGGATGTGGCGCACGTGGAATGTGTGGACTGTCACAATCCCCATCAGGTGAACAGTCCCAACTTCGCCGCCCTGTCCTATAACGGTGTGCCGAATACCAATCCGCCCAATGCGAATGGCGAGGGTGGGCGCTTAAAAGGAATGAAAGGCATCGGGATCGACATCACGGGGAGTCGTCCCATCGTGGTGGGTCGGTGCGAGCCCGGATATGAGATCTGCGGGACCGATACGACGGTGAACGGGACATCGGCCAATCGGGATCCCTATGTCTATGAGGTCTGTTTCCGTTGTCACGGCAACAGCTATACCAATATCTTCGGGCCGACCTCGGGAAGACAATACCGATATCCGGACGATGTCACGATCTTACCCGTACCCCTCAATTACGCAAGCTATGTCTCAATTCCTTTCTCGTCCCGCACGGATCCCACCAACGGTTCGACGGGCGATCAATTCAGCTATAAAGGGTTCAGCAACAAATGGCGCGAGCTCAACCCGCTGACCCATGATCTGGACACGCCCGAGATGATCAGCGTGGATTTGGCCCGATTCGGGACGGCCGTCTTTTCGCACACCCAGCAATTTGCGAACCCGGCCTACCATCCCGTCGTGATGCCGGGCCGGAATGGCTCCCCGCAGTTGTGCAAACAATTGGCGGCAGCTTTTGGAATAGGGGGCTGTCAGACTGGGGCCGATACGCTTCCTTCTGCGGGGGCGGCGACCAGTGCGTTATCTAATTTGACGATCCAATGCACCGACTGCCATAACAACAATAAATATGACGCCTATAGTAACTCATTAAACAATTTTCCAACCCCTGGGTTGGGTTGGGCGAGCAATCTAGACCGGGGCTTTCTTGGTCCGTTGACCGAGTCAAACCTCCGACCGACAGACGTTTGGCCATCATTGAATCCTCATGTTGATTATATTACAGGCCGGCCGAGCGAACCCATTGGACCGCACGGCTCGATCCATCGCCGCCTCCTGCGGGCCAATTACAATACCGACATTCTGGCTCCCGGCCGATGTTTCGAACAGCAAGATCCCGCAGGGTGTGCCAGCGGGGACGGGTACAGCGGAAGCGGAGCCACGCATGGCATCGCCGGCGGAGGAGCCGGGTCGAACCCGAGCCATTTCCAAAAGTTCCTGCTCTGCTTCCAGTGCCATGATCGTGCCGCCTTCGACCCGGAAGTGACGACGACCTATTTTAATCAGCCCACCCTGGGGGATAAAGACCGCAGCCTGACCCGGTTCTTTGGCCTTGTGCCTTCTTCCGCCGGGGTCGACTCATGGTGGAACGGTAATCTTCATATGTACCATCTGCGGTGGAGCGGCGCGATGTGCCATGAATGCCATTACAATGTGCATTCGAACATCGAAGCGCTCAATACCATCTATGGCGATGGCCACGGCGGGATGCTGGCGGACGACGGCGCGGACGGCATTGCGGACGGCGTGAGGGGAACGCACCTGATCAATTTCGGCCCGCTCGTCGAAGGAACCACGGCACAGAAGCCGATGTGGTTCTATGACGGTTCCGCATTCCGATGCTATCTGCGCTGCCATAATGAGGTGATGGACTCCTGCGCTTATCAGGCCACGAGCACCGGAACGCCGAATGCTCGCTGGTGCGCGGGAGGGAGAAATCCGGGAACGCAAGGGTAAAGTTGAAGGTGCGAAGGTGCAGAGACTCAAAAGGTTGAACGGTTTGTTCGCCGTCCTGACCGTTCTATCTATAGCACTTTGCAACCTTGAAGCGGCGAGGGCGGCCGCACCGGACGACATGGTTCTGATCCCGGCCGGAAAGTTTTTAATGGGCAGCTCCCCGAAAGACGGGCGGGTGGGTTTTACCGTGGGAGTGGACGAACTGCCGCAGCATACCGTCGATCTGAAGGCGTATTACATCGACCGGTATGAGGTGACGGCGAAGCAATACCGGAAGTTCATCGAGGCGACGGGAAGAAAGCCTCCCGGCGATCCGCGGTTTCCGGAGATTTATCCCTGGGCCCGGGAGGGCGGTGTCCCGAAAGAGTTTGAAAACAATCCCGTTATTTATGTATCATGGGAGGATGCCGAGGCGTATTGCCAATGGTCGGGAAAACGGCTGCCGACGGAGGCCGAGTGGGAAAAGGCCGCGCGGGGGACGGACGGGCGAATCTGGCCCTGGGGAAACATCTTTGATCCCCAGAAGGCCAATGTTCAGGAATACAAGGCCGGGGGGACTTTGGCGGTTGGAAGTTTCCCAAAGGGCGTCAGTCCGTACGGTGTGTACGACATGGCCGGAAATGTCGCGGAATGGACGGCGGATTGGTATCAGGCCTATCCGGGAAGCAAACTCGCTCGGGGCGCGTTCGGGAAAACAAGGGTGGTTAAAGGCGGCGCCTACACCTTGCCGGGCGAACCCTATGCCCGGTCGGCCAGCCGCACCATGGCCCGTGATCCCGAAAAGAGGCATCGTTCGATCGGTTTCCGGTGCGCGAAGGACCTAAAGTGAGATCAAATGTTCAAAGGTATAAAGGTTTAAAAGTTGGAAGGCTGATTCTGCTTTTAACCTTTATAACTTTTCAACCTTTCAATCTTTCGTCGGCAAAGGCCGTTGGGCCGGACGACATGGTGCCGATTCCCGGCGGCGAGTTCATTATGGGCAGTGACGCCAATGACGGCAAGATCGGATTTGAAGTAGGCATGGATTCCATTCCCAGACACAAGGCCTCCGTCCGGGCATTCTGGATCGATCGATATGAGGTCGCGATTGGTCCGTATCGCCGGTTTGTGACCGCGACCGGACATGAACCGCCGTCGATCTGGAAGGATTATAAAGAGTTCGGGTATCCCGCGCCGGAAGACAACCATCCGGTGATCGACGTCAATTTTTATGACGCCGAAGCCTACTGTCGCTGGGTGGGGAAACGCCTTCCGACCGAAGAAGAGTGGGAGAAAGCCGCGCGGGGGACAGAAGGACGGATCTGGCCCTGGGGAAATCAGTTGGATTTAAAACAGCTCAACACCGAGGACTCGAAACGCAACTGGACGACACCCGTCGGGAGTTTTCCCGGGGGGGCGAGTCCGTACGGCGTATACGACATGGCCGGGAATGCGATGGAATGGACTTCCTCCATTCTTCAATCCTATCCCGGGGCGATTAAAATCATTGCTCCGGACAAAAAGTTTCGTATCCTGCGGGGAGGGTCGTGGGGCATGCCGGCCAATCCTTTTGCCCGATCGGCCCAAAGGAGTTTTCGCTTGGCGGAATTGGCCCAGCCGGATTTCGGGTTCCGGTGTGCGAAGGACATAAAATGAGGTCAACGGTTGAAAGAATAAATAGTTTTAACCTTTTATTAATCTTTCTGTTCTTGTCGGGGTGCGCTTCCGCGCCATGGACAGCCGTCCACAATGCACAACCGATAACGGAGATGGTCCCTGTTCCTGCCGGCTGGTTTCTGATGGGCAGTACGGATCGGAACGGAAGAATCGGGTTTGACGTCGGGGTGGATGAGCTTCCCCAGCAGAAGGTCTACGTCCGGGCATTCACCATTGACCGTTATGAAGTCACGGAAGCCCAGTACCTCCGATTTTTAGAGGCGACGGGCTCGAAGAAGTATCCGGGTTACTGGAAGGAAGCCGGTCGCGCGGACCATTTCCCGGAGGGGTATGACGATTATCCCGTCTCGGACGTCGACTGGTTTGATGCCGTTCGCTATTGTCAATGGGTAGGCCGGCGCCTGCCGACGGAGGCCGAGTGGGAGAAGGCCGCTCGGGGGACGGACGGCCGTCTTTGGCCCTGGGGCGATCGGTTTGAGCCCGGACGCGCCAACACCCTGGAGAGCAGCGCGGTCTGGAAAGCGCCCGCCGGCCAGGACCATTACCAGGTTCCGGGCTGGAAAGCGCCGGTCGGCAGTCACCCGGAGGATGTCAGCCCCTACGGGGTGTATGACATGGCGGGCAATGTCAGGGAATGGACGGCCACGGCCTATCGGTCTTATCCCGGTAACCCGTTGAGGACGGTGAAAGAATCCGGGAACTTTAAGATCATCCGCGGGGGTTCCTATTTGACCGGGGCCGCTTTTTCAAGGACCGCGGCGCGTTTGGCGGTTCTTCCGACGGTTGGACCGCGGGAGAAGGACGGTTGGCACTCGGATTATACGTACGGGTTACGATGCGCCAAAGATTAGGAGAGAAGGTAACCGTTGAGCGTTTAAAGCGTTGAGCCGTGACTCGATGGCCGATCGTTTTTATCGTTTTGATCCTGACGGGTTGTACGGTTATGCAGCCCAACCCGCAACGAGGCGAGTATAAAGGGCGGCTTATATATAGCTCCAACCGGGACGGGAATTGGGAAGTTTATCGCATGGAATTATCGACCGGAAAAGAAGAACGACTGACGCGAAGTCGTGGAGATGATATCTGGCCGGTCGGGTCTCCGGACGGGACACGGATCGCTTTTGTATCAACCCGCGACGGGAATAAGGAGCTTTACGTAATGAGGGCCGACGGCACGGACCAGACCCGGCTGACCTACACGCCGGCCGATGAAGAGGATCCGGACTGGTCTCCGGACGGGACACGGATCGCGTTTACTTCATCGCGCGATGGGAATGAAGAGATCTATACGGTGGAAGTCGGGACCGAGGATCCGCCCGCTTTGTCCCGGGAGCGGCGGTTGACTTACAGCACGGCGATGGATGCCATTCCGGCCTGGTCTCCGGACGGAACGAAGATCATGTTTGTCTCGACCCGGGACGGGAACCCCGAGATTTATGTCATGGAGCCTGACGGATCCAACCCGACCCGGCTGACGTACAGCCCGGCGAACGATGGCCTGGATACTCACCTCTGGTCGCCGGACGGGAGACGAATCGCATTCGTATCCGAACGGGATTCGAACCTCGAGGTCTACGTGATGGCCTCGGATGGATCCGGAGCGCGTAACCTGACGAACAATCCGGCCGCGGATGACGGACCGGTCTGGTCGCCGGACGGCCGCGATCTTCTGTTTATATCGGACCGAAGCGGGCAGGAGCAGATTTACCGGATGCGATCGGACGGCTCGGAGCCAACACCGTTGACACGCGGGGCGGCGGATCATATTTGGCCGGTCTGGTCGCCGGATGGAAGGCGGATCGCATTGACGTCGTCCCGGGACAAAGTTTCGGAAATTGAAGTCATGGATCGGGACGGATCACACCCGCGCCGGCTGACGAATCGCCATGCGGAGGAAAAATGGGTCTCATGGGAAAAATGACGGGGAAGGCTTGCAAGATGCCGGATGCCGGCCAGGAATGCCGATCCGGAGGATTGCGGATGCCCTCATTTTACTCTCTTGCGCTTTTCACACTCGCATCCTTCATCTCGTATCCGTCCCCCGTTTTAGCCAAGCACACGGCGAGCCGAATCATCTACGGTCCGACCCAACTTTACGTGACGTTAAAGGGGCTCCGGCAATTTTATATCATCGATCGGAATGACCCGACGCAGGTTCGAAAAGTGGCAGTGGACTCTCCGCCCTGCGGCGGCTTCATCACTCGGAACGGACGGGATTTCTATATGGCATTGGGTGAGGCGGACGCGATCGCCGTCGTGGACACACAATCCAATGCCGTCCGGGCCAAAATTTCATTAAGGGATGAAAAAGGGCGGTACATGGATCCGGGCGGGATGGCCGTCTCTCCGGACGGCCAGACGATCTATGTGGCCAACGAGTCCGGCGACAGCCTGTCCGTCGTGGATCTGGCCAGCCTCTCCGTCAAAAAAAGGATTCCGATGGGCATTGGACCTCAGGGCGTGGCGATCACCCCGGACGGGAAGTCCGTCTACGTGACCGATTTCTATTCGATTCGCGTGGTGGATACATCGAGCGGTACCGTCACGGCCCGTTTGAACTTGAAAGATCCGAGTTCGGATGCGGCCCGGACCGTCGTCCTTCCGGACGGCGAAGAGGTCCTTCGAGGCCCGAGAGACATCGTGATGGCGCCGGACGGGAAAGCGGTCTACGCGGCGATCGAGGACAGCGGTGAGATCGCGATTGTGGATACACGGACGAACCGGATCCGAAACCTCGTGAAGGTCGGGAGCTATCCCGGGGGATTGGCCCTATCGCCGGACGGCCGCTACCTTTACATCGCGCATCGCGACGCGCGGGAGATCTCGGTCCTCGACACCTCGAGCGAGAAGACCATCAAGAAGATCGCGGTGGGGAAGGATCCGTGGGACATCACCGTTTCCCCGGATGGTCGGATGGTGTACGTCGTCAATCAGGGCTCCTCGGACGTTTCGATCATCGACGCCTCCCACTACAAGGTGATATCGACGGTGGCGCTGGGCGCGGTCAAGGGGATTTTTCCAAGGGGATTGCGACGGCTGCTTTTCCGATGGCGGAAAGATAGACAAAAAAATCGGGCGAGGGCCATTCCGATTGCGACGGCTGTTCTTGTGGCCCTTTTTCTCGTTTCCTTCACCGTCGGAATTCCGGGCCGGAATGGTATGGCGAAGAGCGGGGTGCGTCCGGCGATGGCCGGCGCGGTCACGGAATCTACGCACGCTCCATCCCCTCGACCCGAGCGGGACCACAAGATCGTCTTTGAATCCCGGCGATCCGGGAATTGGGAGATCTATTTGATGGAGGCCGATGGGACGCATCAAACGCGCCTGACCTATACGACGGCCGAGAATCGGGCCCCCTTTTGGTCGCCCGACGGCCGAAAAATTCTTTTCGTTTCGGACCGGGATGGCAATAAAGAGGTCTACCGGATGAATGCCGACGGGTCGGAGCAGCGCAACCTCACCCGCAGCGCGGGAGACGACTTCAGTCCTTCTTGGTCGCCGAGCGGTCAATGGATCACCTATGTATCGAAACGAGACGGTCAGCGGGAGATCTATCGAATGGACCCGGAGGGGGGACGTCAGACCCGGTTGACGTCGGCCGGCGATAACTGGAACCCGAACTGGTCGCCTATTATATCCGGGGGCCCGTGCGGAAGCGAGAATCGTCCTCCGATGCCCCCGGACCCCGCGCAGCTCCTAGCGAAGCCAGAGAGCTGCTTCAGCCAGAAGGTGGCCTTTGTTTCCAATCGTGATGGGAATAATGAGATCTACCTGATGAACGCGGACGGGACGGATCAGGAGAACCTGACGAAGAATCCGGCGGAAGACGGTCGAGGAAGTCATTCTTGGTCTCCAGACGGCTCCAAGATCGCGTGGGTCACCAACCGGGATGGAAACTGGGAAATCTACGTGATGAATGCGGACGGGTCCAAGCCGGTGAATGTGACCCGCAGTCCTGCCGAGGAAGGAATCGGGATGTTTGTCTGGTCGCCGGACAGCCGGCAGATTGCCTTTATATCGACGCGGGACGGCAACGAAGAGGTTTACATCGTCAATTCCGACGGGAC
>Ga0187776_10000884_pt1 | contig 14630 bp, 16 predicted proteins | sample 0216_BV02_MP12_2_FD_132426 | JGI IMG/M metagenome (GOLD analysis project Ga0187776, IMG submission 132426) | Tropical peat soil microbial communities from peatlands in Department of Meta, Colombia - 0216_BV02_MP12_20_MG | ecosystem: Environmental > Terrestrial > Soil > Wetlands > Peat | place...
GCTCATGGAAGCTCCAGTCTTTACAGAAGGAATGATCTCTGAAGCAACTGCAATTCATGAATCGTATCCTGAATATCTTGCACGAGAGCTCAGACAAAAAATTCTGGAAACAGATGAGAATCCATTTGATTCTGAATACTTTACAAATATAGAACATTCCGATGCAAGAGAAGAACCGTTACGAGAAGGACCATGTATAATCATGGCAACTTCTGGTATGCTTGAAGGCGGTCCTGTTCTAGAATACTTTAAAAACATTGCACCAGTTCAAAAGAACAAAATTTTGTTTGTTTCATATCAAGTAAATGGAACCATGGGAAGAAGAGTACTTGATGGTTCAAGACAGGTATCAGTTGTAGGAAAGGAAGGAAAGATTGAAGTAATTAACATAAACTGTTCTACGGAAAAACTTGATGGATTTAGTGGTCACAGTGATTATAATCAATTGATGTCATATGTTCACAAGCTAAGACCAAAACTTCGAAGAGTGATTGTAAACCATGGTGAACGAAGAAAGTGTGAGAATCTTGCCAGCTCAATTCATAGGATGTTTAGAATTGCAACAACTTGTCCACAAGTTCAAGAAGGCTTGAGATTACTTTAGATCGTATTCTGCTTTCCAGATCTTTACACCTGATGGGGTTACAATAATTCTCTCTTCACCCAATCTTGCTATTTCTGCGTCATTATTTTTTGCAATACTGTAGATCTCTTCTACAGTTTTTCTCAACTCATCTACATTTTTTTGTGCAAGAGGAGTAACACGAAGAACTAGAATCATTCCTTTTTTGATATCTTCCTTAACAGTATGAATATCGCTATAGTCTCTTAGCGTTATAGCCTTAAGATATGTCGGCATCTTCTGTGTTTGCATATACTAATTGGTATGCCATTTACTCCCTCAAAAAGCCTTTGTAGTCAATTGCAATTCACAGACTAGCTTGCACCGCTAAATTCTATACCTGAGATATTCCGGTTCAGTAATGCTAGTGGTAGAAATCTCTGTACTGGTACCATCTTTCTGCACCATTAAAACTCCCGAAAAATCTTTTGGGGCATCAGAATACCGTAGCGTGATAGCTGCAGCTAATCTCAAATTATTTTCAGAATCATCGCCACGCAAAAGTGAAATTGGACCAACATGATCTTTTGTTTCTAGTAAAGTATCATTTGGAAGAGCAAGAGCTTGTAACATTTCATTTTCATCTTTGTTTCGTCCAACAATTAATTTTGTTTTTATATCGAATCTAAAATGTCTACCAATTTTTAAAAGATCAATGTCATTTGTTGTTGGAGTCTCAGTATGTTTGAAAAGATCTTTTGCTTTAATTGCAAATTTTGGATCTGTTAGAAGACAACCACCTCCTGCATTTGGCGGGTCTACAAAACCAAATTCCTTTGCCAGTTTCAGCTGTTCTTTTCTTGATCGTCCGCGGATCATTCCAAGATCTTCTCTTTTTATCAGTCCACTTTTTTCTGGATCTGTTGGTGGCAGCAGTGCGCCAGAAAGTGGTCTTACGATCTTTCCCTCTAATCCGGATTCTTTTTCAATTGTTCTTAACGCAGGTCCATGTTGTGACATTGGCCTCTGGCCCAGGACCTCGCCTGAAATTATAAATTCTGCACCAATATCTTCCATCACTTTTTTTCCAGCCTGGAACATCATTGCTCTGCAATCAATGCAAGGATTCATGCCTGAACCAAATCCGTGCTTTGGGTGCTTTAGCATATCAATGTATTCATCACCTAGGTAGACAGTCTTCAGATCCACACCAAGCATATCTGCAGTACCGCGTATCTCAAAACCGCAACCTCTCCCACAATCGAAATCACAAAACGGAGTCTTGATTGCAACAGCAGTTATCTCAAACCCTTTGTTTTGCATCATTTTTACAGATAACCTGCTGTCAAGTCCTCCCGACAATAATGCTACAATTTTCTTTTTTTCTTCCACGAGACAAAAACTCTATCTCCAATATCTAAACCTTCCAGCAAACATAAATTGAGATCAGACAAAATCTGGAATTATGCAAAAGCGCAGGGAGAATCTCTTAAAATTTTGTAATAATCTAGAATGTGATACCTTAGTCACATTTGAACCTGAGAACCTCTTTTACATGACCGGTTTTTGGGGTGAAGCGATAGGAATCTTAGACAAAAATGGAGCTACCATAATAGCACCAGAACTTGAGGTAGGCCGTGCCAAAGAAGAGTCGGTTAAATGCAAAGTGGTAAAATCTGAGCGAGGCAAGGGTTCTATTTCTACTCTAATCAATGTGATAAAAGGCAGAAAGATCTGTACTGATACTAATAATTATGATATGATTCAGTCACTCAAGAAAAATCTACCACGCGTAAGGTCATCAACTGAACCATTTTACCAAGCACGCCAAGTAAAAGATCAAGAAGAGATTGCCACCCTACGAAAATGTTCCTCAATTCTTGATGAACTGTATGAACTAAGTGTAGATGAAATAAAGGTAGGCATGTCAGAGATGGAACTTCAAACAATTCTAATGTCTTATGCAATGGAAAGAGGAGCCTTTGCAACAGGTTACAAATCTACACTAAATCCCTTGATAATTGCAGGAGGACCCAACAGTGCTCTTCCACATGCACAGGTTACTGAACGCAAATTCCAAGATGGTGATATGATCGTAGTAGATCTCACCTTACGTTACAAGGGGTATGTCTCCGATGCTACAAGGACTTTTGGTGTGGGATCAATATCATCTGAAGCAAAAAAAGTGTATGAAATAGTAAAGGAATCACAAAAAGCTGGACTAGAAGCAGTAAGACCAAATGTTTCTTGTAAATCAATTGACGATGCGTGTAGAAATCTTATTACAAAAAAAGGATATGGCAAATACTTTATTCATTCAACAGGACATGGCATAGGTCTTGAAGTTCATGAACTTCCAAATCTTGGTCCATCAAGTAAAGCAATTTTATCTAAAAATATGGCAATAACGGTGGAACCGGGAATTTATCTTCCAAAAAAATTTGGAGTAAGAATTGAAGATTCTGTTATAGTAGATAACAAAATTGATGTCATGCACAAGTTTGAAAAAGAATTGATTGTAATTTGAAAATTAAGATCAATATGATGAATGATTATTTTATCTATTAGTAACTATATTCTATTTTAATGAGAAAGAAGAGTTAAGGAAGAAACACATTCCGTCTTTTCATTTTACTAAAGTGCCCAAAATCAGCAAAGCGATTGAAAAATTATTCACAGTTCCTGTAATTTTAGAAATGAAAAATGGAGAATTCTTTGCTGGTGCAATAGATGATTATATATCAGGAAGAGTGATTGCAATTTTTGCGCCTCATCAATTAGTTGATAAAGAAATTTCAACGAAAGATCCCTTTTATACCGAACGCTTATGGGAAGATCATTCTAAGGAAATTTTTGAATACTTCTCATTAAAAGATATTAAAAATATTTATCGTGCTAAAGATGAATCGCTACTTCTATCACAAATACTAGATTTGGTGCTAAATCCATTTCAAAGACCAATTAAAGGAATTGAATGTAATTGGACTGAAGATAAAAAACATTCCGAGAATTGTGATGAAGATCTTCATGAATCATTAGTAAAATGTGCTAAAGCAGGAATGGAGTATTACAAATCAGAGAAAGAAAAAGAAGATTTTCAGAAATCTTTTGACATCATACGCAAATTCATTATTAATAATAATGGAAAAATTCCTTAAATCAGATTTGATTTTTATTCGTGTGATTTGATGAAGAAGCAATAGATTAATTCATAATTTACGTCAGAATCTTACAAAATTCCAAACAATTCATTGTTCTCAACGCGTAATACTGCTTGGAAGTTAACCATTCTCGATATTCAGTAGAATCTTTAAGTTTGAAACTAACGAGAATTTTCTTTCTATTGGATGATTTTACCATACTTTTAAGAAATTCATCTGCAATTGCTCCCTTGGCTGATTTTGCATCTGCGGAAACCTCTTCCTGTGTCAAACAACTCATCTACTTTTAGAAATTATATGTGCTGCAGTATGTCATATCTAATTGAGACAGATAAATCAGGAATATGTTAAAAACAAATATTTTTCTAGAAAAATTATCCTAACCTTTGTTCTATTTCTTCACGAATGAATCGTGCTATTTTCTCTTTGTTTTTCCATCCTGACACTGATTCATTATGTAAATCAACTACGATCACATTGTTTTGATCAGGATTCTTTTGATACTGTAAACCTATGTCATTGGCAACTATTAGATCGGCATGTGTTTCTTTTAATTTGTTACGAGCTGTAGCGATCAATTTTTGTTTTGACACATTAGTTTCTGCCTTGAATCCAACTAGAAACACATCCTTTTGTATTTTTTTAATTTGATTGATAATTTTTGGCACTTTTTTTAATTTTAAAACAATTTTATCAACATCACTTTTAATTTTCGTTTTGCTTGGTGTTTCAACTGTATAATCAGACATTGCAGAAGCTAAAATAATGATATCAAATGTTTGCTTCATCTCCTTTTTGATAGCTTCTATCATTTCCTTGCTGGTTTGAATTCTTACAACTTTGGCACCTTTGGGAGAGAACTCCTTTCCAGGTCCGTAAATGAATGTCACCTTCGCTCCCGCTGAAACAAACTCATTTGCAAGCAAAACACCAGTTTTACCAGAACTTTGATTGGTTATAACTCGGATAGGGTCGATGTATTCTATGGTGGGACCAGCTGTGATGAGAATCCTCTTACCTCTTAAAACTGGAGAATTGCCAAATTTTTCGAGCACAAAATCTAATACCTCCTCAGGCTCAGCTGCCTTTGCCTTTTCTTCAACAAATTGAGGAGCTATGAAATCTACCTTGTTCTTTAGGAAATTGATATTCTTACTTATTGCGGGATTTTCATACATGGCTTTATGCATGGCAAGAGAAATTACAATAGGAATCTTTGAGCCAAATCCAACACTCAAGACAGTCGAGATTGGAGTATCATCTATGCCATTTGCTAATTTTCCTAGAGTATTTGCGGTACAGGGATATACTACAATCAAATCAGATCTTTTGTAGTCAGCTACCTTGATATGTTCAAGATTGCCAGTTAATTTAGTAATTACTTCGTTTCCTGTAGCCCACTTGAAGTAGCTTGGCTTTATCAAATCAGTTGCAGCTTTACTTGCAACACAGGTAACATTGGCACCATGTCGCATAAACAATCTTGCAAGTTCAATTGACTTGTATGCTGCAACACTTCCAGTAATGCATAATACAATTTTTTTTCCTACAAGCTCAGTACCGTCAGAGCTTACAATATCAAGAGATGGATGTTCATGCAATTTCTTTCTTCAACCTTTCAAGTTCTATTTTATCCATTGAAAACGAATGTTCTTGTGACGGAAACTTGCCGGATATCACATCACTTCTATAAGACTCGACAGCTTTTACAATCTCTACTCCAAGCTCGCGGTATCGCTTGGCAAATTTTGGTTTAATTTTTTCATACAATCCCAATACATCATGAACTACAAGCACCTGACCATCACATGATGGACCAGATCCAATTCCTATTGTTGGAATCTTGATCGATTCTGTTAGTATCTTTGAAACTTCTTTTGTTACCATTTCTAATGCAATGCTAAAAGCACCTGCATCCTCTAGAGCTTTTGCGTTCTCAATTAGCCTAAGAGCGGAACCCTTTGTCTTTGCCTGAACCTTGTATCCCTCTTGCAGTGTGGTGGTCTGTGGCTGAAATCCAATGTGACCCATAACTGGAATTCCAATCTCTACTATTGCATGTACTGTATCCTTTATCTCAAAACCGCCTTCCATCTTTACCGCATCCGCGCCGGCTTTGACAAGCCTGCCAGCATTTTCTATTGCCTGTGATTTGCTTGCCTGGTATGACATGAAAGGCATATCTGCTACTACCATGGCATTTTGCCTGCCCCTGCTTACAGCTTCTGTGAAAAAACACATCTGTTCCATGGTAACAGGAATCGTACTATCATAACCCAGCATTACCATCCCGCCGCTGTCACCAACCAATAATATATCGACACCAGCTTTATCGCAAAGTTGTGCAGTGGTATAATCATATGCAGTGATAACAGTAATTTTCTTGGAGCCTTTCATTGAAAGTATGTCTCTAACAGATCTAGGCATGTGATAGCCTCTCAAGATTTTTTCTTATTGCGACAATGGTCTGGTCTAAATTTTTCTTGTTGTCAAATTTGTATTTGCCAAGTTTTTTTTGTTTTAATATAGTACATGTCTGGATCAAAACGTGCATTGCTCTTACAACATTATCAACTATAGTAATGTCAGCCACCTGAGCTGTCCTTGAAAGAGGATTGAGATCAAACGCAATTACTTTTTTACCAAATTTTTTTAGTGCGATAGTTCTGTCTCCATCTTCCAATGGAACCAACACAACATCTGCTAAAAATATACCTCTCTTGTCAACTATGCGCCTTGCGCTATCAAGTTTTGGAATTTTAGTTGAGAATTTTGGTTCCAATCCATAAACTTGGTTTGCACCATTTTTTGTAAGAATCTTTGCTATTGCTTTTTTTCGCTTTTCACTTGCATAAAACAGATTAACCTCAATTTTTGACCCAGTTATTTTTGATAGCTGTACAATCTCTTTTGGACACAATGCAGCAAAGTTACCATTTACAGAGATGACAGGAGATCTTGCCAAAAGCAGTTCTCTTGCAGCAGCATTTATCGCATCCTGAGAGTATTTAGTTGTCTTTTCACCTATGAGGTAATCAAACATCTCACCCCTTCCATGTGCCATGAGGCCCTCCTCTACCACTAGGCCGTTTCTGTAGCCCTGAACCAGTTTTTCTCTAATATGCAGGGATGCAGCCCTGGGATGTGATTTCGGTATTAACACTAGAAAACTCTGACCCCACTTTTATCGATCTCTGTTTTGATTATAATCCCATTATATTTTTCCAAGATCTGAAGAACTTGTAATTTTTTAGATTTTGGAACAAGTGTAAAGACAGTCTCTCCAAACATCGCAACACCACACTTGAATCCATGTTCCCTAAGATCATCTATCACTTGGTGCATTGTTGGTGTTATTACACCAACATATTTTGCAAATTCAAGTGACATGTCAAGAAATTCCATTTGATCTCTTGATTTTAACAACCTTGAGACCATCTTTCCACCAAGACCATTTATTTTGGATAGCTCTGTTCCAATGATTTTTTTAGTAGAGATTGGAGAAAAACAAATTACAATTACCAAATAATCACTATGAATTTTTCGTAAGCTTCCAATCCCAGGTGCTCCATGTTTTGTCCTTATCTCAAAGCCTCCATGATAAGATGATAACACGGTTCCAAGGCCTGTCTTACAATGAATCTCTGCATTATGAGCTATCTGACCCACCTGAGTTCGAGAAAGATTTGTTCCAAGTGCCTTGTTTAGTGCAAATGCCAAGCTCAGAGCAACAGCTCCACTTGAACCAAGCCCATAGCCTACTGGAATCGTAGAATCATGAACTATGTCTAAAAAATAATTTTTCTTTGCAAGCTTTAGGAATTCCTTTGCAACGTAATCAGAAACCTGTGTGTTATCGGACTTGTATCCAGTTACAGTTATCTTAAATCCTGGTTGCTCAGAGCTCGTGACCTTGACCTTGGTAGTAACACCCTCCTTGATAGAAAACCCGGCACCAATCGAACCTTTAAGCTCAGGCAGTATCTGCTCTACCTCTGCTTTGAAAAATCCAGTTATGTGACCAGGGGCAAAGGCTACTGCCTGCATGACGGATTTAAACTTGGATAAAAATATAAAAATGATCATTATATTATTTATATTGATATAAATTGACTAAATTCATTCGACGTCTGCAAAAAATAGGCAGCAGCATACTGGTCTCATTACCAATCGAGTGGGTTGAGGCAAACAAGCTTGAAAAAAGTGATGAGGTAGAGATTGAGACTGGAATTAACAGTGTTTCCATTACGCCCACCGGTGGAAGTAAGACACCAAAAGAAGTCATAATTGAATATCCAGTTTCAAAAGGGGAGAACATTAGTGCCGATCTTACAGGAGCTTATCTTCTTGGATATGATATCATAAAAATAAAAGGCAAGTCTCCGATCTCAGTCGAAGACAGAGAAAGGATCCGCGGACTGATGCGACGACTGGTCGGAATGGAAATTATTGATGAAGATGCATCAAATGTTAACGTCCAGTTTCTCTTGGATGCCACAACACTCAGTCCTGATAAAATTCTAAAACGAATGAGCTCAATTGCACTTGGATTATTTCGGGATACAATAAACTCGCTTGTATCAGAAGACAAGACAGTTTTGCAGACAATTCCAAGCAGAGATGATGAAATAGATAGACAATATTTTTTGCTTGTAAGATTGATCCGAAGTGCATTGGTGGACAAAAAACTTGCAACAGCATTAAATCTTGGAAACATTGACATCCTAGACTATAGAATTGCAGCAAACTTGCTTGAGACCGCAGGTGACACCATTGTTGAGCTTGCAAATTCAATTCAAGATCTATCATCCACAAAAACGGAGCTCAAAAGATTTCATACAATGGCCATAGAGATTGAAAACATCCATGAAAAAGCAATCACATCATTTATTGAAAATAACAGATTGCTTGCAATTGAGGCTATAAAACTACAAAGAAATTATCAAAAGAAAGTTTCTGACCTTCGTTCCTCATTTGAACCAAAAAAACAGATATCAACACAACTAGATCTTGTCTATACACTTGAAAAGCTTGCCAGATGTTGGGCAGATGTTGCTGATCTAGTAAAGCCAGTCTATACATGATTTTTTTTCATTACATATGTAAGTACAGCACAGATTGTCTTTGAATCAATAATTTTTCCTGATAAAATCATCTTCAAAACTTTTTTCAAATCAATCTGGACTACCGAAATTATCTCATCCTCATCTAATTCCAGGCTGTGGTTTTTTTTGATTCCAGATGCCAGAAAACAACTGATTACCTCAGTGTTGTAGCCTATAGAAGGATAAAATTTCACAAGAGGAGTCATTTTTCGTGCCTCATAGCCAGTCTCTTCTCTGAGTTCCCTAATGGCACAGTGTCGAGGGTTTTCCCCTCTCTCTAGTGTACCCGCAGGAATCTCAAGTACAAAGCCATGAGGAAACCTGTGCTGCTTGACCAATAACACCTTGTCTTTTTCAATGGCAAGAATTGCCGCAGCACCACGATGTTCTATTACTTCCCTAGTAACCTTACGTTTGTTAATTGATAACGTATAGAGGCTTAGAGAAAGAATCTTTCCTTTGAAAATTTTCTTTTTCATGATGAAATCTTGATTTTTGTTTATGTTATGAATGTATCTCATACATTAGATGTAATTTCTTGGATTTCTTTGTTTGTTCAATAGCATCTTTAACCCACTTTTGAGGAAATGTAATACTCTTTGGTATGAAAAGATCCGCCGCTTGTATTCCTTCAACCACTGAAACTTTCTGAATTATGTCATCAATCCTGAAAAGGTTGTCACTGAACATAAAAAGAACAATGTAATTCATATGAACAAAGGGTCTCTGCAAAAAGTATGCAGAAAATTCTTTTTTAAGTTTCTGGAGGGTTTTTTTAATATCTCTTGGCACTGCTGTAAGTATTGCAAAAGGAATGTATCCTCCCATCTCTCGTGGATCGTAAATTAAAGTAAATTGTATTGCTTCGTCATTTTGCAATTTTTCAATAGATCTAGCTACTGTCTTTGTTGAAAAGCCAGACAGCTTTGCAATCTCTTCTATCTTTAATCTAGGATCCTTTAGCAGTATATCGATTATCTCGATATCAGTTTTTGTAAGATCTGATCTTATTTCTGGATTTTTTGCTTCAAATATGCTTAATACCCTAACATCTCTTAGAAGATTCTTTGCTAATTCCATCTTTTGCACGGGATTGTCTTTTACTACAATGCTGCACACTGTCACTCCACCTACACATGGTACTACAAAAAACGGTTCTCCGACTAATCTTATCTTGCTTAAAATATCATCAAGTTCTTTTCCCGTTACTACGAAATAGAGAACACTATATCCTAATACAGGAGGTTCAATTTTCAGAGCAAATTCTCCAATGATTTTTTTTTTCATCATTTTTTGGATCCTAGACTTTACACTTACACCAGAAATTCCAATCTCTTTACCAATCTGCCTATCAGGTGTCCTACAATTATCTACTAGATGAGATAGAATCTGCATATCTAATTTGTCCATTTTCTATAATATCATCTCACTGTTGTTAATAAATAGAACATCTTGTATATATAATTGTCTAATTTACTAAGGAAACTATCATTAAAGATTAAATATCAGACTAATCTTTACTTATTCGTGGATTATAGAGCACAAATAGGTATTAGATTTATCACTAGACGCAAAGGCAGCCTAATTGCTGCATGTCTTGCAATAGCGATTGCCATACTGGTAGTTCAAGTAAACTCCGTAATCTTTCAGGGCTTGTATGATGCCATTGTTCGAGACCTAGTAAACTATCGATTCGGGCATGTGTTCATTTCAAAACGTGGAGATTTTATTTCAAGATCAGATTTCATGTTAGTCAACTGGCTTCAAAGAATTCCATGGGTTCAAGCAGCTGCACCAAGACTTGAATATTCAGCACTGTCAATCAATTCCACTGTTAACGGCCAGCTCATACAAGATCATAACGCGCCTGTTCCTGTACTTGGCGTCAAGCCCGAATGGGATATGGCAGCATCTACCTTATATCAAACTGTAAAGGGACAGTATGTTTCATACCGTAACTCTATAGTCTTGGGCCAGCTAGTTCAGAGAGATCTTGGATATCCACAGATTGGTGATACTGTAAAGATAAAATTTAAAGACCAATTTGGTAACGATGTACTTAAAAGATTTACAATTGTTGGAATTTCTGCAACTGCAGGTAACCAAGGCAATGACAACGGAGTGATAATCAACATTGATACGTTGCGAGAAATCATGGATAGGCCATCACAAAGCTCAGAAATTATTGTAAGGCTAAATGATCCGTCAAAGGCTTCAGATGTAAGGGATCTCTTTCTTAGTGCATTCCCATCAAACGCAGACAGATTCAAAGCTCAAACAATAGAAGAGGCTGCAGAGGTACAGCTTGCCGGTTTTAGATCAGGTATTGCGTTAATTAATCTAGTAGGATTTTTCGGAATGATATCATCTGCATTTGGTGTTGTAACAATCCAGATGATGCAAGTAACAAGCAAGACACGTGATATTGGCGTAATGAGAGCAATTGGTTCAAAGAGAAAGGATATTCTTTTGGTATTCATATTCCAAGGAATAGTAATAGGTGCTATAGGTGCAGCCATGGGAACAGGCTTGGCAATTGGTTACACCACATATGCAAAGGAAACTCATATGACATTTAATGGAAGTCTGGCCTTGGAAGTCAAATACAACTGGATGGGTCTAGTTCAAACTGACATCATGGCTTTTTCACTTGCTATTATAGCATCAATTTATCCAGCATTCAAGGCCACAAAACTACAACCAGTGGAGGCAATGCGAACTGGCTGATAACGTGCTTGAAGTGCACAACTTGGAAAAGGTGTACGGTGAAGGCGATACTGCAGTACGCGCATTGGAAAATATCAATTTTACAATAAGAAAAGGCGAATTTGTCTTGATAGTGGGTAGTTCCGGTTCTGGCAAATCAACCCTGCTTAACATGATAGGCCTTCTTGACAGACCAACAAGTGGCAAGGTCATAATTGACGGTATAGATACTTCAACTCTAAATGACAACCAACTTTCGTCATTTAGGAATTCTAAACTTGGATTCATATTTCAATTCTCAAACTTGTTGTCTGACTTGACTGTTTTAGAAAATGTTCTTTTGCCAAGAAAGATCGAAGGCACAGAAGAGAGTGCAGTGGAAGAAGCAAAGACACTTCTTAGAACTGTTGGCCTTGAACCGCAACTTAATAAATTTGGAAACAAAATATCAGGAGGTCAGGCTCAAAGAGTTGCCATTACACGAGCTTTGATAAACAAGCCAGCAATTGTTCTAGCTGATGAACCAACTGGAAATCTCGACTCGCTATCAGCAGAAACAACAGTACATCTTTTAAAATCGCTAAACAGAAAGCTCAACCAAACTTTTGTTGTAGTAACACATGACAGACCACAATTTGGTCAGGTTGACAAAATAATTACTATAAAAGACGGAAAAATTGTGGAAGGAGAATTGGAGGCAATGGCATGAATTACAAGATAATTCTTCTAGCTAGTATGCTACTCATAGGTCAACTTGTGATACCAAGCTATGCACAATTTTCCTCAGTAGGGCCGCCTGGAGGAAGTCCTTTTGAACATGGCTTTACGGATATCAAATTTCTTAATGCTTATTTTGGATATCCAAATCAAAAGATCGAAGTACAACCAGGAGACCAAAATGTCCCGCTTACCATATTGTTTTCAAATGTAGGGACAGAAGATATTTCTGGAATTCGTGGCCTACTCAGTCTTCCCACGGGATTCACATCAGCCACTCCTTTAGTTGAGGGATTAATTGAGGCTGACAATTCTCAAGTGGCAACATCTGGTAGCTCCTTTGCTCTTACATTTTTTGTAAACGTGGACAAATCTTTGCCTATACAAGACTATGCTGGAACTATCAAACTTACATATGAAAGGGTAAGAGAAAATGGTCTTCGTCAAGAATTCTATGACTTTAATTTTAAGGTCACAGGAAAAAGTGTTCTAAATATGAAAGCAATAGATAGATTCTTGAATCCTGCATCAAACAACCTAGTTACTGTTGCAGTCTCCAATAATGGAACGGCGTCACTATACAACATAGACATAAGGCTTAATACACAACCTAATTCCAATATGAGTTCATCCAATCTACAAAATGTGATAATAGATCACACCCACTGGAATATAGGTACAATTGATCCCCAGTCCGCAAAAACATTTTCATTTAATATATTTGTGCCCCCTGGTCTTGGCGGTCAAGTTTTACACATGCCATTTACAGTAGCATACACTGATTCACAGGGAAACCAAGTAACAAATTCGGGAGTGGGTGACCTGATTGTGGGACCTGCCAGCACAAACTTCGTTATCAAGCTGGTAACTCCCTCTTATCTATCCATGGGAGTTATGCAAAATCTCACTTTAGGATTTGAAAACCTCTCACCATCAAAACTCTCTGATATATCAATTAGCCTTGCGCCCAGTTCTTCCGATCTGAGGATTCTACAAGATCCACGATGGTATATATCAGAGATAAAACCACTGGAGAAAACTGTCTTGAGTATACCTGTATTTGCTTCCCAAAATATAGCAAATCAAGCCATTGACTTTGACATAATTATACTGTATACAAAAGATGGTTCTTCAGTTATAGAAAAACAAAGCTTTGCCACATTTATCAAACCAGTAATAGACGTCTCAGTTTATGGTGTCCAAGTATCAGAGATTGCTGGACAGAAAATGATCATAGGAAATGTACTCAATCAAGGAAACATGAAGGGTCAATTTGCTATTGTAACAATTGATCCAGTCGAGGGCTCAACCATTGAGGAAGCAACACAGTATATTGGCGATATTGACATTGATGCTCCTACTCCTTTTAATGTACCAATACAATCAACAACGGGAGAACTGTCGGGAGACCAAAAAGTTCAGGTAACTCTAACATACAAAGATACACTACTACAATCTCGCACCATAACCCAAATTGATACAATATCATTTGGAGTACCAACCCCATCTAATGACAACTCTACACAACAGTTGCAACTAGTAATTCTAGTTGCTGTTGCTGCCGGAATAGGCGGAATCGTCTTTAAAATCAAGAAGAAATCCAAGGTTCCTGTAGAGAAGAAAGTGCCACAAACAAGCTAAAGTTATTATTTAGAGAGGGAGATTTTTGAATATGACTTGGGATGAAATCGAAGTCCCAAAAGAAGTCCGTCCCATTATGCTGGAAGCGGCAGAGCAGACTAACTTGGGCCAAAAAAATGGAGCCATACGACAATTTCGATATGGTAATTTACACATCAGAGAATATGAAGACAAGTATCTAGTACATGTAGACAACGTTGATCCCAGAAAAGATCCTCTTGGCCATTTACTTTGTGACGCTCCAGAATTTCTTGTAGGTATTACCAGCGGGTTTTTGGGTGGAAAAAAAGTGGCATCAGAACTTTACAAATTACAAAAAAATTTGCCTTTTGCAAAAAGCACATCTCTTATTGCGGGTTTCTTAGCTTCAGTGGCTACTGGATATATTGGATATTCTCTTGTAAAAAAGCTAAAGGATTTCTAAGGAGGAAATTAACATTACAAAAATCCGAACAGCTAAAACCTTTCTCAAACTCTTACCGCTTGTCTTAGCTTTACGAAAAGACAGAAGAGAATGGGTAAAAAAACAAGGAAAAAATGTTGATCTGAAAAGATATCAAAAGAATGCTCGTAAGGCACTCAAAACTTTTGTATCTCTTGGTCCTGTTTACATCAAACTTGGTCAATGGCTATCATCAAGAGCTGATATACTACCACAACCATACATGGAAGAGCTTTCAAAACTTCAGGATGAAGTTCCAGCAACACCCTTTGAACAAGCAAAACCAATTATTGAAA
>Ga0187776_10000887_pt1 | contig 14601 bp, 11 predicted proteins | sample 0216_BV02_MP12_2_FD_132426 | JGI IMG/M metagenome (GOLD analysis project Ga0187776, IMG submission 132426) | Tropical peat soil microbial communities from peatlands in Department of Meta, Colombia - 0216_BV02_MP12_20_MG | ecosystem: Environmental > Terrestrial > Soil > Wetlands > Peat | place...
AATCAAAATTCCTGCGAGCGAGAACGCGATACCGTTCACAACATGTCCCAGTGCGTAATGCCCCATTTCGTGCCCAACCACAAACAACACTTCGTCCGGCGCCATCTTGTTGATGGTGTTGTCCCAAACGACCAGCCGTTTCGAAGCGCCGATCCCCGTCACGTAGGCGTTGATCTGATTTGTCTTCGCGCTGGCCTCCATCAAGAACATTCGTTCCGCCTGAATCGGCATTCCCGCGCGCGCTGTTAACCTGCCGATGGACTCCACCAGATCCGCGTGTTTTTCCGCAAGCGGCCGGAATTCATTGAACATCGGATCTAGCACCCAGGGCGCAATGAGGACCACGAACAGCACCAAGGGGACGGCAGCAAACCAGAAATACAGCCACCACCTCTGCGGCTTCCAGTGGATTACTGCGAGCAGAATCCACGCAGCAATCAGCCCGAACACGATGCTAAGGAATTCGCCCTTGGCGCGATCCCAGAACCACGATCCCCAGCCTTGCACCGACTGCTGGTAGTGCAGCGATAGCCGATGCCAGTAGATTCCAATCGGCAGATCCAGCACAGCCAGCAACGCGACCATTCCTGGCACAAAAATCAGGGACTGCCACACCCGCTTCCTGGACCGCGCCTCTGCAAAATTCCTCAGTCCAGCCACGACCTTCTGTCGCAGCAGCACCAGTAGCACCACAATTCCCCACGCCACCGCGACAAAATGCAATACGTAACCCGCGCGTGAGTACGCAACCGCTTTCTCGTACGTCTCCCGGCTTAGCCGGAACTGGTCAGTCGCGGTCCTGTTCTTTGTGTCTTGCCTTACCGCTTCTCCCGAGCCCGTTGACCGATTGGATTCCTGCTGAAAAAACTTGCCATTGTGCAAATCCGCTACGGGCCGCGATTCCTGAGCCTCGGCACGCACCGCACACGTTGCCCCCAAACCCATCGCTAACCCGGGCAGCAGAGTCAAGCACACCGCACGGCAGACCCAGCCCAGACCGCGGCTCCCTCCATAGCACTCACAGTTTTGCTTGCACATTCGGCGGCCCCTCACTAAAATCTACGGGCGCCGTTACCTGTAGGTGTGACTGGCGCCGCGTCTCCATGAATCGTGCACTTGCTTTCGCTTCGTTCCTCATTCTTTTCGCCTCTGGCGGTCTTCTCTCCGCACGAGCATCCCATCGCTGGAAGTCCGGCCCAGCCTCCTTCCCCGCCTCTCGCAAGTTTTCTTTTACTTACGAGGTACATGTTCCGGCCGCCCAGGACCCCCGGGTGAATTTCCTTGTATGGATTCCCTTGCCCCAAAACGACGACTCCCAGAAAATCGAGGACTTGCGAATAGACACGCCCGTAGCCTACACCCGCGGACGCGATCCCGAATACGGCAACCCCTTCGCCCTTTTCCGGCCTCCGCCTGCCCAACTGCAGAACGGCTTTGATATCGGCCTGCATTTCATCGCTACCCGTTTTGAACACAAGGTGTCTCTTGATCTCTCCCTTGCCGACGCTTCGACGGCCAACGCACCCAGGGCCCCCGACCTCGAACGCTATCTCCAACCCGACAAACTCGTTCCGCTCAATGGCGTCATTGCCGAACTTTCGAGGCAACAAACCGCCGGTCTGACGTCTCCCCTCGCCAAGGCTCGTCACATCTACGATTACGTCATCGCGAACATGCGTTACGACAAATCCGGAGAGGGCTGGGGCCGCGGCGACGCAGTTTGGGCGTGTACCTCGAAGCGCGGCAACTGTACCGATTTTCATTCACTCTTTATCGGCATGATGCGTTCCGCCGGCATTCCCGCCCGCTTTGAGATTGGTTTCCCTCTCCCCGAAACCAAAACCGAGGGGGCCATTCCCGGCTACCACTGCTGGGCCGAATTCTATTTGACGGGCGTCGGCTGGATTCCCGTCGACGCTTCCGAAGCCTGGAAGAATCCCCCCATGCGCGACTATTTCTTCGGGGCCCACGATGCCAACCGCATCTTCTTTTCCTATGGCCGTGACCTTCGCTTGTCGCCCGACCAAAAAGGGGATCCGCTCAACTATTTCATTTATCCCTATGCAGAGTCGAATGGAAAACCGGTGACCGGCTTGCAATCGCACTTTGCTTTTAACGATCTCTCCGTCGCTTTTTCGCCGCGCGCTGAGTGACCACCCTGCAATGGCGTTGCTTGATTCGCCCCTAGCCGGACTTTCCAATTGAGCCATTGCCCCGCGAGACGTATCCTTGTCCCTGAGGCCTCCAACAGGAAGCTGCACGAGGTTCCTATGTGGAATAGACGTTTCTTTCAAACTTCCGCTTTGCTCGCAGCGGGGGTTTCCCTCTTCGCCCTCTCCCTCGCCGCTCAGGACGCGCCATCGGTAGCGGAAGCGGCCCGTCGCGCACGCGAGCAGAAGAAAGCTTCCACGAAGCCAGCCACTGTGATTACCGACGACACTCTTCATCCTTCCACCGCTACGCCGGCAACCCCGGGCCCCAACGTTGCTTCATCTCCCGCTCCTGGCCAGGCGGAGTCCGCCGCCCCGGCTGCTCTTGAGAATACCGCCGCGGCCGAGGGCGCTGCTCCGTCAGAAGGCGCCGAGAAGAAAGCGAAGGTGGATGCTTTGAAGCAGCAGATTGCGCAAGCGCAGATACGCGTTAACATGCTCCAGCGCGAAATTGCCCTTGCGCAGGACAACCTCTACCGCAACCCCGACTACGTGCATGACACTGCCGGCAAGGAGAAACTGGCTTCATTGCAAGATGACTTGCAGCAAGGGCAAACGGAGCTCGCGGATCTCAAAGCAAAAATCACCGATCTCGGCGGCAGCGCCGAAGAACCCAAGGAGACCGCTCCCCCTGCCGCGTCCGCGCCTCCAGCACAACCTCAACCCTGATCGCTGCAGGCGCGCTTACAGTCACGAATCACACTTCTTCGTCTTCTCATTGTGGTCCCAAAATCAGCGGCAACCCGTTTTTCGTGTTCCCCACCACCACGACTTTCGAATTGGAACTTGTCGCGAGCTTTTCCGTAGCTTCGATTCCCTTCCATTCCAGCAACTGCGGGCTGATTCCCTGTGCCACGATCTTCTGGAAATCCGCGATGCCCTGAGCCTCGATCCGTTTCCTCTCCGCTTCCTGTTTCTCCTTTTGAAGGATGAAGTTCATCCGCAACGCGTCCTGTTCCGCCTGCTGTTTCGCCTCGATGGAACTCTTCAGCATCGCGGGCAATTGCACATCGCGCAGCAGTACGTTCTCGATAATCACTCCCCGCGACGCCAGTTGCGTCGAGAGTTCATCCTGAATTTGCTGCTGCACCAACTCCCTGGCGTTCGTGTACAAGGCGTTCGCCGTATGCGCGGAAGTCGCCGCTCGAATTGCGGCCCGGAGCGTCGGCTCCACAATCTTTTCGGCGTAATTCGGGCCCACTTTCTGATAGACTTCCGCCGCCTTTGTCCGGTCCAGGTGGAATAGCAGCGACGTATCCAACGCCAGGATCAATCCTTCGTTTGACGGGACGCTCGCGCTCTCTTTCACCGACTGCGTCTGAATCGTCAGTTTCTGCACAGACTTCAACGGATTGATCAGGTGAATCCCTTCGGCCAGCGTTTCACCGGTCACCTTTCCAAACAGGGTCAACACCCCCACGTGCCCTGTCGGGATGGAAACCACGCTCGCGAACAGCAAAATCAATACGAATACCACCAACCCAAGCCTCAAAATTCTCCGTCCGAATCCTCCAAGATTCGACATGTCCGGCAAATTGCCGCCCAAGTCAAATCCTTTCGTTCCTGTCGTCATTGCCACCCTCCGTTTTGGGAATACACCCTCCCTCGTTGTCACTCCCCTTGTACTACGCGGACCTCCGCCTTTCTCTTTCATCTGCCGTACCGCTGTGAATCTGCTAACAGCCGTTTCCTTTGGCTTCACCTTGGAGCGCAGTAGGCACCCCTACGCTATGCGCACCTTCTGAGGTGCTCCGCCGCGCTCCCTTCAACCGAGGTCGCCGTCGGTCACCTCCGTTCTTTCTTCGAATCCTTAGTTCTTCACTGCCTTGTCTCCCTCTTTTCCACAGGTTTGCAACAGCACCACTACATCTTGTGGCTCTTTTCAGTTGACTACATTTTCTCTTCGCGCCAAAATCGCCCATCTCTGGCCCCGTTTCTTCCGGCCGCTAGGGGAGCTCACACCCCAGTGTGAGCTTACGGCCACGAGGAGAGTGCTTCATGCCCTCAATGCCGGGCTCCACCGTCCAGTGCTTGAATCCGCAGTGTGCCGCAAGGGGTCTGTGGCTCCGCGCCGAGCTCGTCGGCACGGAAATCTGCCCCACCTGCGGCGAGGCTCTTCGCCACGTTCCTCCTCCTCTTATGCAGCGCCATCCACTTCGCCCGCGCCCCTTGCCGCCTAGGCCGCCCCTGCGTCCCCGCTAGGCGGACCAAAGTCCCCACACCACTGGCGGCAGCCACTCGCCGCTCGTGGTGTCTGAACCGGCGCTCCTTGAATGCAAGCTTGCAAAAGCTGTTCGCCCCTACGATGATTTGTGGATGCTGCGGCTGTTGGTTCAGCTGGCTTCCGTTTACGTGATTGCAGGCACCTTGGCTGCGTTGCTCCTTGCGCAGGAGCCGTCCCCCCAGGTTCCTTCTGATGCCTCTTCCAAGCTCGGCTATCCAGACTCCCCCTCCGGCCTGGAACATCTTGCGAAAGACATCATGAAAGCCCAAAAGGAGAATGATGGCGCTCGGGCTGAAACGCTCTTAAGAAGCTTCGCGCTTCCCAACGCTCGTAACTGGTACGATCACACGTTCGGGCCCGAAGTAGCCGAGAGAATCGGCACGTACTACCAGAAGGCCATTCCCTCCATTGCTCCCTCATTGGCTCGCATCTTCCTTGATGCGAATCAGCAGGATTTCAAGCAGATCAAGGCGCTGCGTTATGATCATTCCTGCGACGATGACGCCGGCGAAGACACGATTGGTGTCCTGCTCCGCCGCCGCGAAGCCGTTCCCCTGTACGAGCTCCGCTTCCTTCACGGGGATCGATTCATGCACCTTTTTCCATTTGCCTATGTGGATGGCGGTTTCCGTTATATCGTGCGGCCGGATTTCACCCCGCCCAAACCGGCCGCCGAGGAGTCGAACCCCTCTTCAAGCGAAAAATCCGCCGCTGCGCGCAAACCCGCTCCCGGGACCCGCATTCGAATTGGCGGAACTGTGGCGGCAGCGAAGCTCACGCACAGGGTGCAGCCGCAGTATCCCGAGAAGGCGCGCAAGGAGCACTTGTCCGGCAGCGTCAAGCTCCACGCCATCATCGACAAAGAAGGGCGTGTTTCCGAATTGGAGGTAATTCATGGGGCTTGCTCGCTCGCCGAGGCCGCCATAGCCGCCGTGAGACCGTGGCGCTATCCACCCGTTCTTGTTAACGGAAATCCCGTCGAAGTCGACACCGAAATCGACGTCACTTTCCAGCTCAGCCGATAAAAAACCTGCGGCGCTGATCGATGAGAGAAGTGGCGGGCTGCGCCTTCTTCCGCTCTTCTATCTTCCTCTGCAGCTCGGCGATCCTCGTTTTGTAGGAATCCTCGAGGCACTCGACCCAGAACTTGTATATCACGCATTCCTTGTTTCTCTTCGCCAGCCAGGTCCTTTGTTCTTCGACGGCTTGCTTGCGCGATTCCGCGTCCATTCCGGCGAGGTACGCTCTATAGGTCTTGGCCAATTCCACATCCAGGTCCGCGAGACTCTCCACATAGCAGATGGCCTGCTCCGTGTCTTTTTCCGCTTTTGCGCAGTCATAACTGGTGGGATACGGCTTCGCAGCCTCGATCTTCACGGCCTCAAACTTTTGCTTGTCCTTATCCCATTTGTATTTGATGACCAGCGGATGATCCCGGCCCGAGGTGTCGTGGTACGTGTCCACCCATAGCCCATTCTCCAGACTAAAGTCTGAATTGGAATTTCCGAAGAGCACCGGATACTTCCTCAGATCCGGCACCTCAAACTCCAATTCTCGCAACTCACCGTCATCATCCCGCGTGTAGACGCTATGCACGTCCGGCCCGGCCGTTCCCGTCATACACGTCGACGCCACCACCACAGTCTGGTCGTAGCCCACTCCCAGAAAGTCGTACTCCTCTGTCGTCCAGAAATAGATTTGGTCCGGCTCACATTCGTTCTGCTTCGCCAGGTACTCTCGCAACTCGACCTCGTCAATCTCGTCGGAAGGTTTGTGCGCGGCCTGCTGCCCCGGCGTAAGCAGAAGAGTCAGTGCAAGTAACGGAATCAGATGCATCAACGTACCCTCTGACCCTATCCTAGCTGCTCCTCCCCCTCGCAGTTCGACTCGGATAGGCGCCTGTTTCCAAAGCATTGCCCTTCGCGATCGACCCCCGACCCAAAAACAAAAGGCCGGAACCTTTCGACTCCGGCCTTTGCTCTTTCAAAGTGTCTTTTTGGTCTATCAGGAGCCACGGATCACGTGTCACTGCCTACGTTTGCACCATTCCCTTCTCCAGCAACTCTTCGTCGCTGAGCCACAAATCCGGAATATTCGCCGACCCTAGCCTCAGGATGTCTTCCAGCGCTCCACGCACTTCCTTCAGCCGGAAGTCCACGCCGATTTTCTCCAGCAGATCGATCAGTGCTTGCGCTCCCTCGGCCAGTATGGCCTTCGGCCGCACACCCGTGCGGTCCAGGCGGTGGTAGGTGACGATGTAGAAGGCGTTCAGCCCCGCTCCGTGCCGCACGATGTGAAGAAATCCTCGTGCTTTCGGTTGCTTCGACGCCAGTTTCGCTGCCAGTGCGGATCCGGTCGGGAGTGCGCTCATCGCGTCTTCTCCTCTTCCCTGACCCGCTTCAACTGCATCCGCTCGTACTCCCGCAATTCTCGCACTTGTAGCACGCCCCGTTCGGCACCATCAACATGCCGCATTCCGAGCATGTCGGCGCCCCCTCATGTGCATCCCGTGGCGCGTTGCTGACCGCTTCCGTCGTCCGCGCCGCAGGCAGAGTCAAGGCCGCCGGCATCATCGTTCCCGCCACCACTGTGCCTTCCGCCGGCGCGCCGCCATTCAGCTTCAGGTAGTCCGCCGAGATGAAGCGCCCGCCCAGCCATCGCGCGATGTAGTCCAGCACGGAAGTCGAAAACCGAATGTTCGGGTTCGCGGAAATACCGCTGGGTTCGAACCGCGTGTTCACCAGCTTGTCCACGAACACCTTCAGCGGCACCCCATATTGCAAGCCCAGAGAAATGGTCAGTGCCAATCCATCCATCACACCCGAAAGCGTCGAGCCCTCTTTGGACATCTTGATGAAGATTTCACCGGGCCTTCGGTCTTCGTACATGCCGACCGTGATGTAACCTTCATGCCCCCCCACGCTGAACTTGTGGGTTACCGAGGTGCGTTCCACGGGCATCTTTTCCCGCTGAGCCCGGGCAAACAGCTCGCGCTGGACCGGTTCCGCCGCCTCCGCCGTCTTCTCGTCCTTCTTGTTCCCTGCGGCGTTCAAGGGTTGCGAACGCTTGGAATTGTCGCGATAAATGGCTACAGCCTTCAATCCCAGCTTCCACGACTCGATATACGCGTTCATGATGTCTTCGATGGTCGACTCTTCCGGCATATTGATGGTCTTGCTGATCGCGCCGGAAAGGAACGGCTGGGCCGCCGCCATCATTTTCACGTGCCCGCGCCAGGCGATCGAGCGCCCGCCCGCCGTCGCCAGCGAGCAATCGAACACCGGCACATGCTCGTCCTTCAGAAACGGCGCGCCATCGATTCTTCCGTTCTTGTCGATATAATTGACGATCTCGCTGGTCTGCTCCGGCGTGTATCCGAGCTTCATCAGCGCCTGCGGCACGGTGTTATTCACGATTTTGATCACACCGCCGCCCACCAACTTCTTCATCTTCACCAGCGCCAGGTCCGGCTCGATGCCCGTGGTGTCGCAGTCCATCATGAAACCGATCGTGCCCGTCGGCGCCAGTACGGTCACCTGCGAATTCTTGAATCCATGCCTTTCGCCCAATTCGAGCGCCGTATCCCAGGCGGCTTGCGCCCCCAGGGACAGGTCGGGCTGCACGTGTTCCGGCTGAATCCCCCGCAGCGCGTCCCGGTGCATCCGGATCACATCCAGCATCGCTTCGGCGTTCTCCTCATAGCCCGGGAACGGCCCCATCCGCTCCGCCGCGCGCGCGGACTGCGCGTAGGCTTCGCCGCACATCAGCGCAGTGATAGCCCCGGCCACGTCGCGCCCCACGTCTGAGTCGTACGGCAGCGCCATGGACATCAGCAGCGCGCCCAGATTGGCATAGCCTAGGCCGAGCGGGCGAAAGTTGTGGGAGTTTTCCGCAATCTTCGGCGTAGGATAGCTTGCATTGTCCACCAGAATTTCCTGGGCTGTAATGGTCACGTCCACCGCGCGCTTGAACGCTTCCACGTCGAATTGGCCGTTCGACCCCAGGAATTTCATCAAGTTCAAGGAAGCCAAATTACACGCCGTGTCGTCCAGGAACATGTACTCGCTGCACGGGTTGCTCGCGTTGATCCGCGCCGTGTTCTTGCAAGTGTGCCAGCGATTTACCGTCGTGTCGTACTGCATCCCGGGATCGCCGCACTGCCAGGTCGATTCCGCGATCTTGTACAGCAGTTCCCGGGCTCCCAGCTTTTCCGCTGGCTGCCCGTCCGCAACGTTCTTCGTCCACCAATCCTGTTTTTCTTCCGCGGCGCGCATGAATTCATCGGTCACCCGCACGGAGTGATTCGCGTTCTGGAAGAAGATCGAGCTGTACGCTTCGCCGTCGATCGCCGCGTCGTAACCTTGTCCGATCAGGACATGTGCCTTTCGTTCTTCCTTCATCTTGCACTCGATGAATTCCACGATGTCCGGATGATCGATGTTCAGGATGACCATCTTCGCCGCGCGCCGCGTCTTCCCACCGCTCTTGATCACCCCGGCAAACGCATCAAAGCCCTTCATGAAGCTCACCGGCCCGGAGGCGATGCCGCCGCCCGACAACGTCTCCTTGCTCCCGCGCAACGTCGAAAAATTGGTTCCTGTCCCCGAGCCCCACTTGAACAGCATCCCCTCGGTCTTGGTCAGGTTCATGATCGATTCCATGCTGTCCTGAACCGAGTTGATGAAGCAGGCCGAGCACTGAGGCTTCGGCTGCACGCCCACGTTGAACCATACCGGCGAATTGAAGCTCATTTTCTGTTCAACGAGCAGGTGCGTCAGTTCATCCCGGAACGCGTCCCGCGACGCCGCGTCCGCAAAGTACCCACCTTCTTCGCCCCAGCGCGCCACGGTGTTCACGACACGGCCGATCAGCTGCCGCACGGAGCTCTCGCGCCCCGCGGTGCCGTGTTTCCCGTGGAAGTATTTGCTGGCTACGATGTTGGTCGCTGTCTGCGACCAGCTCTTCGGCACCTCCACGCCTTCCTGCTTGAAAATTGTGACGCCCTTTTCGCTCCCGATCAGGGCTGTCCTCTTTTCCCATTCGACCTTGTCGAACGGCGCGACTTTCGCGTCCGTGAAATAGCGCTCGAAGACGAGCCCGCTTTCTGTGCCGGTGTGCTTCGTCGCCTTCTCTACCGTTTTACCATGCAATGCCGGCTTCACCGTTGCCATCCTCAGTTCCTCCCCGCCACAGGTTCCCGGTCTCCGAGCGGGGGAACCCATCTATTTTACTCCCCTGTTTCAGGGAGAGGGCCCACTCCAGCCCTTGTGGTGTTGGATTCTGGAATCCGTGGAAGCGGTCCGTTCACCAAGAAAACAAAAAAGCGAATGCGCTGCCCCATGCCGGTCTTTGTCACACGGCAGAACAGCTTTTCTCCACGCCTGACCAAACAACTGCGCGGAGCCTTCACTTCGCGCTGGTTTTTTCGGTGATCACGGGCTGGCTGCGTGGTTTAGCCGGTCCTCAAAAGCATCCCCGACTGGGACCGTCTGGCGCTTCCACGTCCCCCGAATCTGGACTGGCAGTATCGATCTGTGTGTGTTTCCTGTCAAGAGGAAATCGCAAAATGTAGCTAACTTTTTTTCTATGTGTCTATATCTTGTGGTGCAGTTTCATTCACATTTCCTTCACGCTTCCTCTTTTTCTTCCACTCGCTCCCTCCTAAACTCTTTCTTGCCAATTCCCTATGCGATTTTTCTCTTTCGCCGTCACGCTCTCGTTTCTTCTCCCCTCGCCCGCAGCTTCTTTTGCCCAGTCTCCCGTTCTCTCGTCTTCTACAGCTCCTTCTTTTGCGGAAAAGATCTCTCTTCCGGGTGTTTCCAACGTCGGAAAAGTTTCCGATCATCTTTTTCGCGGCGCTCAGCCGCATCTTGCAGATCTTCCTGAACTGAAAAAGCTCGGCATCACCGTCATTGTGGATTTGCGGAGCGAATTCGCACACACGCGCGAGCAGGAACGCGCCCGGGCCGAATCTCTCGGCATTCAATTTGTTTCCATTCCGATTGGCGGCTTTTCCAATCCGTCGTCGGCGCAACTCGCCGAATTCTTCGGCCTTCTTCGCCGGTCTCCCCCTCAAAAAATCTTCGTCCACTGCGCCCTCGGTGACGACCGCACAGGTGTTTTTATCGCTGCCTACCGCATTGCTTTCGAACACTGGACTGCCGAGCAAGCTTATTCCGAAATGCTCGCTTTTGGTTTCAATCGAAATTGGCATCACTCCATGACGTCCTTCGTCCATTCGCTTCCCGACCTTCTTCGGTCCGATCCTGTCCTCAAGTCCGCCCTCCCCAATCCATGACGCCGTTCCTTTCCCGGACTCTTGCGCCCTGATCTCACCGCTTCAGGCGTGAGGCTGTTTCGACCGCCATAAATGACCAATAAGAAATCTCCTAGCTTCCCGGAGGTCGCCCGTAGTACCGCGTGCCACCGCTTTCCCAGTACCTACGTACCCTTTCAAACGTGACTCTCGCTTCATTTTCAATGCTGGCGCGCCGCCATATCCTGCCTCCTGGAACGCTATTGGTATTGGCGCGCTGAGGAGAACGCTCTCCGTGCAAGTCGGACGCTACCAGCTTCACGAAACCCTGGGCACTGGCGCCCACAGCCGGGTCGTCCGCGGCCATGACCCGCTCATCGATCGCTTTGTGGCCATCAAGCTTTTCTCCCCGGAACTCGCTCGTGGGGAAGCCCGCACGCGTTTCCTTCGCGAAGCGCGTGTCGTCGGCAAGCTCTCTCATCCATCGGTCATCACGATTCACGACATGGGCATCGAGGAATCCACCCAGACTCCCTATCTGGTGATGGAGTTGGTCGAGGGGCAATCTCTCGAGAAGCTCATTTCCAAAGGAAGCATCCCTTTTCCTAGTGCCTGCGAATGGGCGGCGCATATTGCAGTTGCACTCTCCGTAGCCCATCGCCGCGCGGTCATTCACGGCGACATCAAGCCCGCCAACATCCTCATCACTCCGGACAATCGCGTCAAACTGACAGACTTCGGCATGGCTCGCCTAGCCAGTCACAACGGTGCCGATTCTTCCCTGAAAGGTACGCCCGCTTACTGGTGCCCCGAACAGATTCTCGGCCGTGCCCAAGACGCCCGCTCGGATATCTTCTCTCTCGGCGTCGTTCTCTACGAGATGCTAACCGGTATGAATCCCTTTGCCGGCGATTCGCTCCAGTCCGTCTGCAATCGGGTCCTCTCCTCTACGCCGCTTCCTCCATCGCACAGCAATCCTTCGATTCCGTCGAGCTTGGACCAACTCGTCGCTGCCTGCCTTGCCAAGGAGCCCCAAGTGCGCATGGCATCCGCCGAGACTCTCGCCGAGAATCTGTTTCCCCTGGCCCGCCGCAATTCCCCCTCACCCCAGCCAGTCCCAACTACGGATTCCTCTATCCGCTCCCGGGCCGCCCGCCTGCTCCGTGCCTAGGCCCAGAGTTAACGTCAACACGCCAGAGTTTGGCACCAGGACGATGCCCATGACCCCGGGCCGCGAGATGCAGATTGGGGCCCGTTTCTCCTTCTAGCACTTAGCCTTAGTCGCGAATATATCCCGAGTCGGCCCAGTGGGTTCTGCCTGAGTCGTATCCAGAACTTTCTTTCGCGCGATTCGTGACTTTTGGCACCCCTCCTTCGTCTATTGGAGCGGGAGGAACTGGCCTTGACGTCTCGCAAGCTTCTGCCGATCCTGGGTATGCTGATCTGGGCCGCCGTGGCCCTGACCGCCGCCTCTCACGCTCGCCCGCACCCTCGTGCGGTGAACCTCGTTGCCCGTCAAGACTTTGCCATCGGCGCTTGTTCCGATCTTCACATCAGCGTCAGCCACCATGACGCCATCGTCCAGTCGGAGGAACGCACCATCACCAAATCCGAGGCTCCCACCCTTCGCGTTCATGCGGAGCCCAATGGAGGCATCCAGGTCCAGGGTTGGGAGCAGGACACCTATTCCGTTACCCTGTGTAAGGCGGCTGAGATCGGCTTCGACGCCGATTCCCTGCTCTCCAACATCCACCTCACCTTTCAAAATGGAGAAATTGGCGTTTCTGACCCTGGTTCGCACAACCGCTGGTCCGCGCATCTGCTCATCCGCGCCCCGAAGGCCGCTTCTCTCGATCTCCAGGTCCACAATGGTCCCGTGAGTCTCTACCGTGTCGACGGCAACCTGCGCGTGCGTGCTGAGAATGGACCTGTAACCGTCTCCGACTGCACCGGCGAGCTCGACCTCTCCTCGCACAATGGGCCGGTCACCCTGGAAGGCAACAGTGGCAGACAGAGTGTCCACACCGAAAACGGACCAGTAACCGTGACCCTCCGGGGCGACTCGTGGAGCGGTCCCGGCCTCGAAGCGCGAGCCACCAACGGGCCGGTGACCCTTCAAATCCCCTCCGGCTACAAGTCCGGCGTCCTCCTCGAATCTGACGGCCACGGGCCATTTCGCTGTCAAGCCAGCGTCTGCTCTGAAGGGCGCAAGAGCTGGGACGATGACCGTAAGCGTATCGAGTTCGGCAGTGGTCCCACCCTCGTGCGCGTCTCCACTGTCAACGGACCTGTTTCCGTCGACTGACACGCTGTTCCCCCCTCCTCGGACCAGGCCCCTCGTCAGCTCCGGACTGGCGGGGGCCGCATCGTTATCCCTTCGCCCCACAAACCGCTTGAAGCTTTACTTCACTTTGGAACAAAATGCATGGAATGAGGGCGATGGGGGTTTATCCATTCAGCCCTCCAACCACGCACGTGCGGACTTTTCTCTTTTGCATTGTGCTTTGGCGATGGGAATATGTGGCTAATTGTTTCGATTCTTGTTGGAAGTCTGGTTGCGGCACTGGTGCTCGCTTACGTTCTGAAGTCAGGCATCAGCGACCGCGACGTTTGGGAGGAGCTTGCTGATTCAAATGCTCCGTCTGCCGCTTCCGGTGCTATCCTTCCACGACCACCGGCCAAAGAAGCGGTTCGCGAAACGGGCTCAACTCAGATACCGCGTGTCCAAACTATGACTACACTTTCCGCTGTTCCTCCATCCCCGTCGCCGCGTGATCCCGATCTGCGCCGCAGCTCTCGGATCGAACATCGCGTGCCCCTTATCATCCTGGGCACCAACCGACGCGGCGAGCCTTTCCGCGAGACCACTTCGTCTCTCTCCTTGAATCTTCATGGCTGCCGCTATCCTTCGCGCCACGAGTACGCCCCGGAGGGTTGGGTCACGCTCCAGATCACCGGGACGGATGGCGCCAATTCCCCGGCCATCCGCGCGCGTGTGCGCTCGGTTGTTTCTCCCCAATCACCCTACGGACTGTCTCAGGTTGGCGTCGAGCTTGAGACTCCCGGAAACATCTGGGGAATTCCCACTCCTCCTGCAGATTGGGAGCGCGTTCTCGCGGAAAGAAATTCGGCTGCGCTCCCCGCAATGGCGATGCCGTCCTCTTCGGACAATGCGCCTCGCCTCGTTTCCGTCCCGGAAGTCCCACCCGCCCCACCTGACCGTCGCGCAGAGGTGACCATGTTTCCGGGCCCTGTGACTCCGCCTCCCCCGGCTGAAACTGCGGCTCCCGCTGAAGCTTCTCCGGCCAAACCGGAACGTGTGGTGCTCACCGCCGATAAGCTCCTTCAGGCTCTCCAGGGCAAGTTGCAGCAAGCCGCGGAGCGAGCCGTGCAGTCGGCCATCGCCGCCCAACTCGAGGAAGCCACCAAATCCGCTCTCGCCCAGATCGACGACGCCTGGAAAGCAAACCTCAAACACACGGAAGAATTTTCCGCCGCGCGCCTTGCCGAAGTTCAGCATCGATGGGAAAGGGAACTCGTGGTTTATCGCAGCCGCGCCGAAGATATTGCGCGACGCCTGGAGACCCTTGGCGTCAATGCACAGCAATATCTTGTCGATTCCCAGCAGGTACTCGATCGTGTGAAAAATGAGATCGAGCCAGAATTCTACGCGCGTCTCAATCACTCGTTTGCCCGCGCCAACAGCGAGTTCGCGAACAGGACCACCCAGCTTGCCGAACAACACGTGACGCACCTTGCGGAGGCTTCCCGATCCGCCGAGCGAGACGCGCGCGCACGTCTCGACGATGCCATCGCGGAGGTACGCTCCCTCCTCGACAATGCCCCCGCCTCGTTCTCCGACGAACGCATGGAATCCCTCGTAGCGTCTTCGCGCGAACACACCCTCAACC
>Ga0187776_10000888_pt1 | contig 14567 bp, 14 predicted proteins | sample 0216_BV02_MP12_2_FD_132426 | JGI IMG/M metagenome (GOLD analysis project Ga0187776, IMG submission 132426) | Tropical peat soil microbial communities from peatlands in Department of Meta, Colombia - 0216_BV02_MP12_20_MG | ecosystem: Environmental > Terrestrial > Soil > Wetlands > Peat | place...
CCTGCTGGATCGACAAGCTCACGATGAAGAGCTGCGTTTGTCGTACCACGGCCGCTTCCCGAGTCAGATCCTCGCGAAGGCCGCGGATCTCTGCGCGCAGCTCCCGCACTTCCGCCGAGAGCGCCGCGGCGTTGGGCCCTGCGTCGTCGCGGCTCTGCGCAGAGAGCCCGGCCCCCAAACAGATGATCGCAGCGCCGGTTGCGAGCAGCCGCATCGATTTTTGCGCGAGTGTCATGTCGCCTCCTCTGGACGCACCACAAGCATTCTGACGGATTGGCGACCAGCGAAGTCTGGAAAATGCGCTGGCAGAGACCGGAAGGGTAGGCGGAGAAAGGGAAGCTAGGCGGCTTCGTGGCGGTCGGTCATGCTGGTCGGACGCCAATCATTGGCCCGCTGAAGCGCGTCGCCAACCGTCTCGCAGGCGGCGACGAGGATGCGTTCGCCTCTGGATCGCAGTTCCAGATCGCAGCCGTTTTCGTAAACCACCGCCCGGCATGAACGGGCGTCGGCTGGTTCCGACCAGATGTAAATGGTAGCGATAGCCATGGGAGCTGCAAGGCGCCCCGCAATCGTCGTGCCGGCTCATCTCGAGATACCTTTGTAGGTCAGAAGATGTCATTGCCTGACACCGACGGCTATGGCGGAACAATCAGCAAAAGGCCGGGCTTCGAACGGTTCACACCAAAATGTAAGAAATCGTGACAAATGTCCAGCTTCCGCGCGAACCCGGGTCCGCGCCTTTTCGAAGTAGACTCTCAGCTCCAGCGGCGCCGTCCGCGACGAATGTCCGCCTCTCGATTCGAAAGGACAAACATGCGAAAACGCGTGGTGTTGGCAGTGCTGGCAATTGCGTGGCTGTTCGCTCCGGCTTCCCCGGCGCGTGCGCAGTCGTCGGGCGGAACAGACGTCCCGGACCGGTTCCTGTTCGAGGCCGGCGGTTTCAACATGTTCGTCTCGACGAACATGGTGTTCAACTCGCTGACGCTTGGCGGCACGACGGTAAATTTCGAAAAGGAACTGAACCTTCCCGACTCCGCGCAACGCGGTTACGTGGAGGGCTACTGGCGGCTGGCTCGGCGCCATCAGTTGTCGGTGAGCTACTCGCGGCTGAATCGTACCGGGAGCGGCGCGACGTTGACGCACGATATCAACTGGGGAGGCTCGGTATTCCCGGCGGGGGTGACCGCGGTCGGCAAGATGGACTCGAGCTTCTTTTCCGGGTCGTATCGTTTCGCGGTCTACCGGGGTCAGAAGTTCGAGGTCGGACCATCCATCGGGTTCGGGTACCTGGCGCTTACCGCCGGCATCGACGCCACCTTCTCGGTGGCCGGTCCGCAAGGCCAGGCGGTAAGCACGACGCTCAGCCCCGAGAGTACCGAGAAGACGCCGACAGGAGACATCGGTGGATACGCCAACTGGTGGTTGAGCAAGCGATGGTACGCCCGCGGCGACCTTCGCTACATCATCGTCAAACCCGAGAACACGACGGCGTCGGTCACCGAAGGGCGAGGCAGCCTGACCTGGTACCCGTGGACGCACTTCGGCATCGGCGGCCAGTTCGGGTACACCAAGTTCCGCTTCGATCGGACGGTGCGGTCCACCAGTCTTGGCGGCAACTATCGCTACGACGGCGTGCAGCTCCTTGGCTCGCTGGCGTTTTGATCTGAAGCGCTGCAGCTTGAACGGTCCCCCCTAGAACTTGAAGACGAACGCCCCAGCAAAGCGGCCGTAGTCGAGGTTCGAATTACTGGGCGGGAGATTCGGAAAATTGTTCAGGAGACTGAGGACGTCGAACGTCCGAAAGTAGCGGACATCGCCACGTATTCCCACGTGTGGATTGAACATGATGATGACACCTCCGCCGCCGTCCCACCCGAACTGATTCTGATCGCTGGTCGAATTGGCGAGTGTGGCCTCGACCGTGGTGCGAATCAAGCCAAGGCCGAAGACCCCGTAGGGCTGGACCGGCCCGATTCGCGGCCCTAGCATGAGATTGCCCATGAAGGTGAGCACGTTCGATGTCTGTGCCGACGATTCGCCAAAGAAATTCTTCGTATAGCCCAGTTCGGCTTCGAAACCGAGAATGCTGCCCAGAGTGCCTAGCGAGACACCATAGTCCGTTCTCTTGTCGCTGCAGTTCGTAATGTGCTGACACCCGGACTGCCCGCTGAAGTTGTAGCCGAGGAACGGGCTGATGAACCCCTGAGCTGCCGCCTCACGCGCACCGACCAGCGAGAAGAGCAGGCCGGCGACGAGGACCAGGGAAAGTCGACGAATTGCGAACAGATCGGCCACTTGTACCTCCAAGGCTAAGAAGAGCCTGCGCCGCACCAAGGATAACAAAGAAGCAGTCACCGCCTCCCGCGAATAGCGGGACGCTTGAGCTTCCGGCCTCGGCTACGCGGTTCTTAAGCAATATTCGTATACTCATCTAGCCAGGGACCTGCGACCGCCGGGGGACGTGGACATGCCCGCCGACATGACATGTGACGAGTGCAGCGCAAAGCTCGACGTCAACGCCAAGCGACCGCTTCGATGACCGACGTACTCAAGTGCGAGCAATGCGGCCGGACATTGGGCGCCGGCGAATACCGCATGGCCGTCGGGACCAGGGCGCCGCGCGAGGAAGGCGAGGAGGGGGGAACGAACGAATCGCCGGACGCGGGTTACAAGTGGCTGTGCCGTAAGTGCGTCGCCGCCTGGGCCGCAGAGGACGATGACGGGGACGAGTAGGCGCACGGAATTCGGCTCGTCCGCCGTGGTGTTCGACAGCGTCGCGTTCGCGTTCGACGATCACGTCGTCCTTCGCGACGTCACGTTCGACATTCCCAAGGGGAACATGAAAATTCTTCTCGGCGCGAGCGGCGCCGGGAAGTCGGTCGTGCTGAAGCTCATGCTCGGATTGATGCGGCCCGACTCCGGGACCATTCACATCAATGGTCAGCGAATCGACAACATGAGCGAACACGACCTCCTGCGCGTGCGCGGCGACATGGGCATGCTGTTTCAGGAGAGCGCGCTCTTCGACTCGCTGACGGTGGCGGAAAATGTCGGCTACCGCTTGTACGAGGAAACCAGGATGCCGCTCGAGCAGGTGCGGCGCCGCGTCGAGGAGGTCCTCGGGTTCATCGGCCTTGCCGAATACATCGACCGCATGCCATCGGAGCTGTCGGGCGGCCAGCGTCGCCGAGTCGCGATCGCGCGGGCGATGGCCGCAAAGCCTGGTCTCCTGCTGTTCGACGATCCGACGACGGGGCTCGATCCGATCACGGCGAGCACGGTGGATGACGAGATCGTCAAGCTTCGCGACCTCGAGCAGGTGACATCGATCCTGGTCACGCATCAGATTCGAGACGCTTTTTACGTTGCGGAACACGAGGCGGTCCGCGCGAACCAACGGACCGAGATTGTGCCCCTCCCTGAAAAGGTCGAGCGCGCCACCTTCATGGTGCTCCACGACGGGCGGATTAGCTTCGAGGGAAGCGCGGCCGACCTCCAGGCATCCACCGATCCGTTCCTGCAGGAGTTCCTGTTCATGACACTGCCGCCGTGGTAACGGTGCGGCGTGGGGCGCCGGCGTCGCCTCGTTAAACCGGCGTACCTGTCGGGACCCTCGGCCGCGCCGGCGGCTTTCTTCGAGCGGACGCTCTGCTCGTCCGCTTCGTCCTGCGGCTCGCCTTTTTCGATCGCTTTTTCGACGATTTCGATTTCGACCTTCCACGGCGCGCGGCCGTCCCTTTTGCGTGAGCAGGAGAAGCATGCGCCGTCGTCCGGCTGGGCGCGCCGGCGATCTGGCTTGGAGCTACCGAACTGTCCCTTCGAGCCGCGGCCGACACGCCAATGGACGTGAGAATGGCGATCACGGCGGCGATGAAACTCGCGCGCATGAGCACTCACTTGCCTCGAAGCACGGGATGCACCCAGCCGGCCGTGAGGATGTTCGGCGATGGCCGGAAGCTCAGATACTCCACGTGATCCGGGATGTCGAGCCATCCATGCACCACGCCTGCGGGAACGATGATGATGTCGCCAGGCTTCACATCTTTCTTTGTCACACCGTACGCCGTGCCGCCGCAGGTCGGACCGTTCAGGTCAGGCGACGCGTTGTGCCGCCCGTTGACGATGTAGCCGTCGGTGAACATCGTCCCGCCGCCCGAGGTGATCAAGTAGCCTTCCGTCTGGAAGTCGTGGATGATCCCGCCGGCGGTTCCTCCAGGCGGAAGCGTCGCCATCTGCCGTCCGCAGGCCTCCGGCGCCGGTGCGCCGCCCGCCCTGCCCGCCGCGGGCGCCGCGGCTGGGGCAGCCCCCGGGGCCGGAACGGCAGCGCCATTCACTGTCTTCCCCCGGTGAATGATTCCGACCGTATAGTTCTCGTTTCCGATGTCGACGACCTTGATATTCCGATCGATGCCCTGCCCCTGTTTGTTGACGATGTCCACTTCCTCCTTCGTGATGTAGGTGGCCGTTGTCGGCTTCGCCTTGCCGGTCTGCATGAATGCCACGGCGGGAGTGAGAACCACAACAACCGCCAGCGCTCGCAGAAGCGTCTTCCTCATGGCTGTCCTCCAAGATACAGGCGTGGGGACTACACCGCTGATTTCACCGTTCGCAATCTCAAGATGACGGAAATGGATGATCCGCCCGGAAGGCTTTCCGGTGACGCGGCTGCAGTATCATTCGAACCGCACCAGCGACACCGTGCCTCTTGCGTCAGGTACCAGGCTCGGCGCGTACGAAATACTCGCCGCCATCGGCGCGGGCGGCATGGGCGAGGTCTACCGTGCCCGCGACACCAGGCTCCGGCGCGACGTCGCAATCAAGGTCCTGCCTGAGACCCTGGCGCACGATCCCGAGAGGCTGGCGCGCTTCGCGCGCGAGGCGCAGCTCCTCGCCTCCCTGAATCATCCCAACATCGCGCACATCTACGGTGTGGAGGGGGAGGCGGGACTGGAGGGGCAGACGCGGCTGGAAGGGCAGCCGCGACATCTCGCCATCGTGATGGAACTGGTCGACGGGCCGACGCTCGCCGAGCTTCTGGCTTCAGACTCGCGGCATCCTGCTACAGGTGCCGGCCGCGCTCTTCCTCTGAGCGATACGCTCGCTTTCGCGCGCCAGATCGCCGATGCCCTCGACGCGGCGCATGAACGCTGCGTCGTGCATCGGGACCTGAAGCCGGCCAACATCAAGATCACCCCTGACGGCCTCGTGAAGGTGCTGGACTTCGGGCTCGCGAAGATTGTCGCGGGAGACGCGTCGGACGTGAACGCGGCCGAGTCCCCGACGATGACGGCGGAGGCCACGCGCCGCGGCGTCCTGCTCGGGACGGCGGCGTACATGAGCCCGGAGCAAGCGCGCGGGCAGGCGGTCGACAAGCGGACAGACATCTGGGCATTCGGCTGCATCCTGTACGAGATGCTAACGGGAGACGCGCTGTTCGCACGGGACACGATTACCGACACGCTGGTCGCCATCGTGGATCGGCAGGTCGATGTCTCCAAACTTCCACCCGATACGCCGTCAGGCGTAAGGCGCCTGCTGCAGCGGTGCCTCGAGAAAGATTCCAGGCGGCGACTGCGGGACATCGGCGACGCGCGCATCGATCTCGAAGCGGCGCCAGAAGCCGACATGGCCTCCACTCGCCAGCCGTCGTCCCGAAGCGCAGCGCCCCTCGTCTGGCTGCTGGCCGGCGTCGCCGCGACAGCGGTCGCCGTGGGCGCTTTCAGCGCCTGGTCGCGTCCGCGCGAATCGCCGCCGGCGCGCGTGCAAGTGCAGCGCATCACAGATTCGGTCGGCGTCGAGCGGTCGCCGGCGATTTCCCCTGACGGCAAGACGGTCGCCTTCGTGGCATCCGCGGAGGGCAAACGGCAGATCTGGGTGCGTCTCCTTGCCGGCGGCGTGCCGCTTCAGATTACGCACGATGCCACCGATCATGAGGAGCCGCGCTGGACGCCCGATTCGAGCGCGCTCATCTACTACACGCCGGCGGAGACCGGCGACATCGGGACCGTGTGGGAGATCGCGGCGCTTGGAGGTACGCCGCGTCGCATAACATCGGCCGTCGGCGGTGGAGACGTGAGCCACGACGGCCGATACGTCGCGGTCGTCAGACCCGCCGGCGGGCACTTGGAACTGATCACGGTGGCGCGTGATGGGTCGGGTGAACGAAGCGTGCGTACGTTGTCGGGTGAAGGCGTGTTCGGCAGTCCGCGGTGGTCCCCCGACGACCGCATGATCGCCCTGCAGCGCAACGACATCCTGCAGTTCGACCAGCGGATCGTCATCGTGAGGCTCGACGGTGGCGAGCCTCTCGAAATCGCCCGCGCAGACTTCCTCCAGGGGTTCGCCTGGGGACCCGGCGGCTCGGCCATCGTCTTCAGTTCGTCGGCCGGGAGCACGGTTCTCTATCCGCCCGTCTACAGCTTGTGGCTTGTTGATACGAACGGGCGTAATGCGAGGCCATTGACATTCGGTGACGTGTCGTACGAAGACCCCGACGTCGACCGGAACGGACGAATCGTGGCCAGCCGCATCCGGGTGCAGTCCGACATCTGGAAATTCCCTGTTGGCGGCTCGCCGGAGGAGAACACTCGCGGCGGCATTCACATAACGAGGCAGACCGGCCTGGCGCAGACGCCGTCCATCAGTCCTGATGAGCACGAGGTCGTGTATCTGTCGGACAGCGGCGGCCACGGCAATTTGTGGGTGACGAGAACCGACGGCAGCGGCGTGCGGCAGTTGACAGTGGAGCGGGATCCTGCGGTCTCAATCGGCGTGCCCGTCTGGTCACCCGTTGGCAACCAGATCGTGTACATCGTGACGCGGCTCGGCCGAACGGCTCTGTGGCTCATCGACGGAGACGGGCGCAACCCTCATGAAATCGCGCACGGCACGTGGGCCGCATGGTCGCCCGACGGCCGATGGGTGTACTACCAGCCCGTCCGTCCTGGCCCGTTCTGCCTGGAGAAGGTCCCAATCGAGGGCGGCCCGCCGGTGTCGGTGCGATGCGACGGGGCAGGCGCCCCGGCGGTCGGATCCTCGGCGCTGTACTTTGTGACCGCCGCTCGCACGGAAACCTACGGCTGGAGCGATTGGGACATCCGCGCGGCATCACCGGAAGACGGCCCCTCACGATCGCTCGGACACGTCGAGGCGGCGCGCGTGCCACTCGGGTCGTTCATGTTCCACATGTTTGTTTCCCCAGATGAGCAGTCGCTGGCCCTGCCGCTGTGCGACGGTGACACGTGCGACCTGTGGCTGCAGCCGACCGCAGGCGGCGCGATGCGCCGCGTGACCGCGTTTGGAGATCGTCCGGTCGTGATCGCCCGGCGGGTTTCGTGGTCGAAGGACGGCCGTTCGATCTATGCGCCCATCGCCGACATCGACGCGGATATCGTGCTCCTCGACGGCCTGGTCCGGTGAGTCTCAAGTCTCCCGCCAAAACCACGTCGAAATCGTCTGTTTCCGTTCAGCCTCGTGATCATCGCGGCAGCGTCCGACCGGATGCGGGTGTTAGACGATGTCGCCGTGTGCAGTCCTGCAGGGCACAACACTTGCGACGCGTGTACGTGATCAGGCTATGACACAAGATCCGAAAGTAACCGTCGGTTGGGCCCTCAACGGTCTCGAGCAGGCCATTCGCGAGCTGCGAACTGGATCGACGGAGGGGCGCGTGCGCAACCAGTTCCACCAGCTGATGCTGGCGATCGAGCGCGACACCGTCAGTGCGGACGTACAAAGAATCCGATTCGATGGCCTGGACATGAATGGCCCCCGTTCGCCAATCGATTCCATCGGCCGCGAAACCGAGGCCGAACCTCCGCCTTTCCACTAGTTGCAAGCTTGCCGACGGGCAAGGCGCCAGTGACCCGGCGCGGCCGTCAGGTGAGAGCGGGAGATGCGGGTTGCAGGGACCTAGGCGGTTCTCGCACCCTGAACCGTGACGGTGACATCCTCGAGCCTACCGTTGCACAACTGCGCAGACCACTCGGCTCCGCAGTCATGACAGCAGTACCACACCACGACGTAGCCGCTGGCGCGGAGCGGCAGCACGCGCGAACTGCAGGACGGGCACGGCATCGCGAGAAGCTGCGGATTCATGGAGCAGGCGCAGGGCAAGAACTGCGCCGCCGATGAGGCCCGGTGATTTGGCGGACGATTCCGCCGTTGTCGCGGTCACCGGCGACTATTGTTTTCCCGTGCGTTGAGAGTCCCAGGCCAACCGAACTTTCCTCGGACGATTCATCTGCCCGGCGCCGGTGGTGCCACACGGCGTGGGATCGGGTTGACCCACGTCGGGTCGTAGGCGGTATCCATCACCTCTCCGCCTTTGATCACCATGCGGACGTTTTTCGTCGCGCCGATATCGGCGAGCGGGTTTCCTTCGACAATCGTGAAGTCGGCGAGCTTCCCCACCTGTACGCTGCCGAGATCCTTCTCCCGGCCGAGCACTTCGGCGGCCCACAGCGTCGCGCCTTGAAGCGCTCTCATCGGCGGAATGCCCATGTCGGTGAGCATCTGCATCTCGTAATGGAGGCTCAGCCCGGGGATGATCTGGTTGCAGCAGCCGGTGTCGGTCGCCGCGAGCACCTTGCCGCCGGCGTCGGAGTACTTCTTGAGAAATTCAGAGACGTTGGCGTACCCGGCACGCGCGCCGGGCTGCCGGGTCCATGTGGCCTTCACGTCGGCGGGCACGAACGCAAGTTTCGGATCCTTCACGAGCTCGGCCCCGAGCGCCGCCTGATCGCGCCAGCGTTCGGTGTCGCCCGACCACGACAGCACGAGCGTGGGATTCACGTAGACGCCCTGCCTGACCATGTAGTCGATGAGCGGCGGAAAGAGCTTTGGATTGACGGCGGCTTCCGAAGTCGTACCGGCGGGACGCGGATCCTTGCCTTCCTGCTCGAGCAGCGCGCGCGCCATCGTGTCCATGTGCTCCATGTGTTTCATGCCCATGTCCACGGCCCTTTTGATGTTCTGCGTGTGCCCGAGCACTTTCAGGCCGGCCGCGTTGCCTTCCTCAATCACCGCTCGCAGCTGGTCGTCGGTGATCGTCAAATCCACCTTGATGTGATCGACGCCCGCCTTCACGAGGCTGCGGACGTAGGCGCGCGCCTCGGCGACATCGCGGACATAGCTGCCATCGGTGGTCGGCGGGCCGAGGGGGCCGGTGACCCGTGCGCCCGACACGAACATCCGCGGTCCCTTGATCTTCCCGCTCTTGAGCGCTTCGCGCTCGGCGAGGCTCCACGCCGTATCGTTATGAATGTCGGCGATCGTCGTCACGCCGTAGGGGAGGAACATCGGCAGCTGCCAGTCGCGCAGGTGGACGTGGCCGTCGATGAGGCCGGGAAGAATCGTGCGGCCATTGAGCCTGATGACAGTGGCGTTCGCGGGGTAGGTGACCTGGCCGCTGATCCCGACCGCCGTGATGCGCGTGCCCTGGACGATGATCACCGCGTCCGCGATGGGCGCGCGGCCCGTGCCGTCAATGAGTGTTCCGCCCTCGAGGACGAGGGTGCGTTGCTGTGCGGTCGGCCCCGACAGAGCGATAAACAGGGCGACGACCGTCAAGCCAATCCGGAATCTCACAATCAGCCTCGCCTTCTGGAATGCCGGTGACTGGTGCGGGCGATGATACCGTAACGATGTTCGGTCGGATAGGATCCTCCGCAGGATGAACGGTGTCTTCGCGCATTGTCCCGTCCGGCTCGTCCACCTCGCCGCCGCGCTGCTCATCCTCGCGGCGCTCGCGCACGGGTTCGCGCTGACGCACGCTCAGGACTGGCCCGATGGGCCGGATACGTTCCGGGATATCGGCGCGGCCGAGACGATCCGGGACATGCTCGGGTCCTCGCTGCGCCGGGGCACACCGCTGCCCGACATCTACTATCGCGACGAAGTCTTCTGGTACAGCCCGTTGATGCCGGCGCTTCTGGCGGCGACCGCTGCCGTCACGCACGCCCCGATACACCTTGTCGCGACACGCGCGCCTGTGTTCTGGAATCTTGGCGCGCCAATCGCGTTTTACGTATGCGCGGCAGTGCTCTTCGATCCAATCACCGCGCTGGTCGCGCTCGCGCTCTTTCTGTTCGTCGAGCCGTTTCCCGCGCGCGAAGCGGGCACCTATGCGCCGGCGCTCATCACCAGCAGCTTTGCCCAGGGGTTCTTCTATCTGGGGCTGCTCGCGTGGGCCTGCTTCCGCCGGAGCGCGCGCGTCGGGCCGGCCCTTGCGGCAGGATGCCTCCTCGGCTTGTCCTTCCTCGCGCACACAGTGGTCACCGCGATTCTAGCGGCCATCTTCGTCATCGAAACACTGATCTGGCTGTACGAGTCGCGGCGCACACCCGAGTGGATGCGCATTGCCGCGATGTGCGCCGTGGTTGCCGGCGTTGGCGTGATCGTGGCGGCGCCGGCCATGATCCCGCTGTTCCACTATCGCTTCCAGATCCGGGAGCTCGAACCGTTCGTCTTTCTGGACCCGCAGATGGGACCCGAGCACGCGATGGAGGTTCTTCGGATCAATCTCTACACCGACCGCGTCTTCACGAGCGCCGCTGCAATCGGTCTGATCGCGCTCGTTGCCCGGCCGGCGTCTCAGGGGCGGCGGCTGGTCCTGGCGTGGTTCGCGGTCGCGCTCGTGCTGTTCGTGTGGGCGGCCTGGGTCGTTCGAGTTGCGACGTGGGAGTGGGTTGCGCGTCTGGCCATCGCTCCGGCGCACCACTTTCTGATTTACATCCGCGCCGCCGAGAGCCTGCTTGGCGGCATCGGGATCACCGCGCTCATCAGGGTGATCAGCAGCCGAACACGAGCCGCGATCGAGCCGCTGCTGGCCGTCGGCGTGATCGCCGCTCTCATGGGCGTCAATGTTTCACGCTACCGCGAGCGAGACACCCAGATGGGCCAGCCGGCATTTTCGGCGAGCCAGAGGGCCGCGGTTGAGTGGATTCGAAACCATACGGACCCCTCGAGCGTCTTTCTGGCGCCCGAGAACACCGGCGTGTCGATGATCGGAATCGTCCGGCGGAAGACGGTGCTCGTAGCGCCCGTCTTCTCAAATCCGTACGTCGACTGGACGCCGCGCTTCGAGGCGTGGCAGGCGATGTGGGCGGCACTCGAGGCGGGGAAGTGCGCCGAGTTCGCCGGGCACGCCGACGCGTACGACGTCACCCATGTACTGCTCGTGGCCAGCATGACGCCGTCGATTGCGGACGGCAGCTGTGGATTCCGGAAAGTCTTCGACGCCGAGCCGTTCACGATCTTGAGCCGCGTGCCCGACACGCCGGCGAGGGCTGCACCCGATCACCCGTTCTTTTGATGAGCGGCCGGCCGAAGGTAGGGCGAACTTCACCTGGCCAAGTCGAGAGGCTGGGCGGCGAGTCAAACCCGGCCGACGTTTGTCGTGACCGCGCCTGTCACGCGAGCGTCTAGAATGGCGCCGATGCCCTTCCGTGCCTGCAAGGTGTCGTTCGTCGAGCGCGGGCAGCGCCACAGTGTAGACGTGGACGCCGAGAGCACGTACGAAGCGGCCGCTCTGGCGCTCAAGCGGTTCCACGCCAGCACCTTCATCAAGGGGCCGAGCCGCCACGCGACGTTGGAGGTTGAGGTCGACCGGCCGATGCGGTTCCTGGCCCACGTGAAGGTCGAGAAGGTCCTGCACTGGCTCTATCGCCGCGAGCCGAAGAACGAGGCCGAGGCCGCGCGGATCAAACGCCTCCGGGATTTGCTGCTCGCCGACGACCGCATGGGGCGGGTCTAGATCGGTACCTCGACACCTGGCCGTCAGCACGTCGGATTTGCCCAGGAATGCTCATAGGACTGGGACCCGGTGTGCCCGCGGCCCTAGTCCATGACTCAGCAAGGGCCGAAATATGGGGCATGCGATCCGTGTTGCCGGGCGCCCAGTGACGTCGTGCTGAACTTCTTTCGAGCGGGCCCGGAGCAGGTGCGGTGGGAACTGACGAAATCCGAAGTCAATGGACCCTGTCGGCTCCGGATTCAACATGCGAACGGCGTCGTGGTCGAAACCTATGCATCGACGGCCATGGCGCTGCGCCGGGTACAAGAGCTCGAAGACCTCCTCGCCGTGGCGACCGGTTCCCGGTCGTCCGACGTCCCTGTCGAGGCGCGAGCCGAGCAATCGGCGGCCAACGTCCTGGTCATCGACGACGATGAGCTGCTCGCGCGGGCCTTCGTGCGCGTCCTGACAAGCGAGGGCTACCGGGCCCGCGCGGTGCATTCGGCGTCGGACGCGCTGCGGGCCCTGACCGATGCACCGCCAGATGTCATTCTCCTCGACTATCGGATGCCGTTCATCAACGGGGTGGGGTTTCTCTATCGCCTGCGGGAGCAGCCGGCGTATCAGCGTACGCCGGTGCTGGTTGTCACAGGCGATCCTGGCCTGACCGACGAGGCCCGCGAGGAATTGCGCGCCCTGGGCGCGGAGCTCCGTCTAAAACCATTTGGTGTGGACGAACTCATCACCACCGTCCGCGGCCTCCTGCACCGCACGGACGGACCATAACAATGCGCCGCGGGAAGTGGTCCGCGGCTGCTCCAATTCACCAGGAAAACACACTCTTTGCGTCATCCTGGGGCACGTAGCAGCTGTAATCGCGAGCCTTTTCAGCCTGGCTTGCCGCCCGGATTGACTCGATGCTCTCGCCGTTGACCGAGATCACGTCAGCGGAATCGAACGGACCATCCTTCGCCAACTTGCCGTCCGGTCTGAGCAGCTCGAGGGCGTGACCGTGCAGACGCCACTGTGTGGCGTCCTGACACTCCCGAGGCAAGCCTTTCTTCAAGTCGACTCTGACCATCGTGCCTCCGTGTGCGAACGAGCGAAATCGACGGCCTGGCCTGCCCGTGTTCGCCCGAGGAGGCTCGGGGTCGTGGCTGGCCGGTCGCACCGAGAATCCTGGAGCACCCGGCGTGCCAGCCTTCGCAAGCCAACTTTTGCGACATTTACCGCGCGGCGTGTTCAGAAGTGGGGCAGATAATGTCCGTCCACGTGCCAAGGCGGAACACTACTTCGACAGTGCGAAGTCGCGCGCGTCACCAGTCCGTAAGAGGTGAGCGTGCATTCGCGAGAAGTCACAGCCGCGGGATGCGCGAACGGAGTGTCCTATTGCGGCGGCAAAAGCCGGAGCGCAGCCTGGGCCACAGCGTCGTGCCCCGTTCTCGTCGGGTGGATCCCGTCCCAGAACAAATAACGGTGAGGCGTCGAGCAGATCGCATTGCCGATGACGCCTGGCGTCGTGCAGCGGTCCGACGCGTCAGCGATGCCGAACGACTGAGGCGACGCGATGATCTGGCCGATGAGCGCGTTCGTATCCAACAGGTCGATGAACTGCAGCGGGTGGACCGGGTCGGGTGGCAGGAGAGACGGCAAACCGGCGACCAGTTGACCGAGCGCCGTGTCGTACGTCGAGGTGAAGAACGTCGCGGCGGCCTCGATCCCCGGAATCACTCCACCGAGAGAGTGCACGTACGGGGTAAAGGCAAGGTCTGGGATGTTGGCGATCAGGAACATCCGCGCTCCAGCGCCGTACAGCAGCGCTATGCTGTCGAACGTGGCCGCGGCGGCGTTCTGCAGAATGCTGAGGCTTGTCGCGCCGCTCGGATCGGTCAAAAGCGCATTCAGCGCATCATCGAGATCGTTGCCACCAATCCAGATAGCCACGAGCGTGCCCGGAGGTACCCGTCCGCCGAAGTCGTCGAGGTACCGTACGACCTGGGTGTGCAGGTCGAACGCGGAAAACACCGGCGCGCCGGCGCGCGCGCGGGCCTGGCCGACCGCGTAGTTGGTGAACACGCCTGGAGCACGGAGCGCCGGGTTGCCGCTGGTCGGAGTGTGCAGAGCGGCTGCGAGCTGCTCGGCCCAGGTGTTGCCGTCCGTGAAATGGTGCCCGCCAATATCGTAGGAGGCGTCAGGCGGACCGACGGAGAACGGCTGGCGCGAACTCAAGCCAGTGAAGATGAAGTGATTGCCGCTGTCCGACAGGCTATCGCCGAAGAAGACGATCTGATCGATAGTCTGCGCCTTCGCCACGGGGGCCAGCAGGACGCTCCACATCAACAGCAGCAATATCCGTCGGTAGTCCTTCATAGGACTCCGGATTCTACACCCGCGAAGCATGCCGTGCGGTCTGGTGTTTCCCAGCGCGTGAAGAGAATGGCTGGGCTTCGCGATGGAATTTTTCACACGGGGCCGGCTTTTTTCGGCTATACGCCCGCGCGCGGCGAAAGAGCGTGTGGACGCGCGGGCCCACGGAGCGTGGCACGACGTTGGCAGCCATTGATGTCAGCAGACGCTCAAGCACGGCCGAAGCGCGGTCGCTGCGATGGCGTCCATGCCGCGCTTGGCGTCGTGGGCAAGAATGAACAATCTCAGGGGGCGCCGTCCATGGGCGAGACGACCCGAAATATCCTGGTTGTCCTCATCATCCTGTTTCTCGTCGCAGTATCCCTGCCCTCGACGATGGGAGGCATGATGATGTGGCCTGCCGTGATGGGGCGCTGGGGCGGGTGGCCGTGGGCAGCAGGTGGCATGTGGCTGGGAGGGCTGGCCA
>Ga0187776_10000889_pt1 | contig 14564 bp, 13 predicted proteins | sample 0216_BV02_MP12_2_FD_132426 | JGI IMG/M metagenome (GOLD analysis project Ga0187776, IMG submission 132426) | Tropical peat soil microbial communities from peatlands in Department of Meta, Colombia - 0216_BV02_MP12_20_MG | ecosystem: Environmental > Terrestrial > Soil > Wetlands > Peat | place...
ACTTCGCCGAGGATCATCCGTCGACGGTGGGCTCGACGGGTCAGCGCTCGTTCGCGACCGACACGCGCGGCACGATCTTCTTCGACAACACCGGCGCGACCTTCGCGGCGCCGATTCCCGCAGCCGCCACACCGCTCCAGTAACACGACCTAAGATCCGAACGCTGGGACGCCGCTCACGCGGCGTCCCTTTTTTTTCCCCTTACAGGGCCGGGACGGCTCGGACAGTCCTTGTCAGTCCTTTGGCCATTATTTGTCAGAAAAATGTCAGGACATGGTTCGGCGGCTTTCCGTCACAATCACTAACACGTTGAATCGGAGGGCCTTATTCCATCTGACACGAGTTTGATGAGGTTGGCAGTGCCGTTGCTCTCTGCATCGTCGACCGCGAGACATGCCGTCCGCGTCATAGCAAACCGAGCCGCTTGGCTTCTGCCCAGAGAAGAGAGACGAACCAATGAAGATGCGTGACAGCAAGGGTTTCACACTGATCGAGCTGCTGATCGTGGTGGCGATCATCGGCATCATCGCCGCGATTGCAGTGCCGGGCCTGCTCCGGGCCCGCATGTCGGGCAACGAGGCGTCGGCGATCGGTTCGCTGCGCTCGATCAACTCGGCCGAGTCGACCTTCTCGTCGAGCTGCGGCGGCAACGGCTATGCGACCGGGCTCGCCCAGCTGGCGACGCCGCCGGCCGGGTCGACCGCCGGCTTCATCTCGCCGGACCTCAGCGCGAACGGCGTGACCAAGAGCGGGTATATCGTCAATGTCGCGGCTGACGCCGGTGCGGTGGCGGTCGCGGCGGCGGCGGCCACCTGCAACGCGGTGGCGGGCAGCCAGTCGGCCTACTTCGCCGAGGATCATCCGTCGACGGTGGGCTCGACGGGTCAGCGCTCGTTCGCGACCGACACGCGCGGCACGATCTTCTTCAACAACGCGGGCGCAACCTTTGCGGCGCCGATTCCCGCAGCCTCGACACCCCTTCAGTAAGCTCCGCGCCTCGAGTTCGGGCCGGGACGCCGCCTGCGCGGCGTCCCGGTTTTTGCGTGCCGTGCGGGTTTTCGGGCCGGTGCGCTATGATTTGTCAATCGACATGAGCAAGACCGCCGCTCGCTTCTCGCTGGCGTGCGCCATCGGCGGGCTTGCCGCCTCCGCGCTGGCGGCCTACGTGCACTACCGGATTCTCCGCGATCCGACCTACGTCAGCTTTTGCGACGTCAACGCGACGTTCAGCTGCACCGACGCCTACAGCAGCCGCTTCGGCACCTTCCACGGGATCCCCGTCGCGGTGTTCGGCACCATCTGGTTTGCCTTCGCCACGCTCCTGGCGGCGGCGGCGCTCGTGGCGCCGGGCGAAGTCGCCGAAAGCGTGGCCGGCTATCTGTTCGCGGGCTCGACGCTCGCGCTCGCCGTCGTGCTGTATCTCGGCTACGCGTCGTTTGTGATTCTCAAGGTCCTGTGCGTTCTGTGCCTGACCACGTATGCCGCCGTGGTCGGCCTGTTTCTGGTGACCGGTGCGGCGACGGCCATTCCCATGATGTCGCTCCCACGCCGCCTCGCGTCCGACCTCAAGCTGCTCGTGTCTCGCCCGGTCGCGCTCGTGCTCGCGCTGCTCTGGGCGGGCGGCGCCGTGTCGACGCTCGCCTTCTTCCCGCGCGAGACGACGGCGCCGCCCGTGGCGGAGATCGCCGAGCCGGCGGCCGGCGGCGGCCAGGGTCAGCAGACGGAGCTCGAACGATACATGTCCCAGGCGCCCCGCGTGCCTCTCGTGATTTCGTCGGAGGGCGCCAAGGTGCTGATCGTCAAGTTCAACGACTATCAGTGTCCGGCGTGCGGGCAGTCGTACCTGACGTACAAGCCGATTTTCGCGAAGTACCAGGCCTCCAATCCGGGCGCGATCCGCCTGGTCATGAAGGATTTTCCGCTGAACCCGGATTGCAATTCCAATCTCACGACCATGCTGCATCCCGGCGCGTGTGACGCGGCGGTTGCCGTCCGCCTGGCGCGCGAGCACAACCGCGGCGAGCAGTTGGAGGACTACTTCTACACCCACCAGGAGCAGATGACGCCCCAGACCGTCCGGCAGGCCGCGCGCGACATCGGCGGCGTGACCGATTTCGACGCGAAATACGCGGTCACGCTCGAGTCGGTCAAGAGCGACATCGCGCTCGGCAAGTCGCTGCGCGTCAGCCAGACGCCGACCTTCTTCGTCAACGGCGTCAAGATCGAAGGCATGATGCGCCCGGAGTTCTTTGACCAGGCCATCGCGTACGAGCTGGCGCACGCGAAGTAGCCGACCTGCAACCGATGCACGCGCTGGCAACCGACGACCTGACCAAGGACTATTCGATCGGCTTCTGGCGCAAGCGCCCTTACCGCGCGCTCGATGGCCTGACGCTCGAAGTCGAGTCCGGCGAAGTGTTCGGGTTCCTGGGGCCGAACGGCGCGGGCAAGACCACCACGCTCAAGTTGCTGATGCGCCTCGTGTTCCCGACGGCCGGGCGCGCGGAGATTTTCGGCCGCCCGCTCGGCGATGTCGCGGTGAAGCGGCGCATCGGCTACCTGGCCGAAAATCCCTATTTCTACGACCACTTGACCGCCGAGGAGCTCCTCAACTACTTCGCCGCGCTCTTTGGATACGACGCCGCGGAGCGCCGCGCGCGCGCCTCGCGGCTCCTCGATGAGGTGGGTATCGGCGCCGAGCGCCGCATGCAGCTCCGAAAGTACTCGAAAGGCATGCTTCAGCGCGTCGGGATCGCGCAGGCGCTCATCAACGATCCCGAGCTCGTGATCTTCGACGAACCGATGTCGGGCCTCGATCCGCTCGGCCGCCGAGACGTCCGCGCGCTGATCCTGGGGCTGAGGGATCGCGGCTGCACCGTTTTCTTCAGCTCGCACGTGTTGAGCGACGCGGAAGCGCTCTGCAGCCGCGTGGCGATCCTCGCCAAGGGACGCCTGGTCGCTTCGGGAAGCCTCCACGACATCCTCGCCTTCCAGGTGCGCGGCTGGGAGCTCGTCGCCTCGTCGGTTGACGATCGGCTCGCGGCGAGGCTGAAACCGAGAGCGACACGCATGGTCCGCCTGGGTGAGGGGCGCTACACGGTCGACTTGCCACTCGACGTGCGGCCCGACCAACTGCTCGCCGAGATCACCACGGGCGGCGGTGTGCTCGTTTCCATCAATCCGGTTCGCGAGACGCTCGAGGACTTCTTCGTGAAACAGGTCGCTCAGGCGGCAGCGGCCGGCGGCGAGCGGCGCGTCGTATGAAGCCGATCGCCTGGATTGGCGTCAACGTATTCCGCGAATCGGTCCGCGACAAGGTTCTCTACAACCTCGTGGCGTTCGCCATCCTGATGATGGGAGCCTCCTACGTGATCGGCCAGCTCACGGCCGGCCAGGACGTCAAGATCATCAAGGATCTCGGTCTCTCGGCGATCTCCGTGTTCGGCCTGTTCATCGCCGTCTTCATCGGGATTGGCCTCGTCTCGAAGGAGGTGGAGCGGCGGAGCATCTACGGACTGCTGGCCAAACCGGTCGAGCGCTATCAGCTCGTCCTGGGCAAGTACGTCGGCCTCGTGCTGACTCTCGTCGTCAACATCGCGGTCATGGCGGCCGCGCTCTATCTCGTGCTCGTATACGTGGCCGCGCGATTTCCGCGCGAAGTCCAGGCTGCGTGGGACGCGCCCGCGCTCGATCCGCGCATGCTCGTCGCCATCGGGCTCATCGTTGTCGAACTCATGATTGTGACGGCCATCGCGCTGTTCTTTTCGACCTTCTCGACGCCGATGCTCTCGGCGGCAATGACCTTCGGACTCTTCGTCGCGGGGCACTTCAGCAGCGACCTCAAGCAGTTTGATCAGGTCGTGGAATCGGAGGTGGCGGCGAGGCTCACCGAGTTCCTGTACTGGGTGCTGCCGAATCTCGCATCCTTCGACGTCAAGGCGCGCGTGGTGCACGGCGACGCCGTCGGCGCGGGCTACGTCGCCGTCACGACTCTCTACGGCGTCGCCTACATCGCCATGCTGCTGGTCGTGTCGGTTGTCATCTTCTCGCGCCGTGATTTCAAGTGAGGCGCGACCTGCCGTGAGGCCTCGCGGTCAGGGTTCGATCGTCTTCGGCATGGTCGCCGCCGCCGCGCTGATGGCGACGGCGATCGCACTGCAGTACGTCCGCGAAACTCGCTATCCCGAGCGACAGATCGAAGACGATACGCTCTACCTGACGTCGGGGCCGCTCGTCAGGCATCTCGCCATCGCCTACCAGCCGCTGCTCGCCGACGTGTACTGGATCCGCGCGGTGCAGTACTACGGCGGCACACGCAAGCAACTCGACCCCAATTCAAACGCCGGTGCGACGGCGCCGCCCCCGGCTGCCGGCACGTTTGGCCGCTACGCGGCGCTCTACCCGCTGCTCGATCTGACGACGACGCTCGATCCGCAGTTCAACATTGCGTATCGATTCGGCTCGATCTTCCTCGCCGAGCCCCCGCCGGGGGGACCGGGTCAGCCGGAGCTCGCCATCCGTCTGCTCGAAAAGGGGCTGAGGGAAAATCCGAACAAGTGGGAGTACATGCAGGATATCGGCTTCGTGTACTACTGGTGGCGCCACGACTACCCGACGGCTGCGGCCTGGTTTGATCGCGGCAGTCAGATTCCTGGCGCGCCGTGGTGGCTGAAGTCGCTTGCGGCCAGCACGCTCGCCGCCGGGGGCGACCGCCGATCGTCGCGTCTGATGTGGGAAGTGATCCGCGAGTCTGCCGAAATCGACTGGCTTCGGCGAGATGCCGAGCGGCAGCTCGCGCAGCTCCAGGTACTCGATGAGATCGACGCCTTGAATGCCGCCATTGACCGATACCGGGAGAGGCGGGGCACAGCTCCCGCGAGCTGGGCAGAGATGATCAGGGACGGGGGACTACGCGGAGTGCCCGTCGATCCGGTCGGCACGCCCTACGCGCTCGAGGATGGACGTGCCTCGCTGTCCCGTGGCTCGACGTTGTGGCCGCTGGCGTCCGAACAGCCATCCGAGAGCCGTCGTCCATGATGGCCGAACAAGTCTTTGGCGCCTTCGTCGCAGGCGTCTTCGGTTCTGTGGCCGGCAGCTTTTTGAATGTTTGTATCTACCGCCTGCCGCGCCGCGAGTCGGTTGTCTGGCCGGGATCGGCCTGCCCGCACTGCAAGCGGCACCTCGCGTGGTTCGAGAATATTCCGGTCCTCAGCTATCTGGCGTTAGGTGGACGGTGTCGAAGCTGCCGAGCCTCGATTTCCATTCGCTACCCGATTGTCGAAACGATGATGGCGCTCATGTTCGCCGCAGCGTGGTGGTTCTACGGTCCAGGCGTGCTCCTGGCATCGCGCCTCGTTCTCGGGTGTGCGCTGATGGTCCTGTTCGCGATCGATCTCGAACATCACCTGCTGCCGAACGTGATCACGGTGCCGGGAATTGTCGTGGGTTTCGCCTTCAGCCTTTTCACCGAGCCCGGGTGGATCTCCTCGCTCATTGGCATCCTCCTGGGCGGCGGCGTGCTTTACGCGATCGCCGAGGGCTATTACTGGGTTCGCCACGAGGAGGGGCTCGGCATGGGGGACGTGAAGATGCTCGCCATGGTCGGCGCGTTTCTCGGGTGGAAGCTCACGCTCATGACGCTGATGCTGGCGTCGTTTGCGGGGTCCGCGGTCGGTCTGGCGCTCATCGCGGCACAGCGCGGCAACATGAAATATGCCCTGCCGTTTGGCACCTTTCTCGCGATGGGCGCCGCTCTCGCTGCCGCTGTCGGATCGAGCGTGCTCAACTGGTACCTCGGCCTGTTTTGACGTGAGGCCAGCTCCACACCGAACGATCGCCTTGCCAGCGCCGCAGCCATGCAGCTGACCCCGAGCGCGTACGCTCTCCTCGGCCTCACAGCGATCGTCGCGGCCATGGCGGCCGGCCTGACGTTCGCCGTCCTACGCTTCGTCGCGGCTGCCCGAGACACCAGGCATTCCCTCCGTTCGACCGGCGGCGACACAGTCATCCTGACCGCCGCGCTCGAGGAAGCGGTCGCGAAGCTGAAGGCGCAGGAGCGGGCGACCGCCGCCCGCGCGGACGCCTCCGAGCGCTTGAGCGGCGAGATTATCGCCAGCCTCACGGCCGGCCTGCTCGTCGTCGGCCTCGACGGCGCCGTCCGCATTCTCAACCCGGCCGGGCGCCGGATGCTCAGCGTGCCGGACCAGTCGCCACTCGGCCACCACCGACACCTTCTGAATACACCGGCACTTTCCGACGTCGTCGACGAAGTGCTGACACACCGTGCGCCGGTTTTGAGGCGGACGGTCCCGCTGCCCGAGCCGGCGCTCGGCGCCACGCACATCGGCGTCACCGCATCGCCGCTCTTCGACGAGCACGGCGAGTTGCACGGCGTGATCTGCCTGTTCACCGATCTCACGGCGGTGAAGACGCTCGAGGAGCAGCTCAGGTTGAAGGAAAGTCTCGCAACGCTCGGCGAGCTTACCGCGGGTCTCGCCCACGAATTCAGAAACGGACTCGCAACGATACATGGCTACAGCAAACTCTTCGACCTGGCGTTGCTCCCCGAACCGTATCGCCCCTACATCGACGCGATTCGGGCCGAGGCCGAATCGCTCGGCGAGATCGTCACGAACTTCCTGAACTTCGCCCGGCCGGCTGAGCTCGTTTTGTCGCGGGTCGACTTGCGGGCCATCTGCGAACGGGCCGCCGAAGAAGTACGGGCCGACGTCAAGGCGCTCGGTGGGGACGTGACCGTTCGCGGCGAGTTCGGCACGCTCGACGGCGACGAGGTGCTGCTGCGTCAGGCCTTCAGTAATTTGCTTCGAAATGCCGTGGAGGCGTGCACCCAGGCGAAACTCGCGCCCGTGATCCTCATTCAGTCCCAGATCGATCGCGTCCAGCATCTGTCGCGAATTTTCGTCGAAGACAACGGTCCTGGCATCGACCCGGCCGCGCGGCAGCATGTGTTTCAGCCGTTCTTCACCTCGAAGCGGACGGGGACGGGCCTGGGCCTCGCCCTCGTTCAGAAGATCATCGTCTTTCACAACGGCCGGATCACGGTCGGATCCTCAGAGCTCGGCGGCGCGAGCCTTCGCGTGACGCTCCCGAACGAAGCCTGAAGAATTTCTGCAATCGGGTCGCCGGTGAGGGGCCGCAGGAATCGCACGCCTCCCATCGCGTGCCAGAGGCTGGAGTCATACTTCGTCCGATACAGCACGACTCCATTGCGATCGTGCGACATGGCGCGCAGGTTGCTACTCGAGCATCCGGCGGCGCTGGCGTTGTCGCCCGCCGCCAGCCATCGATGAGTACTGCACGACACGCAACGACGTCGTGTCGCGGATTTTCGCTTCTCGAAGCGCTGTTCGCGACGACCATTCTCGCCATCGGTGTCGGAGCGTTGAGCGAGCTTGCTCTCCTGTCGGCGCGGGCCGGGCGCGACTCCAGCCTGGCTACGCTGGCGTCGCTTTTCGCGCACGACAAGATGAACGAGCTCGGGAGCGACGCCTGGTCCGGCGGAGGAGGGCTCAGCTCGGCGCCGCCCGAGACGCTCGACATCTGCACGGAGGGCTACTGCGACTATCTGGATTCGAGCGGACGGGTCCTTGGCGTCGGAAGCATGCCGATGCCCGGCACGGTATTCGTCAGACGCTGGTCCGTGGAACCCCTTCCAGCCGATCCGGCGAACACGCTCGTGCTGCAAGTCGTCGTCTCAACGGGGAACAGCGCGGACGCGACCTGGGCGGACGAGGCCCACCGGTCGCTCGTCGCGGCATACCTCATGGGCCTCAGGACTCGGAAGGCGGGAGGTTGATGGGTCGCGAGGCCGGATATTCGTTAATCGAGCTTCTCGTTGCCGCCGGGCTCGTCGCGGCTGCCGTCTCGATCGCCTTCGGCATCACAAGCCCGTCGGAAGGCGCATTTTCGGGTCGCCTCGAGGCCGCAGACGTGCAGCAACGCATGCGTGTGGCCGCCGAACTACTGTCGACCGATCTCACGATGGCCGGGGCGGGTTCGTACGCGGGCGCTCAGGGGGGCCCGCTCAACTATTACGTTGCCCCCCTTCTTCCGTACCGCTTCGGCACCGCCGATGCCGACCCGGCGGGCGCCTTTCGCTCGGACACCGTCACGCTGTTGTACATCCCGCAAACCGAGGCGCAGACGACAATCGCGGCGCAGATCGATTCGTCGGATTTCGTGATCAACCTGGATCCAGGGTGCCCCATTGTGCAACCCGCGTGCGGGTTCAAGGTGCACGACACGGTACTCGTGTACGACGCGAGCGGGCATTTCGATACGTTCGCCGTGACCGGGACGACCGTGAACAGCCTCGGTCTCGCTCACAACGGTCCCGGAACGGCCGCTTCGACGATCTTCGGACCGGGGGCAAAGATAGTCTCGGCCGTCGAGCGCACGTACAGCCTCAAGTCCGACGAAGCAAACCATCAGTACCGGCTCGTCTCCTACGATCCGACCTCGAACACCGAAGTTCCGGTAGTCGATCATCTCGTCGCTCTTCGATTCGACTACTACGGTGACCCGCGGCCACCTTCGCTGACAACGGCAACATGCGACCCGAATCCGCGGCTGCCGTGCACGACATATGGGCCGCAGCCGCCTCCCCTTGGCGTGCAGACCACCGGATATCCGCCGGGAGAGAATTGTGCGTTCATAGTGGACCCGGCTGACGGGGGTCAGGCGCCTAGGCTCGAAATGCTTGGCGGCGATCCGAGCCTCACCGCGCTCGTCCCTCTCACTTCGTCGCAGTTGACCGACGGCCCCTGGTGTCCCGACTCGGTCAGCGCGAACCGCTTCGATGCCGACCTCCTCAGAATTCGGAAGGTTGTGGTCACGTTGCGTGTCGAGGCGGCCAGCGGCGCCGCGCGCGGCTCAGGCCCGCTCTTCGTGCACGCAGGCACCAACCACGACGTCAGAGGGCTCGTTCCCGATCAGGAGATACGTTTTCAGGTGTCGTTGAGAAACTCGAATCTGAACCGATGACCGCAAACCGATGACCGCTCCCATGCGCGAAGCCTCAGCGCGAGATTTTCGACGCGAAAACGGCATGGCGCTGGCTGTCGCTATGATGGCCCTGGCGTTGATGATGGCGCTTGGCGTGGGGCTCGTCCTCACGACCTCGGCCGAGACGATGGTCGCTGGCAACTTCAGCCGGCGTATTGAAAGCGTCCACGCGGCCGACGCCGGCCTTGAGCGAGCCTTGGGCGATCTCGCGGCACTTCCCGACTGGAACCTGGCACTGAGCGGCGCGGTTCGGTCGACATTCGTGGATGGGCCGCCGAGCGGCCTGCGCACCGCACCAGGCGGCGCCACCATCGACCTCGCGCGGGCGCAGAACGAGATCAACTGCGGTCAGGCGGCCGCATGCACCGATACAGACATGGATGCTGTCACCGTAGACCGGCCGTGGGGGTCGAACAATCCTCGGTGGCAGTTGTACGCGTATGGCAGCCTCGCGGACTTGCTGCCGGGTGCGGCAGTCGCGTCGGCGTACTACGTCGCGGTGTTCATCGCCGACGATCAATCCGAGAACGACAATGATCCTCTTCGCGACGCTGGAAATATTGAGCAATCGGGCGCAGGCGTGATCACTCTGCGTGCCGAGGCCTTTGGCGCGCGTGGCTCGCATGCGGTCGTCGAGGCAACTGTTGCGCGGGTGGGGCCCTCCGGCGGCCCTCCCGGCTATACTGGCGAGGGCAGTATGCGGCTCCTCTCCTGGCGTGAGGTGCGATGAGCGAGGACTTCGATAGGGATAATTCGAAAGGCGTCGGCTTCATTACGTGCCATGCGTGTGGCACCCGCATCAGCGCAGACAGAGAATACTGTCTCCGGTGCGGCCAGCCGCTTGCCCCGGCTCCAAAGACGGTCGAATGGTCGACGCTCACCTCCGGCCGGCCGCTCATGAAGCTCGTCGCAACGGTCGTTGTTCTCGCCGCGGTAGGCGCGCTTGTTTGGATCAACCGGCCCACGATTGGCGAAGAGCCGGTGCAGGCCAGGACGCCCGTGCGCACATCGCCCGCTCCAAGACCCGCGTCCTCGCTTCCTGCCGCGGTCGAACCTCCCCGCGCTGCGGAACCGGCAGGCGCAAGCCGTGTGTCGATCACGCCGCTCGACGATGAAGAGTTTCTCGACGCGGCGCGGGTCGCCGAATCCAGTGTTCCCATTGACGACCAGAGCCTCAAGGCGCGGCTCGAACGGGCGCTCGCACAGAATCCGAACGACGCGGACGCGCTGAACGATCTGGGTCAGGCCATGGCGCGGCTTGGCGATCCGGCAGGCGCTGCGGCGAAGTTCGAGCGCGCCATCGAATTGGCGCCAGATCGATGGTTGTATCACTTCAATCTTGCACGCGCCCGCGGAGAGCTCATGGAGTGGGACCGCGCCGCGCTCGAGTACAGCCAGGCGATGCGCCTCTCTCACGACGACTACCGCCTGCAATTCAACCTGGCGCTGGCGCTGCACAAGATGGGCAACGATCAGGCCGCCATTACCGAGTTTCAGGCCGCGATCCGGATGGCGCCGGCCGAAGCGAACTTTCATGTCGCGCTGGCGACCAGCCTGGAAAAAGTCGGCCAGGTTTCCGCGGCGCAACAGGAGTTGCAGCGGTACCTCGCGATGGAGCCGGTGGGGGCGAAGGCGACCATTGTGAAAGGCCACCTGGAAGGCCTGACGGCGGCTCAGGCCGCGCCAGCATCCTAAGTGACAGGCCTGGCTCACTTTAGACAGGCCGACTAACGTGCGGTTGGGGTGGAACCGATACGCTGATTAAGGCCATGCGCGCGCGCGCGACGATCTTGCTGTTGGGTGCCGTTGCTGTCGGACTGGCGGCGACCCCGCTCGGGGCGCAGTCGCTCGCCGATGTCGCCCGGAAGGAACAGGAACGCCGACAGGCGCTCAAAGAGCACGGCAAGGTCATCACCAACCAGAACCTGCCGGACACGCCGGTTCCCACGATCACGTCCCCGGCTTCTGACACGCCGAGTGCGCCGGCTCCGACCGATTCCGCAAAGACCGGCGCCGGCGGCGAGTCGTCCAAGACTGCCGGCAAGGACGCGACGAACAAGGACGCCGAAGGCAAGGACACTGCCGGCAAGGACGCCAAGCCCAAGGATCAGAAATACTGGAGCGAGCGGATGAAGGCCTTGCGGGATGCTCTGTCGCGCGACGAAATTGGCGTCGAGGCGATGCAGTCGCGCATCAACGCCTTGACGACCGACTTCATCAACCGCGACGATCCGGCTCAGCGCAGTGTTATCGACCAGAACCGCCAAAAGGCCAGCGCCGAACTGACCCGGCTCACACAGGCCGTCGTCGACGACAAGAAAGCCATTGCCGACCTCGAGGAAGAAGCGCGTCGCGCAGGCGTGCCCTCGGGGTGGCTCCGCCAGTGACGCGCCGCGCCGTCGATCCTCCCATACTCATCGTCGAGGACAAAGACTCGCTGCGCGTGATGTTGCGCCGTACACTCGAAGCGCAGGGCCACCGGGTCATCGAAGCGCGCGACCAGCCCGAGGCGGTGCAGGCCCTGCGCACGTGCCGTCCCGGCATCGTGCTGTCCGATCTCAGGCTGCCCGAGGGCGACGGTCTCGGCGTGCTGCGCGCGGCCAAGGAGGACGACCCGGAGCTGCCCGTCATCGTGATGACCGCCTTCGGCAGCATTCAGGACGCGGTGGCCGCCATGAAGGAAGGCGCGCTCGACTTTCTCGCCAAGCCGGTCGATCCCGATCATCTGCTCCTGCTTGTGACGCGGGCGTTGTCGCAGCGACGTCTGGCCGCCGAGAACGTCCTGCTCAAAGAGGAGCTCGCGAGCCGGCGCGGTGCGCCCCAGATCATCGGCGAGGATCCGAAGCTGAAACTCGTCACCGTCGCGCTCCATCGCGCCGCTGCGACCGACGCCACGGTTCTGCTCGAGGGTGAAAGCGGCACCGGCAAGGAGCTTTTCGCGCGCGCGCTTCACATTCTCAGCCCGCGGGCCGACGGGCCGTTTGTCGCGATCAACTGCGCGGCCATTCCGGAGACACTGCTCGAGACCGAGCTCTTCGGCTATGAAAAAGGGGCGTTCACGGGCGCGGCGGCGAGGAAACTCGGCAAATTCGAGCTCGCGCACCGCGGCACGCTGTTCCTCGACGAGATTGGCGACCTGCCCCTGCCGCTCCAGGCGAAGATTCTCCGCGCCCTCGAAGACAAGCGGTTCGAGCGCGTCGGGGGAACGGTTCCCATTCAGGTGGACGTCAGGGTCGTTGCCGCCACCAACCGCAACCTTAAAGCGGCGGTGGCCGCCCACCAGTTCCGCCAGGACCTGTACTTCCGGCTCTCGGTGTTCCCGATCACGATTCCGCCGCTCCGCGAGCGTCTCGACGACATCGTCATACTTGCGAAATTCTTCATCGAGCGGTTCTGCCGCGACTTGAACAAGGCGCCGCTCGCGCTCGCCCCGGGGGCCGTGGACGAGTTGCGGAGCTACCACTGGCCGGGAAACGTCCGCGAGCTTCAGAACTGCATCGAGCGCGCCGTGATTCTGACCGAAGGGGGGACGATTCATGGGCGTCACTTGAGCCCGTCCCTGCGCAGCGCCGCTGTGCCGACCGCGGCGCCGGACGACGGTCCCTGGGCGCGCATCGATCTCTCGGGCACGATGAGCGAGGCGTCGCGACGCGTGTTGGCAGACGTGGAGCGCCTGAAGATCGAGCAGGCGTTGAAGGAAGCGTCGGGGAACAAGGCGCGCGCAGCGGAAATTCTGCAAATCAGCTTCAAGCTGCTGACAGCCAAGCTCCGCGAGTACGGCTTCGAATGAGCGGAAGGCCTCGGCTTAGGCCTTGAAGCCGACGCGTTTCAAAGCCGTTTGCATTTCCTTCTCGGTCACATCATCCACGATGGCCGTCGCGCCGATGGCCGTCGGCAAGACGAAGTACAGCTTCCCAGCGACCACCTTCTTGTCGTGCTTGACGACGTCGATGATCTGACCGGCGGAGACGTCAGATATCGGCGGGAGGGGGCCAAGGCTCGCCACGAGCTCTGCGAGCGCTTTGCGGTCGCCGTCGGCCAGAGCTCCGCGCGCGACCGCGAGTTCCGCCGCGACGATCATGCCGTACGCGACCGCCTCGCCGTGACGGAAGCGCCGGTACTTGGTCACGGCTTCGAGCGCGTGCCCGGCGGTGTGCCCGAAGTTCAGGACGCGTCGCGGTCCAGACTCCCTTTCGTCCGAGACCACGACTGCGGCCTTGATCCGGCACGATTCGGCGATGACATCGGTCAGAATCTGGGGGTTCTTGGCGAAGATAGCCGTTCGTTCGCGCGCCACCCGATCGAAGAGGCCGGGGCTCGAGGTCATCCCGTATTTCACCACTTCGTACAGCCCGGCGCGGAACTCGCGCCGCGGGAGCGTCCCGAGCAGAGAGGGGTCGACGAGGACGGCGTGTGGCTGGTGAAACGCCCCGATCAGGTTCTTGCCGAGAGGATGATTGACGCCGACTTTTCCGCCGATGGCGCTGTCCACCTGCGCCAGCAGCGTTGTCGGGACATGCACGAGCGCAATCCCGCGCAGATAGGTCGCCGCAGCGAATCCTGCGGTGTCGCCCAGCACCCCGCCGCCGAATGCGATGATCGCGGAGGCGCGGTCGGCGTTGTCGCGAATGAGCGCGTCATACACGCGCGCGACCGTCGGGAGTTGCTTGAATCGTTCCCCGTCGGGCAGGAGCACCTTGTCGGCGATCCTGACACCGGAAAGGCGCGGGCCGTGCAGGCGCCAGACGAGGAGGTTCGACACGAGAAATCTGCGGGCGGGGACGCCCGCGTCGTCGAGGATTCGCGGCAGTTGTGCGAGGACGCCGTCGCCGAGCGTGATCGTGTAGCGGCGCGACGGCGTCGGAACGTCGATGCGGATGGGCTCCATGCGCGGGCGTGAGACAGTAGGATAACATTCGATCCTCTGGCGCACGTCACACCCGACTTCTTCGACTTCGTCATCGTCGGCGGCGGCATCGCGGGGCTGCGTGCGGCGATCGCGCTCGCGCCGGCCGGCCGCGTCGTCATTCTCACCAAAGCGGACGCCAAAGAGAGCAACACCGGCTACGCGCAAGGCGGCATTGCGGCCGCCGTGGGCGCGGATGATAGTCCGGCTCTTCACGCGCGCGACACGCTGCAGGCCGGCGACGGTCTGTGCGACGAGTCCGCGGTGAACGTCCTGGTGGAGGAAGGGCCGAAGTACGTGCGCGAGCTCATGAGCTGGGGCGCGCGCTTCGCGCGCGATGCCGATGGCGCGCTGGCGCTTGGTCTCGAAGCCGCTCATTCGGTTCGGCGGGTTCTGCACGCGGCCGATGCGACCGGGCGCGAGATCGGGCGCGCGATGTGGGATCGCGCGGCGATGTATCCGACCATCACGATCGCCGCTCACGCCCTGGTGACGGAGCTCGTCGTGGAAAACGGAGCGGTCGGAGGCGTCCGGCTGTTCGACGACAAGGGGGTGCTGCGCGAGATGCGCGCCCGAGCAACCCTGCTGGCGACGGGCGGCGCGGGCCAGGTATTTCGCGAGACCACCAATCCGG
>Ga0187776_10000890_pt1 | contig 14558 bp, 17 predicted proteins | sample 0216_BV02_MP12_2_FD_132426 | JGI IMG/M metagenome (GOLD analysis project Ga0187776, IMG submission 132426) | Tropical peat soil microbial communities from peatlands in Department of Meta, Colombia - 0216_BV02_MP12_20_MG | ecosystem: Environmental > Terrestrial > Soil > Wetlands > Peat | place...
CCTCCTCGCGGAGGTCCTCGGCGAACGCCAGCAGCTGTCCGGCGAAGCCGCCGGGACGGCGGTCGCCGACGCCGGGGTCGGGTGCTGCGCTAGGCGGCCGAGGCATCGGCGGCCGGGTCGATCATCACGCCGACGCGCGCGGCGACGGTGTCGAGATCGGTCCGGTGCTTGAGGGTCACGCTCATCGTCTCGGCGAACGTGTCGCGGTCGATGTCCGTGGCGCCCACCAGCATCAGCGTGCGCGCCCAATCGATCGATTCGGCGATGCTCGGGGGCTTCTTCAGGTCGAGCTCGCGGATCCTGTGCACGACCTCCACCAACTTGCGCGCGACCTGGTCATCCAGATCGGGGGAGTGCAGGTGCACGATCTTGAGCTCGTGCTCGAGCTCCGGGTAGTCGAGCCACAGGTAGAGGCAGCGGCGCTTGAGCGCCTCGGTCAGCTCGCGCGTGTTGTTCGAGGTCAGCAGCACGACGGGCTGCGTGCGCGCCTCGATCCGCCCGAGCTCCGGGATCGAGATCTGGAAGTCCGACAGCAGCTCCAGCAGCATCGCCTCGAACTCCTGGTCGGTCTTGTCGATCTCGTCTACCAGCAGGACGACCGGTTCGGGCGACGCGATCGCGGTCATCAACGGTCGCGCCAGCAGGAACTCCTCGCCGAAGATGTCCTCCTGGACGTCCTGCCACCCGGCGCCCTCTGACTCGGTCTGGATCCGCAGCAGCTGCTTGCGGTAGTTCCACTCGTACAGCGCCTTGGCCTCGTCGAGCCCCTCGTAGCACTGAAGCCGCACCAGCCGGCGATCGAGATAGCGCGCGAGCGCCTTGGCGAGCTCGGTCTTGCCAACGCCTGCCGGCCCCTCCACGAGCACCGGCTTGCCGAGCTTCGTCGCCAGAAACGACACGAGCGCGGTCGACTCGCCGGGGAGATAACCGACGCGCTCGAGCCCGGCGGCGACGTCCTGAACTGATGCGGGTTCGGTGATCGTCATGGAGCGGCCCAGTCAAATATAGGGTTCCCTCTCAGTGGCGCTTCCGTTGCCCATCGCCGCGTCGACCTCGGTGGGCCCGTACGCGGTCGTGATCGGGGTTGGCTTCCTGATCGGCGCCTACGGCCACCTGAGTCACTCGCGCACCCTGATTCTGATCGGGATCCTGATCGTCGGACTGGTGAGCGCCTACTTCGCGTTCGTGGTCGGCAAGCTGGTGTAGGAGTAGGGTCCGCGCCCATGGCTGTGGGCGCGGAGCCGCGGCTGGGCGACCTCCTCGGGGTCACGCAGCGAGACGAGCGCGGCTATTGGGCGATCGTCCGCTACGCGGACATCCGGCGCGTGTCCAGGCGTCTCAGTCGTTCCTGTCGGCGGCGTTCACGCCGCGGCAGATCGCCCGGATCGAGGAGGGCATCCGAGAGAACGCCCGCCTGGTGGTGCAGGAGGCGGCGCCGACCGGCGGCGGGGACTTCGTCGCGCCGATCGCCAAGCGCCTGCCGCTGATCACGATCTCCTCGATGATCGGCGTCCCCGACGCCGACCGCGTGGTCGAGGCCGCGGACGTGCTCGTCACCGTCTCGGACCCCGAGGTGACGGGCGATCTTGCCCCGGTCGAGGCGCTCGGGGCCGCGCTGTGGACGCTGACCGAATTCGCCAAGGAGCTCGCGGCGCACCGCGAGCGAGACCCTGGCGATGACCTGATGACCGCGTTGGTGCAGGCCGAGGTCGACGGCGACCGGCTCACCCACGACGAGATCCTGATCGTCGAGCTCGACGGCCTGATGCCGACGGCGATCGAGGAGTTCGTGCGCTGGGCGACCCCGGTGCTGACCTTCCGGCGGACCGCCACGCGCGACACGGAGATCGCCTGGCAGGCGATCGCCGCCAGCGAGCCGGTGTTCCGCGGGATCACGCGAGTCCCGCTAGGGGGCGGGCCCGCGACCCTTCTCAGGCAATCGCCGGCCGCATTGCCCGACCGTGCCGGAGAGGGCTCGCATTTCGACCCCTGTTCGTCACGGTCCGCCTTCGTGAGCCGACCGTGACTGGATTGTGTCGGCCTGCGCTGCTTCGCGTGGCGGCCGCCGCCGGCTGATGGGGCACGTCAAGCACCCGGGCACGCTCAGCGCGGCCCGGCTCGGCGAGCTCAGCCCAATCGGCTACTCGATCGGAATCTCCTGTACCTCGACGGGCTCCTCGGGCTTGCGCTCGAGGCGGTCGAGGTAGAAGTCGATCAACGACCGCAGCGCCAGGAGCACTTCCCGGATCGCCGCCATGATCCGCTCCAGCACCTCCGCGGGGATCAGCTCGCGCAGCGCCTGGATCGCCTGCATCAGCGACTCGAGCTCGGATCCCCGACGCTCGCCCGAGACGGGCTCTCGCTGCCCCGGCGCCTGCCATCCCGCCGGCGGGGGCCTCCCGGGCTCGCGGGTCCGCGCGGCCTCCGAGATCAGCCGCTCGGCGGCTTCGGACGCGCGGCTCAGACGCTCCTCGAGCCGGCGAAGGGGCTCCTGGGGTTCATCGGTCATTGGCCTTCTGCGAGCGCGTCGAGTCGTCGAGGGTGACCTCGAGCATCCCGTTCTCGAATCTCGCGGCGTTCGGCTGAAAGCCCGCGAGCGGCGACGGCAGCGAGATCGTGCGCTTCTGGCCATTGACGCCGACGATCAGCTCGAGCCCGATCTTCTTCAGCGACACGTCGCCCTTGTGCGCGAGCGGCAGCGCGAGCCGCAGCCGAGCCTCATGGTCGGAGAGCTCGAGCTCCTGGGTGACGGCGTCGTGCAGGATCGCCGCGGGGTCGTGACCGCCAGACTCGAACACCGCCGCGGCCAGCCGATCGAGCATCTCCCCGCCGACCACCTCCTGGTCGAAGTACGGCGCGCGTAGCACCGGCACCGGCGCGAACGCCGAGCCGACCAGCGCCAGGTGCTCCTCCTGGACCCGGCGCCACCCGGCGAAGTAGCCGCCGACGTCCGCCGGGAACACGCGGTTGACGATGACCGCGTCGGTCAGATAGCCGTACAGGTTGAGGTAGGTGAATGTGCGCATCGCCTCGCCGATCACCATCTTCTCGGGATTCATCACGAGCCGGATCGTCGCCCGGGAGCGATCGCGGAGGATCTCGTTCATCGCGATCAGGTTCTCCGAGAGGCGGCGGACGTCGGCGAAGACCGCGTGGGTCGGCAGCGAGATGTCGAGCAGCGAGCGGGCGATCGGGGCGGCCGCCGCCAGAAGCTGACGCTCGATCGGGAACACCTTCTCGATCCACCACTGAGCGACGTCGGGAAACGACAGCAGGCGGAGGGTCTCTCCGGTCGGCGCGCAGTCGACCACGATCACGTCCCACTCCCCGGACTCGTGCGCGCTCTTCAGCCGCAACAGCGAGAACAGCTCATCCATGCCCGGCGGCACCGTCAGCTCCTGGGCCGAGATGCGGTCAAGCCCCCGCTCCAGGAACAGCTCCGCGAGCCATTCCTGCACTCCCGACCAATGCCGCTCCATCTCCTCCTGTGCGCTGACCTCCTCTCCCCACAGAAAGTCGCCGGCGGACCGGGGCTGCGAGCAGAGCTCGACCCCCAGGGACTCGGACAGGCTGTGAGCTGGGTCAGTCGAGATCACCAGCGTCCGCAGCCCCGACCGCGCGCAGGCCCGGGCAGTGCACGCGGCTACCGAGGTCTTCCCAACCCCGCCTTTGCCCGTGTACAGGATCGTCCGCGGCCGCATGACGCCGCGAGTCTATGTGCTGTGCGGCTGGGCGGACACCTGAAGCGTGCCGATGATCCGGCTGAAGTTCCCGGGCAGATCGGTGGCCGCGAGGCGGACGGTGTAGGAGCCGGGCGACAGCGAGGGAACCGCGAACGCGTCGACGCCACGGGAGAAGTACCGGCTGGTCGCGAACACGGTGCTCTGGCCGCGCGTCACTACGATCCCGACGTGCGAGTACTTGGACAGGTGGAAGCGCACCGCGAACGCCTTGCGGACGCGTGCGCCCATGGTGAGCAGCTGCAGCGCCGGCGGGGTCGTCATGTAGGCGTGGAAGTGCTGGGCGGTCGTGCAGTAGGCGGCTGCCCCGGTCTTCGAGCAGAGCTGGTCGAGGAACCCGGTCACCAGCTGGTGGTAGTCGAGGGTGTCCTCGACCCCCGGCTGGTAGAGGGACCAGGCGCCGGTGTCGAACGAGGGCAGCTCGGCCCGGGCCTCAGCATCGCCCGCCGCGAACAGCCGCTGCGCCTCGGTGTTGCCGCTCACATGGGCGTAGTCGTAGAGGCCGATCAGCGACTGCAGGAAGGCGTTGATGATGTCGAGCCTCGGCGCGAACGAGTACTGGAGGTAGCGGGCGCCGTGCTGTGCCGCGACGGCCACCCCCGCCGGCGGCCGCACGGTGAAGATCGCCAGCGCTCGCTGGGCGATCTGGAGATAGCTGCCTGAGCCAGGTGGCGGCACGCTGACTCCGGCCGGCCCCGATTCCGGTCCGAACGCCTCGGACGCGCGGGTGAGCGCCTCGATCGCAGTTCCCTGCGCCATCGCGCTGACCCAGGGCGGGCTCCCGCCGTCGAAGCGGAAGTAGTACTCCCACGCGATCCCGCCGCCGCGCTGCACCGCCAGCGGGATCATCTCGCCCAGGAGGTGGCTCATCTGCGCGTACTCGGTGGGTCCGGCCGTGAACATCCCGTTGGCCCTCCCGAACGTCGCCAGCACCTGGAGCTCGAGCCCCTGCCCCGGGTAGTACTCCCACACCAGCTGAGATCCCTGGAACTCGATCAGCTGCCCGGAGTACGGGATCGGGCCCGTCGTCCACCACTGGCGGTTGCGGTCGAGCGTCAGGAACAGAGCCGGCAGCCGCGAGGGGACAAGGCCCTTGGCGACGGCGATCGCGTGGAGGTTCTGGACCGCGGCTTCGAGCTCCGTCGCCCGCGTGCCGCGGAGCCGCTTGACCGCCGCCAGCGCCGCGGCGAAGCCGGCGCCGTAGCGGCGGTAGTCGGCGGCGCTGAGCTGGTGGAAGCGGTACAGGCGCGCCAGCTCGCTGACGACGGTCCGCGGCGGAGCTCGCCTGGGAGGGGCCTGGGCGGCGGAGGCCGCGTCGCGCGCCGGCCGGCGGGAGCCGGACCCTCCGGGCGCGCTCCCCGCGGAGGCACCGCCGCTCGCGGGTCGCGGGGTCGCCGACCGCGCCGTCAAGAAGCGGTCGTTGCGAAAGGTCACGTGGCCTCCGCGGCCCATCACGAGCACCGGAGCGGCGGTCGCACTCGCGGGAAGGGCCACGGCCGCCGCGATCAGCAAGCCGAACAGGCGCCCTGCCACCGACGCGATGCTACATTCGCGATCGATTTCGCGTCGCGGGGAGGTAAGAGGTTGAACAGGCATCACCGCAGCCGCACGCGGCGATTGGCACTTGCCGGATTGCTTGCGGTCTCCGCGGCGCTCCTGATCGCCGCGTGCGGCGGCGACAGCTCGCAGGAAGCCACGACGCTGCTGCGCCAGACCTTCGGGGGCACCCACAAGATCAACAGCGGCCAGCTGGCCTTCAACCTGACCGTCAACCCCTCGGGTTCGAAGACGCTGACCGGTCCAATCTCGCTCAGCTTCAACGGCCCGTTTCAAACCGAGGGACCCGGCAAGCTTCCCCAATCTGCGTTCGATGTGACCGTCAGCGCGCTCGGCAACGCGGCATCGATCACGATCACCTCGACCGGCAACAAGGGCTACGTGACGTTCGAGGGGCAGAGCTACCAGCTCCCGCAGAGCACGTTCCAGAAGCTCGAGTCGAGCTTCGCCCAGGTGGGCTCTTCAACGGTTTCCTCGGGCGGCTCGGGTGTGCTCGGCAAGCTCGGAATCCAGCCCCAGCATTGGCTCGAGAACCCACAGGTGGTAGGCAACGAGACCGTGAGCGGCGTCTCGACCACGCACATCCGCTCTGGGATCGATGTCGCCGCGCTGCTGACCGACGTCAGCACGTTCCTCGGCCGCGCCGGCTCGCTCGGTGTCTCGGGCGCGGCGAGCCTCCCGCACGGGATCTCCGCGGCGACGCGTCAGAAAGTGGCCCGGGAGGTGCAGAGCCCGAGCTTCGACGTGTGGACCGGGCAGGCGGACAAGACGATCCGCAAGCTCGTGATCGGGCTGACCTTGCCCGTCACGGGCACCGCCTCGACGGCCCTCGGCGGGCTACGGTCGGCCGCGATCGGGCTGAGCGTGCAGTACTCGGACCTCAACCAGCCGCAGACGATCACCGCGCCGACGGCACTGCGGCCGTTCAGCGAGTTCCAGACGAAGCTGAAGACGCTGGTGCAGGAGATCGAGAGCGGCGTCGGCGGTAGCCTCGGCGGCGGCTCGGGCGCGAGCCTCGGCTCAGGGACGCTCGGCGGCGCGAGCGGCTCGAGCGGCGGCGGCTCGACGACCTCGCTTCAGGCCTACAGCCAGTGCATCCAGAAAGCGAACGGCGACGTGGCCAAGATGCAGAAGTGCGCGCCGCTGCTGAGCGGGCAGTAGCGCCTCGCCGACGCGTTATTCGGCCTCGCCCTCGAGGCCTTCGTCGTCGAACTCCTCGAGTACCTCTTCGTCCTCGACCTCGCCGAGCGTGCCGGGCTGATGCCGGCTCTGGAAAACCTCGAGCAACTCGTCGCGGCGGTTCTCGTCAACCGGGACCTCGTCTGAGATCTGCACCCAGTCGGCGCCCTCGTACTCCTCCATGTTGAAGATCTCGGAGTCGAGCTCCGGCGAGTCGTCGACGACGACGAGCACCTCGGTCTGAGGGTTGAAGTAGGTGCCGGGCCGGTTGACCAGCTCGTCCAGCTCGAAGCGCCGCGGGTCTGCCATGACGGCCGGAGCCTACCTCAGCTCACCGAGCCTGGCGATCTCGCGCTCGACCTCGGCCTCGACGTCGAGAGGCGGCTTGCCCGCGCGGGTGCGCCGGTAGTTGCGCGCCTTGACGAGGTCGCGGATCTCGTCGCGGAGCTCCGGGTCGAGCGAAGGCGCGGTCAGCCGGCTCAGCTCCTGCTCGACGTCGAGCGGCGCCTCGCCGCGGCGTACGCGGCGGGCGTTGCGAGCCTCGAGCATCTGCCGGATCTCCTCGTCGCGCTCGCGCAGCGCGGCGCCGGACCCCGCGCTCGGCCCGTGCCCGGCCTCGCTGTCGCGGAGGAGGCCGTCCTTGCCGAAGTCGTCCCACGTCTTGCGCGTCGAGATGAGCGCGACCGCCGCGATCACGAAGGCTGTGATCGAGACGACCCAGATCACCGTTCCGAAAGCGCCGTGCACTTGGGTTTATTTTGCCGTAGCGCCGGCGGCGAAGCGCGGTTTTCACGTAGCCGGCTTCGCTGTGCCGCGCTTGTCGGGTACGCCGCGATCGGGTACCCTCTCAAGAGTTGACTGACTAGTCAATCTATCTTCGTGCTCGGGGAGCTGCAGGCGGTCCGGCGCTCGACATTCAGCCGCCGCGCAGCCTTCGCCGATCCGCGGGCCGCACACGTCAAGGAGAAATCCAAGTGGTTGATTTCACGCTCACCGACGAGCAGAAGAGCATGCGCGAGATGGCGCACGAGTTCGCCGAGAAGGAGATTCGCCCCGTCGCGTGGGAGTACGACAAGAACGGGACCTGGCCGCAGGGCATCATCGAGAAGGCATGGGAGCTCGGCCTGATGAACACCCATCTCCAGGAGGAATACGGTGGTCCAGGTCTCGGCTTCCTCGACGGCGCGCTGATCGAGGAGGAGCTTGCCTGGGGCTGCTCCGGCATCAGCACCTCGCTGACGTGTAACGGCCTGGCGACTGCCCCGATCGCGCTCGCCGCCTCCGAGGGGCTGAAGAAGGAGTACCTGGGGCGCCTGAGCGAGGGGCCGCTCCTCGCCTCCTTCTGCCTGACCGAGCCCGACGCCGGCTCGGATGTCTCCGGGATGAAGACCACTGCCACCCGCAAGGGGGACAAGTGGGTGATCAAGGGCTCCAAGTGCTTCATCACCAATGGCGAGTACGCCAACTACTACACGGTGTACGCGAAGACCGACAAGGAGGCCGGGCACCGCGGGATCAGCTGCTTCATCGTCCCGCGCGACGCCGGCGTGGTCGTGGACAAGCACGAGGACAAGATGGGCCAGCGCGCCTCGAACACCGCCACGATCACCTTTCCCGAGGTCGAGATCCCGCTCGACCACCTCGTCGGCGAGGAGAACAAGGGCTTCAAGATCGCGATGATGACCCTCGACCGCACCCGCCCGGGTGTCGCCGCGATGGCCGTCGGCGTCGCCCGCGCCGCGATGGAGTTCGCGATCGACTACTCCAAGGAGCGGGTGCAGTTCGGCGTCCCGATCGCAATGCACCAGGCGATCCAGTTCATCATCGCCGACATGGCGACGAAGGTGCACCTGGCGCGCCTGGCGGTCTGGAACTCCGCGGTGCTGCTCGATCAGGGCAAGCGAAACACGCTCGAGTCCTCGCATGCCAAGCGCTTTGCCGCCGACGCCGCGATGGAGATTACGACCGACGCCGTGCAGGTGTACGGCGGCTACGGCTTCATCAAGGAGTATCCCGTCGAGAAGCTGATGCGTGACGCGAAGATCCTCCAGCTCTACGAGGGCACCGCCCAGATCCAGCGGCTCGTGATCGCCCGCGAGACGCTGCTGCCGCGTCAGGTCGAGGAGCCTGCGGCGGCCCCGGCTGCTCCGGCTGCGGCTGCGGCCGCGGCCTAGGTTTGGCCTGAACGATGCTGCTGCGGTTCAGCATGCTGAACCGCAGCAGCAAAGTTCGGGCCTGAGGTCGGTTATGGGCCGCCCGGCCGTTGCGACTGCTCGAAGGAGGCGACGTCGTACTGCGAGGGGGCGCCGGTGGCGTTGTAGGCGTTTCCGCCCGTACCGCCGTTGGGGCTGTTGACTCCCTCACCCTCATTGAAAGGTGCGCCAGGCGACAGGTAGGGGTTGCCCGGCCTGGTGGTTGGGCTGAACGACTGGCAGCTCTGATTCGGCTGCTGCCCAGTCGAGTTGATGTTGTGCGGATCCGCGCCGAACGCCACGGCCGGAATACCCACAGCCAGCGCTCGCGATCACTGCAAGCAGCCTGCGCACGTCGACGTCCTCTGCGATAGCTGACGTACGTAAAGACCTGACGCCTGTCGCAGGTCGGTCCTTCGCGCCCACCTACTCCGTCGTGCTGAACTCCCAGATCGCGATGCCGAGCATCCCCAGGCCGAGGGCGATGATCACGCCGACCTCCAGCAGCACCGGCACGTGCCAGCTCCACCAGGTGACTCCGGGGTCGAGCACGCGGCGTGCGGCCGGGGAGATCGTCAGGTGGTTGAAGACGAGCCGGCGCATCGGGTCCACCGCGTAAGTCAGCGGGTCGAGGCGGTTCAGCACCGCGAGCCACGCCGGCAGGCCGGCGACCGGGAACAGAGCGCCCGAGATGAAGAACATCGGCATCACGACCATCTGCATCACGCCCATGAACGACTGCATCTGCTTGATGCGGACCGCGATCATCACGCCGAACGCGGTGATCGCGAACGCCAGCGCCAGTTGCAATAAGAAGATGCCGAGGAGCAGCAGCGGGTCGTAGGGGACGTGCACGAGGCCGGCGAGCGCGATCACGATCAGCCCCTGGAAGCCGGCGACGGTCGCGCCGCCGAGGCACTTGCCCACCACGATCGAGCTGCGGCGGATCGGCGCGACCATCATCTCGCGCAGGAAGCCGAACTCCCGGTCCCACACGATCGATGCCGCGGAGAACATCGCGGTGAACATCACCGAGATGCAGAGGATCCCCGGGTAGATGAACGTCTTCAGCGACACCCCGTGGGTCCCGAAGCGCGCGATGCTCTGGAGCCCGGCTCCCAGCACGAACAGGAACAGCAGCGGCTGGACCAGCGTTGTGACCATCCGTAGCCGGTCGCTCCGGTAGCGGATCAGCTCCCGGCGCCACACGATCTTGATCGCCCGAAGCTCCGAGGCGAGGCTCCGCTTGGGGACGTGGACACGGACGACAGGGGTCTGCGGCTCGAGCGCCTCTGTGACCGCACTGGGAGCGGTTGTGGTCATCGCCTGGCTCCGCCGTGCATGACCCGCATCATCTGCCGGCTGCGGTTCACGGCCTGGTCCTCCTCGGCGTCGCGGATCGTGGTCCCGGTGTAAGACATGAACACGTCGTCGAGCGTGGGGCGTGAGACGCTGACCGCACGGATCGGGATATCGAGCTCGGCGAACAGCCGCGGCACGAACGCTTCGCCCTCCGGGACCCCGAACACGACCGCGCCCTCGGAGATCCGCGCTTCGACGCCGAACCGCTCGGACAGCTCGGCGATAGCGCGCGCGTTGTCGTCGGTGTGGATCGTCACCCGGTCGGTGCCGATTGCCGCCTTGAGCGCTTCCGGCGCGTCGAGCGCGACGATCTCGCCGTGGTCCATGATCGCGATCCGGTCGCACCACTCGGCCTCGTCCATGTAGTGCGTGGTCATGAAGATCGTGATCTCCTCGCGCTCCTTGAGCTCACGGATGTAGGTCCAGATCGAGCGTCGCGTCTGCGGGTCGAGCCCGATCGTCGGCTCGTCGAGAAACAGGACGCGCGGCGAATGCATCAGTCCACGAGCGATCTCGAGCCGTCGCCGCATGCCCCCGGAGTACGTGCCGACGGGGCTGTCGCGCCGCTGCCACAGCCCAACCATCTTCAGCACCTGCTCCATCCGCGGCCCGACCAGCCTGCGCTCGACTCCGTACAGCTCGGCGTGCATCCGCAGGTTCTCGGCGCCGCTCAGGTACGTGTCGAGAGTCGGGTCCTGGAACACCAGCCCGATGTTGCGGCGGACGTCGTCGCGCTCGCGAACGACGTCGTGGCCCGCGACCCTTGCGGAGCCTGCGGTGGGATGAGCCAGGGTGCAGAGCATGTTGATAGTCGTCGTCTTCCCGGCGCCGTTCGGCCCCAGGAACCCGAACACCTCGCCGGCCGCGACTTCGAAGTCGACGCCGCGCACGGCCTGGATCTCGTCAAAGTTCTTGATCAGGCCGCGGACCTCGATCGCAGGCCCGTGACCGCCCCGGCTGTTGCCCTCGGCGGATGCCATCCCGGCTCCAAACGTTACGCGGTCAAGCATCCTCTTCTCCGGCGAGGATCAGATACAGCTTGCGCCGCGCCTCCGCGAGCGCCGTCGCCGCGCTCTCGATCTGGTTGCTCTGCCCCGCGTGCACAACCTGCATCGCGGCGATGTGGAGCTGTTTGATCTGCGAGCGAAAGTCGGTGATCGCCTCGGACTCGTCGTCCAGCCACGGAGGGGGCTGCTCGTGGCGCTGCTCGACGTGCTCCCGCCCCGCTTCGGTGATCTCGAACAGCTTCGTCCCGTCGCTGTTGGTGGCGCGGATCAGTCCCTCGTCCTCTAGCTGGGCGAGCGTCGGGTAGATGGAGCCCGGGCTGGGGCGCCAGCGGCCGCCGCTCAGCTCCTCGATCGCCTGCATCAGCTGGTAGCCGTTGCGGGGCTCTTCTGCGAGGAGCAGGAGCAGCGCGGCGCGCACATCGCCGCGACGCTTGCGCCCACGCCCTCCGCCGAACGGTCCGCCGAACATCGGCCCGGCGCCGAAGGGAGGGCCGCCGGGGCCGCGTATCCATTTCAAGTCTCTCTGCTTCATCTCGTTACTCCCATCAATTTGATAGGTAACGATATATCGGAGATATTCGGATCTGTCAAGGAGCTTCGTGGCAGCCGGGCTGGCGTGCCGACTGCGGGCTCGCTCAGGACCGATTGCTGCGGATGTTCACGCGAGGCATGCCAGACCGGCAGCCACTGCGCGGCCAATTAGACCCGCCGCGCCAGACGCACACGCACTGCGCGGCCGATGAGCCCCAGCGTGGCGCGCCAACGCGCGCCCACGGAGCTATTCGTCGCCCTCGCCGTCGCCCGAGCCCGGGGAGCCCCCCGAGCTTCCGGAGCCCCCGCCGCCGAACCCGCCGCCTCCTCCGCTCCGCGTGCGCAGCCAGTCGGCCGCCTGGTCGGCGAGCCCGCCGAGCTGGCCGCCGAGCCTCGCGACGTTGTCGCCGATGTCGCGGAAGATCGCCCGGAACCGCTCGGCGTAGAACTCGAAGGCGTCGCTTGCCTCGTGCTGCGCAGGGGGCTCCTCGCCGCGCCTGACGTACTCGCCGCGCTGGATCCGGTCGTAGTCGCCGCTCTGCACCCACTTCATGATTTCGGACACCCGCCGGACCGCATACGGATGGGTGCTGTTGATCTCGTAGAAGAAGCGCCGCACGCGGTCGCTCGGGTCGTCCCAGTCCTCGTACTCGCGGGCCTGGGCAAGGAACGCGTCGAGACTGAGCTCGTCGGCCCGCATTCCGCCCGCCATCACCATCAGCCCGCGGCATACGATCGTCGGATCGCGCACCACGAGCGCCTCGGCGCGGTCGCAGCTCAGCTCGGCGGCGCGGAACCACTCGAGTAGCACGGTCTTCGCGGCCATCGCGGGGATCCCGAGCGGAAACGGGACGCTCCCGCCCGCGCGCAGCAGGATCAGCAACGCTGTCCGGTACACCATGTGGTCAGAGAGGATGTGGCCGAGTTCGTGCGCAAGGACTGCGCGCTGCTCGCCAGGTCCGAGCCGTCCGAGCAGCGACGAACTCATCACGACCATCGGGTTCTGCGACCCGATCGCCATCGCGTTGGCGAACAGGAGGTCGCTCACGTAGAGGTCGTAGGTGCGGGGCAGGTCGAGGATCTGGCAGGCGGCAACCTGATGGGCCCACAGCTCTGGCAACTGGCGCTCGCCGACCCGCACCGAGTTGCTCAGGTACATCTGCCTCACCGCGCGCTCGTATCCCCACTCGATCAGCTTGCGCACGACCGTGTCGAGCATCGGGACCGCTTTCAGCGCCGCGGTGGCGGCGCGGTCCGCGGGGTGCTCGTACGCCTTGGGCGAGATGTTGGGGTACGGCTGGATCGTGTCGGGAAGAACCACCTGGCGTGATAATCGCATGGTGGCGACCGTCTCCGTGAAACAAATCGTCGACGGCTCCGTTCACGAGGCGGAGAGCTGCTGGTACGACCTCGCGCGACGGCCCGACTGGGTTGACGAGCTGGCGCGAGTGGTCGCCGTCGAGGGCGACTGGCCGAAGCCCGGATCGACCGTCACCTGGCAGTCGGGTCCCGCCGGCCGGGGGCAGGTCCGCGAGCGGGTGGTGGCGTATCAGCCGCTCGCCGGCCAGACGCTCGAGGTCGAGGACGACTCGATCACGGGCACCCAGCAGGTGAGCTTCGAGCCGACCGAACGGGGCGCCCAGGTCATGCTCAGCCTCAGCTACCGGATCAAGCGGCGCTCACCACTCACGCCCCTGGTCGACGCGCTGTTCGTGCGCCGGCCGATGGCGATCTCGCTCGCCAAGACTCTCAGCCGCTTCGGCGTCGCCGTGGCGGAGTCACGCCAGACGAGCGTCGGGTAGCTTTGCGCCGATGTTCGTCTTCAGAGCCGCCGTCGTCGGCGCCGGCACGATGGGCGGCGAGATCGCGCAGACGATCGCCAACGCCGACATCCCCGTCGTGCTGAAGGACGTCGAGGTCAAGTTCGTCGATGAGGGGATCGAGAAGGCGCGATCGCTGTGGCAGGCTCGAGTCGACCAGGGCAAGATGGAGCCCGGCGAGCTGCAGCGCAAGCTGCTGCTGATCGAGGGCACGACCGACTACGACCAGTTCGGCGATGTCGACTTCGTGATCGAGGCGGTGCCCGAGCGGATGGTCGTCAAGCAGGCCGTCTTCTCCGAGCTCGACGAGGTGACGCCAGGCCACGCGATCCTGGCCTCGAACACCTCCTCGCTGTCGATCACCGAGATGGGCGAGGTGACCAGTCGTCCCGACAAGGTGGTCGGCTTTCACTTCTTCTATCCCGCGTCGGTGATGCGGCTGATCGAGGTGATCGAGGGAGACGACACCTCGGCGGAAACCGCGCAAGCCGCCGTCGGCTTCGCCCAGCGGATTCGCAAGCTCCCGATCCGCTGCGCTGAGGCGCCGGGGTTCGTCGTCAACAGGATCCTCAACTCGAGCGCCTCCGAGTTGTGGCGCTTCCAGGAGGAGACCGGGATGGACGTGAAGGAGCTGGACAAGCTCGTCGCCGACTCGAAGGCGGCCCCGGTGGGACCGTTCTTCCTCACCGACCTCCTCGGGCTCGACACGGTGCTCCAGGTCGCCGAGCACCTGAACGAGTCCTACGGCGATCGATTCTTCGTCCACACGCAGATGCGGAAGAAGGTGGCCGCCGGGGATCTCGGCGCCAAGACCGGGAAGGGCTTCTATGACCACGGCGGCTGACACGCTCACACAGGACATCGTCGACCGCTTCACGCTGAAGGCGCTCGTCGAGAGCTGCCTGGTGCTCGAGGAGGGGATCAGCTCGCTGCGCGAGATCGACCTCGGGATGATGGCCGGCGCCGGGATCATTCCGCCGCCGTTTGCTCGCGCGGACCAGGTCGGCCTCGACGAGATGCTCGCACGACTGGAGCGGGCGGCGCTCGATTGGGGCGACGCGTTCGAGCCGCCCACGATCCTCCGGCGGCTGGTCGCCCAGGGCCGGCTGGGGGTCAAGACGGGCCAGGGCTTCTTCCCCTACGCCAAGCCCGATCCCGGCTGGGACGAGA
>Ga0187776_10000892_pt1 | contig 14553 bp, 12 predicted proteins | sample 0216_BV02_MP12_2_FD_132426 | JGI IMG/M metagenome (GOLD analysis project Ga0187776, IMG submission 132426) | Tropical peat soil microbial communities from peatlands in Department of Meta, Colombia - 0216_BV02_MP12_20_MG | ecosystem: Environmental > Terrestrial > Soil > Wetlands > Peat | place...
CCTTGACTTCATCATAGCCAAGGTAGGCGGCAATGGCGCCACCGAAGAGAAGCATGATGGGAAGCGCGCCCGCCAGGAGCTGGAGGAATGGAACCCACCACACAATCAAGAGAATGAAGCCGAAGACCGCCGCAACAATGCCGCCGACAAATACCACCATGCTCTATCCTCCTTACTCTCTATGGCAACAAGAGATAGGCACCCGCTGGAAGGGGCTCATTGCAATCCGCATACGCCGGCACGGGGCCGAGCCTCATATACCACGCCCCCACGGGTATTGCAAGTCAATTCTTGACAGGCTGGCAGCCGAGTAGGATTGATCCCTCCCGCGCTGCCATGTCCAAGAACCTGTTCTCTGGACATCTGGAGGTGTCAGTGAGACAGGCAAACGCTGGAGAGCTGAAATGATTCTTTACAGCTCCGTATGCTCATCTATATAATCAAAACAATCCAACCACCGCGACACGGCCTTCCATAGACCGAGCGAACCAGGCGCTGCGGTCGGGCTCGATTGTCCGGAATCGATATTGAACTGGGGCGGAAGGGCGGACACCATGAGCGACCTACCAAAGACAGGGCCGAAATCCGAGGCCGAAATTGCCGAAGAAGGGATGAAGAAGAAGGCGATTCTCGATAAGGTAGCCGAGTCCAACTTGCCTACCAGGACAATCCTCAAGGAGCTGGGCATTTCCAGGTCCACCTATTACAGTTGGCTCAAGCGCTACCAGGAGGAGGGAATGGCCGGTCTCCTGGATAGCCGTTCCGGGCTGCGGGGCCCGGATGAGGCGGAGGAAGTTGACCCAGAGGCGACCGACGAGGAAGCGTCGAGCCGCGAGCCCGCAGAGGCCCTCCCGTCTGCGGCAGATGCGCCCGAGGGATTGGCTGTGCACCGGGAGGGGCCACCTTCAGTGGTGGGAGGGCATGAGCCTGAGGAACCATCGCTCGAGTCGGGAGAGGTCGGGGGTCCGAGAAGAGAGGAGGCGACAATGAGCGTGGAGAAAGCTGAAGGTGTTGGCGGCCCCAGGAAGAAAGACCCGGGACTTTACGTCCTCATTGGCGTTTTGGCGCTCCTGGTCGTCGTGCTGCTCCTCCTGAGTGTGAGCAATTACAGCGGCTATCAAATCAGGCAGAGCGGGAACACCCTTACCCTCTGGAAAGGAAAGTTTGCCCCCGGCGGTTCCGAACAGGTGAAGTCCTTCGAACCCGTCGAAATCGGGGAGAGCGACGTGAGCCGCCTCGTCGGCAGGAGGTTCGCGGGAAAGGATGCGGCGTACAACGCGTTCTTCCAGTACTTCATGGAGCAGGTCACCGCTGAGGTCAACAAGGGAGACCAGGGCGATCTCGGGAAGGTCGATCGCCTTTTCGCCAAGGCGGACGCCCTGGTAGGCAAGGAGTCGAGCGGCATGGTCGGACCTCGTTTCGAGCTTGCCCAGAAGAGGGTCGCCGTGGCTGAGATGTCGTTGAAACGGGCATACCAGAAGGCCCTGCCGGCTTACCAGGAGGCTTTACGCTTGAAGTTGGGCGATAGCGCCACCCTAAAGGCCCAGATCGAGGCGATGCAGATCGCCCTCGGTCTCACGGTGCCGAAGGGAGAGGAGCAGCCCGGAAAGGAAGGCAAGACGGCACCGTAGCGAATCATCCTCGCGCGCTGAGAGGCCAGCAAGGCTGGTGAGTTCCCGGGGGCGCCGCGAGTCTGGTGCCACAAGGGCAGTTGCGACTTTTTCATGGGGGCGCTCGTCCCGAGAAAGTGGGGAAAGCGTCCCTTTTGTTTCACCGCCTGCCTGCGGTTGATTGAAAGAGGCCAGGTTTTGCGATATCTTCAGCGGGACTCCCCTAACAAGGAGCTTCCGAGTCTCTTTGCCGTGGGTTCAGTCTCCTCTCTCACCTCATCGGTTTCCCGTGACTCTCCTTGGGGGAAGCGACTGCTTCTGAACCGGAGGGTTTGCGACCTGATGGTTGACCACCTTCTCACCAGGGTGCAAAGACCCAGCAGGTATCTCGGCACGGAAGTGAACGTACCCCGGAAGCGGTGGGACGCGGGCGAGGTACGGGTCGCCCTCGCCTTCCCGGACGTGTACGAGGTGGGGATGTCCCACCTCGGCCTCCCTCTTCTCTACGAGGCCCTCAACCGGCTCGACTGGGCGGCGGCGGAGCGCGTCTTCGCGCCTTGGCCGGATATGGAGGCCTCGCTCCGCTCCTTGGGCAAGCCCTTGACCAGTCTCGAGTCGGGCACGCCTCTCGCCCGTTTCGATATCGTTGGCTTCAGCCTCCAATACGAACTGAGCTACACGAACGTCCTCACGATACTCGAGCTGGGAGGCATCCCCCTCCTCGCTTCAGAGCGGGGTCCTCACCTGCCGCTCGTAATCGGCGGGGGACCATGCGCCTTCAACCCGGAGCCCCTGGCCCCCTTCTTTGATGCCGTCGCCTTGGGGGATGGGGAGGAATTGATCATCGAGATCGCCGAGACCATGGCGGCATGGAAGAAGAGGGGAGGAAGCCGGCTGGATCTTCTCAGGGAGATCTCCTCCCTCGAAGGCATGTACGTCCCCGCCTTCTTTGAGCCGGCATACGAAGAGGACGGCCGGGTCGCCGCCGTGGTTCCTCGGTTTCCCGATAAAGCGAGCGTCCGCAAGCGCATGCTTCCCGCCCTGGATCTGAGCTGCCCGCCACTCCGACCCCTGGTCCCCGCCACCCACATCATCCACGACCGCTTGGGAGTGGAGGTGGTCCGAGGTTGCACCCGGGGTTGTCGTTTCTGCCAAGCCGGATTCATTTACCGACCGGTTCGGGAGCGCGCTCCCCAGGAGGTCTGGCGGCTCGTGGAGCAGGGTCTTAACGGGAGCGGCTATGACGAGTTCTCGCTGCTCTCGCTCAGCATTGGTGATTACACCTATATTCAGCCTCTGCTCCAGGCCCTCGTGGGCCATTACAGCGATCGCCGCATTGCCGTGTCCCTGCCCAGCCTCCGCGTCGGCACCCTGGATGAGACCATGATCGCCGCGATCCGTCGAGTGCGGAAAACGGGGTTCACCCTGGCTCCGGAGGCGGGAAGCGAGCGGCTCCGCCGGGTCATCAACAAGGGCATCAGCGGCGAGGATCTCCTTGCCACGGTGAAATCCGTGTATGACGCCGGCTGGCCCCTCCTCAAGCTCTACTTCATGATGGGCCTCCCCACCGAAGAGGGGGCGGACCGCCAGGCCCTGGTCGACCTTTCGCTCGCGGTGTGGCGAGAGGCAGCCAAGCGGCACCCGCGGCGCCGCTTGCACGTGAGTGTTTCGACCTTTGTCCCGAAACCGCATACGCCGTTCCAATGGGAGGCTCAGTTGGATCCCCAGGAGATGGAGCGAAACCTCGATCTCATCAGGAAGGGCCTCTCCAGGAAAGGGATTCAGGTCAAGTGGAACCAGCCGTTCCAGAGCATGCTGGAAGGGGTTTTTGCCCGGGGCGATCGACGCCTCGCCTCGGTCCTCCTTCGTGCCCAACGCCTGGGCTGCCGCTTCGACGGCTGGAGTGAGGAGCTTCGTCCTGGTCTCTGGCGGAGAGCCTTTGCCGAGGAGGGGCTTGATCCCTCTTTCTATGCCGCCCGCCGCCGAGACCGCGGGGAGGTTTTCCCCTGGGAACACCTGGATTGCCGTGTCCACCGGGACTATCTCTGGCAGGAGTACGAGCGGGCACTCGCCGGAGAGACGACCCTCGACTGTCGGCTGGGAGGTTGTATCCAGTGCGGTGTCTGTGGGGAGAAAGGGGTTGGGCTCCGGCTGCAGCACGGGAGCGGTCCCTTGCCCTCCCCGCGCGCTGAAGGTCCGGCGGATCCCAAGGGCACTCACCGCTACCGGCTCCTCTTTGCCAAGACGGATCAGGCGCGTTTCCTCGGCCACTTGGAGATGGTCAGCGCCCTCATTCGCGCCATGAGGCGGGCGGGGCTGCCCCTGGCTTACACCCAGGGCCATCACCCCGTGCCCCGGATCTCCCTGGGAGACGCCCTGCCGCTCGGTATGGAGAGCCGGGACGAAGCCATGGAAATTATCCTCCGCGAGCCCCTCGATCCACACGAGGTGGGGCGAAGGCTCAATGTAGAGCTTCCCCCCGGTCTCGCCATCCTTGAGGCCCGTGTGGACGGGGCGGGTCGGAAGTCCCCCGGCCGGCGCTTGGTGACCTACGAGGCCGCCCTTACCGGAAAGGTGTGGCCCGCCGAGGGATTTCGTCGGTTCCGGGAGCGGGACCTGGCGCCGCTCCAGCAGAAGGCCAAGAGAGGAAGCATCCTGATTCCCCTGGAGGCGAAGCTGAGGTCACTGGATCTCCTCGCTCCGGATCGCCTTCGGTGTATCCTGGAGCAAACTCCCGGGTGCGCCGTCAGGGTTCGCGAGGCCCTCGCCCACATCTTCGGTCTTTCGGGCGAGGAGGTCCTCACCGCTCGCATCATGAAGATATCATCCCGAAACCTGGAGGAGGAGGGAGATGCCCTCTGATCTTATTATCAATGTGGCTCCCGGGGAGACGCGAGTCGCTCTCCTCGAAAACGGCACCGTGGTTGATCTCTACATCGAGCGCGCGGGAGAACCGAGCATCGCCGGCAATATCTACAAGGCCAGGGTCGTTCGCGTGCTTCCCGGCATGCAGGCTGCTTTTGTGGATATCGGCCTGGACAAGGCGGCCTTTCTCTACGTCAGCGACGTCTATGACAACGGGGAGGAGATGGCTGAGATCATGACCGGCAGTGGAGAGGAAGAGCAAGCTCCAGGTCCGGAGTCTACCCAGGCGGTGACCAGGGTCGAGCGAGACATCCACATCGAGGATCGCCTCCAGGAAGGACAGGAGGTGCTCGTCCAGGTTGCCAAGGAGCCCCTGGGAAGCAAGGGCGCTCGCATCACCTCTCACATCTCCATCCCGGGACGTCATCTCGTGCTCATGCCCACCGTAGACCACGTGGGAGTATCACGTCGGATCGAGAACGACAAGGAGCGGCGACGCCTGCGCGAGTCGATCCTGGCGATGAAGCCGCCAAATTGCGGCTTCATCGCCAGGACTGCAGCCGAAGGGGTCGAGCGCGACCAGATCAAGGTGGAAATGGATTTCCTCCTGAAGCTGTGGCAGACCATCCAGCGGAAGAGCGAACACGGGCCGGTTCCGGGCTTGATCCACCAGGACCTTGATATCACCTTGCGGTCGGTGCGCGATCTCTTCACCCATGAGGTCGACAAGCTCGTGATCGACTCGCCGACGGAGTACGAGAAGATCCTCCGGTTCGTGGATACCTTCAACCCCGAGCTGAAAGCTCACGCCAGACTCTATGAAGAACCCGAACCCCTTTTTGACGCCTATGGAATCGAGATGGAGCTTCAGCGCGCCCTGGCGAAGAAGGTATGGCTCAAGTCGGGCGGGTACATCGTCATCGAGATCACCGAGGCGCTCACCGCGATCGACGTGAATACCGGTCGCTATGTCGGCAAGCGAAACCTAGAGGAAACCATTCTCAAGACCAACCTGGAAGCGGTGAGAGAGATCGCCTACCAGTTGCGGTTGCGCAATATCGGCGGCATCATCATCATCGACTTCATCGATATGGCCAAGGAGATCAGCCGGGAAAAGGTGTTCAATAGTCTCAAGGACGCGCTGAGAAGAGACAAGAGCAAGACCAACATCCTGAAGATGTCGGAACTCGGCCTCATCGAGATGACGCGGAAGCGAACCAAGGAGAGCCTCTCCCGCGTCCTGAGCGAGCCTTGCTTCTACTGCGAGGGGGAAGGGCATCTCAAGTCCAAGCAGACCGTCTGTTACGAAGTCTTTCGTGAGATTGAGCGGGATCATCGGAGCCTGGCCGGTCACCGGATCATGGTCGAGACCCACCCCGCCGTGGCCAATCTCCTCTGCGACGAGGAGCGCCGTCTCCTGGAGACCCTGGAAGGGCGATACGAGGTTCGGATCGCGGTCCAGGCCAACCAGCACCTCCATCTGGAGCAGTATGAGATCTGCACCGTGTCGTGAACTCCGGGAAGCGCTCGTTGTCCTTCCTGAGCTGAGCGATTTAGAGATCGGGCCCCGCGATTCGAATCCCGCCACGTCTGTGATGGGACTTCGACGAAAGGATCGCCACCCTGCTCGGTAGGGGCGGAGTGTGCCCCTTCCCGAAAAGAACCGATCGCTGCTGTAACCCCTGGCATTGGCACTGCGCAATTTCTGTCCTTGACAAGTGGGTGACCCTGGACTAAAGTATAATGTTTTTTGTCGGGAGGAGTGTTCTATGCAGGCAGTGGTTCGCACCGGCGGCAAACAGTATGAGGTGAGCCCCGGTAAGGTGCTGCGGGTGGAAAAGCTCAACGCCGCCGTGGGCGAAACCGTTTCTCTGGACCAGGTGCTTCTGGTGAAAGACGGTGACACCCTTCATGTTGATCCTGCCACGTTGGCCAAGGCAACGGTCACCGCTCGTGTGACGGCCCAGGGAAGGGGGCGGAAGATCGTCCTCTTCAAGTACAGAAGGCGCAAAAACTATCGCCGAAAGCTTGGCCACCGTCAGATGTTCACCGAGCTCACCGTTGACAATATACAGTTGTAGATCGCGGGATCGTCTCCCATGACGTGTGACGGGGTGATGGTAGTCAGTGAATGTCACCTTTTAGACGAAAACAAGGTGCGCATTCCTCTCCCCCGTCAACGCCCTGAGACTGCGAGGTGGTAAGTTATGGCACACAAGAAGGCTGCGGGAAGTTCTCGGAACGGCAGGGATAGTGCTTCCCAGCGTCGCGGTGTCAAGCGATTCGGCGGCCAGCTTGTCCGGGCGGGAAGCATCCTCGTCCGCCAGGTGGGCACCAAGTTCCACCCGGGGCAGAACGTCGGCGTGGGCAAGGATTATACCCTCTTCGCCAAGATCGATGGCATCGTCCGCTTTGAGCACAAAGACAGGAGACGCCTCAAGGTGAGCGTGTACGCCCTCAGCACCTGAGAGACGTCGTGAGCAACCCCTGAAGGTTGTCCTTCACCGCTGAGCATGCGCTTCATCGACGAGGTCGAGATTCACGTCCGGGGCGGAGATGGTGGCCGTGGGTGCGTGAGCTTCCGCCGTGAGAAATTCGTTCCGCGGGGGGGGCCCGACGGCGGGGACGGCGGCAAGGGCGGTGACGTGGTCCTTCAGACTACGAATGCCAAACAGACCCTCCTTGATTTCCACTTCCAGAGACATTTCCGGGCGGCCAGAGGCGCTCACGGCCGCGGCAAACAGCAGACGGGAAAAAGTGGCGACGACCTGATCCTCCTCCTGCCGGTGGGGACCCAGGTGCGGGACGCCGCAACCGGCGGCCTTCTCGCGGATCTCGTGACCGACGGCGCTCGTTATGTGGTGGCCCGCGGCGGTGAGGGCGGCAAGGGGAACATGCATTTCGCCACCCCGACCCGGCAGGCGCCCCGCTTTGCGCAGAGCGGCCGCGAAGGGGAGGAGCGGCATATCCACCTCGATATGAAGCTCCTCGCCGAGGTGGGCCTTATCGGCTTTCCCAACGCCGGCAAGTCGACCCTCATCTCGAAGATCTCATCGGCCCGGCCTAAGATCGCCGACTATCCCTTCACCACCATCGTGCCGAACCTTGGCGTGGTGAGCCTGCCCGAGGGGCAGTCCTTCGTGGTTGCCGATATACCCGGGCTTATTAAGGGCGCCCACGAGGGAGCCGGGCTCGGCTTGAAGTTCCTGCGACACGTGGAGCGAACCAGGGTTCTGGTTCACCTCATCGATGTAGCGAACGCGGCCGAATCCGGGACTCTTGTGGCGCGGTACCACACGGTGAACCACGAGCTCGGCCAGTACAGCGCCAAGCTCCTGACTAAGCCCCAGATCGTTGCTCTCACCAAGATCGATCTCCTGCCCGACCAGGGCGGCCTCCGGGAAATCCTCGGCGCTTTCACCGCCATGGGAACCCCGGTTCACGCCATCTCCTCGGTGACCGGAGAAGGGATCCGTGACCTGGTGTGGGCAATGGCTCGACAGGTGGAGCGCCTGCGGGCCGTCGCGGAACCAGACGGTGCGGGCACGCCCGGCCCTTCGTCTCCCCTCCTCTGAGCGGGAAGGGAGGCAGCGGTGTCGGCATGAGCCCACCCGTGAGGGAGACAGCAGGCGGAGGTGGCCTTTGATCTCCGAGGTACGAAGAAAGGTGGCAGAGGGAGCCCACCGCGTGGTGATCAAGGTTGGCAGCGGGGTGATCACCGGCAACCAGGGTCTCGATCTCGGGGTGATCAATCGGCTCTGTGATGAGATTTCCCTCCTGAGAGAGCAGGGACGTGAGGTGGTGATCGTCTCTTCCGGTGCCATCGCTTCGGGCATGAGAAAGGTCGGTCTCACCGAGTGGCCCAAGACCATTCCCCAAAAACAGGCCGCCGCCGCCGTGGGACAGAGCAGCCTCATCCAGGCCTACGAAGAGGCCTTGGAGAATTACCAGTTGCGGGTCGCCCAGATTCTCCTCACCGGCGATGATCTCACCAACCGCCGCCGCTACCTCAATGCGCGCCACACCTTTCAGACCCTCCTCGACTGGGCCATCATCCCGGTGGTCAACGAAAACGACACCGTGGTCGTCCAGGAGATCAAGTTCGGTGACAATGATAATCTCTCCGCCCTTATCGCCCAGCTCATCGAAGCCGACCTCCTCGTTGTCCTCACGGAGGTGGAAGGGCTCTATGACGATGATCCGAAGGAGAACCCGAGCGCCCGCATCATCCCCCTGGTCCGGGACATCGACCGGCGGGTGGAGGCGTACGCCGGGGATCGGCCTGGAGCAGTCGGCACCGGCGGCATGAAGAGCAAGCTCCAGGCGGCAAGGAAGGTCACCAGCGCCGGCATGCCAATGATCATCGCCAACGGCAGGAGCCGCTACATTCTCAAACGGCTCTTCGATGGGGAGGAGGTGGGCACGCTCTTTTTGCCCGCCGAGCGACGCCTGCCAAGCAAGAAGCAGTGGATTGCCCACGCTCTGAAGCCCCAGGGAGAACTGGTGCTGGACGTGGGTGCCACGCAGGCGCTGCAGGGTCACGGCAAGAGCCTGTTACCCTCGGGAATCCTTATGGTGCGTGGGAAATTCGGGGTGGGAGCGCCGGTGCGGTGCCTCACCCCGGACGGTGAAGAGATCGGCATCGGCCTCGTCAATTACTCCGCCGCCGAGATCGACCGGATCAAGGGGAAGCGGAGCGCCATGATCGAAGAGGTCCTGGGGTACAAACATTCCGACGAAATTATCAACCGGGACAACTTCGTCCTCAGTCGGACGCCCTGGGAGGATGCGGAGAGCTGGCATAGATAGACCCTCCGCCACGGCTGGCTGGGGATGGCGACACCCGGGACATGTTAGAATGATCGAATCCTGACGCCGGGCGCCTCGTGCAGGAGAGTCTCTTCAGTCCCCCGCTGCCTGTGTCGAGATGGGTGGGGCGAGTTCCCCCGGCAAAGACGAAGGAGCGGGCTATGACCCTCGCGGAGACGATTCAATCCATGGCCAGAGACGCCCGTCAGGCCTCCCGGCGCATGGCCAAGGCCGAAGCCGATGCGAAGAGCCGGGCCCTCGGAGCAATGGCCGCTATCATCCGGGAGCGCCGAGACCGGATCCAGGCTGAAAATCGGAAGGACCTCGATGCGGCAGCAAAAGCCGGTCTCGCCGGGGCCACACTCGACCGGCTGCGAGTCACTGATCGGGTCCTCGAAGAGATGGCAGCAAGCCTCGAAGAGGTTGCCCAGCTCCCGGATCCCGTGGGCGCCATCACTCGCATGTGGACCCGGCCCAACGGGTTGCAGGTCGGGCGCATGCGGATTCCCCTGGGCGTGATCTGCATCATTTACGAATCGCGGCCCAACGTGACCGTGGACGCCGCGGGTCTTTGCCTCAAGGCGGGAAATGCCGTGATTCTCCGGGGAGGCTCGGAGGCCATTCATTCCAACGCCGTGCTCACCGAGCTCCTCCGGGAGGCTCTCCGGAAGGGAGGACTCCCGGACCAGGCGGTACAGCTCGTAGCCACGACCGACCGGCTGGCGGTCACCGAACTGCTCCGCCAGGAGGATCATATCGATCTCGTCATCCCTCGGGGAGGGGAAAGCCTCATTCGTTTCGTGGTTGAACACGCGAAGATGCCGGTGCTCAAGCATTACAAAGGCGTCTGTCACATCTTCGTGGATCAGGATGCCGACCTTGGCATGGCCGAGACCATTTGCATGAACGCCAAGGTGCAGCGGCCCGGCGTCTGTAACGCCATGGAGACGCTCCTGGTCCACGAGAAGGTAGCGGAGGTCTTCCTGCCCCGGGCGGCCCGGGCGCTCACCGCGGCAGGGGTCGAGCTTCGCGGCTGTCCTCGCACCGTGGCCATCCTTCCCGGGGTCAAGGCGGCGACAGCCGAGGACTGGGGCATGGAGTTCCTCGACCTCATACTTGCGGTTCGGGTCGTCCCTGACATGGCGGCGGCGGTGAAGCACATCGAGACGTACGGGTCCCAGCATACCGACGCCATCGTCACCTCGAACTATGGCCGTGCCCACCAGTTCCTGCAGCTTGTAGACTCCTCGGTCGTTCTCGTCAACGCCTCGACGCGCTTCAACGATGGCTATCAGCTCGGCCTGGGCGCTGAGATCGGGATCAGCACCTCCAAGCTCCATGCCTTCGGCCCCATGGGAGTGGAGGAACTCACCACCACCAAGTTCGTGGTCTACGGCAACGGCCAGGTCCGCCAGTAGGAGAAAGTCGGTGCGCGCCGGCATCCTGGGGGGGACATTCGATCCGGTTCATTTCGGCCACCTGAGGGCAGCGGAGGAGGTGGCCGATTCCTTGAATCTGTCCACGGTCATCTTCATGCCGGCGGCGAAACCTCCCCACAAGAAGGAGCACGAGCTGACCCCCTTCGCCCATCGGTGGCGCATGCTGGAGCTGGCCCTTGCCGGCAACTCCAGATTCGTCCTTTCCGATCTCGAGTATCGCCGTCCGGGCGAGTCTTACTCGGTTGAGACCCTCGCCCAGCTCCTCAGTCAGTACGGCCGGGACGCGCTCCTTTATTTCATCGTGGGTCTCGACGCCTTTGTCACCCTGCCGACCTGGCACCGGTACCGGGACCTTTTCTCCCTGTGTCAGTTGGTGGTGGTGGCCCGACCCGGCCATTCCCCGGCGGAGCTGGACGAAGTGTTGCACGCCTTCGTGTCGGAGCGATATAGGTTCGACCAGGAGATGCTGGCGTTTGTCCACCCTGAGCATCGGCCCGTCTATGTTCGTCAGGTGACACTCATGGACATATCATCGTCCAGGATCCGGGAGGATGTTGCCGGAGGTCGCTCCGTTCGCTACCTCCTCCCCGTGCAGGTCGAGGACTACATTCGAGAGCAAAGGCTCTATGGAAGCCGGTAGAAAATCCGCAACCAGGAAAAGGAGCGCGAAGAAAAAAACGGCCCCCACCGGGGCCACCCCACTGACGTCTGTCGAGCTGGCGAGGCTTTGCGCGACCGTCGCCGTGGCGCACAAGGCCGAAGAGCCGGTCATTCTGCAAGTGACCGAGGTCTCCAGCTTTACCGATTACTTTGTCATCCTTAGCGGCCGTTCTACGAGGCACGTCCAAGCCGTCGCGGAGCACATCGAAAAGGCGCTCCACGAGCGTCATCTGAGACTTATGGGCGTGGAGGGTCTGGCCGAGGGGCACTGGGTGCTCCTGGATGCTGGCGACGTGGTCGTCCACATTTTCTACCACCCAGTGCGCGGTTTCTACGATCTTGAGGGGCTCTGGGCAGACGCTCCTCAGGTTGATCTCACCGCGGCTCGGAAGAAGAGTCGCAGCCCTACCCATCGCGATGCCGGGCTGTGATGGACACTTCTGTCTTTCTGCGAGTATAATAGTCAAAGTTCGCATTGATCGATTTCTGTCGTCTCTTTGAGCAGGGCGATTGATAGCTTGATGCCCTGGAGTCCCCCTTTGGTGAAGTGCGGTCGTCCGGTCTTATGTTAACGCACTTGCCCTTGAAGGGGCGGGAAGAGGCAGCCATGACGGCGATGAGGCTTTGGAAGGTTTCAGCACTCCTGCTTGCCCTCTTGCTTGTTATCGGTCCACTCCCGAGAACCGCTCGAGCAGAGCTCACCATCGAGGATGAGCGAAAGCTCGGTGATGAGTTTCTCAAGGCGGCGTTGCGACACCTGCCCCTGATCCAGGACGCGGATGTGGTGGGCTATGTGAGCGCGGTGGGCCAAAGGGTGGTCACACATCTGGAGACCCATACGTTTCCCTACCACTTCTACGTGGTGGATAGCGGCGTGATCAATGCCTTCGCCGGTCCCGCGGGCCATGTCTTTGTCAATCGCGGCATCCTGGAGCTTATGGATAACGAAGGGGAGCTTGCTTCCATCCTCGGCCACGAGATCGCCCACGTCCAGTCCCGCCATATTGCGGAACGCATGGCTCGCAGCCAGAAGCTCACCCTCGCATCCCTGGGAGGTGTTCTGGCCGGACTGCTTCTTGGGCCTGCGGGGGCTCTGGGGCAGGCGGCGATGGTCGGCTCCTTGGCCGGGAGCGCCTCACTCCAGTTGGGTTACAGCCGCCAGAATGAAGAGGAGGCGGACCGCAAGGGGCTCCGTTACATGGAGGCCGCCGGCTATTCGGGTGGGGACATGGTGGACATGATGCGAAAGATGGCCCAGCAGAGCTGGCAGGAGGGTGGGCGCGTACCCACCTACCTCTCTACTCACCCGGGTGTCTCCGAGCGCGTCAGCTACCTCGCCAGTGTCGTCGAGACCAGGAAGAAGCCCGAAGGCCAAGCCTCCCAGACCCCTGACAACCCTCTGGGTTTCAAGATCATGCAGGCGAAGCTTTTCGGTCTCTACGGGAACCCCACTGACGCGGAAGTCCGCTTCCGTCAGTGGTCGGCCCGGCCCGAAGACCGGGTCCCCGCACTCTATGGTACCGGGCTCCTGCTCCGTCGCCAGGGGAAGCTTGATGAGGCCGCAGGCGCGCTCAAACAGGCCATAGCCCTCCGCCCCGATCTCCCGGTGTTGCTCGGGGAGCTCGGCGTGACCTACTTCGAGATGGGCCAGCTCGACAGGGCCGCCTCTGTGCTCCAGTCCGCGCTCAGCCTGAACCCGGACCAGGCGGCCACCCGCTCGGCGCTCGGCCGCACTTTCCTCGAGCAGGGCAAGCTGGAGGAAGCTCGTTCCCAGCTTGCGATGGCCGACCAGCTCAACGACCGCCTGCCCTCCATTCACTACTACCTGGGGTTGGCAAACGGCAGGCTGAATGACCTTGGGGAGGCACATTACCACTTCGGCATCCACAGTCAGCGAGAAGGCGACTGGAAGAGCGCCATGTTTCACTATCAGGAAGCCCTTCGCTTTTCCCTCAGTCCGGAGCGCCAGCAGGCTATCCGTAGCGCCATGAAAGAGGTGCAGGAAGAGATTCGTGAGACGCAGCGCGAAGAGGGCCAGGGCTCCCGGACTCGCCGCTTCTAAGGTCAACTGGTCACGCACAGAGAATGCCCCGTGTTCCGTTCTGCTCATCCCCGTGCCATTTTTCTTTTTGACAGGGCTTCGCTTTTGGGCCTGAAGTGATTATGATCGTAATTGTTCTCGCTTCTATCACTGATAGAAAATCGGAGGATCGTCGGGGAGGAGAGCAATGGTTCAAGGCGGGCGACAGGAGTTCAGGTCAGATCAACGATTGTCGCCGCTGCCTGCCCGGATCCGCCCAGAGACTCATGTGCTGAAGTATCTTCTGATCGAGAGAGATACTGCCCCGGCCGAGCCGCGCCAGTTTTCTCTTTTTATCCCTGCGGCAACGACTCTCCCATTCAGTTTTCACTCCTCTTCCTCCGGCGGCAGGTCGGAATGAACGACTGCCATCGCCTTTTTCGCTCTGCTCGGCTCTCCTCTCCCGAGCGATGTAGTTGACAGGCTGTTGCCCAAACACGATCGGCCGCTCTCTCCACCGAACTTGGGCCAGCAGCCTTCGCCGCGGGCCCTATTTGGGCAACAGCCCGTTGAGTCGAGACCCCCTTATGCGACGTGCCGGTGACTTCCCTATCTGCAGCTCATTACGGAGCCGACGACCTGACTATTGAGTGCTGATTCCGCATCCCGGCCCGGGGAGATTGCTTCTTTTTGCACCTCGAGGCCCGACGAAGTTCTTTCTGAATCGCGAGCATCTTCCTCTTGGACTCTTCGGGGGTTTGCATGATCGATACCCGGAAAAGGACCGCAAAACCCGTACTCGTGGTCGATGATGATCCCTCCCTCTGTGATCTGGTGGGACAAGTACTTGAGAACGAGGGCTATGAACCGGTCATCTGTACGCACCCCCGCGATGCCCTGGCTGTATGCGAGAAGGAAACCTTCGGACTGGTGTTCATAGACCTCAATTTGCCTGATATGGGTGGTCTGGAGCTGGCCTCTACCCTCAAGCTGCAGACTCCACTCCTTGCGGTGGTCTATATTAGCGGGTACGGCACCTGGACAATGCGGTCCAGGCCATCTGTAAAGTTCAAGAGCTCGCCGGACAGTTGGCCCTCTGAGGTTTGTGTACTTCAGGCTGCAAGGGTTGCGGCAGCCAGGTGTTTTGTCA
>Ga0187776_10000893_pt1 | contig 14548 bp, 16 predicted proteins | sample 0216_BV02_MP12_2_FD_132426 | JGI IMG/M metagenome (GOLD analysis project Ga0187776, IMG submission 132426) | Tropical peat soil microbial communities from peatlands in Department of Meta, Colombia - 0216_BV02_MP12_20_MG | ecosystem: Environmental > Terrestrial > Soil > Wetlands > Peat | place...
AGCCTCGTGTGCCCGGTTGTGCCGAGCGCGACCGTGTAGACCGGGAAGCCGGCCGCCCTCGCCCGCGCCGCGCCCTGCAGCGGCAGGAGCTCGCCACGGTTCTGGCGGCCGTCCGACAGGAAGAGGATCGAGACGAGCGGGTGGTTGGGCGTGACGGTCCTCTGGGCGGCCAGGGTCCGGGTCCGCGCACCGAGCGCCGTCTGCTGTGGGGCGGCCGTTCCGGCGATCTGGCGGCCGACGCGTACGGCGAGCGCGAGCGCATCGCCGATGGCGGTGCCGCCGAACGTGTCGATGTCGCCCGACGAATCGACGGCCTCCCCCACGAGGTCGTGGTTGGTGGTCGGCGGCGTGGCGACGACCGCCTCGCCCGAGAAGAGGATCAGGCCCACGCGCACGCGATCCGGCACCTTGCCGAGGAAGGTGTGGATCGCACGCCGCGCGGCGTCGAGTCGTGTCGGCTTCACGTCCACTGCCTGCATCGAGCCCGAGACGTCGAGCACGAGGATCACCGCAGCCTTGTCGCTCGGGACCAGTGCCTTCTGGTGCGGCCGGGCCACTGCGAACACGAGGGCCGCGAGCGCGGCGCCGAGCAGCACGGGCGCGACGAGCCGGGCCCGCGAGCGGGCGCCGGTGACGCCGGCGAGCACCTCGACGTTCGTGAAGCGGACGGCGTAGCGCATGCGCCGCCGTTCGACGTACCGCCGGGCGAGCCACACGAGCGGCAGCACTCCGAGCAACAGGAGCAGAAGTGGATGCCCGAAGCTCATGCGCCGCCTGCGCAGAGGAGATCGAGCTGGACGACCGCGCGGACGCCCCGCACCGCGGAGCCGCCTTGGATCGTCACGGTGACCCGTCCGCGCGCCGTCTTCCGCTCGACGTGCACCGCGCCGGCGAGCCTCCGCGAAGGGGGCGCCTTCGTGTAGAAGCCGATCGCATCGCTCGAGCGTACGAGCCGCGCGCCGGCCCGGCAGGTGCGCGTCACGCTACGAGTCGCGCCTGGGCGCACGACGAGAACGCCAACCCGGAGGACGGTCGGCCGGCCGGGCGGATAGACCCGGTGGTACGCGGTCGGCACGCGCGGCCCGCCGCCCGAGGACGGGATGCAGCCGATGTGCGGCCGGAAGCTCGCCGCCGGGTCGCGCCCGGCCACGAGCCTCCCGAGAAACACCGCCGCCGTCGACGTGCTGACTCCCGGGTTGACCGGGCTCCCCAGGGTCGCGCGGAAGGCGATGTCGAGCGCACGGGTCGTGAGCTCCGCGTCGAGTCCGCCGACGATGAACTTCCTCGGACAGGCGAGCTGCCACTGCGTCTCCGCCCGTCCCGGCGCCAGCACCCAGGGCCCGGCCACCGGCACGCAGGCCTGAAAGCCGTTGCATTCGCGCGTGGCGCCGGCGGTGCCTGCCGCCACGAGGCCGGCGGCGGTCACCGCCGCGAGCAGGATGAGCCGCTTCACGGCACGACCCGCCGGAACCAGAGGAACGAGAGGCTCGAGCCGACGAGCACCAGCACGGCGGCGCCCCCGGCGAAGAGGTCGGTGATCTGGCGGTCCTCGGTGGTGTGGCCGAGCCGCGTCGCGAGCTTCCGGTAGACGCCGGCAAGCGCCTGCGGCGTGCGCGCCCGGTAGAAGGTGCCGCCGCTCGTCCGCGCGATCTGTCGCAGGGTGACCGGGCTCGCGGGCACGCGGATCTGCTCGTTGTAGCCCCCGGTCACCTTGGCCGTCACGATCCCGGTCGGCGTTCCGACCAGCACGGTCGAGACGGGGACGCCGAGCGCCCTCGCCTCCCGCGCGGCGGTCAAGGGGGCGACGTGGCCGCCGTTGCGGGCTCCGTCCGAGATCACGAGCACCGTGGTCGGGGGCACGATGCCTTCCTGGGCCTTCTGCTTGCGACCGAGCCGTGCCGAGAGCAGGACGGCGTCACCGATGGCGGTTCCCTCGCCGGTGCGAAGCTGCGAGAGCTCCTGGCGGATCAGGTCGCGGTCTCGCGTCGGCGGAACCGAGACGAAAGCGCTGCTGCCGAAGGGAACGAGTGCGACGCTGTAGCGCGACGGGATCTCGGTCAGGAAGCGGTCGGCCGCCGAGACCGCGGCGAAGAGGCGCGTGGGCGGGACGTCCTCGGCGCTCATCGAGCGCGAGACGTCGATCGCGAGCACGACGGTCGCGTCCCGGCGCGGCACAGTGACTGTCGCGTGCGGCTTCGCCATCCCGACGAGCAGCGCGCACAGCCCGAGCAGGAGCAGCACACCCGGCACGATGCGCAGCCTCCCCGGCACGCGCTGCACGAGCGCCGGGAGAAGCGGTGCCGAGGCAAAACGCTCTCCCTCGCTGCGCCGCCTCCGATCGAGCCCGCGCCAGGCGAGGAGCACCAGCGGCACGAGCACGAGCGCAAGCAGCGCCCAGGGACGTTCGAAGCTCACCGGATGCTGCTCCGCTGCCGCAGGAAGAGGGCCAGCTGTCGCAGCCAGTCGCCCTCGGTCGCGAGGACAACGTGTGGGACGCCCAGCGCGGAAAGCACGCGCGCCACGCCGCTCCGTTCCTCCGCCGCCGCAGCGGCGAAGCGCTCGCGAAGAACGGTGCTGTGCGTGTCGACGCGCACCTGCCGGCCGGTCTCGGGGTCGACGAGCCACACCTCGCCGACATCGGGAAGCTCCTGCTCACGCCTGTCGCGGATCTCGATCGCGAGCACGTCGTGGCGCGGGAGGAGCCGAAGCAGCGGCGGTCGCCAGTCGAGCGGACTGCGGAAGTCGGAGACCACCACGACGAGCCCGCGCTGCCGGGCGACCGCGCCCGTGCGGGCCAGAGCGGAGCCGAGCGAGGTCGCGCCGCCGCCCTCGAGCTCGGGCTCTTCCTGCAGCGCCGTGAGAAGGCCGAGCAGTCCGTGCCGTCCCTGCGCCGGCGGCAGGGTCTTCTCCTCGCGGTCACCGAAGGTCAGGACGCCGAGGCGGTTGCCGCGCCGCGTCGCGACGTGGCCGATCGCCAGCGCGACGCCGGAAGCGACGTCGCACTTGCGCCGCTCGGCGGTGCCGAAGCGCATGGAGGCCGACACGTCGAGCAGGAGCCACGTAACGAGGACGCGCTCGGCGAGATTGACGCGTACGTGAGGGACGCCGGTGCGAGCGGTGACGTTCCACTCGAGCAGCCGCACGTCGTCGCCGGGCGCATAGGGCCGCACCTGCGCGAGCTCGGTCCCCTCGCCGTGGCGGGCGGAGCGGAACTCACCGGCGAGCAGCCCCTCGATCCGGCGGCCCACGTCGAGCTGCAGCGCGCGCAGGAGCGCGGCGGGTAGATCGCGCCGTTCCGCGTCCGGGCTCACGCGACTGCGGGACGCGCCGGGCTCACCTCGGGCGCCGGCACGGCCGCCAGCACTCGGTCGAGGATCTCGTCGGCGCTCACGCTCTCGGCCAACGCCTGGTAGCTCAGGACGAGCCTGTGTCGCAGCGCGTCCTTGGCGAGGTCACGCACGTCCTCGGCGGTCGCGTAGTCGCGTCCGCGCAGCAGCGCGAGCGCACGGGAGGCCTGCGTGGCGGCGATCGGCCCTCGGGGCGAGGCGCCGTACTCGACGTACTCGGCCAGGTCACCGAGCCCGGCGCCTGCCGGGTCACGGGTCGCCGTGGCGAGCGCCACTGCGTAGGACACGAGCGCGGGGTCGACGTAGACCTTCCCGACCTCGTCCTGCAGCGCGACGAGCTCCTCGAGGCTCAGGACCTCGCGCAGCTTCGGGTGCGCGGTGAGCTGCCGCTGGACGATGGTCAGCTCCTCGTCGTGCTCGGGGTAGCCGATCAGGACCTTCAGCATAAAGCGGTCGACCTGTGCCTCCGGCAGCGGGTACGTCCCCTCCGACTCGATCGGATTCTGCGTCGCCATCACGAGGAAGGGCTCGGGCACCGGATAGCTCGTGTGCGCGATCGTGACCTGCCGCTCCTGCATCACCTCGAGCAGCGCGGACTGCACCTTCGCCGGCGCCCGGTTGATCTCGTCGGCGAGCAGGAAGTTGCAGAAGACCGGGCCGAGCTCCGTGTCGAACTCGCCGCTGTCGGGCCGGTAGATCCGCGTGCCGACGAGGTCGGCCGGGACGAGGTCCGGCGTGAACTGGATGCGTGCGAACGACCCGCCGAGCACGCTCGCGGCCGTCTTGATCGTCAGCGTTTTCGCGAGCCCGGGGACGCCCTCGATCAGCAGGTGTCCCTGGGCGAGCAGGCAGACGAGCACCCGCTCGAGCATCGCGTCCTGGCCGGCGATCACGCGGCGGATCTCGAAGAGCGCCTGTTCGAGCCGTTCGCCCACCTCGCCGGGCGAGGGGGACGGGCTGCGGTCCTGGTCGGTCACGAATCCTCCCGGGTCGTGGTCCCCAGATGTTTGCAGGGATACGTAAGTCCGGGGTGAGCCGGTTTGGCGACGAGGTAGTCAGCCCTGCGGGTAGCGGCGCAGGTAAGCCAGGACGAACGGGCCCAGCCCCTGGTGCTCGTGGCGCGGCTCGATCTCGTGTGTTACCCGACCCTACGCCTGCGGGATTCGCGCCTCGAGCGCGGCCGTGACCGCGTCGCGCACCGGCTCGAGCTCGATGCGGTCGAGCACGTCCTGGAAGAAGCCGCGCACGATCAGCCGCTCCGCTTCCGGCCGCTTGAGGCCGCGGCTCATCAGGTAGAAGAGATCCTCCCGGTTCACGCGGCCGACGGTCGCACCGTGGGTGCAGCGGACGTCGTTGGCCAGGATCTCGAGCCCGGGGATCGGCACCGCGTGGGTCGTCGGGCTCAGCATGAGGTTCCGGCACTCCTGGTAGGCGTTCGTCTTCTGCGCGTCCTTCTCGACCCGGATCATCCCGCGCCAGACCGCGGTCGCCTCGTCGCGCAGCGCGCCCTTGAAGTGGAAGTCCGACTCGCAGTCGGGCGCGATGTGCTCCTGGAACGTGTCGTAGTCGAGGTGCTGCGTGCCGTCGGCGAAGTAGGCGCCCGTGACACGCGAGGTGGCTCCGCGGCCATTGAGGTCGTTCTGGATCCACGTCTTGCCCCTCTTCGAGCCGAAGCCGCCGGCGACCCAGTCGAGCTCTGCGTCGCGCTCGACGCGGGCGTGGTGCGTCGCGAAGTGCCACGTCTCGTGGGAGAGGTTCTGGAGGGAGACGTACTCGAGCTTGGCAGCGGGCTCGACGAAGAGCTCGGTGACAGCGTTCGAGTAGGCCTCGGTGTCCGACGTCGGCGACGCGTACTCCTCGATCAGCGAGGCGCGCGCACCCTCTTCCACCACGACGACCAGCCGCCAGAAGGTCTGACCCGTGGCGGAGATGCGAACGTAGAGCGGCTGCTCGAGCTCGACTCCCTTCGACACGACGACGAGGAGGCCGTGCTTCCACATCGCCGCGTTGTGGGCCGCGAACTTCTCGTCCCAGCCGACGAGCGAGTAGAGGCGATCGTGCTCCTCGGGGAGAGGCTCGAAGATGATCCCCTCAGGCACCTTCTCGATCTCGATCCCGTCGGCCGTGACGGTCGCGTAGCCGGCGACCTCGAGGTCGAGCATCGTCTCGATGTCCGCCGAGGCCGCGCCGGCGAACGTCTCCGGGTCGAACCCGCGCAGGTCGGTGAAGCGCCAGTGCTCCTCGGTGGTGTCGGGGAGCGGGAGCGCCTCATACGCTGCGAGCGCGTCGCTACGACTCATGCGGCGCGTACCTCCGGTGGAGCATGAAGCGGTTGCCGTCCGGGTCGGCGAACGGAGCCATGTGACAGACGCCGGTGTCGTAGATCTCGTCGACGAACTCGACACCCCTCGCCTCGAGCTCCTTGCGTGTCTCGGCCACGTCGACAACGCGAAGCGCGATCGGCGAGCCGTGCGGCGTCGTGAACTCGCCGCCGATCGTCGTCGGGTCGATCAGGTAGAGGAAGACGTTGTCGCCGAGCTTGAACTCGGGGTAGCCGCCCTCGCCCGTCTGCGGCAGCCCGAGCGTGTCGCGGTACCACGCGGTCGAGCGCTCCAGGTCGGTCACGGGCACGGAGATGAAGTCGACGTGCTCGACTTCCACTAGCCGACCGAGCCCTCCATCTGGAGCTGGATCAGCCGGTTCATCTCGACGGCGTACTCGAGCGGCAGCTCCTTCGTGATCGGCTCGACGAAGCCGCTCACGATCATCGCGCTCGCCTCCGCCTCGGTGAGCCCGCGCGACATGAGGTAGAAGAGCTGCTCCTCACCGATCTTCGAGACGGTCGCCTCGTGGCCGACGTCGACGTCGTCGGCGTCGATCCGGATGTACGGATACGTGTCCGAGCGCGACTGCTCGTCGAGTATGAGCGCGTCGCAGACCACCTTCGACTTCGAGCCGAGCGCGTTCTTGTTCACCTCGAGGAGCCCACGGTAGCCCGCGCGGCCGCCGTTCTTCGAGATCGACTTGGAGGTGATCACCGACGTCGTGTTCGGCGCGACGTGGACGGCCTTGCCGCCCGCGTCCTGATGCTGGCCGCTGCCGGCGAACGCGATCGACAGCACCTCGCCGTGCGCCCGCTCGCCCATCAGCCAGATCGCCGGGTACTTCATCGTCAGCTTGGAGCCGAGGTTGCCGTCCACCCACTCCATGGTGGCGTCCTCGTAGGCGACTGCGCGCTTCGTGACGAGGTTGTAGACGTTGTTCGACCAGTTCTGGATCGTCGTGTAGCGGCAGCGTCCGCCCTTCTTGACGACGATCTCGACGACCGCGCTGTGCAGCGAGTCCGTCGAGTAGATCGGCGCCGTGCAGCCCTCGACGTAATGGACGTACGCGCCCTCGTCGACGAGGATCAGCGTTCGCTCGAACTGGCCCATGTTCTCGGCGTTGATCCGGAAGTAGGCCTGAAGCGGCATCTCGATGTGCACGCCCGGCGGCACGTAGATGAAGGAGCCGCCCGACCAGACGGCCGAGTTGAGCGCCGCGAACTTGTTGTCGTTCTGCGGGATGATCGTCCCGAAGTACTGCTTGAACAGCTCCTCGTGCTCGCGCAGCGCCGTGTCGGTGTCGAGGAAGACGACCCCCTTAGCGGTCAGGTCCTCCTGGAGCTTGTGGTACACGACCTCGGACTCGTACTGGGCGCCGACCCCGGCGAGGTACTTCTTCTCGGCCTCCGGGATCCCGAGCTTGTCCCAGGTGTCCTTGATGTCGGCCGGCAGGTCCTCCCAGGACTCGGCCTGCTTCTCGGTCGGCTTGATGTAGTAGTAGATGCTGTCGAAGTCGATCTCGGTGAGGTTGCCGCCCCACATCGGCAACGGCCGCGCGAGGAAGTAGTCGAGCGAGCGGTGCCGGAACTTCCGCATCCAGTCGGGCTCGTTCTTGTGCGACGAGATCGCGTCGATCAACTCGTGGTCGAGCCCGCGGCCCGACTTGAAGAAGTAGTCCTCCGGGACCGAGAAGCCGTACTTGATCGCATAGTCCGAGCCGATGCCCTGGACGATCTCGGTCTCTGTCTGCGCCATCAGACGGTCACCTCCTCATAGGGAGCGTACCCCTCCGCCTCGAGCTTCTTCGCCAGCTCGGCGCCGCCCTCCTCGACGATCTTGCCGCCGACGAAAACGTGCACGAAGTCGGGAGTGACGTAGTCGAGGATGCGCTGATAGTGCGTGATCACGAGCGCGCCCATCTCGGGGCCGACGAGCTCCTTCACTCCGCTCGCCACGACGCGCAGCGCGTCGATGTCGAGGCCGGAGTCGGTCTCGTCTAGCACCGCGATGCGCGGCTTCAGCATCGCCATCTGGAGGATCTCGACGCGCTTCTTCTCGCCGCCCGAGAAACCGTCGTTGAGGTAGCGCGAGGCGAGCTCGCGGCTCACCTTCAGCCGGTCCATCTGAGCGAGGAGCTCCTTCCGGAACTCGGGGATCGCGATCGGGTCGTCGACGCCGCCCGAGCGCGCCTTGCGCACGGCGTTGATCGCGCTGCGCAGGAAGCTCGTCACGGTGACGCCGGGGATCGCATGCGGGTACTGGAACGCGAGGAAGAGTCCACGCTGTGCGCGCTCATCGGCACCGAGCTCCGTGACGTCCTCGCCGTCGAGCAGCACGCGGCCCTCGGTGATCTCGTAGGCCGGATGGCCCATGACCGCGTACGCAAGCGTCGACTTGCCCGAGCCGTTCGGGCCCATGATCGCATGCACCTCGTTAGAGGAGACCTCGAGATCAACGCCCTTGACGATCTCGGTCCCATCCTCGAGCGAGACGTGCAGATTCTCCAACTTCAGCGATGCCACTCGATAAGCCTCTTTCCCTGAAAATAGCGGGGCTTTTCGCCCCGCCCGACCAACCTCAGGAAGTCTAGCGGAGCGGTCTCCTCCGGCGTCTCGTCCCCAACGTCGACCCAGCGCGCTACGCTGCGCCCGTGGGGTACTTCCAGACTCCCTGGCACATCGTCCTGCTTCTCCTGATCGCGCTGCTCCTCTTCGGCGGCAAGCGGCTGCCCGAGATCGGCAAGGCGCTCGGGTCGGGGATGCGCGAGTTCAAGGACGCGGTCACCGGCCACTCGCCGGCCGCGGACGACCCGCAGCCCGAGCTCCCGCCCGCCGGCGAGGCGACGGCGACGCCGACCACGGCGACGCCGACCGAGCGCGAGACCCTCTAGCGGGAGATGGCGAGGCTTCCGCGCCGTCTCGGCCACGCCGAGGAGGCGACGCTCGGCGAGCATCTCGAAGAGCTTCGCGGGCGCCTCTTCGTCATGCTCGGAGCGATCGTCCTCGGGACGGTCGTCGCCTACATCTTCCACGACCACGTCCTCGACTGGCTGAACCGGCCGCTGCCGGCCGACCACCACAAGCTCTCGACGTTCGGCGTGGCCGAGCCCTTCACGGTCACTCTGACCGTGAGTCTCTACGCGGGCTTCGTGCTCGCGCTGCCGGTCGTCATCTGGCAGGTGTGGCTTTTCTTCGCCCCGGCCCTGGATCCCGCCGCCGAGCGAAAGGTGCTCGGACTCGCAGCCTGCGCCGTCCTGCTCGGCGCCGCCGGTGTCGCCTTCGGCTACTGGATCCTGCTCCCTCGGGCAGTCCACTTCCTCACGAACTACGACAACCAGCACTTCCGACAGCTGATCCGGGCGTCGTCGTACTACAACTTCGTGGTCACGGTGCTCGTGGGGATCTTGCTCGTCTTCCAGGTTCCGCTCGTCGTTCTCGGGCTGGTCTCGCTCGGTGTGCTCAGCTCACGCACCCTGCGCCGACAACGGAGGATGGGCTATCTGATCACGGCGGCGATCGCGCTGGCACTTCCCGGGCCGGACCCCGTGACGACCTTCCTCGAACTGCTGCCCATGTGGCTCCTCTTCGAGGCGTCGATCTGGCTCGCCGTGTTCTACGAGCGGCGGCAGGGAAAAACGGCTCCCGCCTCGGCTACCCTGAGCGGCTGATGGCCAGGGCAGCGGTCAAGGCGAAGCAGCAGGCGACGGCGAAGGCACAGGCGACAGCCCGTGCCCGCGAGCGCGGCCGGCGGAAGCACAGCGGCGGCGGCAACCCGAACCAGCAGCTCTTCTTCATGCGCCTGCGGCGTCGCCAGAAGTGGGTCTTCGTCCTGCTCGCCGTCGTCTTTGCGCTCACCTTCGTCGGCGTCGGTGTCGGCTCGGGCTCGGGTGCCGGGTTGAGCCAGCTCTACACGGGCCTGTTCGGCGGTGGCGGTGGCGACGTCTCGAAGGCGCAGAACGAGATCAAGAACAATCAGACGAAGGGCTATCTCGACCTCGCGCGCGCCTACGAGACGAAGGGCGACACGGCCCAGGCGATCAGTGCGCTCCAGAGCTACCTGGCGATCAAGAAGAAGGACGCCAGCGTCTGGGGCGAGCTCGGCGGTCTCGAGCTCTCGCGGGCACAGAGGTACGCCACGCAGTACCAGAGCGCGCAGCAGGCGGCCCAGCTCGCGGATCCGAGCCAGCCGTTCCAGCCGGCCGGGACGCTCGGGACGGCGAGCGGCGCGAACCCCGCCTTCTCGACCGCCTCGCAGACGGCGTCGACACGGACGACGCAGCTCTACACGCAGGCGACGACTGCGCTGAGCAACGCCGTCGGCGACTACCAGAAGGTGACCACGCTTCGCCCCAAGGATCCGACGGGATGGCAGCAGCTCGCGACGGCAGCCACGAACGCCGGAAACTACAAGCTGGCGATCACGGGCTGGAAGAACTACCTCAAGTACTACCCGAGCTCCCCACAGCGCTCCCAGATCGACAAGCAGATCAAGCAGCTCCAGAAGGCGGCATCTCAGTCGAGCGCCGCCGCCTCGGCGAGCTCCTCCAGCAGCAGCACACCGAGCTATCCATAGCGAGGTTGCGGCTTCGGCCGCGCGGATAGACTCACCCTCCAGCGGCCCCTCGTGAGGGCCGGCGACCGACTTCTGGGGATCCCCGCATGAATTTCGACATCAGCACCGAGCGGCTCAGCGGCGACGCGTACGTCATCTCGCTCACGGGAGAGGTCGACCTGTACACGGCCCCCGAGTTCAAGCAGCAGCTGCTCGAGGTGATCGGACAGGGCGGCAAGGAGGTCGTGGTCGACTTCAGCGGCACGACGTTCATCGACTCGACGACGCTCGGCGTGCTCGTCGGCGGCGTCAAGCGGCTGCGGACGAACGACGGCCAGCTCGCGCTCGTCTGCAGCGACCGCAACATCACGAAGATCTTCGAGATCACCGGCTTGGACAAGGTCTTCACGATCTATCCCAACCGCGAGGAAGCCGTATCGGCGATCGGGGTTCCGCAGGGTTGAGCCGCGGGGTCAAGGCCGGGGTCTTGGGGGCAGGGCTCGCGGCGGCGGCGCTGCTCGCGGCCGGCTGCGGCACGGGCGGAGTCGCCAGCAGCGCCCAGAATCCCGACACGCAGAACGGGCAGCAGCTCTTCACCGCCAATTGCGGCGGCTGTCACACGCTCGCCGCGGCGGGCACGAGCGGGACGATCGGCCCCAACCTCGACAACGCCTTCGCTGCCGACGTCAAGCAGGGCTTCCCGCAGAGCTCGATCGAGAACGACGTCCTCGACCAGATCCGCCTGGGCTCGGGTCAGGTCGCGACGTACACGACGAACAAGAAGTTCACCGTGCAGCAGCAGATGCCGGCGAACATCGTCAAGGGGCAGGACGCGATCGACGTCGCCGCCTACGTCGCCTCGGTCGCCGGTGCCGGCGGGTTCACCACCACCGGGTCGTCCGCGACCGCCGGGACGAACGGCGAGGCGATCTTCAAGTCAGCCGGATGCTCCGGCTGCCACACGCTCGCGGCGGCCGGTGCGACCGGCACGGTCGGCCCGAACCTCGACCAGCTCAAGCCGTCGATGGCCGTCGTCGTGAAGCAGGTGACGAACGGCGGCGCGATCATGCCCGCCTTCAAGGGGAAGCTCACCCTCGCACAGATCAACGCGGTCGCGAAGTACGTCTCCTCCTCCGCCGGCAAGAAGTAGCGGCTAGAGCTGCGAGACAGGAAGTGCGACCCGGTCGCGGATCACCCCGAGTAGCTCGGCATCGCCGGCGACGAGCACCTCGTCCGCCCCGAACACGCGCAGCGCGTCCTCGACCGCGAGCCCAGGATCGTCGGCGCCGACCTCAACTCGGGCCCCGGGCAGGCGCGCCTCGAGCACCGCCGCAGTCGCCTCGGCGTCGGCTCGGCGACCGTCCACCGAACCCGTGAGCGTCTCGACCCCGCCTGCGACGGCCGGCACGACGACGAGCACGTCGGCGCCCTCGGGCACTGCGACGCTCTCGGTGCCCGGAGGCGCCACGACGAGCACGCGTCGCATTCCCGGAGGGGTCGACGAGGCGAGCACCGGCGCATGATCGGCCGCCCCGGGAACGGGCTCCTTCCTCAACCACCAGACGAGCCCCGCGAAGGCGAGCACCGCCACCGCTACACCGAGCCAGGTGTTGATGAAGGCGCCGGCGATGATGAGCGCGGCGCCGACGATCACCACGCCGAGGAAGCGATATGCCTCCGCCTCGCTGCGGAGCGGGTTGCGCAACTCCGCTCCCCCTACCCGCCGATCAGAGGACGTAGACCGTCGTGAAGACGACGATCCACATCACGTCGACGAAGTGCCAGTAGATCCCGCCGATCTCGACGCCGTGATGGTGCTCGGCGGAGAAGTGCCCCCGGAAGGCGCGGATGGTCATGAAGGCGAGGATCGCGAGCCCGACGAAGACGTGGCAGCTGTGCAGGCCGGTGAGGCAGAAGAAGATCGTCGGGAAGGCTCCGTCCGACGTGTTGAAGCCGACGCGCAGGTACTCGTAGAGCTGCGCGATCAGGAAGGCGAGCCCCATCAGGAACGTCAGCAGCAGCCCTGCGCGCATCCCCCAGACGTTGCCGCGCTTGATCGACGTCGTGGCCCAGTGCATCGTCGCGCTCGACGTCATGAGGATGAACGTGTTGACGGTCGCGACGAAGACCGGCAGGTGATACGGGGGCGTCGGCCACGCCACGCCGTTGACGATGCGAACGAAGAAGTAGGCCGTGAAGAACGAGCCGAAGAGCATGATCTCGGACGCGATGAACAGGTACATGCCGAGCGTCGCCGGCAGGATCCGAGAGCTGTAGTGCGGCTCGGGCGGGCCGTGATGCTCGCCGTGTCCGACGGGCTCGACGTGGGAATAGGTCGTCACGCCGGTATCTCCGCCTCGTCCTTGGCGACGGTGACGTGCTCGACGGGCAGGCCCGTCTCCTTGCGCAGCCGCTCGACGAGGTCCTTCCGCAGCCAGCCCGATTTGAGCGGCTCGAAGGTGGAGACGACGATCTCGTCGACCCGCTCGTCGTGCACCGCCTCCATCGCTGCGCTGAACGGGTCCGGTCGCGCGACCTGGCCGTGGGCATCGATCCCCTCCCCGCGCAGCTGCGCGAGCGCGCGCTTCAAGCGCCGCTCGGCCTCGGGATGGTCGCCGGCCGAGGGATCGCTCTGCGGCGACACGATGAGGAAGCTGGCCGGGCCTGTGCCGGCCAGCTCGCGGATCTTCGCCAGGAGCGGCTCGCCGAGGACGGTCTCGTTCGCGATCACAAGCACGTTCTTCTCCTCCGGCCCGTCGCCGCCCGCGACGAGGTGCTCGACGGGTATCCCACCCGCGGATGCGCGGATCTGGTCGAGGACGTTGCGGCGTAGCCAGCCCGACTTCTCCTTGGGATGCGTCGAGACGAGGATCTCGTCGACCGGCGGCTCGAGCTGCGAGAGCGCGTCGCGAACGGCCGCAGCCGGATCCGCCTCGACGACGTAGCCATCGGCCGCGATCCCGGCCTCGCGCAGGTGCGCAAGGGCGCGCTCGAGCCGGCGGCGTGCCGAGGCGCGGCGGGTGTCCGTGTAGACGACGTAGCCGCGCCGCGGCTCGTTCACCGGCGACACGACGGTGACGTAGAGGTCGTCGCCGCGCGCCCGCAGCGCCTCGCGCAGCGTGGCCGCGTCGACCGTCTCGTTGGCGACGACGAGGAGATGCGTCACACGGGTACCTCCTCCAGCTCGCGAGCCCTCGACGGGGCGAGAATCGCGTGCTGCGCGCCGGGGACGCCGTACTCGTACGGCGAGCCGACGACCTGCGGGATCTCGTCGAAGTTGAAGACCGGCGGAGGCGAGCTGACGAGCCACTCCAGCGTCATCCCGCGCCACGGGTTCGCCGGCGCGATCTCGCCGAAGCGCCAGCTCGTGATCATGTTGTAGAGGAACACGATCACCGACGCGCCGAGCCCGAACGATGCGAGCGAGATGAACATGTTCAGGTCGGCGAACTTCGGCAGGTAGTCGGCGACGCGCCTCGGCATTCCCTCCGTGCCGAGTATGTGCATCGGAAAGAACGTGAGGTTGAAGCCGATGAACGTGAGCCAGAAGTGGAGCTTGCCGAGTCGCTCGTCGTACATCCGGCCGGTCATCTTCGGGAACCAGTAGTAGATGCCGGCGAAGATCGTGAACACGGAGCCGCCGAAGAGGACGTAGTGAATGTGGGCCACGATGAAGTAGGTCTGGCTCACGTGGATGTCGATCGGGACCGCCCCGAGCATCACGCCGGAGAGCCCGCCGATCACGAACATCGAGAGGAAGCCGAGCGCGAACAGCATCGGCGTGCGGAGGTGGAGCTTCCCCTCCCACATCGTCGCGAGCCAGCTGAAGATCTTGATACCGGTCGGGACGGCGATGAGGAGCGTCGTGATCATCATCGGCACCCTCAGCCACGAGGACATGCCGCTCACGAACATGTGGTGCGCCCAGACCGAGAAGCCGAGCACGACGATCGCCATCAGCGAGAGCGCCATCAGCCGGTAGCCGAAGATCGGCTTGCGGCTGAAGACGGCTATGACCTCGCTCATGATCCCGAAGCCGGGCAGCATCATGATGTAGACGGCCGGGTGCGAGTAGAACCAGAAGATGTGCTGGTAGCCCAGCGGATAGCCGCCGCCGACCGGGTTGAAGAACGACGTATGCATCACGTGGTCGAACATCGAGAAGAACTGCGACCCGGCGATGAACGGCGTCGCGATCACGACGAGCAGCGAGGTGGTGAAGTTCGCCCAGACGAGTAGCGGCAGGCGCCAGAAGGTCATCCCCGGCGCGCGCATCGTGATGATGGTGACGAGGAAGTTGAGGGCGGTCATGATCGACGACGCGCC
>Ga0187776_10000894_pt1 | contig 14534 bp, 10 predicted proteins | sample 0216_BV02_MP12_2_FD_132426 | JGI IMG/M metagenome (GOLD analysis project Ga0187776, IMG submission 132426) | Tropical peat soil microbial communities from peatlands in Department of Meta, Colombia - 0216_BV02_MP12_20_MG | ecosystem: Environmental > Terrestrial > Soil > Wetlands > Peat | place...
CCAGTTCCTCCAGAATAGGGCTATTCATGGCATTGAGGGCCGACGCCCGGTTTAGGGAAACCCGCAATGTTTCCTCTTTCTTCTCAAATAATACCAGGGCCATTGTTTTCACCTTTTTCCTGAGAAATCTTCAATGATTCCCAGTCCAAGTGGGGGCAGGATGCATCGTACCCCTACGGCTCCTCCAGAACTTGATCTTTCCAAACCCTCTTATCATCGATGATATGGGTAACGCCCCAGCTCCTCTCCTGCAAGGTTCGACCGATGAACCTGCGGTGGCATCGCCAGGGGAATCGCTCGGCGCAGAGGATGGCTGACCGGCAACGGGAAGACATGCGCTCCAGGAGCTCAATCCCCACCAGGTATGGGAGGGTCTGGGTATAAGCCTCATATCCCCCTTTGCGGTAGCCTCCCAATTCCTTTCCCAGATAGTAGTATCCGAACCCGGCCTCGGCCAGAGAAGGGTTGAGGGACTCCCGTTTAAAGTGGGCGAAATGGCTCGTAGGGAAGCTGCGCACATCGATCACCATTTCGATCTTATGGGCTCGGAGGATGTTGATAAACTCTTCCCAGGTCCGATTGCTGGTGCCCAGAGTAAATATGCTTTTTTCAACTGGGACTATTTTGTCCAAAGAAAAGGCCCTGATTCCTCTTTGCTGGTTAAGGTTGCTTGTCCTTCGGTTTGCGATATCTCCCGTTTGCGCCCTTTATTATGATTTCGATGCTAGACTGGATGTGCTCTGAGCTATGCCTTTATCTACCACGTTCCTGCCCGGGGAGCAATATTTGAATAGAAAATTCGGAAGGTTAATGATATATTAATTTTTTAAGAATATATTTTTTGCCGGCCTGATGGAAAGGAAAGTGAAAGCCTCAAGGTCTCTCTGAAATCACCATGCGTTCCCCGGTCAGCGCCCCACAAGGACTAGTCTTGAATGAAAAGCGGAATTCTCTGGATTCCATCGGTGGATGGGTAAGGGGAAAGGGAACCGTTCTTCTCAACCTTTGCGCTCTTCTTTACACGGCCTTCCGAGAGCTTGTGGCGGAGAGAAAAAAAGGGTTTTCGTTGGTCTTTGAGATCACCCTGCGCCAGGTATATTTTACCGGGGTTCAAGCCCTTAGAGTTGTGGCGGTCATTTCCTTGGCCCTGGGAACGGTAATCATCGTTCAGATCGGGACCCAGCTCTCCTTTCTGGGGGGTGGAATTGAGTTTATTGTTCCCATCCTGGTCCTGATCCTGTTTCGTGAACTGGGGCCTTTGCTCACCGCGATTATCGTTATCGGACGCTCGGGCACGGCTATTGCCACAGAACTGGGGAATATCGTCATCGCCCATGAACTGGAGGCAATCGAGGTAATGGGCATCAACCCGGTCTATTTTATCGTAACCCCCCGGATCATCGGGGTCACCGTTGCGGTGATCAGCCTGACCATCATTTTTATCGCCGTCGGGCTGCTGGGAGGCTTCTGGGTATCCAAGCTGATTCTGCCCATCACCTTCGACGCCTTTTTACGGGAATTGGAGGTCGCCCTCTCGGCCGCCGATCTGCTCGCTGGCTTCCTGAAGAGCCTCATTTTTGGCGTGCTGATTGCCTTAACCTGCACCTATTACGGGCTCACAGTTCGGTATTCGTCGATCGAAGTTCCCCAGGCGGCAACCCGGGGAGTAGTAAGCGCCATGCTGTTCTGTTTTGCGACCAATGCTTTGCTGACAGTGCTCTTTTACCTGTAAGCGAAAAGAAACCGGCATCCCTGGGCAAAGGGGCGCCGGAGAACTGGACCAAGGGATAACTGATGAAGATTCGCTGTTGGGGAGCCAGGGGCTCCATTCCCGTTTCCGGAGGGGACTATGTGGCCTACGGTGGGGATACGACCTGTATCGAGCTCCGGACCCAAGAGGACGAGATCATCATTGTCGATGCAGGTTCAGGGATTCGGAGGCTGGGAAACCTGTTGATTCGAGAAAAAAGAGACCGGATTTCCATGATCTTCACCCACGCGCACTGGGACCACATTCTCGGGTTTCCTTTTTTCAAACCTGCCTACCGCAAGGGAACGGCCATCCAGATGTTCGGGTGCCCCCTGGCCCAGGAATCGATCCAGGGGATGATCTCGCGAACCATGGAAGCTCCCTACTTCCCTGTGAATTTTCAAGACCTTAAGGCAGACATCTCCTACCACGAGGCCTGTGAAAGCAGCTTTTCCATCGGATCCGTAACCGTCACCCCCATCCCGCTGAGCCATCCCAACCAGGGGTACGGTTACAAATTTACGGAGAACGGAAAGAGCTTCGTTTTCTTGACGGATAACGAACTGGCCTTTCAGCATCCCGGCGGACGCACCTTTCCAGAATACGTGGGTTTCTGCCGCCAGGCCGATTTTCTGATCCACGACGCCGAATTCACGGAAAAAGAGTACCGCTGGACCCGCTCCTGGGGCCATACGGTCTATACCGACGCCCTCCGTTTGGCCCTGGAGGCCAAGGTGGAGAAATTCGGACTCTTCCATCACAACCAGGAAAGGACCGATGCGGCCCTGGAGGGGATCGTCGAGAATTGCCGCAGGATTATCGCCAAGCGGGAAGAGAGGATGGAATGTTTCGCCCTCTCGCAGCAGACCGAGATTCAACTGTAATAAAATCCTCCGGGGGATGGAGGGATCTCTTCTTCCCTATCTCCTTGAGCCGAAGGAAAATATAAGAATTAGGATTCCTCCGCGAACAGACCGATGGAACCCGCTATCCAAGTTCGAAGCGTATCCCTTCGAATTGACCGAAGAGTGATCTTCGATGACCTGGAATTCTCCCTGGCCAAAGGGGAGGCCCTCTTCATCGTGGGGGGCAGCGGAAGCGGAAAGTCCCTTCTTCTCCGAATTTGCGCCGGCCTCGTTGTTCCGGAAACCGGGAGGGTGACTCTGGGGGGCGTTGACCTGCAGGCGGCCACCAAGAAGGAGGTCCAGGATTTGCGGGCTCGAATCGGTTTTGTGTTCCAGGATTCCGCTCTCATCAGCAACATGGCTGTCTACGACAATATCGCCCTTCCCCTCCGGTACCATAAGAAGTGGCCCGAAAAGGAAGTGCAGGCCCGGGTGGAGGAAAAGATGGGGCTCTTCGGGGTGGACCGAACCATTGACTGGTCCATCCCGGCAATGCTAAGCCTGGAAATGCGCAAGCGCGCCGCCCTAGCCAGGGCCTTCATCTTGGACCCGGAATACCTTCTCCTGGACCAACCGACCAGCGGTCTGGAGACGGACACCGCCGAAAGCTTAAACCTGATTATCCGCGACTACCAGCAAAGGACGGGGACCAGCCTTCTGGAGGTAGGCAGCGAATACTCCCTTTCGGGGGGACATGCCGACCGGATCGGGGTGCTGGAAGACGGCCGGATCACGGCCGAAGGGACGGTGGAGGAGATGCAGTCTTTTTTGGAAAAGGGAAATGGGCCAGGAAATTCCCAATAGCCAGTCGCAAATTTCAGGTTTTCATGACCGATAGGGAAGATTCTAGGCTTGGAATTTGGGGGACTGGATTGAGGAATTTTCACTCTTGGCCTTTTAGCGCACTTCAGGCACCCTAGGGGTTCTTTCGGACGATTCGGCGCCGGCAGCTGGGTGCTTTTCCCCTTGCCGGCCTTCATCCTCAGGAGGCTGTTTTCTTCCCCTTCATGTGAAAGCATGATGAAAAGGCAAATCTATGCAGATGTATTTTCGAGTCAGACACTTTGATCGGTACGTGGGGATTTTGGTAGTCCTGGCCATCATCCTGGCGATCGTGGCTTTGGTCTTTGTGGGTCGCGGCCAGAAATGGTTTGCCAAGCGTGTTCTCTACAAAGCCGTCTTCAGCAAGGTTCAGGGGCTCAAACCGGGAACGCCGGTCACCATTTCAGGGATGGAAATCGGAAATGTAAAGTCCCTCCGGCTGAATCCCCAGAGTAGGGTGGAGCTGATGATCGAAATCCTGCAGCACTACCAGGGAAATATCCGCGAGGATTCCCAGGCCACGATTGCCATGGCCCTCATTGGGGGTAAAACAGTTGAAATCACCGTCGGCTCCCCTGAAAAACCCTCACTTCCGCCCGGGAGTACCATTCCCACCCTGGAGCCCAAGGAGATCACTGATATTCTTAAAGAGATCGACCTCAAGGGTTCCCTCAAGAAGATTGACGAAGTCCTGGACAATTTGAAATCCATCACCCACAAACTGGACGACCCGAAGGGGTCCCTTTTCAGCACTCTGGGCAATCTGGAATTCGTGACCTCCCAGCTCAAAAACGGCCAGGGGGGCGTGGGAGCCATTCTCCAGGATCCCAAAATGCACGGGGAGATCAACGCGGCCATCGCCCAGGTCCGCCAGTCTCTGGCCAACGTGGAAGAAATTACCCGGAATGCGGCCCAGGTTTCCCAGAACCTGCCTCCGCTGATGGGAGAAGTGGACCGTTCGGTCAAGGAAATCCCCAACCTGATCGAGGACCTAAAAAAAGCCCTGGCTGAATTGCCCCCCATCCTGGAAGACGTAAAGAAGACCACGGCCCATACCCCCGCTATCGCCGAGAATGTGAAAGAGATCACCGGGAACGTAAGGAAAGCCTCCCCCCAGCTCCCCGACCTTATGACGACCACCCAGGAGACCACGGAAGACACCGACAAACTCATCCAGGGACTCCAGAACCACTGGCTCCTGCGCGGATCGATGCCCAAGGGTCCAAGAGAGATGTCTCCGGCGGTCGGTCAACGGGAAAGCCCCTATGAAAAGACAGGAGAGACAAACCGATGAGCGGGTCTCAGGATCTTTCCCTGTATATTGCCTTCGGCGCAGGGCTCCTCTCCTTCCTTTCTCCCTGCGTCTTGCCCTTGGTCCCATCATATCTGGCTTTTATCACCGGCCTCTCTTTTGAGGAACTCACCCAGGAAGAGAACAAGGGGAGAAGACGCCGGACAATCTTTCTTCATTCTCTCATGTTCGGACTTGGATTCAGCACCCTCTTCACCGCTCTTGGGGCCTCGGCCACCTATCTCGGGCAATTCCTGTCGGCCCACCGGGATACCATCCGGGTCGCGGGGGGAATTCTGATCATTCTTTTCGGGCTTTTCATCAGCGGGGTCTTCTCTTTCAACTTCCTCCAGCGGGAGAAGAAATTACACCTCCAGAGCAAGCCCCTGGGATTCCTGGGGTCTTTCCTGGTGGGGTTGACCTTTGCCGCCGGATGGACTCCCTGCGTGGGCCCAATTCTTTCCTCCATCCTTCTATTTGCCAGCACTCAACAGGAAATCTGGTCGGGAATCCTCCTCCTCCTCGCCTACTCTCTGGGCCTGGGGGTGCCTTTCCTGATCTGCTCCCTGGCGCTGAATACCTTCCTGAACACCTTTCGGAAGACCGCCAGGCATATGGGAGTCATCACCAAGGTCGGGGGCGCTCTTTTGATCCTCGTGGGGATTATTCTGCTGACCGATTCTTTCTCCTACCTGAGTGAACTGTTTAACCAGCTCTTCCCTGGGACCTCCGTCGGTTAGCCCATCTTCCGGACCGAATCCCGATGACCTTGGATAGGAACTGGAGGGGAAAAATTCCGTGGGTAGGGAAATGAATCCTCATCATCTGTTTCATCCCCTGCTTCATTTTTTGGAAAAGCGGGAAGGCTTGCTCCGGGTCCACGGCCTGAAAGGGTCCTCACCCGCTTTTCTCCTATCCCGCATCTTCGGCCAGGCCCCAGGCCCCCTCGTTGTCATCTCGGCCGATGAAGAAAAGGCGGACCGGCTCTTTCAGGAGCTGCTCTTTTTTATCGGACAGGATGAAAGCGTTTTCCTCTATCCCTCCTGGGAGGTGAAACCTTTCGAGAGAATCTCCCCCCAGGCGGAAGCCATGGGTCAACGGTGGACCGTCAGGTCCCGCCTGCTTTCCAACCCGAAAAAGCTCATCCTGGTGGCCTCGGTACGGGCCGTCCTTCAAAGAGTTCCCCCGCGTGCCCTTCATTCAACTCAGGCCTTTTCTCTTTCCCCGGATCAGGAGTTCAGGCGGGAAGAATTGATCCGCCGCTTGGAAGGGATGGGCTATAGCCGGAGCAGCCTGGTTACGGAAGTCGGGGAATTCGCTGTACGGGGGTTCCTGGTCGACCTCTTTTCCCCCTCCGGGCCTGGCCCGGTGCGCATTGAATATTCCGGGGACACGGTTGACTCGGTGCGCCTCTTTGACCCGGAGAGCCAGCGCTCCTCGGAAGCCCTCGAGGAGGCGCAGGTCCTGCCGGTGAAAGAGGTCCTGCTCTACCCGGAATCATTTGAAGGAGCCGCCCGGAAGCTTTCCGCCCGCCAGCAAGAGGATCCTTCGCTCCAGGATTCGGCCCGCCACCTCCTAGAGAGAATTCGGCAAGGAATTCCCTTCCCCGGCGTGGAATTCTTCCTTCCCTATTTCTACCCTGCTCTGGATACCTTCTTCGATTTCTTTTCCCCGCGGACTACCCTCTTCCTGGAAGACCCCTCGGAAATCGGGGAAGAGCTCATTCGCTTCTGGGAGGAAGCCGAAGATGCCTGGCAGAACGCTCTTTCCCGGGAGGAACTATGGCCGTCCCCCGGGGAGCTTTTTCTGAAGGAGGAAGAGTTCCAGGAATGGGGCCGATATTATCCACGGGTCGCCTTCGAATTGCTGGAGGCAGGGGAGGAAGGAGAGCGCCTACGCCTGGATACCCTTTCCAACGAGCGCCTCAGGTCGGAACTCCTATCCTCCAAATCCGATGAAGGGATCCTGCGGCTCCTCGCCCAGCGCATCCGCTCCGGTCGGGAGAAGGGTGTGGTCACTCTCCTGGCCTGTTTTAGCCTGCGCTCGGCCCAGCGGTTGGCGGAGATGTTGGAGAAGCACGACCTCTCCGTTCAGATTCTGGACAAACCCTTTTCCGACTGGAGGCCGGAAGATTCCGAAGAATGGGAGGTCACCCTTCTCATCGGAAATCTATCCCGGGGTTTTGTCTTTCCCCCCGCCAGCCTGGCCCTGATCACCGAGACCGAGCTCTTCGGGGAAAAACAGCTCCGGAAGCGTCCCGCCGTCTCCGTGAAAGACCACGCCCTGGCGGCTTTCAGCGACCTCCAGGTGGACGATTACGTGGTCCATACCGAGCATGGCATCGGCATCTACCGGGGGCTGTGGAAGCTCCATCTTGGAAAGGAGGAGCATGACTTTCTGCTCCTTGAATACCAGGACGGGGACAAGCTTTATCTCCCCGTATACCGCTTGAACCTCCTGCAGAAATACGTGGGAGGGGGCGACGGCGGGCCCCGTCTGGACAAGTTGGGCGGGACCTCTTGGGAGAAAGCAAAGAAACGGGTGAAGAAATCCCTGCGGGAACTGGCCGAGGAGCTCATCCAGCTCTATGCCGCCCGTTCGGTGGTGAAAGGGCACGGGTTCTCCCCCCCAGATCAATTCTTGAAGGAGTTCGAGGCCTCCTTCGAGTATGAGGAAACCCCGGACCAAATGCAGGCCATTGAAGACATGCAGAGCGACCTGACCCAGGAAAAACCCATGGACCGCCTGGTCTGCGGGGATGTGGGATTTGGAAAGACCGAAGTGGCCCTGCGGGCCGCTTTCCGGGTGATGATGGAGGGAAAGCAGGTGGCCGTGCTGGTTCCCACCACAATCCTGGCCCAGCAGCACCACCAGACTTTTTCCCGCCGGTTCGCCCCTTACCCCTTCCGGGTGGAGATGCTCAGCCGGTTCCGGTCCCGGGCCGAGCAGAAGCAGGTTCTGGCCGATCTGTCCAAAGGAAAGGTCGATTTGATCATCGGAACCCACCGTTTGCTGCAGAAGGATGTGGTTTTCAAAGACCTGGGTCTCCTGGTGATCGATGAGGAGCATCGCTTCGGAGTGGGGCATAAGGAAAAGATCAAGCGCATGCGTACGAATGTGGATGTCCTGACTCTGACCGCTACCCCCATCCCCCGCACCCTGCAGATGTCTCTGGGCGGGATCCGCGACTTGAGCGTGATCGAAACTCCCCCTGCGGAACGGCAGGCGATCCGCACCTACGTAACCGAGTTTGATGAGGAGGTCATCCGCGACGCCATCCGGCGGGAACTGCGGCGGGGCGGACAGGTTTTCTTCGTCCACAATCGGGTGAGATCCATCGGGGCCATGGAAATGTTCCTGCGCCGGCTGGTTCCGGAGGCGCGCCTCGCCGTGGCCCACGGCCAGATGGAAGAAAGGGACCTGGAGCGGGTCATGCTGGCCTTTGTCAAGAAGGAAGTGGATTTGCTCCTGACCACCACCATCATCGAGTCCGGCCTGGATTTCCCCTCGGCCAACACCATTCTCATCAACCGGGCGGACAAGCTGGGGCTGGCCCAGATGTACCAAATCCGCGGCCGGGTGGGCCGATCCAAAGAAAAGGCTTATGCCTACCTGATGGTCCCGGCCCTCTCCCAGATGGGGACCGATGCCCGCAAGAGGCTGGAAGCCCTCCAGGAGGTGAGCGAGCTGGGGTCCGGCTTGAAACTGGCCATGCACGACCTGGAGATCCGGGGGGCGGGGACCCTCCTGGGAGATGCCCAGTCCGGGCACATCGCTGCCGTGGGGTTTGACATGTACCTGCAGATCCTGGAGCAAGCCGTCCGGGAGCTCAAGGGGGAAGAGGTGAAGGAAGAGGTCGACCCGGAGATTGACTTGCCCATCCCCGCCTTCTTCCCCCCGGACTACATTGAAGAAATCAACCAGCGCCTGGTCTTCTACCGCCGCTTGGCTTCCGCGAAATCCGAAGTGGAGGTCCAGGACATCCGTGAAGAGCTGCGGGACCGGTTCGGCTCCATCCCTCCCGCGGCCGAGAACCTCTTCCAAGTCATGAACCTGAAACTCCTTTTGAAGCAGACCGGAATTCGACGGATTTCGGCGGAAAAGGAAAAAGTAGTGCTCACCTTCGACTCGAAATCTTCCGTCGATCCTCAGCGCCTCGTGACCGCGGTGGCCCGGGGCAAGGGACGGAGAGAATTCACTCCAGAACAGCGCTTGAAACTCCGGCCGACGGCCAAAGGATGGGAAGGGATGCTGGAGGAAACCAAAAAATTATTGATGGAGCTCCTCTGAAATGATAATTTATTTTTTATGCTCCCTAGGATTATGAGATTCAAAATTGTGCCTTTCTTGGTATTTAGCCTGTGGGTCCTGGCTCCCCGTGGCGGTCCTGGAGAGGTGGTCGAGCGGATTGTAGCCCTGGTCAACAACCAAGTGATCACTCTTTCCGAGTTGGATGAAATGGGCAAGCCCGTCCTCGATCAGGTGCGGCAGACCGGTCTTCCTGCGGAGAGGGAAGAGCGATTGAAAAAAGCCCGGAGGGAGGTCTTGGGTCACTTGATCGAGAGCAAGCTTCTGGAAGAAGAAATGAAGAAGAGAAAGATCGAAGTCCCGGACCGGGATGTGGACGCGGCCATCCAGGATGTCCTGAAGTCCTCGAACCTAACCGAGGATGCGCTCAAAAAGACCCTTGCCCGCGAAGGGATGACCTATGCTTCCTACCGGCAGAAAATCCGGGATGAGCTGGGAAAGATGCGCCTCGTCAGCCGGGAAATCAAATCGAAGATCGTCATCGAGGACGAAGATGTGAGGAAGCGATATCAGGAAAATCCGGAAAAATATTCTGAACCTCTGGAGGTCCAGATCCAGCAGGTCTTTTTCCCTCTCCCTAAAAATGCAACGAATGAGCAAGTCGCCGCCGTCCAAAGGGAGGCCTCGACCATCCTGGAAAGAGCCCGGAGGGGGGATGACTTCACCCAGTTGGCCAAAGTCTATTCGCGAGGCCCCGAAGCCAGCGAGGGAGGGGTTCTAGGCTATTTCAAGAAACACGAATTAGTTCGAGAGGTGGAGGAAGCCGGATTCAAGCTGAAACCGGGGGAAATCAGCGATCTGGTCAGGAGCTCGGCGGGATTTCACATCTTAAAAGTGCTGGACCGGAAGGGCGGGGAACTCCGTCCTTTCGCGGAAGTTCAGAACCGAATCCGGGAAGAGGCCATGCAGGAAGAATCCGAGAAGAAATTCAATGAGTGGATGACGGACTTGAAGTCGAAAGCCTACATTGAAATAAGACTATGACCGTTTTCCCGCGGTGCCGGTTTCCCGTTCCAGGTTAAGATCTTTTTCTGCAACCCGAAACTTGGACCCAGAATTTCGTCATGAGCCGCCCGCAATCTGAAGCCTAAAGCTTGAAACTCGAAACTCGAAACTGGAAACCCATTGTTGCCATCACTATGGGAGACCCCCGGGGGGTTGGCCCGGAAGTGGTGGTGAAGGCCCTGTCCCGGGAGGGCCTTCACCAAGTTTGCCGCCCCTTGATTCTGGGAGACCCGCTCATCCTCCGGAGAACCGTGAAGGCCCTAGGACTAAGGTTGGAGGTCGTCGAGCTCGAGGAGGGATCGATTGTCGAAAGGCCCGAGGGAGGGTTAGGGATTCTTCCTCTTTCCCGTCTCCTTTCGGGAAAAGAACCGACGGAGGTCGCCCCGGAAGAGAGTTCCCGGGCCTCTTTCCGCTATCTGGAGAAGGCCGGGAGAATGGCTCTGGCCGGACAAGTCGAAGCCATAACCACGGGTCCGGTGAGCAAGGGGGCGATTGCCCAAGCTGGAATTCCCTTTCAGGGCCATACCGAATTCTTTGCCGGCCTTGCGGGAACAAAGGATTTTGTCATGATGCTTGTCGGGGAGCGGTTGAGAGTGGCTCTGGTGACCACCCATCTACCGCTGAATGAAGTGAGCAAATCTTTGAAAGAAGAAAATATCCTTTCGGTCGTCGAGATCACCGGGCGGAGCCTGAAAGAATATTTTGGAATCCCGAATCCCCGAATCGCGGTCGCCGCCTTCAACCCACATGGGGGGGAGGGCGGGCTCTTCGGCGACGAAGAAGAGATCATCTCGCGGGCGGTCGATCAGGCCCGCGGAAGAGATTTAGCCGTCTCGGGTCCGTGGCCGGCGGATTCACTCTTCCATCGAGCAGCGCAGGGAGAGTACGACGCAGTGGTCTGTATGTACCACGACCAGGGCCTGATCCCCCTGAAGCTTCTCCATTTCGATACCGCCGTGAATGTCACCCTTGGCCTTTCCTTTATCCGCACCTCGGTGGACCATGGGGTGGCCTATGATATTGCCGGCAAAGGGATCGCCAGTTCCCGGTCCATGGAAGAAGCGGTGCGGATGGCTGCGAAAATGGCTGTACAAAAAAGGAAATTACAAAATCCAAAGCCCAAATCCCCCCCACCCTCTCCCTCCCCCTCGAGAGGGGAGGGCAGGGAAGGGGTGTAGGGGTTGCGGATTTCGACATTCGAATTTCGGATTTTAGAAGGTTATGTCCGATAAAATCATCATCCGCGGAGCCCGCCAGCACAACTTAAAGAACATCAGCCTGGAAATCCCCCGGGATCGGCTGGTGGTGATCACCGGTCTTTCCGGGTCGGGGAAATCATCCCTGGCCTTCGATACTCTCTACGCCGAAGGGCAGCGGCGTTACGTGGAGTCTCTTTCGGCCTACGCCCGCCAGTTCCTGGAACAGATGGAAAAGCCCGATGTGGATACCATTGAGGGCCTTTCTCCGGCTATCTCCATCGAGCAGAAGACCACTTCCAAGAACCCTCGCTCCACGGTTGGCACCATAACCGAAATCCACGACTACCTTCGCCTGCTCTTCGCCCGCGCGGGGCGGGCCCACTGCTACCAGTGCGGCAAGGAGATCCAGTCTCAGACCATCCAGCAGATTGTGGATCAAGTCATGTCCCTCCCCCCGGGCACTCGTCTGCAGCTTTTTTCCCCCATCACCCGAGGCCGCAAAGGAGAGTACCGAAAGGAGTTCGATTACCTGCGCAAGAGCGGCTATGCCCGGGTGAGGGTGGACGGGACGGTCCGCGACCTGAACGAAGAGATCGCCCTGGACAAAAACAAGAAACACACCATCGATGTCCTGGTGGACCGTCTCCTGGTGAAGGAAGGGGCCGGAAAGCGGCTCGCCGACTCGCTGGCTACCGCCCTGAATCTTTCCGAAGGGATCGTCAAGGTGGAGGTCGGCGGGGGGGAAGAGCTGGTCTTCAGCGAAAAATTCGCCTGCGTGGACTGCGGAATCAGCTACCCGGAGATCAGCCCCCGCATGTTCTCCTTCAACAATCCCTACGGCGCCTGCCCTCAGTGCGACGGGCTGGGGACGACCAACTATTTCGACCCGGACCTGATCGTTCCCGACAAGGAAATATCCATTCGGGAAGGGGCGATGGTTCCCTGGCAGGGGCGCAATTCCATGTATTTCCACCAGACCCTCCAGTCCCTTGCCGATCATTATCACATCGATCTCTACGCTCCCTTCAAAAAGCTCCCCGCCAACGTGCAAAAGGTCCTCCTCTACGGGTCCAATGGGGAGCAGATCAAGTTCCATTACGAACGGGAGGACCGGAGGCATTTCTATTACCGGGATTTCGAAGGGATCATTCCCAACCTGGAGCGCCGGTACCGGGAGACGGATTCGGAGATCATCCGGGAAGAGATGGAAAAGTACATGAACATCCGCCCCTGCCCGGCCTGCCAGGGAGCCCGGCTGCGCAAAGAGAGCCTCTTCGTCAAGGTGGGCGGGTTGAACATCCACGAAGTCACGGAAAAATCCATCCGCCAAGCCCTGGATTTTTTTACCCACCTGGAACTGAACCCGAGAGAGCGGGAGATCGCCCGGCGAATCTTAAAAGAGGTCTCTGAGCGCCTGGGGTTCCTGCTGAATGTCGGGCTCGATTACCTCACCCTCGGCCGTTCTTCAGCTACCCTCTCGGGCGGGGAATCCGAGCGCATCCGCCTGGCCACCCAGATCGGGTCCGGCCTGGTGGGGGTGCTCTACATTCTCGACGAGCCCAGCATCGGCTTACACCAGCGGGACAATGCCCGCCTTCTTTCTACTCTGAAAAAGCTGCGAGATTTGGGAAACACGATTCTGGTGGTGGAGCATGACCAAGAGACCATCCTGGAGGCCGATTACGTTCTGGACCTCGGCCCCGGGGCGGGAGCTCACGGGGGAGAATTGGTCTTCAAGGGAACTCCCCAGGAGCTGCTCCAGTCCGAAACTTCTCTCACCGGAAAATACCTTTCGGGAAAGCTGAAAATTCCCCTTCCCCACCGACGAAGAAAGTCGAGGGGCCAATTCTTGACCCTGATCGGGGCCAGCGAGAACAACCTCAAGGACATCACCGCGAAAATCCCCCTGGGATTGTTCACCTGTGTTACCGGGGTGTCGGGCTCGGGGAAGAGCACCCTCATCCTGGATACCCTCTACCGGGCGTTGGCCCAAAAAATTTATCATTCCAAGGAAAGACCCGGAAAGGTCCGGGAAATTCAAGGTCTCTCCGAAATCGACAAAGTCATCGAGATCGACCAGTCCCCCATCGGGCGGACCCCCCGATCGAACCCGGCCACTTACACGGGGCTCTTCACCCCCATCCGAGACCTCTTTGCCCAGCTCCCCGAATCCAGAGCCCGCGGGTATGCTGCCGGCCGGTACAGCTTCAATGTCAAAGGGGGACGTTGCGAGGCCTGCGGGGGCGACGGGATCATCAAGATCGAGATGCACTTCCTGCCGGACATCTATGTGACCTGCGAGGTCTGCCGGGGCAAGCGGTACAACCGGGAGACCTTGGAAGTCCAGTACAAAGGGAAAAATATCTGGGACGTGCTGGACATGACCGTGGAGCAGGCCCTGAAGTTTTTCGAAAACATCCCCTCCATCCGGGCCAAGCTGGAAACCCTTTGGGATGTGGGCATGGGCTACATCAAGCTAGGGCAGCAGGCCACCACCCTTTCGGGCGGTGAAGCCCAGAGGGTCAAGCTCTCCCGAGAGCTTTCCAAACGCTCCACGGGCAAGACGGTGTACATCCTCGATGAACCGACCACCGGCCTGCACTTCGACGACATCCGCAAGCTCCTGAACGTTCTCAACCGGCTGGTGGATTCCGGCAATACCGTGATCGTCATCGAGCACAACCTGGAGGTCGTCAAGACCGCCGATCACATCATCGACCTTGGCCCCGAGGGGGGAGACGGCGGCGGACAAGTGATCGCCGTGGGAACCCCGGAAGAATTAGCCCAGGTCCCCCACTCCTACACCGGCCAGTTCCTGAAGAAGGTCCTAGAACGTGATCGAGCCCTCAGCGCGGCTTGATTCCCCCGGGCGATAGTCATGACCTCCGGCAGAGACAAAGGCTTGAAAGGCAGCTATCCGCTCAAAGCTAATTCTGAATGGGTCTCTGTTGCCCGGCTCTGGGACAAGGACCTTCTGGGCAAAAATCATGAGGCAGCTTCCATTTCATGGACCGGGCGGGCCTCCCAAATTGCGAATTGTTGATTGCGGAATGCGGATTGGAAAAGAAACCCCAAAATCCGAAATCAACAATTCGAAATCCGAAATGGGCAGGCCGATGCTTTCTGCGCGTAATGCCCTTGCCCCCGGGCCACGAGCCAGGCATTCTGGAAATGTCAATCCGCCAAAGGCGGGCATGACCGCCCGGTTTTGATGCCGGGGAAGAGGATCAAGGAAAGAGGAGGACGAAGTTGCC
>Ga0187776_10000895_pt1 | contig 14527 bp, 10 predicted proteins | sample 0216_BV02_MP12_2_FD_132426 | JGI IMG/M metagenome (GOLD analysis project Ga0187776, IMG submission 132426) | Tropical peat soil microbial communities from peatlands in Department of Meta, Colombia - 0216_BV02_MP12_20_MG | ecosystem: Environmental > Terrestrial > Soil > Wetlands > Peat | place...
ACTCACGATTTTCCGGACCGTGTTTGGGAATGATCTTGAAGCTGAACTTGGCGAGGGCATTCAGGATCGGCCGTTTGAGGGTGAATTGCACGGCGTAGTCGTCGAGCTTGGTGGCGCTGGCGATGAACTCGTAGCGAACTCTGAGGGGCGTGATCGTCTGAGGGTGCATCATGACGTTGTAGGTGAAAATGACGTCATCGGCAGTGAACGGTTTCGCCTCCTCGCCTTCTTTCGCATGCCATTTCACATCCTTGCGCAGATAGAAGGTATAGGTTCGCCCATCATCAGCAGCTTCCCACCGCTCTGCGAGTTCGGGAACGATCTCCTGCTTTTCGTTGATGCCGACGAGGCCGTTGAAAATGATCTCGCTGACCCGCAGAGAGATCATATCGTTGCTCGTTATTGGATCCAGCGTCGCGGCCCGGCCATATTCACCATAGCTCAGGCTCCCGCCGTCCGGATAGCCGTCCTGTTTTGGCGCCGCCTCCGATCGCGGCAGCGGTGTCGCGAGAACCAACACGACAAGCATGAACATGAGCGTCGGCAAGTTTTTCATGATCGCCTCCTAAAGGTTAGAAGGGAGTGACCTCGCTTGCTTCATAGGCTGCTGCATGCGACGTCTCCATTGAGTGATCAGAACAGTCTGGCATCGCCAGCACTCTTCTGCTCCCTGGCATACACTCCCTGCATGGCCACCTGTATCTGGCGGACGGCCGGGAAGTGCTTACTCATCTCAAAATAGATCTCGAGAGCCTCTGAGAACTTCCTCGTCTCATAGTATGCTTCAGCGAGCTTGATGAGCATGAGTGGATCGTTGTGAACGATACTGTTCTTGTTGCTCTTGTCTCTCCCTGCTTCGACGCAGGATATTGCCTTGGCGTAATCTTTTCGCTGGAGATAGTAGCTCCCCAGAGCCCGGTACAGTTCAGCCATGCTTGCCCTCTCACCGGCGCCGGCGAGAAGCGACGCCCTCCTCTCGATCTCCGGGCACTCGATCTCCAAGGTGCTGCACGCCGAGAGAACTTCCGCCACGACCTGCGCTTCCGCGGTCGGACCAGCCAGCCGCTCCAATTCGCCCTGCATTTCCTGCCTCTGTTTCTGATCGGCTTGCCGGCAGCGGTTAACAGCCTGGAGCACCGCCGCTTTGGCTCTGTACTGGGCGGGCGCCTCTCCGGTGGCGAGGACGAGGTCGAGTACCTGATTGGACGCAACGAAACTGCCGAACCGCGCCTGGGCTGCACCTAGGTAGTAGTTTGCCGCTTGTTTTACCTGTCCGTCCGTGGCTGCTCTCTCGAGGGATTGCAGGCTTGCCATGCCATAAAGAAGAGACAAGTTGCGGAGCAAGGAGGGGTCATAGAACCGAATGACCTTGTGCGCATCCACAGTCTCTTCGTAGGAATAGGCGCTCAAGTCCGTCTGCCCGACGAGGGCCAACCCCTTTTCGAACTGCCCCTCCCGGGCGTACACCTCGATAAGATCGGTGATGATGCGGATCGAAGGCCCTTGCTTGGACTGTCTTGCTGAAGCCAGGGCCTCTTCGCCCATAGCGACGGGCTTCTTCCCCTCAAGTCCAAGCCTACTGTAGGTTGCGGCGAGCCCGCACCGCACCTCTGGGTCCATGGGGTTCAGGGCGAACCAGAGTCTCTCTGCGTCCTTGTTTTTCCCCTGCCGGTAGAGGCACTCCCCGAGATAGAGGCGGGCGAGAGCCCGGTCCTCCGGCCGCATGGCCTGGTCCCGGATACACCTGCCCAACAACGACGCTGCTTCAACGCTCTTGCCTGACTCGAGGGCGGCGCGGCCGAGATAGAGACTGGCATATCGGCTTCTGTTCGGCTCCTTGCTTGCCACCAGTCGGCCGAGGTAGTCCACCTGCGCCCGAAGCGATGCACGGTAGAGCTCACGGTAGAGCTCAGCACTGGCGAGACAGGTCATGCCGAGACCGAGATAGGTCTTCCCAAGTTCTGTCGGGCTCGCGGCAGGCAGGCAGGCGTAGAGGGCGGTGCCCGCCTCGTCATAGAGGTGCTTGCTGTAGAGCTGCATCCCGCGGTTCAGCGGGTTATCGGCAGCGTAGGACGGCGCCGCCGCCAGCAATATCGTAGTGAGAACCAGGAGCGTCCTGGCCATGGCAACACCCCTCGACGCCACGGTCTATTTTTTCAGGTTGGCAATGTATATGTGATCCCATTGCTCAACCTGGGCACGATACGCCAGGGTACCGTCCCGAGAGCAGGCAACATCGTGATTCATTTTCGTGTCGGTCTTGATGAGCAGGTTAGTCTTCTGCTCAATATCGACAATGTAAATCGGATTAAATGCTTCCGCATCATTTTTCACATAGACTATCTTCTTGCTATCCGGCATCCAGGCGGGTCCTTGGTCAATATCGGGAACGACGTTCACCGCTACAACCCTTGACGCCAGAAAATCAGCTTGCATATTGTTTGAATTGTCAAGGGAGATGACAATGATGCACCATACCTTCGGATCATTCTCTGCATTGTAGTTTGAGTAGAACGCAATTTTGCTCCCATCGGGGGACCAAGTCGGTCTCAAGTCATCGTAGATCCATGTTGTGATCGGTCTCAGGGTCGCGATGGGTCTGGCAACGTCTTCGATGAGGTACACATCATGATTGTCGTTGCTTCCGTAGATCAAGGCGATCTTCTTGCCATCCGGGGACCACTCCGGGTACAAATACGACTTCTCCCCTTGGGTCAGCTTGATGACTGCCCTGGGCTCGAGCTTCAAGAGGTATATGTCCGCTTTTCCCGTGCGGCCCGAGACGAAGACAACCTCGTTGGCGACAGGTGACCAGCGGGGTTGACCGTCTCTCTCAGGGTTTTCGGTGAGTCTGATGATCGTATTCTTCCCAAGATCAGGCATCAGGTAGAGGTCGTAGTTACCCCTTCCGCCGTTGCTCATGAACACGAGACTCTTGCCGTCAGGAGACCAGGTTATTCCCGAATTGAAGCTCGCCTCATCGAGGATTCCGGAGAGGAACATCTGCATGGCGCCCCCCGTTTCGGATTCGGGAGTCCGGTAGTAGACCCTCTGAACGACCGAGCCATCCAGCCGGCAGATGATAATCTCTCGCTTCTCATCAATGCTTCTCTCAAAGGCAAGAAGTTCGCCCATGGGAGACCACACGGGATTCGAGTCGTTATGACCGGGCTCGACGCGTGTCACCGAACGCACGCTCTCCGGCTCCAACGCGGGAGGCTCATCTGTCTTCGCCTTCTCGGGGGCAGGCTGGTTTCCCCTTCCGATGTCAGCCTGCTCCGTCTCTCCTGTGACTTTCGGGGCCACGGCCCCGCTTTCTTGCGGTGGCGGCGGCACCGAGGCCTCACCATGCTCGCGGGGCGCAGGAATCTCGCCCGAAGCCGCATCCGAAGCCCCACCGCTATGCACCGCAGAGGTTTCAGCGGCCGAATGAGGCTTCGACCCATCCGATGGAAGGCACACGCCCCGTAACAAGCCAACCGCAAGGGCAGCAAAGCTCAGAATCAGGATTGCCAGGCCTTTCAACTCAGCCCCCCCGACTACTTGAGATCCTTTATCTGAGCCCAGTACTTCATCGCCGACTGGCGCATCTTGGCGAAGTCGCTCTTTCCCTCCAGTTCCTTCGGGAAGAAGTCGAAGTACTCCTTCCAGGCAAGGTCGGCCTTGTCGAGGAGCGATTTTTGCTGGGTCAGCAAGAACAGCTTGTGATACGCAATCGCCTGGTAATAATACGTGTCATGCACCGCTTCCCCATACTGTCTGGTGGGGAAGAAGCGCGTATTTTGTTTGGCTATCTTTAGCGCCTGTGTGGCCTTCGTGAGATTCTCGCCTGCGGCCTGCTTATCCTGCTGAATGAGCTGATTTCCTTTCTCGTAATAGGCATGACCCAGATTCGTGTAGGTTACAGCGAACTGTTTGTAGATGATCTGCTGGTTTTCAGGAAGAGAGAGCACGTTTTCGAACTCACGAATGGCGGAGTCGTAATCATTCTTCTGATCCATGTAGAGCTGAGCAAGGCGATGATGTGCCTCGGAATAGTCAGGATGTCCTTTCTGGGTGCCAGCATAGGCCTGGATCGCCGCATCGATATTCCCGTTTTGCTCGGCCATCTTGCCAATTTTCAAGAAGTCCTTGGCCAGGACTATCTTATTCGGACCGGTGCGATCGACCTCAGACTTGTTGAACTCCAGTACTTGCTCCCAATCCCGATAGTCACCACCAACTGAAAGTCTCACGGCACGGAACCCAAAGTTGACTAGGTGCCCTTCGAGAAGGGGAGTCTTGCCCACGGGAAGATTGTCCACAAAGACTTCGGCCCCCGACGGTTCCGACTCGACCTTAAAGAGGGCGTTTGCCACCGTGAGCGAGTACTCCTTGGCCTCTTTGCTCGCACTCACCGTGAGCTTCTCGCGCGCCTGTTCATACCCGTGCTTGGAAAGCAGGAGTTCGTGCTCCTCATAGAGCCGCACCGGGACCTCCGCCTTCCCCTCTGAATCGGTGCTCCCAACCCAGGTGTTATCGACATATATGTTTACTCCCCACACGGGCGCGGCGTTTGGCGGTGTTCCTCCTTTGACCGAGAGAACACAGGAAGACTTCGCGGCCTCCTTCTCTCCCTCGAGGTATACGCGGCGGACGACCTTGTCCCCGATCCTGATCTGCTCGCCCGGATTCATAGCCAGAACCCCGGCCCACGAAAACTTGTCCTGATTGTCTTTGATGACGAGCATCCCCGCCTCATGATATCCCTTGACGCTGCCGTTCTTGTCTACGTCGAGGGTTAGGTGTTTGAACTCGTTGCCTCGTCTAATCCTGTAGTCGAGCTTACCTAGGTTGACTCTGAATCTACCCTCCTCCACAGCATCCACAGTGCCCTCGAAGGGGAATTGATCTATTATGTTGTTGACTATCAATTTCACTGTATTATCAAGGTCCTTTTTCTTGCTCACTTTGTTTAGCTGACTGAGTATTGTCTGGCCGTTTGCCGCATTGACCGTGCTCTCGATCGCAAAGCCCTGGCCGTCCTTTGAGACGCTTCCCGAAATGATCACGTCGGCTGTTTGTAGGAGTGGCGTCCCTTTCCAGCCTCGCGTCGCCATGGTTTGGAGATCAAACTTGGCATCCAGCATACTTTTCCTGAGCTTTTCCTTAGGAACTGCGACAAAGCTTCCATAGATGAACAAGTTATCACTTATTCCCTTTTCAACTGTGCTTGTGACCTCCGATAGATCTTCTTGGGGGCTGTTATTCACATAGCCATAGATAGCGACTTTCAGAGTCTTCGGTTGTGCTGGATAGAATACTTGCCTGATGTTCTGCTCACCTTCCAACTTGATTGAAAGTTGTCGCTCAGGCGGAATGTAGCCGGGCGCAACGAGCTTGACCTTTGCCAGCACCCCCGATGTGCCTTCATACTTGTAGGTGCACACGCCCCTCTGGTTGGTCTTCCCCGCCTGTTTGCCGTCTACCTCCACGACGACATTCGGAATCTCCTGTGAAACACCGTAGGATTCGGTTACGGCGGTGAACGAGATCCTCGCCCCTTTGCCTTTCGGTCTTGTACCCGGAACCCCGGACTCTCCCGGCTCCGTCGTTCGCGCGCTTGCCACCGCTGTCCCTGATTGCGCCGGCGGTGCTCCTTCGCTGACCGCTTTCTCTTCGGCGTCTTCTTTCCCTCCTCTTTTCTTGGAGAGAGAAACTTCGACGACCTGTCCCGGCTCCACGTTCATCCTTTTCTGCCAGGTCGAATATCCTTTCTTGCTTACCGTGATGTCAAAACCCTTCTTTGATAGGACTTGATATTCGTGGACGTACTCTCCAGCATCGCGGGTCTTTCCGCCCACCTCGCCGTCGATCAGGACGGAGGCATCTTTTACGGGCTGTCCACCGTCCGCGACCACAACCGTGAAGGCCCTCGTCGCTTTCAGATCCACCGTAAAGGGGTAGACCTCCACCGAGTTGCCTTTAGGAAGCTTCACCAAGAATGACTGTTTCCATGGTTCGACTCGATATCCCGGCGCATCTTTCTGAACCACAACCTGGACCTCTGCGCCGGGTTGCCTCTTGATCCTCTGCGAGAAATTCCCGTCCTTATCGGTAGTGCCCGACTCCACCCCGTCGAGGAGTACCTTCGCCTGTGGAGCCGGTTTGCCGTCCATGGTGACGCGGAGCTGGACCTCGAAGTCCGCATGCTTCTCCACTCCACACGCGATCATGAGGAGCGATAGAACAAGGAGCGTCAGTATCTTCATTGCTAGCTTAACCATTGGGTTTACCTCCTGACCGGCTGCCGGCCAGACCGACCTGGGAATGGACACTTCCCTTGTGTACGTGATCGGGATGCATACGTCTTGTGCACCGCGGCGAAATACAGGAAGTCACAGTCCAGGCGGCCGGATGTTCACCTCTCCGGGATTAATGATCTTATCTGCATCGGTACCTGTGCCCGCAATCGATTTACGCTGGCCCTCTGGGATCTTTTTCAGCGTAAAGTCCAAGTTTTTCCGCGTCATGCTCCCTATCTTTACCGTTTGAGTTTCTGTTTCATAACCGATTCTACTCGCCTCCACTTTGTACATGCCGGGTTTGATCGAATCCTTTGCCGACTCAAACTTTCCATTCTCCTCCACGAGTACCGAAGATGAGGCCTTTTCAATACTGGCTGTGGTGTTTATCAGGTTTATTACCGTACCTTTCGAGCCTTCGCCAGGAACGGGCTTCATATTCTCGTCAACCAGTCGAACCGTTCCGGATATCTTCGGCGAACAAGCTGCAAGACAAAGTACGATCGCAACGGCTGTGGCGCTTCTAAGACTCATGAGTTTCTCCTCTCCGGCTTCCTCAGTTTCCCTGAAGTTTGCCCAAACGGTGCCGTTTGTAGACCCTGTCCATAGGGATCCGGGCCTCTGGGTTCCTGCCTGGCCCCACCATAATCTCCCTAATCTGAATCAAAGCGATTCGGGAGTTGCGATAACCAAGGCGGGCGGGCGTGAAGCCAGCCCCTACGACTCGATTCACGAAAACCGCCGTTACTTTAAAGGGCACTTTTAGAGAAACAACCCGTGCCCTGTAGGATTCGATGAAGGCTTCGTTCTGAATGCGGTTTCGAGACTCACGGCTAGCCCCGGGCGGACAAGTGGGGACCTGATAGTCCAAGCCAATTCCGCCAGTCTCTCACTTCTTGACCTTTTTTTCTTGCGCTTCGATTTCCTTGGCTAGCTTCTTTATCTTAACGTCGAAAGTATCCAGATCGGCTTTCGTTCGAACACGATCAGACTCGATACCGAGTTCTTGCGTCTTCAAATCCGCAATCTTCCTTATATTGTTTTCCTTATCTCCGAGACTCGAGTTTTCTATTGCCTCAGCCTTCTTGACTTCTACGGAAATACTTGCCTTCTTTTCTACGATCTCGGCGAGCTTCATTGCGCAAGTGGCATGCTCATTCTCAAGTTGGGCTCGTTGCGTTTGCATCTCTGCGAGCTTCACTTTTTCTTTGGCCAGTTCTACGCTCGATCGTGCTTGTTTCAGGTCGTACTCTGCTTCATTCACTGGCGCCCGCATCGCTGCAGGGACTTTCGCGTAGAGGTCGCCTTGGTCTGCCGCCGGTGTCTTGGTGATGCCCGGTAAGGTAACGCAACCTGAGAGGAACAGGACAAACAGGAGAAGGCCACGCCTCATAGGATCTGATCTCTTCATCTTTCTTGCCCCCTTTGCCGGTGGTCAGAGCTGATCGCCAAACCCCGGCCTACATTGGTCTGGTTGCTTTGGTCACCCTTTGATCCAGCCCGTGTTGCGGGCGGTACAGGCAGTCTCGAATGAGACGATACAGGGTGTTCCCGGTCTTTCACCCTCCGCAGGTGTTGGATTTGCACCGCGGCCGACGAGCGTATCGAACTGCTGGACCATGCACCTCAGCGCCAGGGGAGCTTTCCATTCGGAGGATCCGCTTGCTTGGTGTCAGCGCCGCTCTCGTGGAAGTTCTCGCTGCCTATCAGAGGCCGACCAGGAAACCCAACGAGTCTCTCCCTTCGTCCTCTCGAACCCGCGTCTTTCGACACAACCATCACGGTGCGTTGGCTTGCACAGAAGCACAATCCGTGCCAGGCCGGAGGCAATTCCCGGGCTCTGGGGAGGCGCGCTCCTGCTGCCGTTGAGGCGCACGCATGAAAGACGTAGTCCGCCTTCCATCCGGGCCCACCCGGGAAGGCGCAAGAGGTCAGGTCAGCAACCATTGCCCTACCCGGTCTTCAACGTGCATCTGCGGCGTTTCATCTCGGAACATCAATCCGAGATTGGAGGGTGAAGGTCGAGGTGCTCAGGGAAAAGAGATCGTCCGCTGCCCAAAGTCAGCATGGGCACTCTCTCTGTGAAGGGAGTCGCTACGCGTTCCGGCAGGGGCTTGGAGTATGGGCTCCCACACTCCGTCTAGCAGGAAGGGGATCGAAGGTATGGAGTGTGCACACCCGTGTACTTGGAGGTTGAGCAGGTTTGCATGGTTGATGATGTGAGACCGGTCAGGAGACAGACCGGAAGGCCCTTGCTTCCGGTTTGAAGGAGAAGACGCCCGACAGGTGCGACGCACGACGCCTTTACCGGGCGGCGAGGGGTCGCCCGCCTCAGCTAGGGCGAAGGAGGGAGATCTCTAGCCACCCTCAGTATGGCCGATCTCCCGCCTTCGCTGACGCTTCGGCGCGGCGCAGGCCGTATCGGCCTTGATGGGGCAGATGCGGACCCGCCTTGGGCGGGCGGGGATCTGCCCTTCGGATTCTCGTGGATCTTGGCTGCGGCGGCCGCGATCACTGGGCCGCCTTCCACGAGGCGAAGTAGATCCCGACCTCTTCGATGAAGCCGTTGTGCTTTGGCTGCCACCCGAGAAGGCGCATCGCTTTCCGACCGTCCACCTGCTGATCCATGGCGAGGCATTCCGCCATCTCGCCGAAGGTCTTCTTGGCCTCGGCCACCGGGACGAACTCGATCGCGCCTTCATACCCCGCGGCGCACGCCACGTAACGGGCCATGTCACCCACGGTTGGGCGCGAGGAATCGGTAAGATTGAAAACCTCGGCGCTCAACCCACTTTCCGCGACGTGCAGGTACCCGTCAGCCAGGTCGTCCACGTGCACCATGGCCCAGCGGTTGTTGCCGTCCCCGACCACGTTCAGGGCCTTATCTTCATAGGTCCCCTTAAACCACATACCCGTCAGCCCGCCCTGCCGACCGTAGACGCAGCCGGGGCGAATGACGAATCCCCTGATGCCAGAAGCGTTGAGCACGAGCTGTTCCGTTTCAGGGCGACGCGACACCAGGTTAGGGGGCGCCAGTGGCGTGGTTTCATCTACCACTTTCCCGGCGGTGTCGCCGTGGACCCACACGCCGCTCGTATAGATGAGCGTCTTTGGGTGAGGCCCTTTTCTCGCCGCCGTAATCAATTCGCCCACAACTTTCCGGTCAAGGGAGAAGGTGTCGGTCGTGTAGTCAGCGGCGGCATGAATCAGGATCGAGCATTCCTCAGCGATCTGCCGAAACGTGGGCGGCTCTTGCAGCGTGCCGATGACCGGGTGAATCTCGTTTCTGACGAGAAGCTGAGCCTTCTCCTGGCTGCGGGCAAGCCCCCATACCTCATGCCCCGCACGGCGGAGGGCGGAGGCCACATTGAACCCGATGTACCCCGTTGCTCCGGTCATGAAGATTCTCATGGCGCTACCTCCTCGGTTGCGAAAATCCGTTGTTTTCCTCTCCCTCCAGGGAGGGGACGTATCTGGCGTGCTTAGCGAATTCTATCCAGCTCGTGGGAAGGTGTGGAGGGCGGCAATCGGAAACGGCCCAGGGCGAAGATGATTGGCGGTCAGGGGGAGGTCATATGCCAGGATGGGGCGAGATTGCCTCCTGCCCCAAAGCGAGTGCCTCTTGTGGGGCGACAAAGAGAGCTTATGTTTTCCTCTGTCACATCTGGTGCAAAGCTTTGGCGGTTCGCAACGTAAGAGGAATCAGCCCGCCGGATGAGAGGAGGAGCAACCATGAAAGCAATCGCAATCCGGGAGTTTGGCGGACGGGATAAGCTGGAGCGGATGGATCTCCCGATCCCCGAAGCAGGGAAAGGTGAGGTCCTCGTGAGAGTCAAGGCTGCGGGGGTCAACCCCGTGGACTGGAAAATTCGCGAGGGGCGGCTGAAAGACCGCTTTCCCTACAAGTTCCCACTTGTCCCAGGCTGGGACGCTGCCGGGGTGGTGGAAAAGGTCGATCAGGGGGTGACCAGGTTCAAGCCGGGCGATGAGATCTTCGCTTACTGCCGGAAGCCCGTGGTCCAGGGCGGGGCGTATGCCGAGTACATCGTTCTTTCCGAGGAGCACCTAGCCCTTAAGCCCAAGAACACATCGTTCACCGAGGCCGCCGGGATTCCGCTGGCCTCCCTCACCGCCTATCAGGCCCTTGTTGATGCAGCTAAGGTCAAGGCGGGGGAGCGGGTACTGATCCATGCAGCGGCTGGAGGTGTGGGCGGTTTCGGTGTCCAGATCGCAAGAGACAGAGGCGCTGTGGTTTGGGGGACGGCAAGCCGTCGAAATGAGGAATACGTCCGCAGCCTGGGGGCCGAACGGGTGATCGACTACACCAGGGACGACGTCGGGAGGGCCGTAAGGTCGGTCTATCCCGACGGAGTTGATGTGGTCTTCGACTGTGTTGGCGGCAAGGTCCTCAAGAAGAGTGCTGAGCTTGTTCGGAAAGGTGGCCGACTCATCTCCATAGTTGACAGCCTTGACGAGCAGAGCCTGCGGCAGCGCGACATCCGCTTTGAGTTCGTTTTCGTTGCTCCCAACGCGGTCGAGCTCAAGGCAATAGAAGAAATGGTTGAGCAGAGACGCCTCAGGGTTCACCTGTCGAAGGTGTTGCCCCTCGCGGATGCAAGAGAGGCCCACGAACTGATTGAGTCGGGACACACCCGAGGGAAAATTGTTCTCGAAGTCTGAGAATGGATCGGGGTTGTTCCTCGGCGGGGCTCCGTCGCCATTACGGGCCCTCTGATCCCTTCTTTCTCAGGTTTCCGGAAAACGGTGTGGACGAGCCAAAGTCCGGCAGAAAGGGGCGCGCGGCCGGATGCGCCTCCTCGGCATACTGGACAAAGAGGTTTCTGAACCCCAGTCGCTGGGCTTGCTCCAGGACCTTGGAAAACTCGTCTTGCTTCACGAGGCGATCCAGGAAAGGAGCCTCGGGGAAATGCCTGATCGGCACGTACTGACTCATGAGGCTGAGGGGAAGATCTTTGCCGAATTCCACCAAGAGCATGTCCAACACCTGCCGCGAGTTGTCCGTCTGGCCCGGCAGGATCAGATGCCGGACCAAGACCCCTCGCTGGGCGGTTCGTGGAGCGTTGTCCCGGTCGCGGCCTTGACCTTCCTGATTTTCGACCGAAACAGAAGTATCCAGAAACCCCTTCTGTCGAACCATCTCGGCCAGGGCGTCCAGGGCCACGGACGCGTAGTCAGGGCAGCGCGACAGGCTCCGGGCGAGGGTGGTGTCGGCGTACTTGAAATCGGGTAGATAGATATCAGCCACCGGCTCGATGAGACGGAGAGACTGCACCAACTGGTAACCCGAAAGGTTGTAGAGGACGGGGATTCCGATCCTGCGTCGGCGAAGGGCTTCGACGACGGCCACGGTATGGGGCAGGAAGTGGTCCGGGGTCACGAAATTCACGTTGTGAATCCCCTGGTTTTCATGAAGCACCGCGAGCCGGTCCACGAGCTCTTCTACGCTCAACTTCCGCCCCAGGCCTTCGTGGGAGATCTGATGGTTCTGACAATAAAGGCAGCGGAGCGAGCAGCCGCTGAAAAAGACGGTGCCGGAGCCGTTCAGGCCGCTTATGGGCGGTTCCTCGCCGAGGTGGGCCTGGACGGTCGCGAGGCGGAGCTGTGCGCCTTCGCCGCAAACTCCCACCTCGCCTGCGGTCCTGTCCACGCCGCAGCGGCGGGGGCAGAGCTCGCAGAGCCGGTACCGCGAAAGGAGGTCCTGAGGCAACTCTCTATCTTTCATGTCGCGCACCTTCACCTCGCGTTTGTCGCCCCCAGGGCACATCGTAACATACCATTATAATAAGGGGTCGCTCTGGGCGACAGCCTTGCAGTGCGGCCAACCTCTGCAGTATCCTGAATCGCGGCAACCGGAAGGCTAACGCTGAGGAAGAATCTATGGTGGATCTTCTCCTCAAGGCCCTGGTGGACACTTGGCAGGTTACGCCGCGAGTCCTGATCGTCATGTTCCTCTCACTCTACGGGTCTCAGGTTCTGATCGAGCTAGGGGTGTTCGATAAACTTGCCTTCATCGGCCGGCCACTTGCCAAGCTCGCCCGCCTGCCCGCTGAGGCCGGGCTCACCTTCGTGACCTCTCTGGGATCGGTGGTTGCGGGAAACGCGATGTTGGCGAGGCTCCATGCGGAGGGGAAGCTGGATGGGGGGGAGACCTTCCTCATTGCCCTTCTCAACTCCACTCCGATCTACATTCGGGAGAGCTTCACCTACCAGCTCCCGGTCATGTTGCCGCTCCTGGGACTGAAAGTTGGGGGAGTCTATTTTGCTGCGTTCCTGGCTGCAGGAGTAGTGCGGGTGCTCTTCGTGATCATTGCCGGGAGGCTCTGCTATGCACGCCCCGCAAGGTCCGGGCTTGAAGCTCAACCTAAGGTTGCTGCCGCGGCTGAAGGAGGGAGGCCCAGGCTGCGAGCGGCCCTGGTGGACGGGTTCACCCGCCAGAAAAGGATTCTCCTGAGAGTTTGCGCCATCTTCGTCGTTATCACCTTTCTCATATTCGTGTTGACCAATAGCGGCCTGATCTCCAGGGTCGTTCCCTACGTCAAGCCCCTGACCGATCTCTTCGACCTCCCGCCCTCTTGCGTGGTGCCGCTCGGCGCCTACATTCTCAGTCCACTCGTCGGGGCAACCTCAATCGGCGCCATGCTCAGGGACGGCCTTCTAAACGAATGGCAGGGGATCGTCGCCTGTCTCCTCGGCAGCATCCTCATGCTCCCCGTCTTCACCCTGCGATTTTCTTTTCCCAGGTACGCGGCCATCTTCGGGGTGGACCTCGGCAGCAAGATCCTGGCCACATCAACGGTTCTCGGAATGCTCACCCGGGCGGTGTTTCTCGTCATCTTCCTCGTGATGAGATAGGATCGCAAAGGACCGAACGGGCAGGTTTCAATCATTGGGCCGGTCTCCCTGCCGGCTGGCTTCAGCGGATGCCCAGGCCGGAGGCGGCTGCGGAGAGCCGCCCTACGTGGATTTTTAGGCTGTGTCCTGTATAAGGAGCACTCCGCCAGGCGAGGGGCTCAGCGCTGCTCCAACCGTTCGAAACAGGGGATACATAGCGTCCTCCCCCGGGAGCGGCGGGTGCGGGTTTCCATCGTAAGTTCGCCGCACTCATCGCAGGGGACACTATCCATGATCCGGGCAGGTCGCGGCATCGTCGCCTGGGGTTCCTTGATTTCAAAGAGCTGCTCGATTGGGGTGGCGAGAATCTGGTTGCACCGGGCCTCGTGGAGGACCTTGAGCCTCTGCTCCTCCTCTGGCGTCAGGGTTCCCTTGCCCCACTTCTCGCGAAGTCTTTGCCACTCTGGGTCCGGAGGCCCGGCTCCGCCAGGTCTCGCCGCCAGGCGGATGGCCTTACCATCCGAACGCCGATAGAAGGTGAAGGCGCTCTTGCCGTAATCCAGGTGGATGAGGTTCCCCTTGCCGAAGGTGCAGCCGGTCAGGAACTGGATGGCATCCACCCCGCACATGTCGGTTTCCACCACGGCCACGACCTCCTCGTCTTGCGAATGAGGGCCGATCTCCCGGAGAGCAACCTCCGCTGCCCTAATGCCCATGGCCAGGCCGGGACACATGTGGCCGTGAAAAACCTGGGTCTGCTGGATCATTTCTTCGGTAACGGGACCTGATTTCATCTCTCGTCTCCTTCGCTATCTTGGGAACCGTCCGAAGAAGTCTCGCCCCCTGCCGGGACGGACAAAGGAGCCCCGCGCTACGCGCGCCTACAATCATACCTCAAGAAGATGTTTCGGCAAGTCGAGGGCCTGGCCGTTCTTGACCAAATCAATTAAGCAGATTAAAATTTATTTCGCTATTTCCTTAATTATTCCTCTTTGCTATGGATGAATGTTTGGTCATTCTGAAAGCCCTAGCCGATCAGACGCGCTTGAACCTCGTCAACCTCCTTTTGAGGCATGATCTGTGCGTGGGGGCGCTGGCCCACCGCCTTGGGATCTCGCAGGCCGCGGTATCTCAGCATCTCCGGATCCTCAGAAGGGCAGGACTGATCAGGGGCGAAAAGCGCGGGTACTGGACGCACTATGCTGTTGAAAAAGATGTGCTGGCGCACGCCGCCGAGGAGCTGGGGACTATGGCCGCTCAACAGTCCTATACCGCGCCAGCCTGCGGCAGGGCGCTCTTCGCGAAAGACCCTGTTTTCAGAGAGGAGGTCAAAGATATGTGCAAACGTTGCTGCGAACAGCCGGTGAAGCTCAAGGGGAAACCGGAAGAGT
>Ga0187776_10000896_pt1 | contig 14526 bp, 13 predicted proteins | sample 0216_BV02_MP12_2_FD_132426 | JGI IMG/M metagenome (GOLD analysis project Ga0187776, IMG submission 132426) | Tropical peat soil microbial communities from peatlands in Department of Meta, Colombia - 0216_BV02_MP12_20_MG | ecosystem: Environmental > Terrestrial > Soil > Wetlands > Peat | place...
AGCCTGGATGCCCGTTATGGAATCTCCAAGAACTTTGAAGTCGGACTGGTGATTCCCTACATAATCGAGAGTGGCGGCTTTACGGATGGCTTTATTGATTGGTATCACAATACCTTCGGGTTTCCTGCAGGAGGCCGAGACTATGCTCCGAAGAATCGCTTGCTTTACCAGTATCAAAAAGACCAGCGGGTACTCCTCAACGTTGATCAGTCCAGCAATGGGATCGGTGATATCCAATTGAATGGAGCTTTCCAACTTTATCGAAATCCTGATAAACCCTCCCAAGCTATTTCGCTTCGGACCTCCCTCAAGCTTCCTAGCGGAGATAGCCAGCAACTCCATGGAAGCGGGAGTACCGATCTTTCTCTATGGGCGACCGCCGGAGATGACTATAGAATATCCGTCGGCCATTTCACCCTTTACGGCGCGGCGGGGATCATGGGTATGACCAATGGGGATGTCCTGAAAGAACAGCAAAGGAATTGGGTGGGATTTGGATGCTTGGGGGGTGGATGGAGTCCGGCCCGGTGGATCGCTTTTAAACTCCAGGCCAACGGGCATACCGCTTTTTATAAAGACAGTGATCTCCGCGAACTTAACATGAATTCCATCCAATTAACGATCGGCGGGACCCTGGCTTTCTCCGAGAGAATCTCCTTGGATATTGGGGTTACGGAAGACGTGGTCACCCTGACCTCTCCCGACGTGGTCTTTCATCTTGCCCTGCGTGGAACCTTTTAAAACAATGTGAATAGGAGCATTAATTAAGAACCACAGTCACCGCCGCAAGGAGAGCAAACAGCAAGTCGCTCAAGGTTCAGACGAGAAATCTTTGTCTTGGAAACGGATGAAGCAGAAGGGAATTCCGCCCGCAGCCTCTTTACCCTGTTCCCTTACCTTGCCCCTTGATTCAACCCTTCCCTCGGGCTTTTTTCACCTCGCCCAGGAACCTTTGGGCGTTTTCGGCGATCACCGAGAATTTTTTCTCGGCCACCGCTTTTTTATCCACCAGTTCTCCGCCGGCGGCGATGGCCGCGGCTCCGGCCTTGATGAACTCCCCGGCATTCTGAAGATTCACCCCTCCTGTGGGGACCAGGGGAATGTGGGGAAGAGGGCCTTTGAGGGCCCGGATGTAGGCCGGGCCCCCCACCTGAGCGATGGGAAAAACTTTGACCTGGTCGGACCCCGCCTCCCAGGCGGTCAGGATCTCGGTGGGGGTCAGCGCTCCGGGGATGACCACCGCGCTGTAGCGTTTGCACATCTTGATCACATCCAGGTTCAGGGTTGGAGTGACGATGAATTTGGCTCCGCTGAGGAGGGCCGCCCGGGCCGTCTCCGGATCGAGGACTGTTCCGGCCCCCAATAGAACCTCTTTGCCGAATTTCTGGGTGACCTCTTTCATCACGTCCAGGGCACCGGGAACCGAAAACGTTATTTCAATAACCGAAATTCCGCCGTCGCGAATCGCCTTGGCCACCTCGAAGGCTTCCCCAGCCGACGCCACCCGGATGACCGGGACCACTCCTTCATCGACTATTTTGGACAGCACTTCATTCATAGAACCTCCCACTCAAATGCGGAATGAAAAAAATTCCGCATTCCGCATTTATCTTGAAATTCTGAGTCCTGCCCCCTTGATCTGTGCTTCCACTTCTTCCAGGGTGGACCAGTTGAAATCGCCCGGCATGCTGTGTTTCAGCGCCGAAAGGGCATTTCCGTATTTTACGCCTTTTTCGGCTCCACCGGTCAGGTAGCCGTAGATGAACCCGGCGGTAAAAGAATCACCCGCCCCCACCCGGTCCACGATTTCAACCGCGTAGGTTCGGTCAGAGTAGACCTTCCCGTCGGCGTAGGCGATGGCCGTCCAGTTGTTCTTCCAGACGGACAAGTCCTCCCTCAGGGTGATGGCCACGGCTTTGAATCCGAAGGTCCGGGACAGGGTCTCGGCCGCTTTCTGATAATTTTGCTCCCGGATCCCAAAAACCACCCCCGTGTCCTCTTCCGTGGTGGTGATGATGTCCACCAGCTTCATCAGCGGCTCCTGGCATTTCTTGGCGTCAGCGGGAGACCAGAGCTTTTTCCGGTAGTTCAGGTCATAGCTGACTAGGCATCCCGCTTCTTTGGCCGCCTTCATGGCCGTGGCCGTAGTCTCGGCGGCCGAGGGGCTGAGTGCCGGGGTGATTCCGCTCACGTGGAAGAGTCTGGCCTTGGAAAGAATCTTCTTCCAGTCCACTTCGTTGGACTGGATCAGGCTGATGGCGGAATTGGCCCGGTCATAAAGAACCGAGCTGGCCCGCGGCGCAGCCCCATACTCCACGAAATAAAGACCCTGGCGTCCCTGATCGCTGAAAACCACGTGGGAAGTATCTACGCCCAACTCTCGGCCGCGGTTGCGGACCATCTTGCCCAGGGCGTTATTGGGGAGCTTGGAAACCCAGGCCGATGCCATTCCCAGCCGGGCCACGCCGACCGCTACGTTTAATTCGCTCCCGCCGATTTCCACATCCAAAGAATGGGTCTGCTCCAGCCTGGCAAAATGCGGCGGCGACAGCCGCAGCATGGCTTCACCGAAAGTTACCACATCGTACATCATGGCAGCACCTCTCATTAACGAAATAATAGTGATGTTAACTGAAAAATCCCTTCTAGGCAATAGCGCATGAAACAGTTCGGAGAGTATAGGGGCACCCACGGCATGCCCGGGGGAGGCTTATTCCTAAACCTTCTCCGAATCCTGCAATCCGCAATTTTAAAATTCTTGTCTAGAAATAACTCACTAGCTCTGCTTACTCTCCTTCATCAGATGACACGCCACCCGGTGGCCTTCTGCCGCCCTCCGCAGCTCTGGATATTCCTTTCGGCACCGTTCAAAGGCACAGGTGCAGCGGGTGTGAAAATAGCAGCCATTGGGGGGATGGATGATGCTGGGGATATCCCCCTTAAGGATGATCCGTTTTTGGAGCCCTTCGGCATTAGGGTCCGGAGTCGGAATGGCGGACATGAAGGCTTGGGTGTAGGGATGAAGGGGATTCTGATAGAGATCATCCCTCCCTGCCACTTCTACGATCCGGCCCAGGTACATGACCGCCACCCGGTCGCAAACGTGCTCCACTACGCTGAGATCATGGGATATGAAAAGGAGAGTGAGATGGAACTCTTTCTGGAGGTGTTTCAGAAGGTTCAGAATCTGGGCGCGGATGGACACATCCAGGGCGGATACCGGCTCGTCGCAGATGATCATCTTGGGATAATCCGTGACCATGCGTCCCACCAGAGCCCGGGCGATGCCGATTCTCTGGCGCTGGCCCCCGCTGAATTCGTGGGGATACCGTTCCAGATGGTCCGTATTCAGCCCGATCCTGGCGATGATTTCCGCGACCACCTCCTTGATCCGGCTGGCGGGAACGAGATGGAACCGTCTCAGCGGCTCACCCACGATCCTTTGAATCGTCATCCTGGGGTTGAGGGAGCTGTAGGGGTCCTGGAAGATGATCTGCATGCGCTTCCAAAGCTCCTTGAGTTCCTGCTTCTTAAGGGCAAAAACATCAAGGCCGTCATAAACTGCCCGGCCGGCATCGGCCTGGTAGAGGCGGATGAGGGTTTTGCCGATGGTGGTCTTGCCGCAGCCGCTTTCTCCAACCAGCCCCAGGGCTTCCCCCCCCTTGATTTCAAGGTCCACGCCGTCCACCGCCCGGACGTGACCGACAACGCTGGAGAGGACACCTCGGCGAATGGGAAAGAACTTTTTTAAGCCTTCAACTTTTAGAATTGTCTCGCCGTTTATGTCCAATAGATGCGTCCGCCTGCAGGGTCGGTTCGCGAACCACCCCACTTCAATGTTACAAAAGAATGGTTTTTCCGAATTCCGCCATGGACTACGTTGGGTTTAAGGCAGCCTTGATCCCTGCTTGGATCAGGGCGCATTCCCGATTCCGCATTCGTTCAACCAGCACCGGCTGAAATGGTCCCGTCCCGGCTCAAAAAGATGAGGTTCCTCCATGCGGCAGCGGTCCATTGCCTCCGGGCAGCGGTTGGCGAACTTGCATCCTGCGGGGAGGTTCAGGAGATTGGGAACACTCCCCGGAATTTCCGGCAGGGTGTCTACCCTGCGCCCGATCCGCGGGATGGACTGAAATAGGCCGCGGGTATAGGGATGGAGCGGAGAGCGGAAGACCTCCCCCACCCCGGCTGACTCCACGATCCGCCCCGCATACATGACGATCACCCTCTTCACCATGTTCGCCACCACCCCCAGGTCATGGCTGATGAGGATGAGGGACATGCCCATACGCGAGCGCAGCTTCAGGATCAGGTCCAGGATCTGCGCCTGAATGGTTACGTCTAGGGCGGTCACCGGCTCGTCGGCGATGAGAATTTCCGGGTTGCAGGCCATGGCCATGGCAATGACCGCCCGCTGCCGCATGCCCCCGCTTAGCTGGTGGGGATAGTCCTTGATGCGGCTTGCGGGCGAAGGCATTCCCACCTGATCAAGAAGGTGGGCGGCTTTCTCGAGCGCTTCCCGTTTACCCAGCCCCTGGTGGAAGCGGAACACCTCCCCCAGCTGATCCCCGATGGTGAACGCCGGGTTGAGAGCGGTCATGGGTTCCTGATAAACCATGGCGATCTTTTCACCCCGGATTTTTTCCATCTCCTTTTCCGGTAGACCAGTTAATTCCTTTCCCCGGAAAAGAATGGAGCCCTCAGCGATCCGGCCCGCGGGTTCGGGAAGGATCCGCATGATGGAAAGGGCGGTCACGCTTTTCCCGCACCCGGACTCTCCTACCAGGCCCAGCGTTTCTCCAGGGGCGAGATCGAAGCTGATCCCGTCCACGGCCCGCACGATCCCGCTCAGGGTGAAAAAGTAGGTCCGCAAATCTCGAATCCGGAGTAGCGTTTCCAAGGTTCTTATCTCTTAAAAATTTTTTTACAAATATTTCTTTTTAGCCGTGTTGATCCGCGCTCCACCCGCGCCCCCTGAATAATTTTGTCTTTAAGCTTTTTCCGCATTAAACTTAACGTTCATCTGCAATTATCTGTGTCCCATCAGGTTTTTACTCTTTGAACCGGGGGTCCAAGACGTCCCGCAGCCCATCCCCGAAAAGATTCAGCGAAAGAACCGCAAGGGCGATGGCCGCCCCCGGGAAATAAGTCAGCCAGGGCGCCCGGCTCAGGACTTCTTTCCCATCCGCCAGAAGGCTTCCCCAGCTGGGGGAAGGCGGGGGAGCTCCCAATCCTAGGAAGGAAAGAGCGGCCTCCCAGAGAATCGCGTAGCCGAAGGAGATCGTTGCCTGGATGATCACCGGGGCCCAGCAGTTAGGCAAAATGTGGACAAAGAGAATGTGAATGTCGCTGCACCCGGTCACCCGGGCCGCTTCAATGTACTCTTTCTCCCGGATGGAGAGAACCGAGCTTCGAACCAGCCGCGCAAAGCGCGGCGTGTAGACCACCCCCAGGGCGATCATCAGGTTGGCAAACCCGGCTCCCAGGACGGCCATGATGCCGATGGCCAGAAGAATGATCGGAAAGGAGAGGATCGCGTCCATGATTCGCATGACCACTGTGTCAATCCACCCCCGGTAATAGCCGCTGATCAATCCCAGGAGGATGCCCGCGGTCATGGCCACGATGATGGAGAGGAACCCTACCCGCAGGGCAATGGCCGCCCCGTAAACCACCCGGCTGAAAAGGTCGCGCCCGTAGCCGTCAGTGCCGAAGACATGGGATGAGCTGGGCGGCTGCAGCCGCTCTTTGATGTTCAATTTAAAAGGATTGTGGGTGGCCACCCACGGGGCGAGTACCGCCATCGCCGCTAAGAAGAGGAGAAGCACCGCCCCGAGGACCGCTAGTTTGTTCCGGATCAGGCGCCTGAGAAACATTTCCCTCAGCCCTCGAAGACGATGCGGGGATCAAAATAGGAGTAGAGGAGGTCCACGATCAGGTTGATGATCACGAAGCCGAAGGCGGTGAGCAGGATGCAACCCTGGATGATAGGGTAATCCCGCTGGCCGATGGCCGTGTAGATGAGCTGGCCGATGCCGGGAAGGCTGAAGATGGTCTCGGTGATCACCGCCCCTCCCAGGATATTCCCCAGCTGGAAGCCGATCACCGTTAGAGTAGGAGCGAAGGCATTCTTGAGGGCGTGCTTGCCCACTACCCAGACTTTGGGCAATCCTTTGCCACGGGCCGTAGTCATGTACTCCTGCCGAAGCACCTCCAGCATGGTGGAGCGGGTCATGCGGGCGATGATGGCTGAGGCCAGGAGGGCCTGGGAAATGCTGGGCAGAATGAGGTAGTGCATCCCCTTGAGAAAATTCTCGAAGGGGGAAACGTAACCCGTCGCCGGAAACCAGCCCAGCTTGACCGAGAAGAAGATGACCAGCATCAGAGCCAGCCAGAAGCCGGGAATGGAGATTCCCATGACCGCCAGAAGGGTGAATAGGTAGTCTTTGTAGTTGTTCTGGTTGACCGAGGCCATGATCCCCGAGGGTACGGCAAGAAGAAGGGCAAAGACCATGGAGAGGAATCCCAGGGTGAGGGTCACCGGCAGCCGCTGCAGGATGAGCTGGATGACATCCAGGTGGTAGAAGATCGAGGCGCCGAAATCCCCGCGGATGATCCGGGAGAGCCAGATGAAAAACTGGACATAGATGGGCTGGTCGAGCCCCATTTCCCGGCGGATGGATTCGACCACCCCGGGCTCCGCGTTGGTGCCCACGTAGATTGCCGCCGGATCTCCCGGAATCATGCGCAGGAGGAAGAAGACGATCCCAGCAATGAGGAAGAGGACCGGGATCACCTGCAAGAGGCGCTTGATTACATAGGTCTTCATTATCCTTGCTTAAGCCGTCATAGGGGCAATTAATGAATTGCCCGTACCGAATGCTCCTCTTTCGGGGTCCGAATCGGCTGGCGGCCACCCCATGAAAAAAAGCTCATTTATCCAGCCACACATGCCAGAGGCGGGCGTCGGCCGTGTAGGGCATGGGCTTGAACCCCTTGACATACTTTCGGGTCGCGGGAGCAACCGAGTGGTCATAAAGCTTGAGGAGCGGAACGTCCTCTAGCATGATCTCATGAATCTGTTCATAAAGCTTCTTGCGGGTGGCAAAATCGCTGGTGGCCTCGGCCTTTTCCACCAGGGCGTCGACCTTCTCGTTCTTGTATCCCACGAAGTTCCGCTTGGAGTGGACCCGCACCATGTTTAGGCAGGGGTCCGTCATGCCGGAGGCGATGAAGGAAAGGATATCGTGTTTCCCCGCGTTGTAATCCTGCAGCAGGGCCGGCCATTCCTTCACATCCAGTTGCACCTTGATCCCCGCTTCCCCGAGCATCTGCTCCGCCAGGATGGCGGTTTTGTAGGTATTCAGATAAACCTTGGTCACCGCTATTTTGACCGGCGTGCCGTCGTATCCCACTTTTTTCAGCAACTCCTTTGCTTTCTTCAGGTCTTTCCCGTATCCCTTTTTATGCACGTCGGAGTAAAAGGGATCGACCACATTGACCAGCGACGGGTTGACCAGGGAATAGCCGAACACCGACCCGTCCACCAGCTCTTGGAGGTCCAGGCAGTGGCCCACGGCTCGGCGGAAATCGGCCATGCGGATGAATTTATTAGTGCTGGTGTTGACCCCGAACATGAACATCACGTAGGCAAGGCCCGGGCTCACGTAGGTTACGATGTTGGGGTCTTTCTTGAACTCATCGATCTCCTCCCAGGCCACGCGGAGGGTGAAGTCGATATCGCCGCTCTTCAAGGCCATGGACCGCACTGCCGCGTCCTTGATGGGAACAAACTTAATCCGGTCGGCATAGGCGGGCTTCATTCCACCCGTTCCGGAGGTGGGCAAGTTCGATCCCTGGTAGTCTTTGTTCCGCTCGATGATCACATGCTTATCGGGAATATACTCCACGAATTTATAGGGCCCAGTACCGACCGGCCGGGTCAGGGTGCCGCCTTGTTTTTCCACTTCTTCTTTGGGAACGATGGCATGAGTTCCATAGGGATTGGACATGTACACCATTAAGGTGATCGTCGGGGCCTTCAGCGTGAACTGGACAGTATATTTGTCGACCACCTTGATGTCTTTGATGTTCTGGACCTGGGTCACGAAGGGATATTTCGTCTTGGGGTCCATGAGCCGACTGTAGGAGTAAGCCACATCATCGGCGTTCATCTCGCGCCCGTTGTGAAACTTCACCCCCTGACGCAGGTGGAAGGTGTAAACCAGCCCGTCGGGGCTGACTGACCACTTGGAGGCTAGGCCGGGCATGGGCATGTTTTTTTCGTCGAGGTCGACCAGTCTTTCATAAATGTTGTTGAGCACGATCATCGATATCTCTCCGGTCACTTTATGGGGATCGATCCCCACGATATCCGTGACCGTCCCCACCACCAGCGTGCCACCGTATTTGGGCTGCTGGGCGAAGGATAAGCCTCCTACGATCATAGCCCCGATAAAAACAACCCAAAGAACGCCCCATTTTTCAAACCGAATCATGAGCGAACCTCCTTTTCGAGTTCCAGCCGATCAATCGATTCATTTGTCTCCCCTCCATCGGTTATTCATCATTGCAGGAGCCACCTTACAAAAAAGGGAAGACTCTAGCGCTTTAAAAAGGCCTTCCCAGAAATCTCTCCCCCCTTTGGGTCGCTCTGTAAAGTTATCTTAGGGCGAGACCCCAAATTTAGGTCTTCCCTTCGAAGTAAAATAACAAATTAAATTCACACAACCTACGATAGCGAGGCCAATCAAGGTGGTATAAATTTCCGGGAAGGCGATTAATAGACCCCCGGTAATCAGGGAAATACGGATGGGCCAATTGATTTGGCCGATTCCCCAGAGATAGCCTTCCAAAGCGGAGCCCAAGTAATAAATGCCAACCACCGCAAAGAAGGTGACTAGCAAAACCTCCCACCAGACTCCGTGAGTCAACAAAGCGGGGTTATAGGCAAAGAAGAAAGGAAGGATGTATTTTACCGCCCCGAGCCTCATGGCGGCCCATCCCGTCTGCATAAAATTCGAGCCGGCCAGTCCACAGGCGGCGCTGACACAGAGAGCTACCGGCGGAGTTATCTCGGATAAAACCCCCCAGTAAAATACGAACAAGTGGGCGGCCAGAGGATCAATCCCCAGGGAGATGAGTGCGGGCACCATGACGATGGCCAGGAAAATGTAACAGGCCGTGATGGTCATACCCAATCCCAATACAAAACTGGAAAAGGCCCCCATCAGAAGAATCAGGAAAATATTATCTCCCACCGCCCCGACTAGCTCACGGGAAAAGGCCAAAGCCACACCGGTAACCGAAAGGCCGCCGATGATGAGCCCGGCAGCGGCCAAGATGGCCACCAGCTGGGTCACGACTTTCCCGATATTCGCTATCATGGCTATGAACTTCTTCCAATCTAGGCGGCTTTCCTTTTTGATCATGGATAAGGCGACTAAAGCAGCGCTTGCATAGTAAGGGGCCCTGGCTTCCAATCGCAAGGTCAGCAGAAAATAGACCAACAATACAATGGCTAAAGTATAGAACCAGCCCTCTTTCAGGGTCCCCCAGAAGGAGGGTAGTTCACCCTTAGGTAAGCCCTTCAGATTGGCTTTGGCCGCATACCCATCCACCTGAACAAACAGGCCCAAATAGTACAGGCAGGCGGGAATAAACGCCCCGATTGCGACCACCGCGTAAGGGACATTCAAGAAAGAGGCCATGATAAAAGCTGCCGCTCCCATCACCGGAGGCATGATCGGCCCCCCCGTAGAAGCGCAGGCTTCAATGGCCGCAGCTAAGTGGGGCGGAAAACCGGTGCTTTTCATGGCCGAGATAGTCATCGCCCCGATCGTTAGCGTATTGGAAGTCGTGCTCCCGCTGATCATGCCGAAAAAGGCACTTGCCAAAATGCTGATCTTGGCCGCTCCCCCGCGAGTATGGCCCAGCAGGGACTGGGCCAGCCTGAAGAAGAAGGTGCCTCCGCCGGTATTCTGTAGGACGACGCCGAATACCATGAATCCGATCAGCAGCGTACAGACTACATCTAGGGGGATTCCCAGAATACCGCTCGAACCCATGGCATACAGCCGAGCTGAAGTCAAAAAGTCGTGGGACTGCCCCTGCAAAAACCCGGGAAGATAAACGGCAAATAGAGGATAGGCGGAAAATATCAGGCACATAAGGGTCATATAGATATCCGTCGATCGCCTGACGGCTTCCATGACCAGAACCCATAAAAGTACGCTAAAAATGGTCGCCGGCAGGGGAGATCGATATTCCCAGCCCCGTTCAATAATGTCGATTCCATGAATCCCGAAATATATATTGATTATTACCACGACCGAGAAGAGAACCACGTCATACCAGGGCACCTTGTCTCCAGCGGATTTTGCCGCAGGATAAAGAAGAAAGGCGGTTGAAAGGTAAAGGGTAAGATTATAATAAAGATAAGAGGTGTCCAGGGGATTGAAACCGAACAACTCCAAGCGGAAAAGCTGATTTACGGCCAGCAATATGCCCAGCGAAGAAAAGACGACGAAAATAACGTGCCAAAACTGGCCAATCTTCTCAAACCGGCTGCCCATAAAATTCAGTATCCCCTTCGATAGCTAGGCTTCCACCAAGAAAATCCCAAACGCTGCAAAAAAACACCAAGAACATCACCCCCACCCTCCCCCCCTCTAAGGGAGGAAGGTCAGGGTGGGGGGTCGAAGAATCCCTTTTGTTAACCCAAGAAAATGCTATTCTGTAATTTCACCTCTCTTCTTCAACCAGAATTCAGTGAAGTCCTTTTCAGGCATTCCTTTCGCGGTCGCTTCTTGCATGGCGGTTTTCCAGGCTCCCTGGACTTTCTTTAAGCGGTCCAAAAACTTCCTATTCCATTGGTCGGATTGTGCAGTCCAGATTCCCTTTTCTTTAAGGTACCGAATCGCTCCTTCATGAAAGGGCGCCCCAGCCGGGACTCTTCCAGACCTTGCAATAGCCCATTCAGGCAGCTCTGGGTCGGCATCTTTATACATATCGAAGGTTTCATCAAAGCCTTTTACCAGAGCATAGACTTCATTGGCATCCTGTTTGGCATAGCAGACCAGCTGGGGATAGGTATAAGAGGGAATCTCTTTGGGCTGGCCCTTTTTAAGGCCCGGACCTATATCGTATTTTCCTGGGCTCAGCCAAGGGGTTAGTTGGTGGAGCCTTTTCCACCCTTCTACATCGGATGCCGGGAACTCCGGCCAGGAGATCCCCTGGGGAGAAGCTTCCAGTTCATAAAGTAAAGGGGCGGTGATCCCGTAACTGATGGCATCGATTTTCCCTTCGATCAAACCTTTCCCCGCGGCCGCATAGCTGGGCAGGTCAATTCTCTGGACATCCTTCCAGGTCAGTCCAGCGAAGGCCAGAAAGGCTTCGGTCTTTACATTGTTCGTGGAAGCCCCCGGGATCCACCCTATCTTTTTCCCCTTGCAATCCTTAAGGGTCTTGATTCCGCTCTTAGCGGTAGCTGCCATGCCTATGGGCGCAGGGTGGGCCAATAAAACTCTCAAATCCTGCGGTCCCCAGTTCGGAAAAGAGAACTCATAAAGCGCTTCAGCTGCAAAATAGGTCTCATCCGCCAGCAGCCCGTAAGTGGCGGCCCCTGTCTTTATGGGAATGAGCCTTCCAACCGATGTGCCCGAAGGTAGAATTCTGACCTTGGTTGCATATTTCTTCGTTAGAGCATTGGATATGGCTGCGCCTTGCACATAGCCCCGCGAACCCACGTCAAAGGCAGTCCAGGTCATCATTCCCGGCAAACCGGAACCTTTTTCGGCAGCCGGCGATAGGCCGGCCACAAACAACAAGCCCCCCAGAAAGAGCCCTAAAACGACCCACCTTGCCTTTGCCTTCTTCATCTTGCCGACCTCCTCTCTTCTTTTCTAGGAAATCTTCTTTATCGATAGGTCTGAGGAAGAAATCTCCCTTCACTCCTCGATCCCTATGTTTTCCGGGGATTATTCGCATGCCTCATTTTTTCCCTATCCCGAGCATCTGGCGAACTTCGTCGGGTTGGGCAATGTCTCGACCCAACTCTCGGGCCAGTCGGACCACCTTCTCCACCAACTCGGCATTACTTTTGGCCAGGACCCCCTTGGAGAGGTAGACGTTGTCTTCAAAGCCCACCCGCGCATGCCCCCCATTCAGGATGGAGAGGGTAACCGTGGAGAACTCGTGCCGGCCAATGCCCAGGGTCGTCCAGACGACATCTCTCGTCGGCAGGAGGTCTTTCATGAACAAGAACTGCCGTATCCCGGCATCCATCCCTCCTTCCACCCCCAGGCAAATCTGGAATAAATAAGGAGGATCGACCACCCCCTTTTCGATCAGGCTCACGGCAATACGGACGTGGCCGGCATCGAAACATTCCAGCTCTGGTTTCACTCCCCTTTCCCGGGCCACTTTGGCCCCGATCGGCCCCCATTCCGGGGGGTTGATGAAGACACGGTTCTGGTAATTCATGCTGCCAACATCCAGGGTGCAGAGCTCCGGGCCAAGGGTCGTGGTCCCGAGGCGTCTTTCGATGAGGTTGTCGCCCGTCAGGTTGGCGGCACTGGTCGTGAAATTGAGCAGGATGTTGCAGCGGGAACGGACCCGGTCGCGAACCTCCCGGAAATAATCGAGCTCGAATGAAGGGGCTCCTGTCTTGGGGTCCCGCACGTGGACGTGGGCGATGGAGGCCCCCGCCTCGAAGGAGCGTACGATCTCGTTGGCAATCTCCTCGGGGGTATAGGGAATGTTGGGATTATTTTTTCGGGTAGGCCCTGACCCTGTCACGGCCGCAGTAATGATCAGCTTATCCATATTTTTCCTCCTTTGAGCATCAGTTCTGGAATTGGTTTATTGAAACTTCGGAGACATAAAATTAAGCGATCGATCACCGCCAGATTCTTTTAGGCAAACGCATAGCTTTGCGGGGGGCCAGTGGAATAGAGAAAACGAACATGGGCCATACCGCCTAGGATAACTTTAATTTTCTTGCGGCATCTTCTCGGAATATTTTCCCTGGAAGAAATCGCACCGGTAGTGTAGGTTGAATTTTGACCCTAAGTCAAGCAAAAGTTCCCGAAATTGAGAATGATCCATGTTTTTGTCAGGGTTTATGGTTTAGAGAAGAGGTCGGTATGGAATAGAGACCGACTTTGCGGCGGTATCGCTGCCGGGGTGGACGGAACCGGGCATTCGAAAAAATTGATAAATTTTGTTGGAATTCTTTTCCTTTTCGTGATAATGATATATCCTAGGCTAAGGAGGGTACATTGCCAAAACACCGGGGAGCTTATAAAAGCGAAAAGCGGCGAAAAGAACTGACCCGCCAGAAAAAGCAGGAAGAGAGAAGGCAGCGCAAGTTTAGCAAAGGAGATCACCCCCCGTCGGACGCTGAAAAGGTTGAGCAGGAAGAGAACCAGCCGGCCAATCCTTGACTTGACACGCCTTTCCGGGGAAAAAGACTTCCTAATCCATATTTACCACGAACACGACAGAGCCAACCCCTCCTGTCAGGGCGGGTTTGCTTTTATTATAAATGGGTAAGGCTGACGAAATCGGTCGAAAGGGGGCCGCAGGTAAGGGCTTCCCATCATGGCCGGGGTTTCTTGCGGAGTGGAATGAGGGATCCTACTAGCCCATTCTCCCCAACGACTCGGACATTCGACAAAGAACAGGAAACGGAGCGAACGCTGCAAAGCGGTCGCTGCCCATCAAAGTACGTCGCCCGAAGCGACGCAGAAAAGGAGCGGTAGAGAGTATGGCTAAGAAGTTATTCGTAGGGGGGTTGAGCTGGGACACGACGGACGACGGTCTGAAAAACGCCTTCGCGGCCCATGGGGAAATTACCGAAGCCAAGGTCATCACCGACCGGGATACGGGGCGCTCCCGGGGCTTTGGATTCGTAACCTTCACCCAGGATGAGGATGCCAAAACGGCTATAGCCAAGATGGATGGAACGAGCTTGGACGGCAAGACCATCAAGGTCAACGAGGCCCAGGAAAAGAGCCCCCGCGGGGGCGGCCGGCCCGGCGGCGGGCGCGGCGGCGGTTTTGGTGGCGGCGGGCGCGGCGGCGGGCGTGACCGCTGGTAGCCTCTCAATCAACGGGGAATATTTTTTTCCTCAAGCTTTTTAACGGTTTGACAAAAATTCCGGGGATCCATCGCTGGTTTTAGGAAAAGAAGCGGTGTGTCTCCGGAATGCCCTTCAAGAATAAAATCTGGGCTGTAAGAAGCCTTTATTCCCTTTCCTTGCCCACCCGGAGAACGCCATAACGATCCAACCTGCCCCCCCCTGCTCCAGGGTGAGCGGGGTTTTCTACTTAAACCTTAGGCATTTAGCTTCTCCGCCCGCAGTCGGTGCCGGGTTTCGGCGGAGAGGAAGGCCTTGCGCAGGCGGATGCTGCGGGGGGTGACCTCCACCATCTCGTCGTCCTTGATGAACTCGATGGCTTTCTCCAGCGTCAGGGGGATCACCGGGGTCAGCTGGATGCTGTCGTCTTTGTTGGAGGCGCGCAT
>Ga0187776_10000897_pt1 | contig 14522 bp, 12 predicted proteins | sample 0216_BV02_MP12_2_FD_132426 | JGI IMG/M metagenome (GOLD analysis project Ga0187776, IMG submission 132426) | Tropical peat soil microbial communities from peatlands in Department of Meta, Colombia - 0216_BV02_MP12_20_MG | ecosystem: Environmental > Terrestrial > Soil > Wetlands > Peat | place...
AATCGTCATCGTGACGCAAGCCCATGCTGGCTCCCACGATGTCAAGAATATTGATGATCCGAAACGGCCAGTCGCGTTCATGCGCGCAGAGCTCCCGATGGTCGACATGGTAGATTGCGACAAGCGCATCGACGCCCGCCGCCTCTGCCGCTTCGAGCTCGGCGAGCTGCAGGCCACGCTTATATTCCGGCAGTGAATTGAGCGAGTTGCTCATCAACCCGACGGCCGGCTGATACAGATCGACGATTTCGATGCCGGGCACCATGCGCAAGAGTTCGGTGCCTGCTTCCACCACGCCTTTAACACCCGGATGCTTGTGCAGAGAAATCCGCATCGGCACGGGATTTTTCAGCATCGGCCGCAGGTCTTCGAAGCGGGTCTTCAGAAACAGCATGAACGGCGTCATCTCGAATGGCCGCGCGCCCCTCACCTTCTCTATGGTCGGAAGCGTGTTCTCGGTAAACTGCACGTGGCAGCTTGCGCACCAGGAAATCACGCCGGTCTTTCCCTCAGCCAGCTTATCGAGCGAGCTCGTTGCAACACGGCCTGATACTTCTGTATCTCCCGTACGCAGCTGGATCACGCCGCAGCAATGGCTCGGCCCGCCCATGACGCGATAGGTCACGCCGAGCGCGTCCATGATGTCGAGTGCCGTCAGCACCATATGCGGGGTCTTCAGCACATTGCAGCCGGTGTAAAAAACGAAATCCGGACGTTCGCCTGGTCTGGCCGTCGATCCGTTCTGCAAACGGTCATTGACGTGCTGGCCGAGGCGCGCGAGCTCGTCCTCGGTGAGCTGCATGCGCGCGAGCACGTTCACCCCATCCGCAACCAACCGGAAGTTTTCGACACCTTGCCTGCGGCGATTGCGCAGCTCAGAGGAATGCTTCGCCATTGCGACGCGCGCCATCGCCAGCAGGAAGCGCGGATTGACAGCCTCATCGCATGCCGTGATGCAGTCCCCGGTCAGCACGCACCCCTTGGCCCAGGCTTTTGAAGCCACTGGACCCTCGCCTGTCCGCAAGATATCGAGCACGCCGCCAATGACGGTTTCCGGCATGGCGTCGCCGACACCGGCCGCCTTCGTGACCGGACAAATTTCGACACATTTGCCGCAGCGCGTGCAGGCATCGATCATTTCCGCCGTGCGCGCGGCAAGAGCATTTTCGAAGGCGGTTTCCGTCATGTCGTCCTGGATCGTTCAACCGCGCATGCTAGCGCGACGGTACCAAGGCGGCCAGCATAACAAAAAAAGGCCGCCGGATGCGGCGGCCTTTTAACGTGCCCGGTCGATTCCAACTAGATCGACGAGGTCCAGGGAGCCGGCACTAACCGATACCCGGTTCCATTCCTCTCCACGTAAACCATCGAGGGGAATGCGATGTGATAGCCCTGCACCATCATCTTTTCGCTCGCAGCCATGTCGTAAAGCTTCTTGCGCGTCTCGACCGCCTGCGGCTTGTCGGTGTCGAATATAAATTGCCATTCCGGATGACGGGCAAACAGCGTCGCCGCGCCGGCAGTGATGTCCGCTTGCACAAACACCTTGCTGTTTCCCGAGGCGATAACGTGTGAAGTATGGCCCGGGGTATGACCTGGACTGGCTATCGCGGTAATGCCCGGCACGAGCTCTTTGCCCGGCTGATACTTCGTCACCTTGTTGACGATGCCGAATACCCGCTTGGCGTTGGCTATTCCCCCGCGCGCTACTTCAGGCAGCTTGCTGATATTGTTTTCATCGGCCCAGAACGCTGCCTCGACTTCCGGCACCATGATCTCGGCGTTTGGAAACGCCGGCTTGTTCTCGGGTCCTACGAGACCGTTGATGTGATCGGGGTGGAAATGAGAAATGATCACGACGTCCACGGCATTACGTTCAATACCTGCGGCCTGAAGATTGCTATGATATTGACCGACCGCGCCCTTGCTCTGCTCAAACATGCCCAGACCAAGCCCTGTGTCGATGGCGACGAGCTTTGATCCGGTGTTGACCACGATCGGCGTGTAGGAACCACTGACTTTATCCTGTGGCAGGAAATCCGCTGCCAAGGCGGCGTTTACGTCAGCTTTTGGCGCATTAGCGACGTAGCTGTCGGACAGGGGATCCACATTCCCCCCGTCGGTAACGACCGTCACTTCAAAGCTGCCGACCTTGTAGCGATACCAGCCAGCGTTCTGTTTGCCGACAACGGGCGCTGCAGCGTTAGCGGACGGCACAAATGTCTTCGCGCCGGCAATTACTCCGGCTGCCGCCGCTCCGGCGAAAAGATTGCGTCGTGTTATTTGTATGCTGTTTCTCCCTTTCGAGGTGCCCTTCCCGGCTTGGAACGCGCCGGCCTTGGCTCAAGTGTGGTGTTTCTCGCGTTCCCCACTTGTGCGCAGTAACCCCACCCATCGTGGCTTATTCCGGCAGCGCGGTAACTTGCAGCCAACCATATAGGCGAAGGCCGGACGGTTAGATAAGCTGGCTCGTGGGGATACGTTCTGCACCCTCTATGCAGGACACTAGCCCAGCCGGATCAACCGGGAAATCAATCACTTGGGAGGAAGTACAATGCGTCGTTTGACTGTGCTGGCCGGCGCTCTCGGCGCCGCGCTGCTGTTGAGTTCGGGCGCCTTCGCGCAGGTGCCCGCCGATCCAAACAATCCGAACGAAAACGTGCCTGACAAGATGACCTACACGCCGTACGGCGAAACCATCAAGGTTGCTGATGCGAAAAAGGTTGCAGCGGCTGCGATCGATGAAGCCACCAAGCGCGGTTGGCCAATGTGCGTTTCAGTCGTCGGAACGACCGGTGATCTGATCTACTTTGAAAAGATGGATGATTGCCAATTCGCCTCGATTTCAATCTCGCAGCATAAGGCACGGACTGCGGCGCGCTATCGTCGTCCGACGGTGGTGTTCGAGCGCCTGGTCGGCAAGGGTGCATTCTTCAGCTACTTGGGATCGCTTGATGACGTGATCCTGTCGCGTGGCGGCAATCCGATCGTGGTCGGCGGCAAGATCGTCGGCGCAATTGGTGTCTCCGGTGGCACCGGCTCGCAAGACGACACGATCTCGCAAGCGGGCGCCGCTGCGCTGAAATAAGCATCGCGTCCAAAAAAATTCGCCGGGGTGCAAACTCCGGCGAATCTTCCTCAGAGCATTCGAGGTAACCTCATGAAGAGACTGATTTCCGCACTGGTGCTGGGAAGTTGCGCCTTTTGTTTTGCGGCTGGGTCGAACGCGTCGGCAAAAGACCTGAAGGTGCTATCGGACAAGACGATAACCGGTTTCGGTCATGTCGAGTCCGTTGCATATGATCCAAAAGAAAAAGTCTTCTACACGGGCGACTTTGGTCCGGATCTCAAGCCCGCCGACAAAGACGGCAAAGGCAAGATCACCAAGGTTTCGCTCGACGGCAAAATCCTTCAAGACGGTTTCCTGCCCGCAAAGGGTCAGGTCCTTAACAAGCCCAAGGGAATCTGGATTTCCGGAAACCGTCTCTGGGTGACCGACATAGACTCCGTTTGGGTGTTCGATCTCCGGACGAAAGAAGGCAAGAAGCTCGATCTGCCGGGAGTTACTTTTGCGAACGATCCGGCCGTGATGGGCGGTGCCCTTTACATAAGCGACAATCGCTCCGATCAATTGGTCCGCGTAGAGCCAGCAGACTTCCTGAAATCGAAAGCAACGCCGAAGATCACCGTCTTGTTCAAGGACAAATCCATCAATCCGAATGGGGTCTATCCGGGCAGAAACGGCACGCTGCTGATGGTTGGGTTCAAGGATAAGGACAATCCCCGGGCCATCTATTCCATGGCGCCTGGCAGGGAGCCCGTCGCACTTACGGACAAGATCGGCATGCTCGACGGACTCTATCGGATGTCCAACGGCGACATCCTCGCCACCGATTGGATGTCCGGCTCACTTTTTCGCTGGAATAAAAAAGATGGCATGCAGAAACTTGCCACCGGCTTCAAAGGTCCGGCTGACTTCTGCGTAGTTGTCAACAAGCAAGGGTTGCTGGTCGCGGTGCCTGATCTTGTCAAAGGCGAGATTCGACTGATTCAACTTGGCAGGTAAATCGAACAGTGCCTTATCAGTTTCCGCCGGGCAAACCCCGGCGGTTTTTCTCACAAGATCAGTGCCAGCAACTTCGAAATGCCATCGCCAAGCTTCAGCAACACCCACGCCCAGACAAAGGCCGAGGTAAAATTGGCGAGCTGAAATCGCCAATATGGCATCTCGAAAATTCCGGCGATCAACGGCACGGAGGCACGAAGTGGTCCGAAAAATCTGCCAATAAAAATGCCGGGGATGCCCCACTTTTTCATGAACGCTTCGCCACGTGGAATAAGATCGGGGTGCCGCGACAGCGGCCACACGTGCGCGACGGTATGCTCGAGCTTTAGGCCGACCCAGTAGGATACCCAGTCGCCGACAGCGGCGCCGACCGACGCTGACACCCAGATCGGCCAGAAGCTGATGCCGCTTGTGCCGATCAGCGCGCCGATAGCCACCAGCGCACCCCAGGCCGGGATTAGCAGTGAGATAAAGGCGAGCGATTCGCCAAACGCCAGCGCAAATACAATTGGCACCGCCCAAGCTTCGTTGTTGCGGACGAAATCGACGACATGCTGGGCTACGGTGGGAAAATCCATCGAGAGATCGGGCTGACCGCGTTGCCTCGTGTCTAACCCGTCAGCGCGCGGTACGCCAGTACGCTACGCGGGCAGCTCAGGCTCGTCCTCGGGGAAGAGATGGTTTGCCACAACAAGTACCACGATCAATAGCGGCACCGCCAAAAAAGCGCCAACGGGACCCCACAGCCAAGTCAAAAATACCAGCGATAAGAATACGGTGAGCGGATTGAGCGTAAGTCTGCGGCCCATAATGCTCGGGGTAATGAAATGTCCTTCCAGTGTGGCCAGCGCCAGAAACAATAGCGGTGCCAGCAACGCAGGTGTGAGGCTGGGGAACGTCACAAGGCCCACCAAGAACAACCCCGCCTCCATGATCAGGCCACCAATGTACGGAATGAAATTGAGAATGAAACCGAGCACGGCCCACGCGGCCGGATCGGGCAGACCGGCAATCCATGCGGCTGCCCCGCCGCAAAGTCCTACCGCGATATTGATCAGCGCTACAATGCTCAAATAGCCGGTCAGATTGTGCTCGATGTCATTCATGATCTTGAGCGTGCGCAGCCGCGATTCACGTTCTTGAAAAAACACGACCAGCACGTGGCGCAACCGCGCCCGGCCAAGCAGCATGAAGAAGAGCGTGCCGAAGAATATGAAGGTCTGCCCGATCGCTGGCGTCACAACGGCTACGGCCGGTTGCACAAAAGCCACGATATCAACGCCCAGGCTGCCTTTTTTGTCCGAAGGCAAAAGCGCATCGCGCAGCTCCTGCAATGCCGCAAGTGGCCGATCAAGGACGTGCAATTTGTCCTGGATGTTGCGGCCAATATCCGGCGCCTTGCCCATCCAATCCACGACCGGCGACGCCAAAAGTACGATGACGCCATAGAACACCGCGATTACCAGCATCCACAAAAGAAGCGCTGACAGCAGCGATGGTACTCCGTGGCGGTCAGCCCGCGCGGATAGCGGGCCTAGCATCATTGTCACCACAAAAGCCGATACAACCGGCAGCAGGATTGATCGCGCGAGGCTGAGCGCGATGACAAAAATGATCACGAACATTCCGATAGTCGCCGCCTGAGCGGCAGTGCGCCAAAGACGCGAAACCTCAGCAACCGGCTGCGGATCGTTGACCGAAAACGCAAAACGTGGTTTCGCCATGCTGCGCGAGATGTCCGACCGTTCGACGCGCCGTTGCTCTACACTGATGCCGCCTCGCTCCATGGCCTTTATAACGGGCGAAGTTCGATTTGGTTGCGATCGCGATCAGGGCCGCTTTTGATCAAGGCCCACCGCTCAGGCGCGCGCGCACAAGGTCCAGATGGCTTCGCAAAGTGTACAGCATGCTTGCGTACCTGGTCGGTAAACGCAGCTGGTTGGCGCGCTGCTCGAGCTGATCGAGTTTCGCTTTTATTGTTGGCAAATCCCGCCGTCCCTCTCTTTTGATCTCACTTTCGATTGATCTCATCTCGTCATACAGCCGCAATATTCTGGACTGCATCAGCCAATCGTACATCTGCGGGATCAACTTGAATGCCGGATACATCAAAGCGGCGAGCGGAATAAAAACCACAAGCACCCTTTCGACCAAGGTCGCCAGCCAAAATGGCAGGTGTTCTTGAAGAAATGGCCGGCCGTTTTTGTAAAACCGCTGCGCTTCATCGCTGAGCGGAAGATCAATCGACTCGGCTGCAGGGAATTGCCCGGCCTTCTGAAAAATTCCCGGTTGAGAATGGATCTGCGCAGCCGCACTGAGGAGCAAGTGCTGGATGGCGGGATTGAGATCTGAGCGCACCGCGAGACTTGCCTTTGGAGCCAGCAACATGACGTCCGAGGGCGGACGATTCAACGAAAGGTCGGCGACACCCGCAGGCAGCACCAATTTGTTCAGGAAGGGATAAAGCGCAACGTAGGCATCCGCGCGCGGGACACTGGCAAGCTCGATATTGTCAGCTGTGATGATTCGTTGCACGACCGGAGACTCCCAACCGGTGACAATGAACGCGGCATCGATGTCGCCACTCATCAGCTTTTCGGCCGCGACTTGTGGAGGGAACGGCAACAATTCGCGAGGTTCGATCTTGAGCCTCTTGAAAACCTCAATCGCCATGGTTCGTCCGGCGCTCCCTTCCGGGCCAATCGATATCCGCGCGTTACGTAACGCCTGAATGTTGTTGCCAATTTCATTTCGGTAGAACAGCCAAACGGGTTCGTAAGCGATAGTCCCCAAAGATTCCAGGTCCGGGGATTCCTTGCGGCTCGTCGTACCCCCCTGCACGAACCCGACCGCCACTCGCGATCGAGGATCATTGAGCAGCGACAGATTTTCGAGACCGCCTGCGGTTGGCACCAGCCGAAGATGAACGCCCGACTTTGCCAGAATGTCACGGTAACGGGTGGCCAGTTCGTAGTTTGCACCGCCTTCAGCACCGGTTGCGATCGTAATCGTGCGTGGTGGCATCGTTGCAAAAATGAATATGCCGGCACCCAAAAAAACGACGCATAGAATCGCGAAGCCCAACCAGCGCCAGGTTTCAGTAAATATTGACATACGCCCCCATCCCGTTACCGTTCCATTCTAACCGGCGCTGAGTTTGCGCGAATTTTTTTCCACCTTGCGTGGGCGGCCAAGCAGTTTTTTGATCTATCTCAAAGTGATTGGTCGATTGACGCAATAGGAAGCGAGCAATGCTGTCCAAGGAGCCCATAGGCCGCTCCGCCTGACCAAGACATCCATTGCAGGGAGATTCGAGATGACCAAACTTGCGATGCTTGTTTCCATCACGGCTATATCTCTAGGTGCCCAGATGGCCGTTGCGGTTGCCGACGACGTACCGAACTTCGACATCCGCAAAAGCTGCAAGGCTGACGTCCAGGCCTTTCAAGAGAACGCAAAGGGCCAAGCGAGCCCTACGGGCTGCCTTAAAGATGAAGAAAATGCGCGAACAACTCTCGTGAGCCAATGGACGCAATTTGCTGCGGAGAGCAGGACGAGATGTGTGCGCATGGTGGGCGACGGCGCCGTTTCCCAGAGCTACGTCGAACTGCTGACCTGCCTGCAAATGGCGAAGGACTCAAAAGGTTTGCCTAAGGATTAGTCTGCGGCGGCCATGAGTGCAATCGCTGGCGATAGCGGGTTAAGAAGACTTCGGACGCCGATCCATCGCGCCGTTCTTGGATCGGCATTGTTGGCATATGGGCTTTCATTGTCGTTCGCCCAGCAGCAGACCATCGTTATCCCGGACAATCTGTTCACTGCTGCTGGATTTGTCGTCAAATACGCGACGACGCCGGAAAAACGTGCGCTCCTGAAATCATTGCCGCCGGACAAGCTCGTGACCCGGACAAAGAATGGCAAGCTGTATTATGTCTACGCGGACCCCGATGGCTGCGCCTGCGCTTACGTGGGAACACCGGAGGCCTATGGCGCTTACCGAAATTGGGCCAACATTGGTCCCGGCGGCAGCGGCGCGCAGATTTCCAACGCCATGCAAACAGTTGATTCCGACAGTGTCGGGGCACCCTACGTTCCGGCAGACATAGGGAACAGCATGGATAGCATTTTGCACCCGGATTTCTGAACGGCTCAAAACAGTACGCCTCGACTATTGAGCCTATCGGGTGTTCTCCGGAACTTGAATAATGTGGGCGATTATACCGGTGCCCGACAGCGAAAATATTTGACCGAGAAACATGACGGTTTGCATCGGCTCGGACCAGGCCCAAAGTTCGCCCGTGCGCTTGTCCAATATGACGACCTTGTCAGTTGCAGTACGCCAACCGTGGTGGTGCGTACTCGCGCCAAACGAAACATTCTGATCGAGACCATTTCATAGTGGCTGTCGCTCCGTGATTGGGCGGAAGCTTGCGTCCCGATAGACGCGATCGCCACAACGAGCATCGCGCAGCATAGATTTTTCATGACGTCATTCTCCCCGCTCGCATCGTCGAGAGTACCGGCCACCGGCAAAAAGGCTACCCGCGCGCCTCAATGATACTCACGCGCATTAGCCTCAAGAATCAGGCTTAAGATGACGGGAGAGCCCCTTCAATTCCGAAGTTTACGCCGGTACGATAGTGTCCTCGAACTTGGAGCAGGCAATGGGGCGCCCAGTAATTTCGGTCTTTTCTGCTCTGCTTTCTATCGTGGCTTTTTTTATTGCCGCGCCAGCGAATGCGCAGATGCTCAAGGCGATAAAAGAGCGCGGCAGCCTCAATTGCGGTGTCAGTGAGGGTCTTTACGGATTCTCCGCCCGCGACACCGATGGCAAATGGAGTGGTTTCGATGTCGATTTTTGCCGCGCCATTGCGGCTGCAATCTTCAATGACGCGAGCAAGGTCAACTACACCCCGCTAGATGCCAATCGTCGATTTGAAGCGCTTAAGTCAGGCAGTATCGACATCCTCTCGCGCAATACTACATGGACGATGTCGCGCGAGGTGGAGCTTGGTCTGACCTTTGCGGGAACGGACTACTATGACGGTCAGGGATTCCTTGTTCGCCGGGCGATGAACAAGGACACCGCGCTCGATCTCGACGGCACCAAAGTCTGCGTGCAGACCGGGACGACAACTGAGCTCAATCTTTCCGAATATTTCCTTGCAAACAAAATGAAGCTTGAGGTGATGGCGTCACCCACACTCGAGAATGCGATCAAGAGCTATGATTCCGGGCAATGTAATGTTCTGACCGCGGACAGCTCTGCGCTCTTTGGGATCCGGCTTTTGCTGTCCAAGCCCGACGACCATGTCATTCTGCCAGATGTCATTTCCAAGGAGCCGCTCGGCCCGGTGGTGCGTCAGGACGACATGCAATGGTTCACCCTTGTTAAATGGGTGTACTTTGCGATGGTCAACGCCGAGGAACTCGGCGTGACGTCCAAGAACATCGACGAGGTATTAAAGTCGGAAAAGCCCGATGTCAGACGTCTGGTCGGCACTGAGGGCAACTACGGTGAGCGATTGGGTCTGACCAAGGATTGGGCAGCCCAGGTCGTCAAGCTTGTCGGCAACTACGGCGAAGTCTACGAGCGCAATGTCGGCGTTGGCTCCAAACTGGGAATTCCGCGGGGAATTAATCAGCTGTGGACCAAGGGGGGCATTCTTTATGCCCCCCCAATCCGCTGATCGGAACACAAATGTGATTTCGAAGTAGGCCGGCGAGTGCTACGCTTGTCGCCCATTCGGCTGGCATCGCCAGCTCGGGGTAAGCGTGATGGTTGACTATGTTCCTTTGATATCTCGCGCGGTTGCGACGCTCAATCCGAACACAAGGGAACAGCGTCAGATCCTTTATGATCGCGCCCGGAAGACGCTGGTCGATAAGCTCCGCGGCACCGACCCTACTTTAGCGCACACTAACCTTGAGGCCGAGCGCTCCGCCCTCGAAGCCGCAATCCAGCGTGTCGAAAGAGACTTCGCACGCCGCGCCGCGCCTCCCCAGCGACAAACGCCCCACAAGAACTATGAATATCGGGATAGGCCGCCACTGAGCGACCCCCGAAAGCAGTTGGGTATTCTTGTTGGCGCGCTCAGCGTAGTTCTTGTGCTTTGCGCCGGTGTGGCGGGTTACTATTTATGGCCGCGCAATCTGGCTGAAGTGCGCAACATCGCGAGCCAGCGAGCTGCTCCAGTAATATCTGAACCGGCCGATAATAAATCGGGCTACGTCCGCTTGCGGCAACTTGTGTATTACCGGACTAATCAGCCGGTCGGCACGATCGTCGTCGATAAAACGCAGACCTTTCTCTACGTTGTCCGGCCGAACACATCCGCCCTGCGCTACAGCATCGGCGTTGGCACCGAATGCACCGCGTTGGCCGGACTCTATCACGTTGCGCGAAAGGAAGAACTGTCGGGCGGCGGTCAGCCTGGCCAACAGTCTGCCCTCGACCAGATGAAAAGTCTCCTTGGTGCACGCGTCTTGTATTTGGACAAGGAGGATTATCGCATTCACGGCTCTGATGCCGCGAGCGCGCGAACCTTGTCGGAGGGCTGTATTCGGCTTATCAATGACGATGTGATCTATCTTTACGACCGTACTCCACTGGAAAGTCGCGTCGTCGTATCGAACTGATCGAATTGAATTTCTGCTTCGACTCGCAGGGGAAAACTTTGCGGCGGCTGACGCTTGCAAGGAAAATCATGTAAGATTAAACGGTTAGAGTTTCTGCGGGTACAATTCCCCTCTAAACGATCTCTTAAGCGGCGCAGCGCAGGTTGCGCCGGTGCCAGTGGCGTAGCCGTGGCATAGTGACTGGCAACCGATTCGCCGCGATCCTACCTGAAGGCTTCAATGGCAAGACAGCAACCAAGAAAAAGACCGCGAAAGAGCCAGATCTGTTCGACCTTCCGCACGGGCGGAAATCTTCGGCCCGCAAGGCGTCAAAGGCGTCGGCACGCGCCAAATCCAGCGTGCGAACGAAACCCGCCGGGCGCGGATCCAGCGCCGAGGCAGGCTATACCGCCAAGCACATCGAGGTACTCGAGGGGCTTGAGCCCGTTCGGCGCCGGCCCGGCATGTATATCGGTGGCACCGACGAAAAAGCATTGCATCACCTGTTTGCAGAAGTGATCGACAACGCCATGGACGAGGCGTTGGCCGGCTATGCTGACTGGATCGAAGTCGAGATGGAGGGGAACGGCTTTGTCAGCGTCACCGACAACGGGCGCGGCATTCCGGTCGATCCTCATCCCAAATTCAAGAACAAGTCCGCCCTCGAAGTGATCATGTGCATGCTGCACGCCGGCGGAAAGTTCGATTCAAAAGTTTACGAGACTTCCGGTGGTTTGCACGGCGTCGGTGTTTCGGTCGCCAACGCACTGTCCGAACGGATGGAAGTCGAGGTCGCGCGCGACCAACAGCTTTACCGGATGACCTTCGAGCGCGGCAAACCGAAAACAAAACTCGTGAAAGCCGGCCGCGCACCTAACCGGCGCGGCACGCGCGTGCGCTTCAGGCCCGACCCGGAAATATTCGGATCCAAGGCCGCCTTCAAGCCCGAGCGCGTATTCAAGATGGCGCGTTCGAAAGCCTACCTCTACGGCGGCGTCGAGATTCGCTGGTACTGCGACAAAGCCCTGCTCAAAGGCATCGAAGACGTTCCGGAAAAGGCCACGTTTCACTTTGCGGAGGGACTTAAGGATTACCTCGCATCCAATCTGAGCGGCGCAACGCTTGTTCACCCGGATATTTTCACCGGCGCCACGGGCAAGACTGGCCGCCACGGCGCGGTGGAATGGGCGGTTGCCTGGACCGCCGATACGGATGGTTTCCTTAATTCATACTGCAACACCATCCCAACTCCGGATGGCGGTACCCACGAGTCCGGACTTCGTTCGGCGTTGTTACGCGGGCTGAAAGACCACGCCGAACGCGTTGGACAGGAAAAGCGTGCCGCACCGGTGACCGGGGACGATGTTATGACCGGCGTCGGCTGCATGCTCTCTGTGTTCGTGCGCGAGCCTGAATTCCAGGGTCAGACCAAGGATCGCCTCGCGACCGCCGAAGCCCAGCGCATCGTGGAACAGGCGATCAAGGATCCATTCGACCATTGGCTTGCCGGCAACCCGGTGCAAGCCAACAAGCTGCTCGATTTCGTTATCGAGCGCGCCGAAGAACGCATCCGCCGCCGGCAGGAAAAAGACATCGCGCGCAAGACGGCCGTGCGCAAATTGCGCCTTCCCGGCAAGCTCGCCGATTGCACCTCGTCGGCCTCGGAGGGGTCCGAAATTTTCATCGTGGAAGGCGATAGCGCCGGCGGCTCGGCCAAACAGGCTCGCGACCGCCGTACACAGGCGGTGCTACCGTTACGCGGAAAGATCCTGAACGTGGCCTCGGCCGGCAAGGACAAACTCGCGCAGAACGTACAGCTTGCCGATCTCATTCAGGCACTCGGTTGCGGCACCGGGTCTCACTATCGTGAGAAGGATCTACGCTACGAGAAAGTCATCGTAATGACAGATGCCGACGTCGACGGCGCGCATATCGCTTCGCTGCTGATTACTTTCTTCTACCGCCAGATGCCCAAACTGATCGAAAACGGCAAACTTTATCTCGCGGTACCGCCGCTTTATCGACTCTCGCACGGCGGCAAGATCATCTATGCGCGCGACGACAAGCACAAGGAGACGCTGCTTAAAAAGGAATTCCATGCCAACGCCAAAGTGGAAGTCTCGCGCTTCAAAGGTCTCGGCGAAATGATGGCGGGGCAGCTCAAAGAAACCACTATGGACCCCGGCAAGCGCACCCTGCTGCGCGTGACGCTGGCGGATAAGGAGATGAAACCGACCGCGCGAGCGGTTGAGCGCCTGATGGGCACCAAAGCGGAAGCGCGTTTCGAATTTATCCAGGAAAAGGCGGAATTCGCCAGCGCCGATCTGCTCGACGTGTAGTCACGCGGTTAGTGGCTTACTGCGCCGTCTTCACATTTGCGTAGCAGCGGTGTCTTGGTGCCGCGCGCAAGCGCAATGCCGTCCTTGACACGGACCGTTCCGCCATCGGTCTGGTTGAAAAGCGTGCGACGGGTATTATCGTGCACCGCGAAAACGAGCTTCTGTCGTTCTTCGACTTCGGTTCCGGGCTGAAAGATCACATTGACCGAAATACTGGTCGCCGACACCTGCTCCGCCGATAAGATGCTGTAGTGGTTGACGGCGAAGTCGGGCCCCAAATTGTGATCTTCGAGCACCAATCCCGCGCTTGGCATACTGATGGTGACACGCGGATTTGCAGGAGTAGCTGGCTCGTCGCACTCGGCGGCCCACGTTCCAAACAAACCGAATTTCTCGAACACGCCTTCGACGGAGTTAGCGCCGGCGCCACAAGGAACAAGGAACAACGCCGTCCCCGCAAGAACTACCGCCAACCGCATGTACTATCGTTCTCCACCGTAAGGTCACAATACCAGTGACCCGCGCGGCGGCAATTGTTTTTCACCGTCCACGCAATCACTCAGGTAACGCGGCAACTACTTAAAGGTTAGCTTGGCGGCTTTCACTACTTCGCCAAAATTTTTGATGTCGGCATCTATGCGCTTCTTGAAAGCGTCGCCGGTCGGCCCGCCAGGTTTTACCGCCATCTTTTTCAGGCCCTCTACCACCGCCGGGTCGGCAAGCGCCTTGCCCAGTTCTGTTGTCAGCTTCGTGACAATCGGCGCCGGCGTGCCGGCGGGCACAAAGAAACCACTCCACAACTGAGTGTCGACGTCGGGGAAGCCGGCTTCAGCCATGCTTGGCACGTCCGGCAGTTCCGGTGAGCGTTCTGAGCCGGTGACGGCCAAGGCACGAGTCTTGCCGCCCTTGACCAGCGGGATTGCCGGCGGCCCATCAGAAATCGTGAACAAACATTGTCCGGACATGACGCTCAGGTTGGACTCGTTGCTGCTTTTATAGGGAATCGCCACCCCGGGCATTCCGCTCTTCAGCTTGAACAGTTCGCTTGCGATGGTGAAGGCCGGCGATGACGTCCCATAGTTTGACTTGTCGGGGTTGGCTTTGGCCCAGGCAACGAGTTCTTTCACACTCTTCGCCGGATGGTCTGCCGGAACAACGAGGACGAGCGGAAACGAGGCAATCATATTCAACGGAATAAAACTATTGCTTGCGTGATAGCTCAGATCGGGAAAGATGGCCGTGGCGATCGACATCTGCCCGGTGGCGCCGACCAGCACGATGTAGCCGTCGGCAGGCTGACGCGCGACGAATTCGGCCGCGATGCGCCCCCCGGCACCCACGCGGTTCTCAATTACCACGGTCGTACCGGTATTTTCCTGGAACTTTTGCAATACCAGGCGGGCGAACAAATCGTTGCCGCCGCCGGCCGCGAAACCGACGATGAAATGGATCGGCCGGTTCGGAAAGTCGGTTTGTGCGCGCGCTTGCCCGGCGGCAAA
>Ga0187776_10000898_pt1 | contig 14511 bp, 11 predicted proteins | sample 0216_BV02_MP12_2_FD_132426 | JGI IMG/M metagenome (GOLD analysis project Ga0187776, IMG submission 132426) | Tropical peat soil microbial communities from peatlands in Department of Meta, Colombia - 0216_BV02_MP12_20_MG | ecosystem: Environmental > Terrestrial > Soil > Wetlands > Peat | place...
CGGACCCGCTGAATTTCGGCCTGCCGGAGATCGATATCGGCAATTTCACGCAATTGGGAAATGCCAGCGGTTGGCCTCTGTTTACAACGCCGAACAGGACCATTCAAATCTCCGACGGCGTCTCCTATACCCACGGCGCGCACACATTCAAGTTCGGCGGAGAGGTTCGCCGCGGTTCCACCGACAATGTCCGCAACCGCACCGGCAAGGGACGCATCGAGTTCGACGGAGGAAACATTCCCGGCTTCCCGACGAGCACTGCTCTGGAAGATTTCCTTGCCGGCTTTCCTGGCACCGGCAAAATTTTCGTCGGCAATTCCGAGCGCAGAGTCCATCTCTGGTCATTCGGCCTGTATGTCGCTGACGACTGGCGCGTCACGCCTGGGCTCTCAGTGAACCTCGGTTTGCGCTACGAATTGAACACAGTCATCAAAGAAGACCACAATCTCCTCGGAAACTTTGACCCCACTGTCGGCCTCGAGCAGGTGGGCGTCAACATCAAGTCTCCCTATGACGGCGACCACAATAATTTCGCTCCTCGCGTCGGCGTTGCCTGGGATCCCTGGGGCACCGGCAAGACCGTCTTTCGCGCCGGAGCGGGCATCAACTACGAAATTCCGCACCTCTCCCTTTTCATCGGGCAGAATGGCGTGGACTGCTGCACCACGCCCGGTCTGAACGACATTCCTACCGGCGCAGGTGGCTCCAACATTCCCGGAAACATTGTCGCTACCGGGCTGACCGTTGCTCCCACGTACCAGGACATCAACACTCCCATCTTTCCGGTAGCCACCGCCGCGCTGAATTGCGATCCCACTACGGGCGGAACTCCCTGCGACATTGTGGGCGTTACACGGCATCTGCGCACGCCCTACGTTGTTTCCTGGAACGCCAACATCCAGCGCGCCCTCGGAAGCACCACTTCGCTTCAGGTCGGCTACGTCGGCAATATCGGCATCAAGCTCTACAGCGTCCGGGACATCAATCAGGTGAATGTGGCAAACGACTTCAATGCTGACGAACAGTCCGGAAGGCCGTTCACCTTCAATTGCCCCGCACCCATCGGCATGGGCGCCGGCGGACCCTGTTTCCCGTTCCTCGGATTCGTGAATTTCCTCCAGAACGGCTATCACTCCACCTTCAACAGCTTGCAGGTCACCGCCACGCAACGCGTCTGGCACGGCCTGAATTTCCTCGCCGGCTACACCTACGCTCACTCGATTGACGATGCCACCAATAATCGCTCCCTTTCGCCGCAAAACAGCCTGCGCCCGGACCTCGAGCGGGCCTCCAGCGATTTCGATATCCGCCACCGATTCACCCTGGCGTTGACTTACGCGCTTCCCTCCGTCAAGTCATTCGCGCAGCTTCTGGAAGGTTGGCAGATAAATTCCATTGTCACTCTTCAGGGTGCCACGCCTTACTCGGCCGTGGACGGCATCCAAGTCGGCAACGATATCAGCCTGACCGGTGAATTTACCGACCGCTGGGATTTCTTTGGAAATCCGAAAGACTTCAAGGCCATCCCCTCGGGAATCCCGTTTTTCCCCGGCACCAGCAACGCGGCATGTGCTGCGCAGGCACTGGCGGTTGACGGAGGAGTTGTAAACGGGCCCACATCGCAGGCGCTTGCCTCGCTCGGATGTTACGCTAAGGGAAGTTCCCTGATGATTCCACCCGCTTTTGGAACTTTTGGCACCATGGGCCGGAATCTGTTCCGCGGGCCGAACTTTCGCAACTGGGATTTCTCGCTGGTAAAAGACACGCGCTTGGGGGAACGCGTGAGGATGCAGCTTCGCGCCGAGTTCTTCAACATCCTCAACCATCCGCAATTCGCCAATCCCGAAGCGAGCACCCTCTTGAATGAGGATCCCTCTGTCCCCGGCGCATTCGGCGCATCCAGCGCCACTCCGGACGTTGGCGCTGCCAATCCCGTGATCGGTACCGGCGGGCCGCGCAACATTCAGCTCGGCTTGAAGTTCATTTTCTAGAAGGGAGCCCCGGTGCGGCGGGGCCATGTCCAGCCCGCGTGAAAGGAAAAGGCCCGAACCGAGAGGATCGGTTCGGGCCTTTCTTTGCCTTGACCTCTGAGGGGGCTGCGACCCGGGAACGAAGCCGCGATTGCCGCTCCAGAAACGTGCGGTCGGATCGCGGCCGAGCCGCTGCCATTTGCTGCGGCCGTCACACAGGCCCGGCCGCAAAGTCGTTACCGCAAACTCTTCAGCGCCGCCGTCCCATGGGGCGCCCCACCGAGCGATAGTTCGCCAGGGCGCGAGCGCGCATCCGGAATCGTGGCGCGAGCGGCGGAGGCACGTTGTGCAGCGGCGCCCCGCAACTGCGGCAAATTTCCTGCGGGGCATCCTGCGCCCGCAGCCACTGCCCCCGCGCGATACACTCCGGATTCAAACACTGCACCGTCCAACCAGGCAGATATTGCATCGTCCGCAGGCCTTTCGAATTGTTTCGTCCCGGCAGCGGAAGGGGTAATGCACGCCGCCGGAACGCCCCAAACAGCCCCGTGTTGCCCCGAAAGCTGGCGGGATTGTGCGCCGAGCGCTCTAGTGTGTCAAGGAAAATGTACACCATTACTAGTGGTGTGATTGCAAAGCTTTCCGGACCGGCGGCGCGCGGGAATTTCAGGGAGGGAAGATCAGTTCGATTTCGTTTCGGGACCGTTATTCGCGCTGGCCTGGCTGTCCTTCACCGCCGCCTCTAACTCCTCCACCTTCTTCTGCGCTTCGTCCACTTCCTGTTTCTTGGCGTCGAGCTGCGCCTTTTCAGCGGCCAGCTTGGCGGCGCCTTCGGGGTCGGCCGCAAAGTTCGGCTTGCCGTAGTAAACCTGCGAATCGAGATTGTATTGCCGCTGGAGGACGTCGAATTCTCCCTTCACGGATTGAAGGCGGTCTTTGGCTGCCGCAAGGCCGGCTTGGAGTGCTTTGCCGTCCTTGGCCGCTTTTGCCTGAGGCGGAGGCGGTGCGAGCGCCGTCCCGGCAGTGGTATCCGCCGCTGCGGCGGCGGCGCCCTCGCTGCTCGGTTGCGACGCCGGCGGTGCCGGGCTCACTTCCCCGTGCGCCGCGGGCATGGTGTCGTTGTCCCACACCCTGGCGGACTTGGCCTGTTCCTTCTTCTGCTCCCGGGCGCGCCGGGCGGCTTCCGCCGGCGAGTCAGTCTGCTGTTGCTGCTGCGCGGATGCCATCGCCGCGGGCAATATCAACAGAGCCAGCAATCCAGCCTGGGCAATTCTCATCGCACTTCTCCCCGGACGGCAATTTGCCGCTGCTTCATACTAGCCGCCTGCGAGCACCGCGGGCAATCGCCATTCAGTCCAGCAACCCAAAAAGGCAACCTGCCCCTCCCGGCAGGTCTTCGGACTGGCGGCTTGCACGCCTCTGGAAGCCGCGCAATACTCGTAAATACCGATGAGTCACGCGCGCCGCTTTTCTTTGCTGCTGGCGGTCGTAAGCTGTCTCCTGCCGTGTCTCCGACCGCGGCCGGCATCAGCCGCGCGCGCCCTTCACTTCTCGCAAAATTCCCAGCCGCAAAGTTCCAGCCCATCCCCTGCGCCTTCGGCAACTCCTGATCAGCCGCCGGCCCGAAAAATCACGGCATACACGCTCCCTCCGGATCTCTATCGTAAGGCTCACACGTTTGGCCAGATTCAATTCTGGGGCGCAGTGGTGGGGATTTCTTATTCGCTCCTGGTTCTTTATCTCATCCTGAAATGGAAGCTGGCCCCGCGCTTTCGCGACTGGGCGGAGCGAACTGCCCCCGCGCGAATCCTCCAGGCCGCCATTTTTGCGCCGCTCTTCGTCGTCACATTCAGTGTTCTGATGCTGCCGCTGCATATGGTCCGCCATGCTGTGAGCGCGAAATTCGGCCTGAGCATTCAGGGGTGGGGCTCCTGGTTCTGGGACTGGACCAAGGGGCTGCTGATCGCCGTAGTGCTGGGGACAATTCTCATCTGGCTTCTCTACGCCGTCATTCATCGCAGCCCGCGCCGCTGGTGGTTCTATTTCTGGCTGCTCTCAATTCCCCTGATGGTCCTGCTGGTCTTCCTTGCGCCGGTCGTCATCGATCCGCTGTTCCACAAATTCGTGCCGCTCTCGGAAAAAGACCCGGCACTCGCGGCCGGCCTGGAACGCATGGTCGAACGCGCGGGAGAAGATATTCCTGTTGAGCGCATGTTCTGGATGGGCGCGAGCGAAAAGTCCACCGCCCTGAACGCCTACGTCGCGGGCGTGGGCGCCTCGAAGCGCATCGTCGTCTGGGACACCACGATTGCAAAGATGACCACGCCGCAAATCGTGGCCGTTGCCGGCCACGAGATGGGCCACTACGTCCTCAACCACATCCGGAAGGGCCTCGCGTTTGGCGCGGCGCTCCTCTTCGTGTTTTTCTATCTGGGATATCGCTGCATCGGATGGTTTCTTGCGCGCTGGGGCGCCGGTTGGAGCATTCGAGGAATGAATGACTGGGCTTCGCTTCCCGCCTTGCTGCTGCTGCTGACGCTGTTCGATGTGGCCGCCACGCCCATCGGGAGCGCCTTCAGCCGCTACCTCGAGCACCAGGCGGACCAGTATTCGCTCGAAGTAACGCATGGCCTGACGCCCGATTCCGGCCAGGTGGCCGCACAGGCATTTCAGGTTCTTGGCGAAGTGGATTTGTCCGACCCGGCGCCGAACCGTGTGGACGTGTTCCTCTTCTACGATCACCCGCCCATTCCCGACCGCATCCGCTTCAGCCTCGCCTACGATCCGTGGTCAAAAGGCCAGCTACCCGAATTCGTGCACTAGCGCCGGGCTTCGAATGTCATGCGGATTCCGTGCTTTGGCCGCAGGGTCACCAGCGGCTCGGGCGTCACCGGATGGCCCGGCACCAATCGGAAGCGGAATTTTTGCGCCACCGTCGCCAGCACCAGCGCCGATTCCATCAGCGCGAAACTTTGCCCGATGCAACGCCGCGGCCCGTCGCCGAACGGAAAATACGCGCACGCCGGCAGTCGCCCGGCCAGACCGTCGAGCCAGCGCTCCGGACGGAAGGCGTCGGGATCGTCGAAATAACGCGGGTCGCGGTGCATCACCCACGGCGAAGCCAGCACCGTAGTGCCGGTGGGAAAATCGTAGCCGCCGAAGTTGCACGGCGCGATCGAAGTGCGTGCCAGGAGGTAGGCGGGCGGGTAAAGCCGCATCGACTCGGATATCACCGCCTGCAGGTACGGCAGCTTTTCGAGATCGGCGACACCGGCCGTGCGCCCGCCGAGCACGCCGCGCAATTCTTCGTGCAGGCGCGCTTCCGCAGGAGGATTTTCGCCCAGCAGATACCACGTCCATGACAGCGTCAGCGCCGTGGTTTCGTGCCCGGCGAGGAAGAGCGTCATGATTTCGTCGCGAAGCTGCTTCGGCGTCATCTGCGTGCCGTCTTCGTCCATCGCGCCCATCAGCAGCGAAAGCAGGTCCGTGTGCTGCGCGGAATTTCCCTGCGCACGCCGCTCGGAAATGATCCGGTACACGATCGCATCGAGGAGCTCGTATTCGCGGTCGGCGCGCCGGTTGCGCGGGGTGGGCCAGCTTGCCGGGATGGCCACCGGCGAACGCGCGCGGCCCAGCGAATAGCGCATCAGAAACGACACTGCGCGGCCCACCTGCTCGGCTTCGCCCGGCAGCGTGGTGCCGAAGAGCGTGCGCACGGCGATGTCCAGCGTGAGCGACATCATCTCGTGCGCCACGTCGCGCACCTCGCCGCTTCGCCACTCGGCCAGGTGCGCCTCGGCGATTTCCACCATTGTGGCCGCGTATTCGTTGATGCGCGTGCGATGAAATGCCGGCTGCGCCAGCCGCCGCTGCCGCCGCCAGAATTCACCCTCGCTGATCAGCAAGCCCTGGCCCAGCAGCCGCTCGGTAGCTTCCTTGCTCAGGGTGCTCTTGTGAAATTTGTTCTGCTGGATGACCAGCAACTGCTCGATCCAGTCGGGATGGTTCAGCAGAATGCGCTCGCCGAACGCGACCGGGATGCGGACGATATCGCCATACTCACGGGCCATGCGGCGGAGCAAGGTGAGCGCGTCGCCGAGCAACTCGAACGACACGCCGACCACCGGCAGCCCCTTCGGGCCGGGTGGGACGCGCTTTCCGTTGGCGGACAATTGCACCGATGCTGCGCTCATGCCTGGGAACCTCTACGCTTCAGATGCCCGACACCCACGTTTGAGTTCGCCATCATTTTGCAGCTTTCCCGAAACCCGGGGAATCCAATTGATTGTCGCATTGGTTGATGGGGAGTGGTCCGGTAAAATACAATCTCCCTCAAGCCCCAAAGAGGAAGGGCATCTCCTTGGAAATCGAAAAGCCGGACTGGCTTCGCCAGATGGAGGCGATCCTCGAGACGCTCAACGAGGCGGTTCTCATCGCCGATGACTGCGAGCGCATCCTGTTTGTCAATTCCGTCTTCGAGGAAATCACCGAAGTTCCCCGCGACGAGATTGTGGGCCGGGACGCAGCCAAGCTGTATTACTCGCCGGAAGATTATGCGCTCCTCCAGGAGCGCCGCGACAAGACCCGCCGCACCGGCCGGAGCCGGGAGGAGTTCTATTTGCCGACGAAAAGCGGCAGCCGCGTGCCTGTGATTGTGAGCGCGCGGGTGCTTGAGGATCCCGACGGCCGCCAGTTTGCCGTGGTCACCTTCACTGATATATCGGAGCAGAAGAGCGCCGAAGCTCAACTCCGCGCCGCCAATACGCAACTGGAGGAGCGCCACAAAGAGATCGAAGAAGACCTGGCGCTGGCCGCTCGCGTGCAGCAGAGCCTGGCGCCGAAATCCATCGTCTGGGGCAGCATCCAGGTGGAAGCGTTTTTTCATCCGGTACGCACCATCGGCGGCGACTTCGGCCTCGTGAGCCCGCTCGACGACCAACACCTGAATCTGCTGGTCTGCGACGTCTCCGGCCACGGCATCGGCTCGGCGCTGGTGGCCAACCGCATCTACAGCGAGACGATCACGCAATTGCAGAAGGGCACGCCGCTGGGCGACATGCTGCGCCAGTTGAACGGTTTCGTGATGCAGAGCATCGGCAGTTCGGTTTTCTTCTTCACGCTGGCAGCGGCGCGGGTGGACCGCAGCGGACGCCGCATGGTGTTTGCCGGCGCGGGACATCCGCCGGCGATGATCGTGCAGCCCGGCGAAGAGCCGCGCCTGCTCGAATCGCGGAGCATGGTGTTGGGTGCGCTGCCGAATGCGGTGGACGCCGAGGCCACGCTCGACGTGGACCTGCGGGCGCGCGACCGCATCGTGCTCTATACCGACGGCATCACCGACGTCTTCAATTCCGCCGGCGAGATGCTCGGCGTCGAAGGCGTGCAGAAATTCGTCCGCGAAACCGCGCTCCTGCCCTTCCAGCAGATGAAAAAAGCCATCCTCGATCGCGTCGCCGATTGGCGTGAGGGCCCTCCTGCCGACGACATGTCGCTGGTCCTCGTGGAAGTCTGAGAAACGCTCCCGCCGCATTTTGTGAGATAACTTCCCGACGGATATGGCAGATCTCCGGCTCACATCCGACTTCCAGGTTCCCTCGAGAGAAATCTTTGTATTCTTCGTTCCGCAGCGGATGCCGCTGTGGTACGGCGCGGAAATGGACTGCCGCTTCGAAGTGCAGGACGGCGCAGCGGAATTTCGCGTGGGGCAGAAGGTGCGCATCACCGGTGTCCTGCGCACTCGCGAAGTGATTCTCACGGTCGTCATCACCGCCTACGAATGGGAGCGGCTGCTCGAATGGCAGTTTCAGGACATGTACGGCGTGCGCGGGAAGCAGCGCTGGGAACTTCAGCCGCTGGCGGGCACCACGCGGCTCACGATGAGTGACCAGTACACCATGCCGGGCCGAATGGGCCGCATCCTGGACCGGATTCTCACGCGCCGCGCCGTGGCCATGCGCGACCGCCGTTGGCTCGAGCGCCTGAAGCAACTTGCCGAGCGGCGCTGAGCTGGCCGCGCAGTCGCGTGGATAGATTTTTTTGGCGCGCGAGGTGCCCGAGACTGCTTAGACACCCACCACGCGCAAAAATTTCTTCTTGCCCACTCGCAGCGGCAGCAGATCTCCCGGATTGAGCACGATGGCTCGCTTCACATCCTTCTCCACGACGCCATCCACCTCCACGCCGCCCTGCTTGATCAGCCGTTCGGCTTCGCTGCGCGAACTGGCCAGGCCGGTTTCGGTCAGCAGCGAGAACAGCGTCCGCGTCCCCCAGGCCAGCCGCATTTCCGGAATCTCGGTGGGCGCCTGGCGGTCGCGGAAGACAAGCTGAAACTCTTCGGCGGCCTTTTTCGCGGCCACTTCGCCGTGGAACCCGCCGACGATGGTGTGCGCGAGCTGCATCTTCGCGTCTTTCGGGTGTAGCACGCCCATCTTCACTTCTTCCTGGAGCCGCACGATCACCGGCGAAGGAAAATCCGTCAGCAACTCGTAGTATTGCCACATCAAGTCGTCCGAGATGGACATGATCTTGCCGAACATTCCGCCCGGGGGCTCGGAGATGCCGATGTAATTTCCGAAGCTCTTCGACATTTTGCGAGTGCCGTCGAGGCCGACCAGGATGGGCATGGTGAGAATCACCTGTCCCGGCAAACCGTACTCGCGCTGGATTTCGCGGTGCACCAGCAGGTTGAATTTCTGCTCGGTGGCGCCCAGCTCGACGTCGGATTTCAGCGCCACCGCGTCATAGGCCGTCAGCAGCGGATAGAGCAGCTCGTGCACAGCAATGGGCTGGTTCTTGTCCAGGCGCGAGCGGAAATCCTCGCGCTCGAGCATGCGCGCCAGGCGGTAGTGCGAACAGAGCCGCACGATTTCCTCACTGGTCAGTTTTCCCAGCCACTCGGTGTTGAAGCGCACCTCCGTCTTCTTCTTGTCGAGAATTTTGAACACCTGGTTCAAGTAGGTTTCCGCGTTCTTGTCCACCTGCTCGCGCGTCAGCGGTGGCCGCGTTTCCGATTGCCCGGTGGGGTCGCCGATCATGGCGGAGAAATCGCCGATCAGAAACACCGCGGTGTGGCCCATTTCCTGGAAGTGGCGCAGCTTTCGCAGCACCACGGTGTGCCCAAGGTGGATGTCGGGCGCCGTCGGATCCACGCCGAGATATACGCGCAGCGGCGTGCCGCTCATAAACGATTTGGCGAGCTTCTCCTTCAATTCTTCCTCGCGAATGATTTCCGCGGCGCCCTTGGTGAGCAGCGCCATTTGTTCGTTGGCCGGTTTGAATTTCGCAGCAGGCACTATTTCGCCTCCGACTTTTGCAAAGGTGTCAGCAGCACGCGCCGGTTTTCGATCCGGTAGCGGCCTTCAAGCACGATGCGCAGCGCCTCGGAATAAATGCGGTGCTCCTCGCGCAGAATTCGTTCTGAAAGAGTTTCCGGCGTGTCGTTGTCCTCGACCGGCACCACGGCTTGCAGCACGATGGGTCCGGCGTCGAGCGTTTCGTCCACGAAATGCACCGTGCAGCCCGTGAATTTCACGCCGTGCTCGAGCGCCTGGCGCTGCGATTCGAGCCCCGGAAACGAAGGCAGCAGCGACGGGTGAATATTCAGAATGCGGTTGCGATACGTCGCCACGAAGTACGGCGAGATAAGCCGCATGTAGCCGGCGAGACAAACGAGATCGACTTTTTTCTCCTGTAGCGCCGCCACCACCAGCCGGTCGTAGGCCTCGCGTTCGAGCCCCTTCGACGGAATGACGCGCGCCTCGATGGCTCGTTCCCGCGCCCGCTCGATCCCCGGCGCATTCTCGCGATTGCTGACCACCAGGGCTATCTCCGCGTTCGGAATGCGCCCCGTCGCGACGCTGTCGGCCAGCGCTTCGAAATTCGAGCCGCGGCCCGAAAGCAGCACGCCAATGCGTTTTTTCATGTCGGCGAAAAAGTAGCATAGTTCGACGGAGCGGCCAAACCGGAGGGCCCGCAGCGGGCCTTTGAAGAGGGCATCCCCCGCGTAGGCCGTGGAACTCGGGAGGGGTTCGCCGCGCGCCACTTGACACTCGCTGTCGGGAGGAGCATCTTTCGGGCGGCCACCCAACTCCTGAGGAGGTTTTCATCATGACGAATTGCCGATCGAAGATAGTCTCGTTCGCAGTGCTACTGTCACTCGCCTTCGCGGCGGCGTGCTCCGAACAGACCGCCAAGCAGCCCGCGCCGCCGCCCGACACGCGCAAAGCCGATGAAGCCGCCATCCGCGCCGCGTCCGCCGATTGGAACAAAGCGGCACTGGCGAAGGACCTCGACAAATCCGTCTCGTACTACGCGGAAGACGCGGTCTTCTTCGTGGACAAAGGCGCGCTGGTGAAAGGCAAGAACTCGATCCGCATGGCGTGGAAGGATCTTCTCGCGCCTGCCGCGCCGGCGGTTTCCTTCGCCACTTCTTACGTGGAAGTGGCGCGCTCCGGCGACCTCGCCTACGAATACGGCACTGCCGAATTGACGGCTACGCCCAAGAAGGGCAAGCCCACCGTGGAAAAAGCGAAATATCTGACCGTGTGGAAAAAGCAGGCGGATGGCTCATGGAAGGCCGTCGCGGACATGGAGAACTCCGGGCAATAGCGGCGCCGGCGCGCGAACAGCGATGAGGAGATTCGGCTAGAGCGCCAGCTTGCCCGAATACATCACCGGAGGTTTGCCGCGCGGAGAGCGCTCGATGCGCCCGATCAGATGGAATTTTTCGCGACGGCGCCTGAGCTCGGCTTCGACTCGCGAGACGTGCCGCGCGGGCACTACCAGAATCATTCCCACGCCCATATTGAACGTGCGCAGCAATTCGTCGCGGTCGATTTTCCCGATGCGCGCGAGGAAACGGAAAATCGGCAGCACCGGCCAGGAGCCCAGCTCCACCACCGCCTGCACGTTGCGCGGCAGCGCGCGCGGCAGATTGCCCGTAATCCCGCCGCCGGTGATGTGAGCCATCGAAGAGACCCAGCCGCGCGCGAGGATGTTTTTCAGCAGCGGCCAGTAGGCGCGGTGGGGGCGCAGCAGTTCCGCGCCGATTTTGTTTTTCACCTCGGCGACGTAGCTATTCGGCCCAAGCCTGGCCACGCCGAACACCAGCTTGCGCGCGAGCGAATACCCGTTGGTGTGCAGCCCGCTCGAAGGCAGCGCCAGCAACGCGTCGCCCGGGCGCACGCGCCGGGGGTCGAGTTGCTGTTTCCGTTCTACCGCGCCGACGATGAAACCGGCGAGGTCGTATTCGCCCGGCTCATAGAAATCCGGCATCTCTGCGGTCTCGCCGCCGATCAGCGCGCAGCCGGCCTGTTTTGCGGCGCGGCTCATGCCTTCCACGATTTGCTCCACCACGCCGGTGTTCATTTTTCCCATGGCGATGTAATCGAGAAAAAACAGCGGCTCGGCGCCCTGCGTCAGGATGTCGTTGATGCAGTGGTTCAGGATGTCCGCTCCGACGGTGGAGTGGATTCCGGTGGCGAAGGCGATTTTCAGTTTGGTGCCGACGCCGTCAGCGCTGGCGACGAGAATGGGATCGCGCCAGCGTTTGCGGTCAAGCTGGTAGAGCGCGCCGAAGCCGCCGATGGGAGCCAGCACGCCGCGGCGGAAAGTTTTCTTGGCCATGGCGGCGATACGCCGCTTGGCTTCGTCCGCAGCTGCAATATTGACCCCGGCGTCGGCGTAGCGCATGGAGAGCCCGGCTTCGGAAGGGAACCGGGAAAGATTTCGAAAGTTTCAGAAGGTGCGGAACAGCCGCTTCCAGCGCACCTCGCGCGGATGAATCACGGCGTTGATGTAAGTGGCAAACCGCTCGCCCACGTGCCCCGGATTCCACACTTCTTCCGGCGCGTCAATGGACATGTAAATCACCACGGGCGTGCCGATGATATTGGCGCGCGGGACGAAGCCCCAGTAGCGGCTGTCGTAGGAATTTTCGCGGTTGTCGCCCATCATGAAGTATTGGCCCGCGGGAACGTGCCACGGCCCCTTGTATTCCAGCGGATTCGGCGGATCCTGGCGGTACGGCTCCGCCAGCGCCTTCCCGTTGACGTACACCACGCCCGCTTTGATCTCGATGGTGTCGCCGGGCAGGCCGATACAGCGCTTGATGAAATCGGGGAAGCCCTGCTCGGGCAGCGGCGCACGGAAGACGATGATCTGCTGCCGCTTCGGCTCGCGCCACAGCGGCACGTGCCAGTCGGTGAACGGAATCCCAGCGTCGTAACCCAGGCGGCTCACGATCAGATGATCGCCGATGAGCACGGTGCGCTCCATCGAGCCGCTGGGAATCACGCGCGCCTGCACCAGCGTTCCTTCGATGAACAGGAACGCCATGATCACCCAGAACCACGAGAGCGCTTCGCGAAGGACCTTTTCCTTGAGCGTCGCCTCTTTGTTCGGTACTGCCGTTGCCACCGCCACTGCGTCTCCCACTTCAGCCCTCCCGATGAGCCTCCACCTCGAGTTGCACCAGCTCAGTCGGATAGATGCCGGTGTAGCACGATGTGCAGAATCTTCCTTCGTTGTCTTCCACCGCCGCCCGCAATGATTCGAGCGACAGGTAACCCAGTGAATCCGCGCCCAGAAACTGGCGAATTTCTTCCACCGGCTTTTGCGCGGCGATCAATTCCTCGCGCCGCGGCGTGTCCACGCCGTAGTAGCACGGCGAAACGGTCGGCGGACAACTGATGCGCACGTGAACTTCGGCGGCGCCGGCGTCGCGCACCATGCGCACGATCTTGCGGCTGGTGGTGCCGCGCACGATGGAATCGTCCACCAGGATCACGCGGTGCCCCTCTAACATTCGACGCACCGGATTCAGCTTTAGCTTCACGCCAAAATCGCGGATGGACTGCTCCGGCTCAATAAACGTGCGGCCGATGTAATGATTCCGAATCAGCGCCATGCGGAACGGGATTCCGGCTTCGGCGGCGTATCCGACGGCGGCGGGCACTCCGGAATCGGGCACCGGCGCGACGATGTCCGCCTCGACGGGATGCTCGCGCGCGAGCAGGCGGCCCAGGCGCTCGCGGCTCTGGTTCACCGGGCGGCCGAAGATGATGCTGTCGGGCCGAGAAAAATAGACATGCTCGAAGATGCAGTAGGAGTGCGGTTTTTCCGGCGCGAAGCGGATGGACTCGACGCCCGAGCGCGAGATGCGCACCATTTCGCCGGGCTCCACTTCGCGGACGTATTCGGCGTCAATTAAATCGAACGCGCAGGTCTCCGAGGCCACCACCCAGGCGCCGTCGAAGCGGCCGAGATTGAGCGGGCGGAAGCCGCGCGGGTCGCGAATGGCGAAAATTTCATCGCGCGTCAGAATCAGCAGCGAATAGGCGCCTTCCACCTGGTTCAGCGCGTCGGCGATGGCGCCGGCAAGATTTCGCCCGTTGCTGCGGGCGATGAGGTGCACGATCACTTCCGTGTCGCTGGTCGTCTGGAAAATCGAGCCGCGATGCTCCAGGCGGCGGCGCAGTTCGAGCGCGTTCGTCAAGTTGCCGTTGTGGCCGAGCGCGAGCTTGCCCTTGTTGCAGTCGATGACCACGGGCTGCGCGTTCATCAGCGCGGTGTCGCCGGCCGTTGAGTAGCGCGTGTGGCCGATGGCGGCGGCGCCGCCCAAACCCGAAATGACGGCGGGCGTGAAAATTTCCTGCACCTGGCCCATGGCTTTGTGAACGTGTACGTCCGCCCCGTCGGTGGAAGCGATGCCCGCCGATTCCTGGCCGCGATGCTGGAGCGCGTAGAGCCCGAGATAGGTCAGCTTCGCGGCTTCGGCGTTGCCAAACACGCCGAACACGCCGCAGTGATCGTGGAAGCGGTCGTCGTCGAGTTTGTAACAGTTAGTGTTCATCTACCTTCGATTGCCGTCGCCAGCGATTGAGACCAAATCCTGCGGAGAGAAGCCACGTCCCCGTGTATCACAGTTTGACCGTTATATTGGATGCGAAATTCTCCGCGAGAGACAGTACCGGCGCGCTGCGCCCTAACCTTATATTGTGCCGCAACCTCGCTCACGCGGGCAAGGGAGGCGGACGAAAGGGACACGATGGCGCGGGCACCTTGCTCGCCGAAAAGTGCAAGTTCGGCGGGAGTTTGACCCTCAGGGGCTAAAGCCCCTTCTTTATTGGCTTCGTGATCGGCACGACTAAAGTCGTGCCCTGACGAAGCGCCCAGAACCACGTCGGCGGACAATGCCTCGCTGCCGAAGCACGATTCAGCCAAGGTGACGGCGAGGCCGCCGTCGCTTACGTCGTGCGCGGAGAGAATTGCGCCTTCGGCGGCAAGCGCAACCAGGCACGCGATGAGCCGTTTTTCGGCGGCCAGGTCCATCGCCGGGGGCGCGCCGGCCACAATGCCGTGAATCGTCTTGGCGTATTCCGAGGAGGAAAACGCGCGCCAGTCTTCGCTCGGGCCGCCGAGACGCTTTTCGATGGCGGCGAAGTCCGGCTGCGGCGAACTTTTCACGAGCTCGGCGACATTTTTCCAGAAGGAATCCTTTGCCGCTTGCGACCATTTTCCGGCGCCGTCGAGCAGCACGATC
>Ga0187776_10000899_pt1 | contig 14507 bp, 11 predicted proteins | sample 0216_BV02_MP12_2_FD_132426 | JGI IMG/M metagenome (GOLD analysis project Ga0187776, IMG submission 132426) | Tropical peat soil microbial communities from peatlands in Department of Meta, Colombia - 0216_BV02_MP12_20_MG | ecosystem: Environmental > Terrestrial > Soil > Wetlands > Peat | place...
ACTTCCCGAGGTGACCCGGCGAGCAGGGGAGGAGAATGAGCCTTCGGGAATCGCCAATTATATGCTGGACCTGGCCATGTCCCTGAATGCATTTCTGGCGAGGTACCGGGTACTGGGGGAGGAATCCCACGTTACCCAGGCCCGGGTCCTTTTAATCCACGGAGTGAAGACCGTCCTTTCGATCTGTCAGCGGATGCTAGGGATGGAAGTCCTGGAGCGGATGTGATGGAATCGCGAAGGGAAAGACTCAGAAAAGCCGCCGCACGGCGCCGACCCAAGGAATTCTCCCGGGGGGCGGAAGCCTCTCCCCCGCCACCCGTGCAGAAGAGCAATCAAAGGGCCTTCTATGTCGCCGCTGGGGCCCTGCTTCTGGCCATGGTGGCATTTGTCTGCGGGGTGCAGATGGGAAAGGCCCTCAGCGATCTTCGCGGGGTCGACGAGACCAGGCCGCTCATCCACGACCGGAAAGGGGAAGCCCCTCCTTTCCGGTTCATGGAGAAGGGAAAAGACCCTCCATCTGCCCGGGAAGCCAATGCCCAACCGTCGGAAGGCGAACAAAGCTTGAAAGAACCCAGTCCTTCCCAGCAGAGTCTGAGAGGGGTCAGCGATAGACCAGGCGTTACGCCTAAGGCCGCGAGCCTCCCTCCGAAGGAGGAGGGAAAGCCGATTCCCGCCAAAACCAAATTCACCCTTCAAGTGGGGGCTTACAACAACTCACAGGAAGCCCAGGATTTGGTCCAACAATTGAAAAAGAAGGGCTACGAGGCTTACATCGCGCCGGGAACCGCCGCGGCCAAAGGTATGTTGCACCGGGTTCGGGTCGGCCACTTTCAAACCCTCCAGGAGGCCCGGCAATTCGCCCTGGCCTTTGAAAAGAAGGAAAACCTGAAGCCGATAATTTCCAGCTTGCAGAACCCCTAATCAATTCTTTTTCCGTCCGAATATTTTTCTGGGATTGATCGAGGCGGCCCTATTGACCAAGAAGCGGAGAAGGGACTTTTCAGGGGGAAAAAATTGGGTTGAAGAAAAGGTGATTCCCTTCTTGTGGTCAACCGAATTGTATGCTAACATAACAAAAATAACCAGGATTTTAAGAAAAGACAATTCGGCACCGATAAAGTAGCCAAGAAGTATCTCCCTCCGGAAATACGAGCTGATATCCAGAATCCATCCGGAGACAAGAAGGGATACTTTCCAGAATCCAGGGATAAGGAGATAGAGCCAGAAAAGGGTTTGACCGAAATGATCGAGATGGTCCACGTAAGCAAGGCTTACGAGGGAAATCCGAAAGCGCTCTTTGACATCACTTTGAAGGTGGAAAAAGGACAGTTCGTTTATCTCTTTGGGCCGAACGGCGCGGGAAAGAGCACCCTTCTTAAACTTCTGTATGCAGCCGAACGGCCAACCGCAGGAGAGGTCAGGGTAAACGCCTTTGACGTGGTCCGAATGAAACCGCGGAAGGTTCCTTCCCTACGGAGGACGCTGGGCCTGGTATTCCAGGACCTAAAACTCCTCCAAAGGCGGACGGCCCAGGAGAATATCGCTTTTGCTTTGGAGGCACTGAGGGCGGAAAGAGGGGAGATTCTGAAAAAAGCCATTCAGGCCTTGCGTTTGGTGGGGCTGGAGCGAAAGGCCGAGTGTCTGCCCTCCGAGCTTTCAGCGGGGGAACAGCAGCGGCTGGCCGTGGCCCGGGCCGTTGTCAACGACCCCGTCCTCCTTCTGGCAGATGAACCCACCGGGAGCCTAAGCCTGACCGCCGCCGAAGAAACCATCCGCCTCTTCGAGAAGATCAACCTCCGCGGCACCACGGTGGTCCTGGCCACACACAACGAGGGAATCGTCAACTTGTGGCCCAAAGAGAAGATCGTTCTGGAGCAGGGAAGGTTAAGCGAGGGCCCGCATCCTCTGCCTGTGGCCCACGACTGAAGACCGTCGGCGGGGAGCGAGGCCGCTTCGAGCGGGGCGGGTTAAGTTAACGGAAATGAGTGGATCCTTCATACGGCAAGCCTGTCAGAACTTGACCCAGAATCCATGGCTAAATGCCATCACCCTGGGGACCATTGCTCTCTCCTTCCTGGTTCTCGGACTCTTCCTAGTGATCTTCCTCAATACCAAGGGGCTGCTGGAAGAATGGGGGAGCCGGATCCGGGTTACCGCCTACCTGAGCAGTACCGTAGACCTGAGTCAGGCCCTGCGGCTGGGGCAAAAGGTCCGCGGTCTTGAAGAAGTTCAGGAGGTAAAGTACCGGTCCAAAGAAGAGGCCCTGAGGATTCTGGAAGAAAGGATGCCCGAGCGAAAGGAATGGCTCAGGGGGCTGCCGAGAAACCCCCTGCCCGCTTCTTTGGAGGTTCGACTTAAGGGGGAGTACCAGAATGCCGAGGGAGTCCAGAGCCTGGTGAAAAAATTGCGGGGGACCCCCGGGATCGAAGACCTGCAGTACGGGTCCGATTGGCTGGAAAAGTTTTCTGCCTTCATGGCTCTATTGAAGGTTTTGGGTTTGAGTTTGGGAGGGCTTCTCCTTCTGGCGACGATCATCGTGATTTCCAACACCATCCGTCTGAATATTTTCGCCAGGAGGGAAGAGATTGAAATCATGCGCTCGGTGGGCGCCACGGGTCTCTTTATCCGAGCCCCTTTTTATATGGAGGGAGTTCTCCAGGGACTCCTGGGGGTCGTCCTTGCGCTGGGGATGCTCTACGCCTTTTTTCTCTTGTTTCTGGCGCGCGTCTACGAACCCCTGAAGGGTCTTTTGGGGAACTTCCCCATTCAGTTTCTTAGCTGGGAACAGATGGTCGCCATGGGCTTGGGAGGAGTGGTTCTGGGTCTTTTCGGGACTCAGGTTTCAGTCGGGAGGTATCTACGGCTTTGACATTCCGGGGAGGGGTCCCGATCTTCCTGCTCCTAATTCTAACGGGCAGTTCGTGGGCCCAGGGAGATTCTTCCAGTTCCCCCAAAGGAGTGGACCAGAGCAAAAAGGAGCTAGGGGGAATCAAGAAGAGGATCCAGGAGGAAAAACAACGGGTCCAGGATATCAGCAAGAAAGAATCCTCGGTCATCTCCCAGCTTAACACCCTGGACCGCAGCCTGGCAGAGAGAGAGAAGGAACTGAAGGGCCTGAAGAAAAAGCTCACTGCCGTGGACCGGAAAGTAAAGAAAGCCAACCAAGACCTGGGTTCTCTGACGGAAAATATCGACGTCCAGGAGGTCTTCCTTTTGAATCGGATGGTGTCTCTTTACAAATTTGGTGAAATGGAAGCACCCCAGCTGCTCTTTTCCTCCCGGTCCTACGAAGACTTCCTGAGCACTCGCAGGTATCTGACCTGCATCCTTGAGCAGGACCGAGAATTGATCGGCGACTACCGCCAGAGGCAGGCGGTCGTGGGAAATCACCAGCAGCAGCTCATGGAAGATGAACAGGAACTGCGGTCGGTCAAGAAGAAGGCCGAGCAGAAAAAGGGCGAAATCCAGAGAGACCTGCTCCAGAAAGGCCGGCTCCTCGATGGGGTGCGGCAGGAAAAACAGGTTCATCTAGCGGCCATCCGGGAATTGGAAGCTGCCTCAGCCCAGTTACAGGGCCTCATCAACCGTCTGGAGAGGGAACTCCAAGAGAAAGCCCGGGAGAAGACCTTTGTCCCTTCGGGAAGAAAGTTTACCGCCCTTCGGGGAAAGCTTCCTTACCCGGTGAAGGGAAAAATTCTCAGCACCTTCGGGAGAAACGAGAATTCGAAGTTCAACACCTTCACCGTCCAAAAAGGAATAGAGATTGAAGCCCCTCTAGGGGCAGGGATTCGGGCGGTGCATGACGGCCGGGTTCTATATTCGGATTGGTTCAAAGGGTATGGGAAGATTTTGATTATTGACCATGGGGAAGGGTATTATACCCTCTCCGGACACGCCTCTTCGCTGCTAAAAGCGGTGGGGGAAGATGTGCGCTCCGGAGACGTGGTGGCCCTCGTAGGGGATACGGGTTCGCTTAAGGGCCCCTGCCTTTATTTTGAGATTCGCCAGAGGGGCCAACCCCTGGACCCCATGGAGTGGCTGGCCAATTAATCGGGGAGGGAATCAGTCCGAGAGGCGTCCGAATGGGACGGAAGGGATACGGAGCGAAAGGAAGCCCTTCCATCCCCGTAAAGATTGGCGAGGGAAAACCTTTTTTGTTTCGATGTTTGGCCATGTTCAATAGAGAGATTTTCCCCCCTATTGGAGAGAAACAAAGCCCGAGGGTTTCTTTGAAATTCGCTCCGGGCTGTAAATCTGACCGTTGAAACCAGCGGGCAGTAAGGAGAGTCGATGAGCGGTTGGCTGAGTAAGAAAAAAATTCTGGTAGTCGCCTTGGTCTTCTTTTCCCTGGGAATCTACATGGGCCTGACCCATGCCCGTCGCGTCGGGGCGGATATTGAATCGGCCTACGGGAAGCTGAAGGTCTTAGCGGATGTCTTCGCCATCGTGGAGCGCAATTATGTGGAGCCCGTGAAGGCGAACAACCTCATCAACGGGGCGATCAACGGGATGCTGGAGACCCTGGATCCCCACAGCAACTATATGGCCCCGGAAGTGTACAAGGAAATGCAGACGGAGACCCGGGGGAGCTTCGGGGGGATCGGATTTGAGATCACCATCCGGGACAAAGTTCTCACGGTGGTGGCGCCCATTGAGGACACTCCGGCGTCCCGGGCAGGGATCCAGAGCGGAGACATGATTCTGCGCATTGACGGAAAATCCACCAAAGACATGACCCTGGTGGAAGCGGTGAAACTCATGCGCGGGCCCCAGGGGACCCAGGTGACCATCACCCTCATGCGCCAGGGTTTCACCGAGCCCAAGGATTTCACCCTGACCCGGGCCATCATCCCCATCCGCAGTGTTCGCTTCAAGACCCTGGAGCCGGGATATGGATATATCAAGGTCTCCCAGTTCATTGAAAGGACTTTCTCCGACCTGGAGAATGCCCTGAACAAGCTCGAATCCAAAGAGAAGCCCTTGAAGGGGTTGATCCTGGACTTGCGCAACAACCCGGGAGGTCTGCTGGAACAGGCGGTAAAGGTGGCGGACCTGTTTTTGGAATCGGGGATGATCGTCTACACCGAAGGACGGGTGGAAGGGCAGAAGATGAAGTTCTTCGTCCAGAAAAAAGAAAAGGTGCAGGAATATCCCATGATCGTACTGGTCAACGGGGGGAGCGCCAGCGCCTCGGAGATCGTGGCCGGAGCCCTCCAGGATCAAGGAAGGGCGGTAATCCTGGGAACCCAGACCTTCGGCAAGGGCTCGGTCCAGACCATCATTCCCCTCGAGGACGGTTCGGCCCTTCGCCTGACCACGGCCCGTTACTACACGCCCAACGGCCGGTCCATCCAGGCTCAGGGGATTGCCCCGGATATTGCCGTGGCGGACCTAGCCCCGGAGGGAAAGCGGGGCGTCGCCCCCCGGTTCATGCGGGAAAAGGACCTGGAGCATCATCTCCAGGGGGACAAAGAGCAGGCCGTTCCTGAAAAGAACAAAGAACCGGACAAGACGCCAGAGGCCTCGGCCACCCCCCAATCTACCGAGGACCCTCCGCTGGATCGGGCTTTGGAGCTTCTGAAAACTTGGCAAATTTTAAACAAGGTATCGGCCAAGAAGGGTCCATGATGATGGTTTGGACAAAGGGATAAAAGATGGGGGATTTGGAAAAAGCTCTCCGGTATCCCTTGAGCGGCGAGGGATGGGGAACCAAATTTGCTCTGGGCGGGTTCCTATACATCCTCGGAAACCTTCTGGGATTCATCCCCTGGGTAGGATGGATTTTCACGATCCTTCTGGCCTTGGTTCCCCTAGGATATGCCTATCTCGTCTTCCAAAATCATCTCCGGGGGCTGGAAAGCCCCCTTCCGCCCTGGGGAGGATGGGCGGAGCTATTTGCCCGAGGCCTTTCCGTTTTTTTCATCTCCCTGGGGTATTGGATCATTCCCGCAATCCTGTACTGGATGGGAAAGGTTCTCTGGGAGAGCGGGGGGGTTGCTGCCTTTCTGGGGGTTCTCTTTCTCATGCTAGGGATCGGAGTCGGCCTGGTGGCTTTCTTCCTCCTGCCTATGGCCCTGGCTTTCTACGGCCGGGAGGAGGAGTCTTTTTGGGCGGCTTTCCGCTGGAGCGGAATTGTGGAGAAGATCTGGATGGTCCAGAGGGAATATTTTATCGGCTGGCTGGCCAGCCTGCTCTTTTTCCTGAGCCTCCTCTTGATCAGGACTTATTTTCTCTATTTAGGATGGATTTTTTATGCCCTGGGGATTTTCTACCTCACTCTGGCTGCAGCCTATTTTTTTGGGCGGGTCTGCCGGGTAAGTATGGAGGGTCGACGCTGAGCGGCCAGGGTCGTGGCCCGGAAGAAAGCCAGGATGACTCCTGGCTTTCTTTTTCATTGGATCATCAGGTACACAAAGACGCAGGGGGAAGACTGAGAAGTGAGAAGGATAGAATATTTGGGCAGGCCAGTTTCCCGAGCCATGAATCCATTCTCTTGCACCCCCTATCCGCCCCGGTAAGCAAAATGGATGGTTGAGAAAGACGCCTTGCTGCTCTGCCATCTTTGCCTTTTGAATTTTAAAACATCCTTTTTTCAAGGAGGCGACGTTTGAAAATTCCCCTGCTGGATTTGAAGGCGCAGTATCAGAGGATCCGGGATGAGGTCAACGAGGAGATTCAAAAGGTCCTTGATAGTCAAGTCTTTATCCTGGGGCCCATGGTGGAGGCGTTGGAGAAGGAAATCGCCGCCGATTGTGGGGTTCCTCATGCGATCGGCGTCGCCTCGGGGACCGATGCCCTGCTTCTCTCCCTGATGGCCCTGAATGTGAGGCCCGGCGACGGGGTGATCACCGTCCCTTTCACTTTTTTCGCCACCGGAGGGGTAATCTCCCGTCTTGGGGCCGTACCCGTCTTCATCGATATTGACCCGGCTACCTACAACCTGGACCTCAACCGGCTGGAAGATTACCTGAGGAAAAACCAAGGGGCGGCGGATTTCCCAAAAGTGGTCATGCCCGTTCATCTTTTCGGCCAGATGACGGACATGGAGAGTCTGACCGAGGTGTCACGGCGGTTCGGACTGCGGGTAGTGGAAGATGCGGCCCAAGCCCTGGGGGCCCGCCAGAAAATTCATTCTCCGAATGAGGAAGAGAAGCGGGGGCAGGAATGGACCGCAGGCTCCGCGGGGGATTTGGGGTGCTTTTCCTTCTTTCCCAGCAAGAACCTGGGAGGCTTCGGGGACGGCGGCATGATCATCACCCGGGACGAGGCGCTGGCCCGCAAGCTGCGTATGCTCCGGGTTCACGGTTCGAAAACCAAATACGAACATGATTTGATCGGGATCAACAGCCGTCTCGACGCCCTGCAGGCCGCGGTCCTGCGGGTCAAGCGGAAACACCTGAGTCGATGGACCGAAGGGCGAAGGAGGAACGCGGAGCGGTATCGGGCGCTCTTCCGGGAGGCGAAGATCGAGCCTTCCCTGGTTTCCCTTCCCCAGGAACAGAAGGGTTTTTACCACATCTACAACCAGTTCGTCATCCGGGGAGGGGAGAGGGACGCCCTCCGGGAGCACCTCCGACAAGAAGAAATCGGGACCGAAATTTACTACCCCATCCCGTTGCATTTGCAGGAATGCTACCGACCTTTAAGGTATTATCCCGGCGACTTGCCGGAATCCGAACGGGCGTCGCGGGAAGTGCTGGCTTTGCCGATTTACCCGGAGCTCACCCTGATCCAGCAGCGGCGGGTTGTCAGGGCCATAGCAGACTTCTATTCACCCCAAAAAACGCGGAGGGGGCGGAGAGGGCCGGTCTTGCCGAAGAGTTGAAGACAGATCGGAGGGAAGGCGAGGATGAGAAAAATATGAAAAGAAAAAATGCAGGGATGAAATGAGAAAAGAAAATAAAGGGTCAGAGAACCCGCAGATCAAGAAAAAATCCACTTTTCGCGAGTATGCCGAGGCGATCCTGGTGGCCCTCGCGCTGGCCCTGGTGATCCGCACTTTCGTGGTCCAAGCCTTCAAAATCCCCTCTGGGTCCATGGAGCCCACCCTGGAGATCGGAGACCATATTCTGGTGAATAAATTCATCTACGGAGTCAAGATTCCTTTCACCTCCATTTCCTTCTGGGCTTGGGAAAACCCCAAGAGAGGGGATGTGATCGTTTTCATATATCCCCTGGAGCCGGATAAAGATTTTATCAAACGGGTGATCGCGGTGGAAGGCGATACGGTGAAAATTGTGAACAAAAAACTCTACCTCAACGGGGTGGAAGCTTTCGACCCCCATGCAGTTTACAAGGAGGATACCCTCCTTCCTGGGGACAGCCAGAAACGGGACAACTTCGGTCCGATAACCGTCCCCCCGAAGAAACTCTTCGTCCTGGGCGACAACCGGGACCGGAGCCTGGACAGCCGCTTCTGGGGGTTTGTCCCCTTGGAGGACGTGAAGGGACGGGCGTTCATCATCTACTGGTCGTGGGACGGGAAAGATACGACCGTTCGCTGGAAACGCCTCGGCCAACTGATCCATTGAGGCAGAAAGAAAAAGGAGGCAAAGGGGCGAGGAAGGGATAAGGGGCCAATGGGCCCTGGATCGGGCGCTCCCCCGAATCGCCCAGAGGTCCTGGAGAGCAATCGGCCCCCGTAGAGAATATCTGGCTGCATGAATGTTGGACCGATGAAAAAAAGCCGGAAAGGGAGCAAATCGGAAATTGCCCCTTGGGGGATCTAGGAAGAGGAGGAAAGACATCGTTGGAAAAGTTGCCCATGACCAAAGAGGGATTCGCCAAACTGCAGGAGGAACTCGACCGATTGAGACGGGTGGAACGACCCCAGGTTTTGCAGGCCATGAGCGAGGCGGCGGCCCACGGAGACATCAGTGATAATGCCGATTACCGGGTAGCCAAGGAGCGGCGGGACTATATAGAGAGCCGCATCAAGGAGCTGGATGACAAATTGGCCCGGGCCCAGGTCATCGATACGCGGGACCTGGCCACAGACAAGGTGGTCTTCGGTTGCACGGTTCTTCTGGGAGAGATGGAATCGGACCGGCAGGTGAAGTACAGAATTGTGGGGGCCCACGAGGCGGATATTCGCGCTGGCCGGATCTCGATCAACTCCCCGGTGGCCAAGGCCCTCATCGGACACCGTCTCGGGGATGCCATTCAGGTGACCGTGCCTTCAGGGATGAAGGAGTATCGGATTTTGGCGATCAGCACCGATTGAGGGAAGGAAATCGGCAATAAGGGCGAATGAGGTCCTTAAAGGTCCTTTCCCAAGGATGGTGAGAGATGGGGAAAATCCTAGTATCCGACGATGAACTGAGCATGCGTCAGTTCCTCGAAATCCTGCTGAAGAAAGAGGGGCATCAGGTGGTCTGCGCCGGGGACGGGCAGGAAGCCTGGGTCCGATTTCAGGCGGAGCCCTTCGACCTGGTCATCTCCGACATCAAGATGCCCAAGATGGACGGCCTGGAACTGCTGCAGAAGGTTAAGGAGCAGCGGCCCTCCCTGGCGGTGATCATGGTGACGGCCTACGCTTCCCCGGAAGATGCCATCGCCGCCATGAAGGCCGGGGCCTACGATTACCTGACCAAGCCCTTCAAACTGGAGGAGATCAAATCGGTCATCCACAACGCCCTAGAATTGACCGAGGGGCAGGCTCCGGCGGAGGCTCCTGTGGGGATATTCTGCAATATCGTGGGCCACAGCACGAAGATGGTCCAGATCTACAATCTGGTCCGGCAGGTGGGCCCCACCCGAACCAACGTGCTCATCTCCGGAGAAAGCGGGACCGGAAAGGAGTTAGCGGCCCGGGCCATCCACCAGCATAGCTCTCGAAACGGGAAGCCCTTCGTGACAATCAACTGCAGCGCCATTCCGGAGAATCTCATGGAGAGTGAGCTCTTCGGCCATGTGAAGGGCGCCTTCACCGGAGCCGTGGCCAACAAGAAGGGCCTTTTTGAGATCGCCCACGAAGGGACGGTCTTCCTGGACGAAATTGGAGACCTCTCCCCCCTGATTCAGGTGAAGCTCCTGCGGGTGATTCAAGAGCGGGAATTTATGCGGGTGGGCGAGACGCAGACCATCAACGTGGACGTACGCATCATCTCGGCCACCAACAAGAACCTGGAACAGGAGGTCATCCAAGGGAGATTCCGGGAAGACCTTTTCTATCGGCTGAATGTGGTCCACCTGCATCTGCCACCCCTGCGGGAAAGGCGGGAAGATATCCCTCTTCTGGCCCAGTATTTTCTGGAAAAGTATTCCAAGGAACTGGGCAAAAACGTGCGGTCCATTTCCTCCTATGTCCTGGATACCCTGATGAACTACACCTTTCCCGGGAACGTGCGGGAGTTGGAAAACATCATCGAAAGAAGCGTCGCCCTCGAGGGTTCCAACATCATCCTACCGGAAAGCCTGCTTCTCTCCGAACACAGGAAAGAGGCGATTCCCAAGGGGCTACCCTCCGTCCACCTGACCCCTGCCGGCATGGACCTGGAAAAGGAGCTCAACCAGCTCGAGAAGGAGGTCCTCCAGCAGGCCCTCCAGCTTAGCAACGGGGTGATCAAGAAGGCGGCGGAACTCCTGCAACTCAGTTTCCGGTCCATGCGCTGGAAGATCCAGAAACACGGCCTCCGGGACTTTGTCCAGGAGATCAAAGAATAGACCTATGCTAGGTTCGATATCCTTAGAAGGAAAGCCCCCGAAGCCTTCTTTCCTTTGAATCGGGCGGCGAGGAATTTTCCCCGCCGGAGGGGGGAGGGTTGGGTTTCAGATTGGATTCCTCCGATGGAAAAATGATGAAAATCCAGAAGGCCGAAGAAGAAGGGCGAGACGGCCTTTTTTCGAGAATCCAATGGCTCATGTTATTCCGGGCCGTGCTGGTCACCCTGCTCCTCGGAGCCACAGTCATCTTCCAACTTCGAGAGAGTCCCTTCTTTCGGTATGTTTCTCCCTATCCCTTCTATCTCCTCATCAGCTTCACCTATGCCCTGACCCTCCTCTATGCCCTGCTCCTGCGACGGATTCAGAAGTTGAGAATCTTTGCCTACGGACAAATCCTGGGCGACCTCTTCTTTATTACCCTGCTGATCTACATTACCGGAGGGATCGCCTCCATCTTTTTCTGGCTTTACTTCTTTTCCATCTTCAGCGCCGGGGCGATCCTCTACCGGAGGGGGGGCCTGTGGATCGCTTCGGCGAGCAGCATTCTTTATGGAACCCTGCTGGACCTGGAATACTACGGGATCCTTCTCCCACCGGGAAGCCGGGAGCTTTATTCCCTCGATTACCAAAGTACTTACGTTCTCTACCTGATCACCGTGAACATGATCGCCTTCTACTTGGTGGCCATCCTCAGTTCCTACCTGGCGGAGCAGGTCCGCAGGAAAGAGGAAGAGCTCAAGAAACGGATCATCGACTACCGCCAGCTGGAACGCCTCTACAAACACATTGTCCAAAACGTGGTGAGCGGATTGATCACGGTGGATGGAGAAGGGCGAATTACCTCCTTCAACCGGATGGCCGAGGAGATTACGGGGTACAAATTCGAAGAGGTTTACCAGGAAGAGGTTGATTCCCTCTTCCCCGGGCTTTCCGCCTGGAGCCGGTCCGTGGGAGGCAACCCCGGAGAAGGTGGGAACCGTCTCCGCTTCCTCCGCTGGGAGACCCGGTTCGCAAGGAAAGACGGGGCTCATCTCATATTGGGGTTCTCCATCTCCCCGCTGAAGGACTCCGTTGATCGGGAGATGGGAAACATTCTCATCTTCCAGGACCTAACCCGGCTGCGGGAAATGGAGGAGCATGTGAAACGCTCGGACCGTTTGGCGGCCATAGGGAAGATGGCCGCGGGCATAGCCCATGAAATCCGCAATCCTCTGGCCTCCATTAGCGGGTCCATTGAAATCCTGAAAGAAGAATTGGGGGGTTCGACCCAGAACCAGGCGCTCATGGGGATTGTTCTGCGGGAAGTCCGCCGCCTCAATTCGCTCATCGCCGATTTCCTTCTCTTTGCCCGTCCCATCTCTCCAGGAAGGGAGAGAATCCATCTGAACCGGCTCATCGAAGAGATTTTCCAGATGATCAGCCACAGCCCGGACTTCAACGTTCTCATCCATCTGGACACCGAGTTCGAAGACGAATTGTACATCCAGGGGGACCCCAACCAAGTTCGCCAAGTCTTCTGGAATCTGCTCATTAACGCGGCCCAGGCGATGCCCAAGGGGGGAATATTGAGGGTGAGATTGCGGAAAGGCTCTCCCCGGGGCCTTCTACCGGGAGGCAGGAGCTACGGCGAGGTATCGGTTATCGATTCCGGGTCGGGGATCGGGGAGGAGGAGATCGGCAAGATCTTCGATCCCTTCTTTACCACCAAGGAAAAAGGCACGGGTCTGGGCCTTTCCATCGTCCACAGTATTGTGGAGAGCTATGGGGGAAAAATCGCAGTTCAGAGCCAGAAGGGCCAAGGCTCGGTCTTTTCCGTTTTCATCCCCCTGGCGGACCCCTCACCCGCTGTTTCGGCTCAGATGAACCCCAACTGAGGTGTTGGAAAAATGTCCCCCCTCTCCGAGAGAATCGCCCCGTCAGGGAGAGTAGCCGCCAACCCCTTCCAGTCTCTTTAATCAGATTTAAGTCATGATTATCATATCCTTTTTCATCAATGGGAGGGTTTAGCCTGGGTGAGCTAGAGGGACGAAGCGGCCTATTCTCGGGCTCCTCGCTCGTGGCATGAATTTTGTAAGAAGACGGGATGGAAATGCCGATCCAGCAGGAAGCTAAAACTAGATTCCATTCCAGGGAGAAGGAATGCATCCGAGATTACTGCAGCTCTTAATTTACAGTTGTTTCTTTCTTTCCGGAGCTACCGGACTCATCTATGAAGTGGTCTGGGCCAAATATTTGTCTTTAATCATCGGCAGTACCACGGCTGCCACCACTATTGTTTTGGCCACATTCATGGGAGGTCTGGCTCTGGGAAATCACCTTCTGGGGCGGCGAGCGGACCAAGTCCAGAACCGGCTCAAGTTCTATGGTTGGCTCGAAATGGGCATTGGCATCTATTGTGCCCTTTCTCTCCAGATCATCAATTGGGGGAGCGAGCTATATGTAAACATCTCTCGCGCCTCTTTCCCGCCAGGTCCTTTCACCCATCTCCTTCGCCTATTTCTGGCCGGGATCGCGCTTCTGGTTCCCACGGCCTTAATGGGTGGCACCCTCCCAGTGCTGGCCCGGCTGTGGGTACGCTCCATCAAGACCGCAGCCTGCGGGGTGGCCACCCTTTATTCGGTGAACAGCTTCGGAGCGGTTTTAGGATGCCTTCTTGCGGGTTTTTTCTTGGTCCGCGTGTTGGGCATCTCTCTTTCTATGCTTTTGGCGGCGGGGGTTAATGTCTTGGTCGGCTTGGTGGCCATCGGCGTCAGCAGCTGTCCGGCCCAGGAGAACTCTCTCCAGGAGCCTGAACCCAACTTCTCTTCGACGAGCCCTGGGTCGATCAGAATCATGCGCCTGGCCTTAGTGGGAGCGACTCTCTCGGGAGCAGCGGCCATGATCTACGAAGTTGGTTGGGTCCGACTGACCGCCCTGGTCTGGGGGTCTTCCACGTATTCTTTCACCGTCATGCTGGCCGCCTTCATCATGGGAATTGCCCTGGGGAGCCTACTGGTTAGGCCTCTCGCTCGAAGGAAGCTTGACCTCTTCTGGCTCTTTGGTTTATGCGAACTTTTCGTGGCTGTCTCCATGCTACTGTCCATCCCCCTCTATGCCTGGCTGCCGTACGCTTTTGCCAGCCTGGGTAATTACCTAGTTAGGACCCCGGAGAGTTTTCCTTTCTACCAGCTTCTGGTCTTTCTCTGCAGCATGGCGGTCATGATCCTCCCAACCGTCTTCCAAGGGATGACCCTCCCTTTGGTCAGCCAGGTGGCGAGTGATCATCTTTCTCGGTTGGGCCGATCGGTGGGGCGAGTATTTTCTTTGAACACCCTGGGTACTCTTCTGGGGGCCCTGCTAGCAGGGCTCCTGCTCATGCCCCGCATCGGCACCCGCCATACCCTGGAAATAGGAGTGGCCCTAACGTTGTTGGCAGCCGCGCTGGTTTTTGCAGGCGATTTCCGGACCCCACGACCCAGGCGGATCGCAGGGTTCGCCGCCGGATTGGCGGCCCTGGCAGCTTATTATGCCTTCGCCCCGGCTTGGGATCAGAACGCCCTCAACAGCGGGGCCTTCCGACGGAAGAATCTCCAAGCTACCTTCGAAGAATACCGGCAGTTCGTGGGCAAAGGAAAAATCCTGTTCCAGAAGGATGGGGCCGATTGTACGGTAGCGGTCATCAAGGTCCCCCGGGGAAAGGATGGATCCCAGCTTATCCTGGTAGTAAATGGGAAAACGGACGCCAGTAGCGAGGGGGACCTTTCCACTCAACTGCTGACCGCTCATATCCCTCTCGTCCTTCATGGGTCGGCCCAGGATGTTTTGCTGGTGGGCTTGGGAAGCGGCATTACCGCTGGGGGTGC